>ERZ857480.7152-NODE-10977-length-77101-cov-13.9932_pt1 | contig 77101 bp, 75 predicted proteins | sample MGYA00519767_ERZ857480 | MGnify/ENA primary metagenome ERZ857480 (study PRJEB31778, sample SAMEA3449210) | human gut metagenome | biome: human gut; feature: human-associated habitat; material: faeces | place: United Kingdom | collected 2010/2012 ...
GGCGCTTTTGTCTCATTTGCGCAAATGAGACAAAAGCGCCCCGGCGGCAACTGTCTCATCCGCGGAAAGGAGCAACCATGGACATCCTCAAGGTCAGCAACCTGACGAAGGTCTACGGTAAGGGAGCGCAGGCGACATGCGCACTTGACGACGTCTCGTTTTCGATTCCGGAAGGCCAGTTCGTCGCCATCGTGGGCGCATCGGGATCGGGCAAGTCGACGCTTTTGCATCTCATCGGCGGAGTGGACCGCCCCACGTCGGGTACCGTCGAGCTCAACGGCGCGAACATCTACGCACGCACAGACGAGCAACTCGCCGTGTTCCGACGCCGTGAGGTGGGCCTCGTCTACCAGTTCTACAACCTCGTGCCCATACTCAACGTCATCGAGAACATCACTCTCCCCGTCGCCCTCGACGGACGCGGCGTGAACGAGAAGCGCCTCGCATCGCTCATGCGCACCCTGGGACTGGAGGGCTACGGCAACCGCCTGCCCAACCAGCTCTCCGGCGGCCAGCAGCAGCGCGTGGCCATCGGACGCGCCCTCATGAACAACCCCGCCATCGTGCTCGCCGACGAGCCGACGGGCAATCTCGATACGCAGAACTCCCGCGAGATCATGGCGTTGCTCGAGTCGGCGAACCGCGATGCGGGGCAGACGCTCATCGTCATCACGCATGACGAGGGCATCGCGTTGTCAGCCGACCGCATAATCGCGATCGAGGACGGCCGCATCGTATCCGACGAGAGGATACGCGTATGAAGGCCATGACATCGTTTACCGTCAAGTCCCTGAGGGACTCGGCTGCCCGCACCGTCGTCACCATCGCCGGCGTCGCCCTTGCGGCGGCGTTGCTCGTCGCCGTGCTCTCCTCCTACGTTTCGGCCACCGATTACCTCCTGCGCAACGAGGCGACGGCCAACGGCACGTGGATGTCGCAGGTCGTCTTGCCCGACGATGAGAAGACGCGGGAAGAGATCGCGTCGGCCGAGGACGCGACGGACGTGGAGACGCTCGCGACACTGCAGGACGTGGGATTTGCCGGGCTGTCGAACGAGCAGCGGGTGACGCTCGGCATCTACCTGCCTATACTGACCGGATACGGTTCGATCGAGGAGCTTTGCGGCGTGCGCGTGGCTGAGGGGCGCCTGCCCCAGAATGCCGCAGAGATCATGCTGCCGAGCACCTGGCAGCGCGGCAGCACCATTGCGCTCGGCGACACCATCACCCTCGACGTGGGAACCCGTCGGGCCGTGCTTGCGCCCGGCGAGCAGGGAAGCATGAGCGGCGGCTCGTTCGCCATCGGCGACTATGATCCCGAGTTCGAGCCCAAGGGCTACAGCATCGAGGACGGCTCCGCCCTCAACTCCACCATGGGCTATCTCGATTCGGAGGCTGACGAGGGCAAGTTCGACGAGGAGCTCACCGACGTCACCGAGCGTAGCTACACCGTCGTCGGCTTCGCGGCAACGGATAACTGGACGCTCATGACCGGAGCGGGACCAGCGGCCCTCACCGCCGATGCAAGCGCCACGGGAGACATCCAGGCCTTCCTCGAGCTCTCCGGCATCTCGACCGTGAAGCAGGTCAGGGAGCGCACCGCGGAGCTCTTCGGCGACGCGGACGTCCAGACCCACATAAACCTTCTGCGCTACATGGGCATCAGCGACCACGGCTCCATCTGGCAGACCTTCTTCTACTTGGTGGCCATCCTCGCCGTCATCATCATCGCGGCCTGCGTCTCGCTCATCTACAACGCCTTTGCCATCTCGGTCAACGAACGCATGCAGCAATTCGGCCTGCTCGCCTCGATCGGCGCGTCCAAGCGCCAGCTGCGCCGCTCGGTGCTGCTGGAAGGCGGCATCATCGCCATCATCGGCATCCCCATCGGCATCGCCGTGGGCCTGGGCGCTTGCGCGGGCATCTTCGCGTGGCTCGGCACGTCCATCGCCAGTATCCTAGGCGGGCAATGGAGCAGCTTCTACCTGATCGTGGATTGGCGCGTCGTGCTCTTCGCCATGGCCCTCACGGCGCTGACGGTGCTCGTGAGCGTGTGGATTCCCGCCTTGCGCGCCGCACGCGTCTCTCCCATCGACGCGCTGCGCCAAAGCTCGACGATCAAGCTGTCTAACCGTGCGCAGCGTGCCTCCCGGCAACGCGACGTCCGGCTCGCGCCCTGGAAACACCGCGACATCGCGGGCAGCGTCTTCGGCATCGGGGGCCAGCTTGCCTCCGTCAACCATCGTCGCAACGCCTCCAAGGGACGCGCCGCATCCGTCTCGCTCGCACTTGCCATCATCCTGCTCATGACGGCGGGCTCGCTTTCCACGCAGCTCGGCATGTTCACGAAGGTGGCGGGCAACCTCTCGGATGCGGATGTTTCCATGACGGTCTCGATGGACCCCACCGACGAACGCACGGCCACGTCATCGGTCATCGAGGCGACCGGCACCGACGCCTACGTCCAGGCGTGCGCCGTGGAAAACGTGACGCCACTGGGATGGGGATTCGTTGCGGCACATACCGGACTCGTCCCTCCGACGATGGCGGGAAGCGCCCTGAGCAATGCGGTCACTCCCAGTTCCCTCGTCGACGGTGACGTCCCGACTCCGTTATATATCGCCTACCTACCCGCCGACGAGTTTGCCGCCTATGCGAAGGACAACGGCATCGAGCTTCCTGAAGGCGGCGACACGCCCGTGGCCATCGGCGTGCGCGACGGCTACAGCAATACAGGGACGATGTACAGCTATGACGAGCTCTTCGCCCGGACGGGCACCCTCGACATCGTGACCGGCATCAAGGGCGACGACACGGCGATGGCGAGCATCATGGTGACCGACACCACCGATGACGGCAGGCAAACGCTCGAATTCATGCGATGGGAGAAGAATGGGGGCTACACGGACCAGAAACTTGCCCCCGACCAGCTCGTGCGCACGCCCGTGCAAATCGTGGGGCTGGCGGATAAGCGACCCGCGTGTGCCACCTCGAGCAGCGGGGCGATGATCGTCGCCTCCCTTGAGTCCGCCAACGTGCTACCCCTCATCGGCGCGACGGATAACCTGTATTTCTCGGCTGCTTTCGACACCACCGACGGCGAGGCTGCGGTCAAGGCGCTCTCCCCGCTCTCCACCGTTTTCGAGGATGCCGGCTACAAGGTCTACTACAACCAAGTGACAGATCACAAGGCGCAAGAGCAGTCCATGACCATGATGGTGACCGTGGTGAACCTGTTCTGCTTCCTGTTCTCATTCATACTCACGCTCATCGCGCTCGCCAACGTGTTCAACACCATGACCAACGGCCTCATCCTGCGCAAGCGCGAGTTCGCGGTCATGGAGTCCATCGGCATGGGGGCGCGCCAGTTCCGATCGATGATAGGCTGCGAATGCATCGGATATGGCCTGCGAGGGCTCATACCCGGCATCATCGTGTCATTTGGCGTGAGCTACCTGCTCTACATGGCACTCGGCATATCCATGCGCGGACTGCCCTACACACCGCCGTGGATGTACCTCGTCCTGGGCTGCGGGCTCGTGTTCGTGGTCATGGTCGCAAGCGTGCTCTACGGCCTGCATCGCTGCCGCAAGGGCGACATCGTCGATGCCCTGAGGATGGAATGATGTGCCAAGGGGTCTGACCCCCTGACACATCCGGATGCCAGCAGATAATGAGACAGTTGCTCAGAGCAACTGTCTCATTTCGCTATTTCTCGGAATCGAAGGCCTTCATGAGCAGCGAGACGATGCCGCATAACAGGCCGCCGATGGGCCACGCGAGCCAGAAAAGCGGCTGCGCGTACGAGTACGTCGGCACGAAGAGCATGACGAGGCCGACGATGGTGGCGATGATCATGATGCAGCCGCAAATCGCGCCGATGCGCTTGTCGGTCGCGTGCGTCCGGAGAAGGTCACGCTTCTGCTCGTCGGTCAGGGGTGCCGACTCGATCTCGTGGGCCTCCAGCACCTCGCCGGCGCTGCGATTGTAGTTGGCGATGTTCATGCGACCGTACATCATGCTGCCGTACACGATCACTCCCGCTCCGCATGCTATGAGCATGAGCATAGCGGATGGGGCGACGCATTCGGACAGCGCCGTGTCGGCAGTGGCGATGACGAAGCAGACGCCGACGAGTATGCACATGATGCCACCCACGAGGCGCCAGCTGAAGTGCTTGCGCGCCTCCTCCTTCTGGACCTGCGTGTAGAAGTCCTCGACGTAGGGATGTTCGCGCACGAACGCGCTGTGGCCCATACCACCGGGTATGAGCATGGCGAGTCCGACCCCCACGCCCGCAAACAAGAGCAACGCCCCTAACGCCAGGTAAACGTTCTCGGAAAACAGGCCCTCCAGCGGACTATACGTGTCGATGTCGGCGGCGCAGAAAAACAGGATCGATAGCGCGACACCGAAGACGATGGAGAAGACGCCGGTCGAGACCTTGCGGGCAAACCCCCGCATGTGCTCGTCATAGCCCACGACATCGACCGGCGGCGTTCCCGGTGCCACCGAGGCGGCCGGCTCCACCGGACGGCCGGTGAGGTCTCCCTGCACGAGTTCGTCGAGCGTGCAGTCGAATATCTGGCACATGCGCAGGAGCTTGTCCATCTCCGGATACGACTTCTCGGACTCCCATTTGGTCACCGACTGTCGGCTTACGCCAAGCAGCATAGCAAGCTGTTCCTGGGTCATGTTGTGCGCGGCGCGCATGTGCTGGAGGTTCTCTCGAAAGCTCATGTCATTCCTTTGCGTTGGGTTCGATTACGTCCCCAAATCTACCGAGTGGCAAGGTGACATTCTACCAACCAAGAGATGCTTTTTGCCGCGTTTTCGGGGCACCCGCTGGTTGCCAACCGCCGGTCACAGCCGTGCAAACCGTAAATGGGACAATTGCTCCGAGCAACTGCCTCATCATACGTTCTGCGTCACGACGGAGACGCGATCGCAAGCGCACTGCCCTACCCGTTCCGCATCAAAGCGGCGGTTTCTGAGGTAGATGGCCCAGTTGATGCCAAGAAACGCGAGGTTGAGGACGTAAATCCAGAGAACCCAGTTCATCGCCCCGAGAGCGACCTTGGCGGCTATGCCGCAGAGGTAACCGAGGCAGATGAGCGTGAGGAACTGCCAGCTCGTCCCCTTCGCCGTTCTTGCCCTATACGACTTCCATGCGTTCATGGGCCAAGACAGCCCAAAGCATATGAGCATCGTGGCTTCCAGCAGCTCCGCCAGTAACATCGCAACTCGCTTTCTCTCGCATCATTCCAAAGGCTTGTACGTGCCCCGTGTCGCTTAATTCTCCTATTCTCACGGTTCATATGTCTAATATATAATTTCATGTATTTTCATAATATTTTGATATGACTACTTGTCTAGTTTCATAGAAGAGCAGGAGAGCGAAATGGACGTGAGGCAACTCCGATACTTTCTCGTGACGGCGCAGCTGGAGCATGTCACCCATGCGGCACGCAAGCTTTCCATAGCGCAGCCCGCCCTCTCGCAGTCACTCCACAGGCTCGAGGCGGAACTCGGCGTGAAGCTCTTTGCCCGGGAGGGAAGGAACCTGAGGCTGACCGAGGAAGGCGTCTATCTGAAAGACAGGCTCTCCCCCATCGTCTCGGAACTTGACAGCGTATGCGCGGGCCTCGAGGCGTTCGCGAGAGCCGAGGCGAGCACGGTGAACCTCTGCATCGCGACAGCCTCGGTCATCGCGGTCGACGCAATCGGCACCTTCGCGCCACGGCATGCAGAGACGCGATTCGACGTCAGCAGGGATGGCACATCAACCCGCAACGACATCATCATCGACACGATTCGGAACGTGAATGGCAAAAGCGGGGTAACCCATGTCACGAACTCCCGCGCCGACTTCGCCGAACGCGTCTGCATAGCCATTCCGGCGTCGAGGCCACACGAAGAGATCATCACGCTCGACGAGCTCGTGGACGCACGCTTCATCAGTCTCGCGGGCTCGAGGCGCTTTCGCTCCATCTGTGACGAGCTATGCGCGAACAGGGGATTCGAGCCCGACGTCATGTTCGAGAGCGACAACCCCGCCGTGGTGCGAAAGATGATAAGCCTGGGTCTGGGCGTCGGGTTTTGGCCAGAGCGCAGTTGGGGTCCCGTCAACGGCGACGACGTCATCGTCTTGCCCCTGGCAGACGATGACTTCTCGAGGACGATTCGCCTCGAGCTCACGTCCCGGGGTCTCGAGAAGGAGGCGGCGCGTACGTTCTTCGAGCATCTCGTCGCGCACTTCGCCAGCGTGTGGAAGAATGACGCGAGCACTAGCTGACGCAAACCAAGATGGGCAAATGACCCATCCGCTCGTCCCCCTATGACGAGTGTCCGCGGCGATGGTGCTGGCCGTGCGTCGCGCTTTGCGCACCATGGCAGGCCGCGATGCGATCGCGCAGCTCGCGCATCGACATGCCATGGCAATCCTCGACCGTAACATCGGGATCGAGCTCGGAGAGCTCGAGCGCCGCAGCATACCGACCGCACCCCATGCCGTGGGCATGAGCCTCCTCGCGCAGCTCGAGGCTGACCGCATCGCACGAACCACGACACGGCAGACTCGCGAGCCGCTGCTCGCTGGCATCCATCAAGACACGTTCCTGACCGGGATTATCGGAGGCGACGCTCACCTGCACGAACGCATCGTCATTCAGATAGGGCGCAAGCGCCTCGCTCGACGTGAGCGCGGAAAGCGCCTCCTCGTAGGACAGCCCTTCGAGCGCGAGGCCAGCGAGGACGGAACGCCCATCCTCGTTCACCCCCTCGACGGCCACCACCTGGTTGGAATCGTTGAGTTGCAGCTCGATAGAGGGATTGATGTCGATATCGACGAATGCGGTCACCGCCGTATCGGGCAGCACCGCAACGGGCACCGTTGAATCGCCCGAACCCACCGGCGCGGTGCCGACACGGAATATGCCGATCACGGCCAGCCCGAGGACGAGGCAGGCAGCAAGCGCGCTCATGAGGCGAACACGCCTGACCTTGCGGGACGCACGAGATGGCGCGGCTTCGGAAGAGGAGACGACGTGCAGCTCCGGCTTGTCCGCAGCCTGGGTTGCGGCAAGCTCGTCATAGGCCTCGAGAGTACGCTGCCTCAGGGCGTCCGGCACCTCGAGCGTGTCAAAGGCCTCTCGTACGCGCATGTCGAGTTCACGATCGTTCACGACAGTGCCTCCTTCAGCAGCTTTCGTCCCCGGGATATCCAGGAATAGACGGTGTTCACCGGGGCATCGAGCATCCGGGCGATCTCCGGTGCCGTATAGCCCTCGTAGACGGCGAGGTACAACGGCAAGCGCGGCGGGTCGTCAAGCGCGTGGAACGCATCGAGCACCTCGCGGTGACGCGAATCGGGCTGCGACAGCGCGTCGTGCGAGGCGAGCGCCTCCGTCGAAACGGGGGCTTCGTCAAGAGAGCGCTCGTCCCGGCTGCGTGCGCGCAGCATGTCCCTGCAGACGTTTGCCGCTACCGTGATGAGCCATGCCTTGCGATGCTCCTCGCCCTCGAATACCTTGTCATCGTGCAGGGAGTACTTGAGAAACGTGTCCTGGAAGGCATCCTGAGCATCGTGCTCGGACCTGAAGAAGCCCTTGCAGACGCGCCACACCGTCGCGGAATGGACGCTCATGGCATTCTCGATGTCTTCGCGAGGACGCAAGCCAAAAGCCCTTCAAGCTCGTCTAGCGATTGCAGGTTCCATGGCCACCGTGATGACCGCCGCCTTGTCCGTGACCCTGGCCGCGCCCCTGGCCCTGGCCAGCGTAGTTGTCGCAGACGCCGTCACCATCGGCATCCACGTAGCCGGGACGGTCGGCAGTAGACGACGAGCCATATCCATGATGGGCACCGGCGCCGTTGCCGCAATAGCCAGAACCGCGATTATCACAAACTCCATCGCCATTGGCGTCCACGTAGCCGGCACCGTTGCCACAATAGCCAGAACCATAGTTGTCGCAGACGCCGTCACCGTCGGCATCCACGTAACCCCGCCAGGCGACGGTCTGCGCGGGCACGTCAGATGCCACGGCAGCTTGCCCTGCGGACAAGTTTCCCACGCCAAACGCGAGGGCCGGCACGGCAAGAACGGCGCATAATGCCGTTGCCACAATCGCGATCATTTTCCTCTTCATTGACACATCACTTCCATTCGCTTTTTGGGACCTTCACCTACAACACGAACGAACGTGTGCAATCCTTGCAAGGAATTCGAAAATGTTTTGCAAATCGTCGAGAAAGATACCATGGATGGCTCGGAAGAATGCTCGTCGCATCCGTCAGTCGAGTAAAATAGACGTAACGAATTGTCGCGCGTCGTTTCTTCGACGATTGGAGAAGCCATGATTCACGAGATCACCGACGAGAACTTCGAATCCGAGGTCATGGACGCCGGGATACCCTGCGTCATCGAATTCACCTCCGACTGGTGCGTGCTGTGCAAGGATATGGTTCCCGCGTTCGAGAAGGTCGCCGAAGAGCTCGGTGACAAGGTGAAGTTCTGCAGCGTGGACACCGGCAAGCAGCGAAAGCTGGGTATCACGTTTGCCGTCGGTTCGCTCCCCTACGTCGTCTACGTGGCAGACGGCGAGATGACACCGTTGTTCGACGAGCTCGTATCGGCAGACAGGCTGCGCGAGCGCGTGCAATTCATGCTCGATGGTGGCGAGGTGGCGACGACGCGTCCCGTCAACCTCGCGCACATGTGTAAAGGGGCCTGACCCTTTTACACGTAGGTATACGTGTAAAAGGGTCAGGCCCCTTTACACATGCTTGCACATAAACGTCGAAAGACGGCACCCCTCTAGGCAGGGTGCCGTCTTCGTTTCACGCCATGTGCCGTCTACTGCCCTGGCGGCTTGTAGACGGGCATGTCGTCACCATGTTCGGAGAGGTCGGACATGAAAAGATCCTCCATGATGGTGTTACGCGTGTTCCATGTCGCGCCAGTGATCGCGTCAACCACATCGGCGATCTCCTCGTCGGTGGCGATTACGATCTTCTGCGCCCGGGCGCGTTCGGCATCGAAACCGGTCATGTCATGCCTCTCGGACACGATCATCCTCTAGGCATTTGCCGAAGGGGCCTCGGCACCGGCCGCGGATGCGACGTCCTTGGCCTTCTTGGCACGCTCACCGGTGATGACCGCCGCCAAACCGCCCGCCGCCGGATCGCAGAGGAAGGCCACGATGACGATCACGGGCCAGAACTGCAGGCACAGCGACACGAAGCGATCGAACAGATTAGTTGCCATCATCTCGCCCGTAAGCGTCGATACCGCCTGCACCTCGCCGATGCCCGTCATGAACGCCGTCATGACGATGCCGAGGAAGAACATGATCAGCGTGCTGAAGAACACGTTCTGGATTAGGCGAAACGCGACGCTGCCCGGCTTCGCGTCATAGTACTGGGCACATGCCGCGGCGATGCGCGCGAGCGGAATCACGGCCGTCACGACGAACGACGTGATGAAGGCCACGAGGAAGCTCATCAGAAAGAACACCGGGTCGATATGCGGCATGCCCTGCACGATGGTGAGGCACAGGCACAGCACCGCCGCGACGAACAGGGAGAAAAACAACCCGTATATGATGTAGTACTTCTTGCTATGCATGATGCACGCTCCTTAGAGGAAGGGCGCGTCCTCGGGGGAAGGTGAGGGCGCGCCCGTTCGCTTACCGTTGCGGTGCTAGTTCAACACGAACATCGTCTTCTGCTTCTCGTCCATCCTCTCGGCCAACTCAGACACTGGTCCGAACTCGAGGCACTTGGACTGGCAGTGCTGCACGCATGTCGGCACCTTGCCCTGGGCGCGACGCGATGCGCAGGTGTCGCACTGCTTCGTCGGAATGGGCAGATACGAGAACTGCCAGTTCTCCTCGGCCTCGTCGCCGATGACCCAGGGGCCGATCTTGACGACCTTGATGCCGGTCTCGCCCACGGGCAGCCCGTGCTCCATCTGGCACGCGATCTCGCAGCTATGGCAGCCCGAGCACCACTGGGCGTCAACCAAAAGTCCGTATTTAGTCATGGCTAGTTTCCTTCCTCAACCTTGTAGATCTTGCAGATGGAGCTCTTGTAGTTCGAGCCGAAGCCGCTCTTGCCCGGAATCCAGGGAAGCGTGTTGTTGATGTTCAGGTCGAACACGTCGTAGAACTTCTCTGGATCTCCCTCGGGGAACCACCAGCCGTGGTCGCAGGAGACGAGACGACGGTCCATGATAGGCGTGAGCTTGGCCTTGCGCTTGGCGCGGCCGAGCGGCCCTTCCATCCAGACCCAGTCGCCGTCCTTGATGCCGTACTTGGCGGCCGTGTCCGGATGAATCTCCATGAGCGGCCAGGGGCGATAGTGACGCATGCGTTCGATCTGGCGATGCTCCGAGTGGAACATGCCCCAGAAGCGCGCACCCGAGGTCATGACGAGCGGGTACTCGTCCATGAGCTCCGGCGTGGAGCCGGGACCGGGCTCGGGCTCCTCGAAGTAAGGCAGCGGATCGAGGCCGGCGCGACTGTAGAAGTTACTCCACAGCTCGATGCGACCCGTCGGGGTGTTGAAGCCGGGCTGACCGTCAGAGCGCAGCATGCCCTTCTCGTAGCGGTAGTACTCGATGGGCTGATAGGCCGGGGCGACCTTTTGCAGCTCCTCGAAGGTCATGCCGGTGGGCTCGAGCATGTCGGTGAACATCTCGTCGACGTTGTCCCAGGGCCAACCGTCCGGGTTCCAGCGTTTGCCGAGCTCGAGGTTGATCTGCATGTCGGACTTCGTCTCGCCGATGTCGACGATCTTGTTGATGGTCGATCCGCGCTGGGCACCCGAGATGAAGGCCAGACCGTTGCGCTCGGCGAAGGTCTGCGCGGGCAGCACCACGTCGGCCAGGGCCTCGATGGTCGGCGTCCTGAACAGGTCGACCACGACGATGAAGTCGAGCTTGCTGAGGGCCTTGTAGAGCCTCTGCGGGTCGGCGCCCATGCAGGCCAGCGGATTGGTGGTCTGCAGCCAGGCACCATGGATCTCATAGGGGTCGCCGGTCTCGATGGTCTTGACCGTCTCGTCGGGCTGGGACACGGCAAAGCCGAAGTTGTAGAGCGGGTAGTCCTGGATGCCGATGCGCTTCTTCTCCTGCTCCGGCCCCAGCAGCTCGCGACCCCAGCCGCCGGCGACGGAGAGGATTTCGGGGGCCACGATCATGCCGCCCGGACGCTCCATGTTGCCCGTGATCTCCCACAGCGCCAGGATGGCCTGGCCGGCGGGCATGGCCTCGCGCGTCATGTCGACGGCGACGCCCCACTGCAACGTGGAGTTCTTTGCCTTGCCGAGCATGCGGGCGGCCGCGACGATCTTGTCGGCGGGCACCCAGGTGATCTCGGCGACCTTTTCGGGCGGGAACTCGGCGGCACGGGCCTTGAGCTCGTCGAAGCCGTAGCACCACTTGTCGACGAACTCGTGGTCGTACAGGTCCTCCTTGATGATGACGTCCATCATCGATAGCGCGAGCGCGGCATCGGTGCCGGGGCGCACGCGCAGATGCAGGTCGGACTTGGTGGCAAGCCACGTGACCTTGGGGTCGACCGTGACGATCTTCATGCCACGCTTCATGAGGTCGATGACCCAGTGACCGTAGAAGCCCTCGAGATTCGACTTGAGCGGGTAGTTGCCCCAGATGAACATGACCTCGGGAACCTCGTAGTCGGGATGGTCGTAGCGCTCGGGGAACTGCTGCGCGCAGTCGGGAATCCACGGCGCGCCGGTAGTGGCGGCCATGCCGGCGATGCGCGGCAGATAGCAGGCCTGGCCGGAAAGGAAGCCCGTGTAGTTGGGAGAGCCGAATGACCACGCCAGGCGTGTGATATAGGCCGCGATGTCACGGCCGGTGCCCTGGGCGAAGACGACGGACTCGGCGCCGTACTTCTCCTTCATGTCCATGAACTTCTCGGTGATGAGGTCATATGCCTCATCCCAGCTGATGCGCTCCCACTTGTCCTTGCCGCGATCCTTCGGGTCGCGCTTCATCGGGTACAGCAGGCGCTTCTCGTGATTGGTGACCTCGGGTGCGTCCAAGCAGCGCATGCACAAGCGGCCGTCGGTCCAAGGATCCTCCGGATCGCCTTCGCACTTGACGAACTTGCCCTCCTGGTCCGTGTACATGATGACGCCGCATCCCATGTGGCAACCGGGACCCGTCCAGGCACAGCCGCGCGTGACGTTCAAGTCCCCTTCCTCGTACTTGAACGGCCGCTCGTGCTCCACGGTCTTGTACTTCTCGCTCATACCTTCCTCCCGTCTCGTGGTGGGCAAATGGGACTTCATGTGACAGCAACCACATGCTTTGGCATGCTGTTGCAAATAGGCAGTCCCATCCGCTACGCTTGAGAGGAAGGCTATGGGGAACGCCCGTCCCACGCCATCAGCGAAAGCGCTGAAATCTCGGTTTTGCCATCGCGACTTTTGGCATACCGTCGATTGGGGAGGCTATGGAAAAAAGCATGAATGGCGCCGTTGAGCCCGCTCAGAACATCAATTTGCCGAGTGTGTTCATGGCGGTGTGCGGGTTCGCGCTGTACTGGGGATGCTTCTTCACCATGCTGATGCGCAACTCCTTCATGGACGCCGCGATCGAGGAACTCTGGTATCACCTGTTCCTCAGAATCGTCTTCCTCGTCGGAAGCGCCGCGATCTGCATCGTAATTGCCAGGAAGGCCGACTGGTTCTCCTCGGAACGAGGCCGCCGTCTGCAGAAAGCCGGCATCGTCCTGTTCTCGGCCGTCGCGGCGGTCTCGTCGTTCACGGCCTACACACTCGAAACCGCGTTGCCCCTCGCGTTCGACTTCGTGGCCTGGAGCCTTGCCGGCATGGGCCTGGCCTGCCTGCTCATGATATGGATCGAGCTCATCGCGGCATTACCGAAGAGGCATTGCGCGGCGGCGCTCGTGGCATCCATGGCGCTCGGCGGCCCCACGTACCTGATCATGAACCTGCTGCCCTTCCCCTTCAACATCGGTATGCTCTGCCTGTGCCCGCTCGCGAGCCTCGGCATATCCGAATTGCTCGAACGTGATCCGTCCATCGTCATGCCGGCGTTCGTGCCACTCGACGAGTCGAGGAAGAAGACGCGCTTCGCCCCGCTCTTCAAGGTCGTCTGCATGGCCTACGGTATCGTCTTCGGCGTCGGCATAGGTGCGACCACGCAGTTCGGCGAAAGCGACCTGTTGCTGGGAGCCATCGCCCTGGTTCTCGTCGCGGGCGCGGGGGCTGCCTGGCTCGTCCTCCGCACGATGCCCGACCTCGCTCGTCGCATGAGCAGTCTCAGGCTCCTCTTCCCCGTCCTGATCGTCGCGCTCATCCCGATGTCGTTTCTGCAGGGCCCCGCCGCCGCATCCTGCAACATGCTCCTGCTCGGCTGCTACGTCTTCTTCGAGGCGCTCGGCATCGAACTCGCGCTCGACATCGCCGACACGCGCAACGCCTCGCGCCTGCATCTCGTGGGCTCGACCCAGGCCTGCCTCTACGTCGGCCTTTTGCTCGGGCATGCCATCGGGCTTGCCGTGACCTCATCGGGCGTCATGGACTACCCGATGCTCTCGATGGCGGCGCTCGCCCTCGTCGTGCTGCTCGCCGTCATCATCACCTTCGCGCCGCTCTCCCCGCTCGCCGACACGGCTTCCAAACACAGCGAGCCGACAGGTGCGGAGGAGCAGGACGCCTCCGTCGACACCTGGCAGGCGCATTGCGAACGCGTCGCCAAGGACGCGGGGCTTTCCGCTCGCGAAACCGAGGTGTTCATGCTGCTGGCGAAGGGACGCGGCATCGAGCACATCCAGAACAAGCTGTGCATCTCGGGGCATACCGTGAAGACGCACGTCTACAACATCTACCGCAAGATGGACATCAACTCGCGCGAAGAGCTTCTGGATGCCGTCGAGCAGGAACAGGCAAACCGCAAGGCGGAGTAGGGATTTATCTCTCCCCGTAGTGATACCGACATGAAGCGATTTCGACGTCTGTCCCCACAACTCGATAGACGAGTCTGTTGCATTCATCGATGCGTCGTGACCAGAGACCAGAAAGGTCGCCATGGAGAGGCTCGGGCTTTCCTATACCCTTTGACAGGCCATTTCGCTCGATATCCTTAATGAGCAGGTTGATTCTCTTGAGGGTCTTGCGATCCTGCATTTGCCACCAGACATAGTCTTCCCAAGCTTCGGGTGCCCAGACCTTATTCATCGCCCACCAGCTCGTGAACGATACCGTGCCCCTCGTCGAGCGACGCTACGCCACGTCTGATGTGATCCAGATTCTCTTTGCTGTAGAAGGGATCGTACGAAACCTCGAAGGGGATGCGATGCTCGCGGCCCATCTTCTTGGCGAAGATGTTGAATGCCGTGCTCATGCTCATGCCAAGCTCCTTACATGCGATTTCCATGTCGCGTTTGACGTCCTCGTCCATGCGGACGTTTACCATTGTGCTCGCCACTGCATGCCCTTTCTCCCTAAGAGGAAGTATAATGAGCAGATGAAAGAATGTAAAGACAATCGCTTTACATTGTATATACGAGTTTACTTAAAAAGATTCATCTGAAACACGGGATTTATATCGAAACGAGGCTGCGTTGGCGCGCGACATGCACGGCGGCGCCATGGCCCTCACGCACAAGTGCCTTGCGCAGCGTTGCGACGGGCAGCTCATAGTCATTGTTGTTTTCGGACACGTGCATGGCAACGACTGCCGTAAGCCCGTCGTGCAACAGACTTGCGAGCTCTTCGGCAGCCTGCTCGTTGGAGAGGTGCCCACGCTCCGAGGCGATGCGGCGCTTGAGCGGATACGGATACGGCCCCTCGGCGAGCATCGTACGGTCATGGTTTGCCTCGATCGCGAGGAGACGGCACCCGCCCAGCGCCTCATGCGCTTGGGGCGTCACGACACCCGTGTCAGTCACGTAGCCGATCGCGTCGCCACCGCATTCGATGCGAAAGCCGAAGGACTGCACCGCATCATGTGAGGTGGCAAACGCGTGAATCGCGAATCCGGCAAGGTCGAGCTCGTCACCGGCGACAAAGGAATGAATGTCGCAGAGATCCCGCTCGAGCAGTTCGTCGATGTCGCGGCTAGCGTCGCGCACGGCATCGCTCACGTGAATTGTCGGGTGCACTTCGAGCTTGGCGAGCGCACGATACACCACACCGAGCCCCTTAGTGTGGTCGGTATGCTCGTGGGTGATAAAGACGCCCCTCAGCCGCCGCAAATCGAAATTCGCCTCGTCGCAGCGGGAGAGAAAGTCGCGCTTGCAGATGCCGCAGTCGATGAGGATGCCCTCACCCGTCACCACGTTCTCGACGATGGTGGCGTTGCCCTTTGACCCGCTCGCAAGCACGTGAAGCCGCATGTGCGCGTCATTCGTCCGCTGTGTCACGTTGTTATCCCGCAAGCTTCGCTATACCCAGCGAACGCGTGACATGTCAAAACGCTTGGAGCTGCGCGGCTCGAGCATCTCCTTGGGGTGTCCCACGGCGATGAGCGCGAAGGGGATGCAGCCGTCTTCTGCCCCGATAACCTTGGCGACGGCCTCGATGCGGTCTTGCTCGGGATAGATGCCCAGCCATACGGCACCCAGCCCCAGCGTCTGCGACTCGAGCAGGATGTTCTCCGTGCAAGCCGACATGTCCAGGGGAACGCAGCCCTCGAAACGCTTCTCGCCTCCCGAGATGCACGGCACGATGACGAGGTCGCACTTGCCCGCGGGATGCGCATACGGACTGCACGCGGCGAGCTCTTCCTTGACCTGCGGGTCACGCGTGAGAACGAACTCCCATGGCTGCTGGTTACCCGCCGACGGAGCCGCCATCGCGGCCTCCATCAGCCGCTCGACCTGCTCGTCGCTCACCGGATCGTCGGTGAACTCCCTGATACTCACGCGCGTGAAAATCGCGTCTTCCATGATTGGCTCCCTTCGGCTTTGCTTCCTGCCCAGTTTACTACCTCAGCGTTTCGCGAGCTCGTCGAGCGCATCGCCGGTGATCCGATAGACCGTCCACTCGTCCATCGGCTTGGCACCAAGTGACAAGTAGAAGCCGATGGATGGCTCGTTCCAATCCAGACATGACCACTCCAGGCGACCACATCCACGCTCGACGGCGATGGCGGCAAGCTTCTTGAGCAGCGCCGTGCCACAGCCGCACCCGCGATATTCCGGCAGTACGAACAGGTCCTCGAGATAAATGCCCGCACGACCCAGAAAGGTCGAGAAGTTGTGGAAGAACAACGCGAACCCGACCTCGCGCCCGTCAACGACGGCGAGCAAGACCTCGGCCTTTTGCTTGTCGAAGATCCATTCCTCGAGTAGCGCTTCGTCGGCGACGACCTCGTCGAGCATGTTCTCGTAGGCCGCGAGCTCCCTGATGAAGTGCAGGATGACCGGCACGTCCGACCGCTCGGCGTGTCTGATGGTGACCCCTTGTCTCATGACATCCTCCAAAACCAGACAAAACGGCCCCGGCGACTTTTGTCTTATTTCCCGCGCAGAGACTCGAAGACATCCGCGAGGAAGGTGGGATCTTCCGAATCCACGACAACCATCATCGTCTTCGAGCCTTCGTAGGGCAGCCTACGCTGCGCATCCGGGAACAACGCGTCCAGACACTCGAAGGGCTTGAGCAGCAGCTCGTCGTCGTAGATCCCGCCGACGACCACGTCATCGAGGTAGACGATATACTCGCCCATCATCTTACGCGTCCTGATGCCGTCAACGCCCGCGAGCAATTCCAGCACGTAGTCGTGATACTCCTGCGATGAGGCCATGCGCCTCCCCTTTCGTGCGAAATGAAACGATATCGCCAGTATACTTCCCTTGTCGCGCCAACGAAAAACCGATTGACGTAAATGTATCATGGAAGAACCAAACCGAAGCAACGTGCTGCCAGCAGACAAGGCGGCAACGCAAAGGAGCAATCATGAGCATGCCCGAGATGAGACGCAAGCTGCAGCACATTCCGCACGACGAGTGCCTCGCGATGCTGCGCGACGGCCAATTTGGCACGCTCGCCGTGCATGGTGCCAGCGGCTACCCGTATGCGGTGCCCATGAACTACGCGCTTCTCGACAACGGTGAGGAACTACCGATCGTCTGCATGCACAGCGCGCAACAGGGGCACAAGATTGACGCAATCGTGAACGACCCCAAGGTTTGCTTTACCGTAGTGGGTCAAAGCCGCATCGTGCCCGAGAGGATAACCGACTACTTTCAGAGCGTCATTGCCTTTGGCAGGGCATGGGTCGAGGACGATCCGCAGATCAGGCTCGACGCCTTGCATGCGCTCGGAGAGAAGTACTGCGCTGGCTTCGAGAGCCTCGTCGAGGACGACATCGCCAAAAGCGGACCACGCTGCTCAATCATCCTCATGGAAATCGAGCAACTAACCGGCAAGGAAGGGCTTGACCTTGCCAAGGCCCGCAGAGAATAGCCATGCGCGCCTTCATCGCCCTGGACATTCCGCCGGCCCTGCGGGAGGACGTCGCCGCCCTGGCACGTCAGCTCAAGGCATCCGTAAGGGGCCGCTTCGTACCCCGCGAAAACTATCACGTGACGCTCGCTTTTCTGGGTGACGTCACCGAACGAGAACTCGCTGACGCTATGCTCGTACTTGACGAGGCAGCGAGTCGCTTCGACCCCGTCGAGCTGGCACCCGATGGGCTGGGCAAGTTCGGACGTGCGAACGATGCGACCCTGTGGCTCGGCTTCATGCAGGACCCGGCGCTCATGGAGCTTGCCGCCTTCGTGCGTGCGGGACTCGATGACGCTGGTGTGAGCTTTGACGCAAAGTCCTTCCTTCCCCATCTCACCATCGCACGACGTGCCGCACTCGACCATGGCATGCTGCCGGCCCTACCCTTCCCCGCCCCAGGGCAAACCGACGAGCTCACGCTCTTCAAGAGCACGCTGACAGGCGATGGCGCAATCTACGAGCCGATCTACACGGCGCGACTCGGGGACTGAGACGCGGCGAATTGAAACGAATGCTAGACTTGGGCTTGTAAGGACTCACTCCCGACGAGCAAGGCGAGCCATGGGCAAAACCGACATCATCATCGTGAACACGGGCAGTCCCGCCACACCGACGAGCGAGGCGGTGGCCGAATACCTGCGTGCGTTTCTCTCCGATCCGCGCATATGTCCCATGAACCCACGCCTCTGGCGTCTCATCCTGAACTGCTTCATCATCCCCAAGCGCGCCCCAGTCTCGGCTGCCAAGTACGCATCGATATGGACCGACGAGGGCGCGCCGTTGGACGCGGGAATGAGATCGCTCGCGCAGAAGCTCGAGCGAGCATGCGAACATGATGACGACATCGCCCTCGTGCGCCATGCCATGTGCTATTCGACGCCCTTCGTCGAAGATGCTCTGGTCGATTGCAGGGAGCACGGCTGCGACGAGGTCGTCGTCATCCCGCTGTATCCCCAGAGCGCCTTCTCGACGACCGCAGCAGTAAGAGACAAGACCGACCAGGCAATCGAGAACCTCGGTTGGACGCCGACGCTACGCCTCGTGGAGAACTACCACGACGAGCCGGCCTACATCGCCGCAATCGCGGATTCCGTTTCCCAGTCGGGTTTCGATGCCGACGCAGGAGACTGTCTGCTCTTCGCGTTTCACTCGATTCCGATGGCCGATATCCGCTCCGGAGACACGTACGACAAACAGACGCGGCAAACGGCACGAAACGTTGCCGATGACCTGGGGCTTCCCGAAAACACCTGGCGCGTGGGCTACCAATGCCGCTTTGACAAGAGCCGCACATGGCTGGGGCCTTTCACGAAGGAGGTCCTGGGCACGTTTGCCGACGCACGACGGCTCTTCGTGATCGCACCCAACTTCTCCGTCGATTGCCTCGAGACGACCCATGACATCCAGGACGCGTTGCGCAGCGCCTGGCTCGAAGCAAACGCAGGCAAACCAGAGGATTCGTTCGTCTACGTGCCCTGCCTCAACGACTCGCCAGCCCAGATTGATCTGATCAGGCAGGTCGCCCTACGCGCCCTTTCTACGCCTTGTGTGCCTGCTTGAAGCGCTCGATGTCCTCGCGATACTCCGCGAGCGTCGAGTGAGGCTCCTCGATGTAGAACGGCAAGTCAGCCAGGCGCGGATTGTTGGTCATAGCCGCCAGGGCGTCAAAGCCGATGGTGCCAGAACCGATGCGGGCATGGCGATCCACATGCGAGCCACGCGCCTCCTTGCTGTCGTTGAGATGCACGGCGCATAGCTTGTCAAGGCCGATTACGCGGTCGAACTCGTCGAGCACGCCATCGAGGTCACCCACGATGTCATAGCCGGCACCCCATAGCGCGGCGGCATCGATGAGCACGCCCACGTGATCCTTGAGGTCGACCTGGTCGATGACCTGGGCAACCTCTTCGAAGCTACTGCACAGCTGGTGCCCCTCGCCCGCAAGCATGCAGATGAGCAGCTTGCCCTGCTGACTGGGGTGCACGGTGGCGTTGATGGCGGCGGCAAACTTGGCAAGCCCCTGCATCTTGGGCTCGTCGAGCGCACTGCCAGGGCGCACGAGGTAATTCTGGCCGGGAATCTCGCCGAGACGCGCCATGTCTTCGGCCATGACCGCCAGGGCGAAGTCGCGCTGCTCGACCTTGCCCGAGGCGGGCTCGATGTCATAGGGCGCGTAGGCGAGCGGACTCACGATGCCGTGCTCCTCCGCGTACTCGTGATATGCCTTCACGTCTGCCTCGTCAACGGGCTTGACGCTGCTGCCGCGCGGATTGCGCGAGAAGTACTGGAAGGTATTTGCGCCCAGGCCATCCGCCTCCATCGCCATGGAGAGATAGCCTTCGCGCTTCGATAAATGCGCTCCGATCACGAACATGACAATCATCCTCTCAATCGTTGAAACGCCGCCAGCATGACGACATGCGTCTACTGCAGGTAGAGCTCCCTGAGCCGCTCGCGTTCGCGTTCCCCCACGCCGAGGACCGCCGCAAGGTAGGCATCCATGCCACCGCATTCCTGCTCGACGGCCTCGAGGGCCGCGTCCAGGTAATCCATGTCGGCATAGAAGATGGAATCAACGTCCAAGTCGACGTGCTCGAGCAGGCCATGCCCGGCAAGCGCGTCGAGAATCCCCTCGGCCACATCGCGCACGAAGAGGTTGGTCGCGAGATAATCCGCGCGGATGTGGGGCATCGGAACGCCGAGCGCGTACTCGACGAGAACGCTCGCGAGTCCCGCGCGATCCTTGCCCTCGGTGCAGTGCCATAGCGTCGCACCGTCCTCGGCCGCCAGAAGCGTCTCGAAGAACTCCCGATAGGCCCGCTTGCCGTCCTCTCCGAGCAAGCAGGTGACGTACAAATCGCGGATGGTCTCGTGGGCGTTGCCGCTGAAGCGCTTGAGTGCCGCGATATCACCTGCGATGCCGCCTTCATGCGTGATGCCGACGGCGGCCTCGGAAAAGACCGGCAGCTCGGCAAAGTCAATCCCCTGCATGCGGCTCTGTGGATCGGGGGCACCCTCGCGTTCTTTTGCCGTGCGGAAATCCACGACGCGCGCAAGCCCGTGGCCGTCGCGCAGTAACTCGATGTCCTCGTCCGTGCACTTGTGCAAGTCACCGGAACGGATGAGCCTGCCCGCGGCAATGGCCCTGCCATCAGCCGTCGACAACCCGCCCAAGTCGCGTGTGTTGCGCGCTCCGCGCAGCGTCACGTGGCCGAAGCTCTCGAACCCGGGGATTGGCTCGGGCAGTTCGGGGCCACGCTGAACCTTATCCCTCGCATCACTCATATCAAAGCGCCTTCTTTCTCATTTCATCTGCTCCTCGAGCCATTCCCTGAGGATGACCGCGTGGTTGATCTTGGGATCCCGTGCCGCGTAGAGCAACGTAATGGTGTTATCGCCTGCATGCATCGCGTTCTCCTCAAGCTGCTGCGCACAGGCGCGTGCCTCATCGCTTGTGTTGAGCTCGCCAAGGTAGCGCTCCTTGAAGGCATCGAAGTTCTCGGCTTTGTGCCCGAACGCCTTGCGCGCCGCCGTCGACGGCGTGAGCTCCTTGGCCCAGTAGTCATATGGCAAATCGGCCTTGCGTATGCCACGCGGCCAAAGTTTGTCGACGAGTACACGATAGCCATCGTCTGCCTCGGGCTTCTCGTAGACACGTTTAATCTTGATATCCATGAATGCCCCCGTCTCGAGCTCACCAATCGGCCTTTCGCCACTATCGGACAAGTACTAGTGATTTGTCCGCCAATCAAATGCGAAACGTATTGACTTATACAGTCTAACTCAGAATAATAGGCACATAACCGAAAACCACTAAATTTCGACCGTTCGCCAAACTTTTATTGACAAAAGTTGGCATGAGAGGGGTGAAGACGAAGTTACACGCACGAGCGTACGCGAAGTTTGCGAGAGAGGAGCTGGAATGACAATGAAAACCCCAGAGCTTTCGAGACGAAGCTTCGTCAAGGCCGGCGGCGCACTCGCCGTGCTGGCCGCGGCAGGTGGTGCCGTCTCCACGGCAGAGGACCTGTTCGACAACGTCGAGCCGGCACATGCTGCGGCCGACGATCAGATCGTCTGGAGCCAATGCAACGTGAACTGCGGAGGAAGGTGCGTCTTCCAGTGGCATGTGAGGGACGGCAAAATCGCCTACATGCTCACCGACGATACGGGAAGCGATGACTTCCAGGCACGAGCCTGCCTGCGCGGGCGTGCGATGCGTCAGTGGATCAACCATCCCGATCGTCTACAGTATCCGATGAAGCGCACGGGGTCGCGCGGGACGGGCAAGTTCGAGCGTATCAGCTGGGACGAGGCCATCGACACAATTGCGGACAAGCTCAAGTACACGATCGAGACCTACGGCAACGACTCGATCTACATCAACTACGCCACCGGCATGTATTCGGCGACGGGACGCACCACCGAGCGCCTGATGAACTGCCTGGGTGGCTACCTCCCCATGTACGGCGACTACTCGACTGGCATGCACCAGTACGTGATGCCCTTCATGTACGGCGTGGGCGTCTCGCCCTATGAGAACGTAAGTGCCTCGTCGGTTGACCAGGCTGGCAAGGCAGACCTCGTCTTGATGTTCGGCAACTCGCCGGCGGACAATCGCATGGGTGGTGCCAACGTGGTCTGGGACTACGCGCGCGTGCGCGAGGAAGGCCCCGAGATCATCCACATCGATTACCGTTATAACGAGACAGCTGCTGGTCATCCCGAGGAATGGCTGCCCATTCGCACGGGCACGGACGCGGCACTCGTCGCCGGCGTCGCCCACGAGCTCATCGAGAAGGGCTGGGTCGACCTCGACTTCCTGCATAGGTACTGCCAGGGCTACGACGAGGAGACCATGCCCGCATCGGCCAAGGGACATAACAAGTCGTACTACGACTACATCATGGGAACCGGCTACGACAAGGTCGAGAAGACGCCCGAGTGGGCCGCCGAGATCACGCTCGTTCCTGCCAAGACCATCCGCGAGCTCGCCCGCAAGCTGCACGAGGCCAATAGCGTCTACGTCGTGCAGGGCTGGGGCCTGCAGCGCCACAGCAACGGCGAGTCGGCCACGCGCGCGGTGTGCATGCTCGCGCTCCTGACCGGCAACCTCGGTCGCGAGGGCACGAACTCCGGCATGCGCGAGGCCGAACCGCCGGGAGCGCCCGTCGGGTCCATCCCGTCTTCCGACGACGACCCCAACGGCGTGCCCGAGAACATGGTCAACGCCAAGATATCGTGTTATTCGTGGCTCAAGTGCATCGCCGAGGGATCGGACTTCCAAAAGGAACTCGACGCGGCCGACGAGCTCGCGCTCTTCATGGGTGCGCAGGACCCCGAGGCAGCCGCCGCTGCCGCCAAGATCGAGGCGCCAAAGAACGGCATCAAGTTCCTCTGGAACTACGCCGGCAACTGCATCACCAACCAACACGGTGACGTCAACCGCGTCTTCGAGACGCTTTCCGACGAGAAGAAGTGCGAGTTCATCGTCGTGTGCGACACCTTCATGACGGACTCGGCCAAGTACGCCGACATACTGCTCCCCGACGCCATGCGCGCCGAACAGCTCAACATGTCGACCAACGGCTACTCCGAATACTACTGGGGCGTCACTGTCGGCGGCCCCGCGCAGGAGCCTCCCTTCGAATGCCGCCCCATCTACGACGTGCACGCCGAGATCGCCGACCGCTTTGGCATGAAGGACAAGTTCACGGCCGGCAAGACCCAGGACGAGTGGATCCGTTCCATCTACGAAGAGGGAGCTGCCGAAGACCCCGAGATGCCCTCCTGGGACCAGATCCTCGAGCAGGGCGTGTGGAAGCGCGAGCTGCCCACGGCCATCGCCTTCGAAAAGAACGTCGCCGACCCGGTGGGCAATCCCTGGAAGACGCCGTCGGGCAAGATAGAGATCTACTCCGAGGCACTCGAGAAGATCGCGAGCGAGCGGGAGCTGTCAGAAGGCCAGGTCATCTCCCCCATCCCCATCTTCGACCCGGGCGTGGAAGGCTACGGCGCGGTCACGAGCGAGTACCCGCTCTACATGTCCGGCTGGCACGACAAGGCACGCACGCACTCCTCGTTCGGCGCGCTCGAGGTTCTGCGCGACTACAACCGCCATCGCCTGTGGATCAACCCCATCGACGCCGAACCGCGCAAGATCAACGACGGCGACATGGTGCGCGTCAAGAGCCCGGCCGGCGAGGTGCAGGTCGAGGCGCATGTCACGTCACGCATCGTCCCGAGCGTCATCGCCATGCCCCAGGGTTTCTGGCACGAAGCCAACATGGAGGGCGACAAGCTCGACACCGGCGGATGCATCAACACGCTCACCACCTACACGCCCTCGCCCCTTGCCCACGGCAACGGACCCAGCAATTCGATCATCGCCGAAGTGCGGAAAGTTTAGAGGTGAATCATGGCTCAATACGGATTCTTCTACGACAACACGCGCTGCACGGGATGCAAGACCTGTGTGATGGCGTGCAAGGACTACTACGACTCCCCGCTCGACATCGCGCGACGCAAGGTGTACGACATCGAGGGAGGGCAATGGAAAGGCGAGCAGAACGGCGCCTACGAGACGGACAGCTTCCTCTACCATCTCTCCATCGGCTGCCAGCACTGCGATAATCCGGCTTGCGCGGACGTCTGCCCCACGACCGCCATGCACAAGGATCCCAAGGACGGTATCGTCAAGGTGGACACCACCAAGTGCATGGGATGCGGCTACTGCGTCATGGCATGCCCGTACAACTCGCCGCAAATCGACCACGAGAGCGGCCACGCCGTCAAGTGCGAGGCATGCTGGGAACGCCTGGATGCGGGAGAGACACCCGTATGCGTGAGCGCCTGTCCGCTGCGCGCGCTCGACAGCGGTCCCATCGAGGAGCTCAAGGCAAAGTACGGTGACGTGCGACAGATCTATCCGATGGTGGACCCTTCGATGACGCAGCCCAACTTCATCATCAAGCCGTCGCCGGCATCCGAGCTCCCGTACGTCGAGTCCGGATACGTTTCGAACCCAGAGGAGGTCTAGCTCATGGATGCGGTAATCAAGGAACTTCCACTGGCGCTGTTCACGACGCTTGCCTCGGTGGGCATCGGCGCCTTCGTCGCGATGTTCTGCGCGATATACGTCAACAAGTCCATGGGGGCCGGCAGCGTCAAGCGGCTCGACAGACTGACGGTCGTGCCGATCGCCTTCTGCGTGGTCGCACTCGTCTGCGCGTTCTTCCACCTGGGCGACCCGCTGCACGCGTTCAACATCGTCAGCACGATCGGTAGCTCGCCCATGACGAACGAGATCGTGGCGTTCTGCGTGTTTCTCGTGCTCGCCATCGTCTACTGGCTCGTCGCGCTTGCGGGCAAACTGGAGAAGCACGGCCCGCGTGTCGCGTTCTCGGGCGTGGTGGCACTTGCCGGTCTCGTCTCGTGCATCATGATGGGTCTTGCCTACGCGCTGCCCGCCATCCCCATCTGGAATAGCCCCTGGGGAACCGTGCAGGTACTCGGCGCGATGCTGCTCGGCGGCGCGTTGCTGGGCGGCACGGTGCTCAACATGTCGGTCAGGGACACGCCACTCGAAGGCGAGGCCGACGGCAGGATCAGGCTGCTGGTGATGCTCGGCGCCCTCGTGCTGATCATCGGCACGGCCGTGCTGTTCGGCATGGGAGCAAGCGCGAAGAGCGCGATAATCGACGTCGCCGCCAACACCGGCACGCTCATCGTCCCGCTCGTGCTCACGATCGCGTTTTCGATCGCCGCCGCCGCCACGGCGTTTCTTGGCAAGGGCGCCAAGCGCACCGGCTGGCTCACGTGCGGAACCATCGTCGCGCTCGTCGCCATCTTCCTCGCGCGTGGGATCTTCTACGGCGTGCAGATAGGCATCGGCCTATAGCAATCGCATGGGGACGGGGCCACCCGCAAGCGGCCTTGTCCCCATGCGTCACGACAACGGCTTGCACCCAGGGTGCGAATCCATGCGAAGAAGCGAGGCGCGAACATGACCGGACACCAGACGATCGACGAGAAGACGCTTGAGGGCATCGCCCTTGTCGGCAGGACGCTCGGTCCCCTCTTCAGATATGACCCCCTGCTCGACCGCGAGGAGGTGGAGGCGCTGTACGTCGCGCTGGCGCGATCGGACGCCTCGGCGTTGTGCGGGGAATGGCCCTTCGTGACACCCGACGAGGCACTCGAGCCCATCACCGATATGGTCAGGGGCGCCAGACGCTTCGAGGACGAGCTCGCCGCAGACAACGAGTCGCTGGCCGCCACGTCATCGCTTGCCGACGAGTACCGGCGGCTCTTCGTCGGTCCGGCCAAGAAGGCGGCCCCGCCCTGGGGGTCGGTATACACCGATCGCGACCAGGTCGTCTTCGGTCTCTCGACGCTTGACCTGCGCGAATGGCTACGCGGCAACGGAATCGAGGTCCGTCGCGGCAAGTCAGAGGAGCCCGAAGACCACATCGGGACGATGCTCCAGCTCATGGCATGGATTGCCGACAACCGCCCCGAGCTGCTCGGAGATTACCTGGAGCATCATCTGCTCCCATGGGCCCCGCATTTCCTCGCCCTCATGCAAGACGTCGCGACAGACGCCTTCTTCACCGGGCTTGCCGCATTGACGCGCGCTACGCTGCTTGGTATCCAAGACGCGCTTTCCCTCGACGTCGTCGAGCCGCGCTTCTACCGATAGACAACTCGCTCACGAATTGATGTACGCCTCGACATCGGTCTTGAAGTAGCCTTCGGGAATGTTTGCATGGATGAAGTCGATGAAGTCCTGAGCCGAGCGCGTGAGCACGTGCTCGCTGCTCCAGGCAAGCGAGACGGGGTACCACATGGGCGGTGTGTTGACAATGAAGCGCAGGACCTCCGGGTCGTCACGGTAGCGATTATAGATGCATTCGGGAACTGTTCCCCAACCCAAGCCAGCTTTCACGCCTTCAACCATAGCCTCGTGCGTATCGAAGCAGGCGATCATGTTGTGGTCTTGCAGTGACAGGCCGTAGCGCTCGCGAAAGTGGCGGTTGCCCACCATGTGACGACCCGAATCCCATTCGTAGATGATCATGGGCCAATCGAGCAGCGTCTCGATGGAAATCGGCTGCGTGGTGCGGTTGTAGGGTGCGGCGTTGGGGCAGATGAAGATGAGCTTCTTGTATCCCAGCACCTCGAGCTCGAGACCGGGTTCCTCGGGTTGGTTTTCGAGCATGGCAAAATCGAGTTTGCCAGCCTTGAGCTGGTCCACCAGCTGCGGCTCGTAGCCCGCCTCCAGATGCACGCGCACGTCAGGCGCCTTTCTCGAAAACCCGGCAACGAGCCGTGGCAGCAGGGCGACGCCATCGTTGATGCACATCCCGACATCGAGCGTCGCATCGAATCGCTCGTCAATCGCCGCCAGTTGGGACGCCAGTACACGTTCGAGGCTGGCGGTATTGCGCGCAAAGTTAATCACGAGTTCGCCGGCCTTTGTGGGTGTGATACCCGTGGAGGTGCGCTCGAAGAGCTTGCGTCCCACGCGCTTCTCGAAGTTGGAGATTCTCTGCGATAAACCTGGCCGCGACATGAATAGCTGATCAGCTGCCTGAGAGAGGCTTTTGGCTTTCGAGAGCACAATGAGCAGTTCGATATCTTCGAAAAGCATGTCAGCCTCCCGGCGTGGCAAATGCCTTTTTGGCAGGGTATTTGAAATGGCGCACTAGCTACATAGTAAACACAAAATTCGCCCTCGCTGTCTAGGTCGCTCGACCCATTCGATGCAGCGTTCCTTTATAACCGCTGTAAGGATTTGCTACATGAAAGCATGACTTTCCATCCCCCTTTCAAAACCTCAACGCCCAAATCTCCAGGGGTGCGAGTTAGCAATTTCTAACCCTCGTATATTTGCCTTGCGACAGCCTTGTGCGGGCAATGGGCACTCCCCCGGGAATCGTATGACCCCCTCCTACGTCGACGAATCCCCAAACCCGATGCCCGCATCGGGGCACCAGCAAGCAAGAGGGATTGAAGCAAGAGAGGGAGGTACGTATGGACAAGCAGGGCATCATCGATGCGAGCAAGAAGCGTCGCGAAGGCGAACGCATCTTCTACACCTCATGTCCGGCAAATGGCTGTTGGGATTCGGCCTGCGTTCTGAAATGCCACATGAAAGATGGCAAGATCTTCGCAATCGAACCCGATGACTCCATCAACAAGAACGACAGCCGCGAGGACAAGGCGTGGGAGGAACTGCTCAAGGGCAACATCCAGGCACGTCCGTGTGCTATGGGCCATTCCTGGAAGAAGGAGCTCTACGGCGAGACGCGCCTTCTGCACCCCATGAAGCGCGTCGGGGAAAAGGGTCCGGGCAAGGGATACTTCGTACCCATCAGCTGGGACGAGGCCCTGGACACCATTGCCGAGAAGATGAAGGAGATCAAGGCCGAGTATGGCCCTTATGGCATTTTCCACTCGCAGTATCCGAGCTTCGAGAAGAACGGCTTTCCGCTGGCACCTTGGTGGGAGGCCGGTTTTGGTGCTTGGGGAGAGCATTCCACCTCGGGACATGCGGCCGGCGAGATGCTGCACTTGGGCGTCGACCTGACCAAGGTCACGCGAGGCCTGCAGAACTCGATTCCGGGCTTCGAGGCTCCGGACATCTTCTATTCCAAGCTCCTCATCCTATGGGGCATGGATCCGGTCGTGGCGTGGTACGGGCAGACGTCCTACTACATGAAGCTCGCGCACGAATACGGTATCAAGACCATCATCATCGACCCGCGCTACACCCAGTCGGCCGAGCTCATCGCCGACCAGTGGATTCCCATCCGCCCCGGCACCGACCTGGCCATGATGCTCGCCATCGCGCAGGTGCTCTTCGAGGAGGACATGCTCGATCACGAGTTCATCGAGAAGTGGGTCGACAAAGAGGGCCTCGACGAGTGGCGCACCTACGTCATGGGCGAAGGCGAAGACGGAATCAAGAAGACCCCCGAGTGGGCCGCCCCTATCTGCGCGGTTCCCGCCGAGACCATCCGCGAGCTCGCGCGCCTCTATGGCACATCGCAGCCGGTGCACCTGCAGTACTTCTACAGCTGCGCCAAGCGCCACATGGGCGACTACAGCGCGTCCGCCTCGATGATCCTGCAGGCCATGACCGGCAACATCGCCTGCCACGGCGGCTGCGAGTCCGGTGCGTGCCTGCCCACGCCGGGACGCATCCCCACCCCCACCGCTGACTGGCATCGCAATCCGGGTGATTACAAGGTGCCGGTGCTCTTCAACAACAACTGCCTCACCGAGATCCTGGCGCGTCAGAAGGACTACTGGGAGGGCCGCATCACGGAAAGCGAGTTCCGTCACCTCATCGGCTCGCCTACCAACGACAGCCCCCTGCCCAACATCCAGATGATCATCTTCGAGAACAACTACGCCAACAACCACTCGAACGTGAACAAGCGCTTCAAGGGCATGGCCGACACGAAATTCAACTGGGGCTTCCAGTGGCACATGAACCAGCCCACCGCCGAGCTGTGCGACATCATCCTGCCAGCTCCCGTATGGCAGTTCGAGGGCATGGACGAGTACATGTACGGCCACCAGCGCTTCGTCAGCGGCCCCAACGGCATGCGCAACTACTTCACCTTCTGCGCACGCGGTGCGGAGTTCCCCGGCGAGGTCCGCTCCAAGGAGTGGGTCTGGACGCAGATCGCCAAGCGCCTGGGCGACGAGGTCGTCGAGGGCTACAACCCCCGCATGAAGGACGTCGAGTGGGAAGACTGGGTCGACGAGCAGGAGAAGGTCTACAAGGAGGCCGTCGAGAAGTGGATTGACGAGGGCTATCTCATCGTCCTCGGAAAGGATGAGATCAAGACCTGGGAGGACTTCAACGCCAACCCGGTCGTGCGCACCGAGATCGACGAGCCCTACTATCCCTTCAAGTCGGCCATGGACGCCGGCGAGAGTCCCTTCTACACACCGACGGGCAAGATCGAGCCCTATTCCCGCTTCGTCGAGACCCACGACATGACCGAGTCGCGCTGGCGCGGCCAGATCGAGCCCATGCCGGTGTGGAGCCCCAGCTACGTGGAGGGCGACATCGGGTCTGCCAGTAACGACGGCTTCTACAACCCCAAGGTCAAGAAGTATCCGCTTTCCGTCGTCACGCCCGTCTCCGTCTACCGTCAGCATTCGAGCAACGACAACAACCCCTTCATGCGCGAGGACGTCTATCGTCATGGCGTGTGGATCTCGGGTGTGGATGCCCAGGCCCGTGGCATCAAGGACGGCGACCTGTGCCGCGTCTACTCCGACCGCGGCGAGGCGATTCTGCCGGCTTACGTCACCAATCGCTGCATGCCCGGCACCGCGGCCGTCCACCATGGCTCCTGGTACCAGACCAACGGCGAGGACGCCGAGATGAACGTCTTTGGCCAGGACATGCGCGGAACGCCCAACATCCTGCTCGATGACGGACACCTGCCCCACATCCTGGGCGCGCTCATCATCGCCGGACTGTGCGAGGTCGAGAAGGTGGCCGACGGCGACATCGAAGGCTACGGCACCGAAGCCGCCCGTGGCGGCATGCGCGGCGCGAAGGTCGCCATCGGTTGCCGTGACGAACTGGCAAAGAAGGACGGTGCACGCGATGCGGCAGCCGTCGACGCCGAATAGCCGAGCCGAGAGAGGAGGAACGAAAATGACCCAGTACGGATTTATGTTCGACATGAACCGCTGCTACGCCTGCCAGGCATGCAGCATCGCCTGCAAGGACTGGAACGACATCGAGCCGGGCGCCGAGAAGTGGATGACCGTCTACGAATGGGAGAAGGGAACCTTTCCCAACATCCGCCTGAACGCCCTGGCCTTCCCGTGCGCCCATTGCGAGGACCCTTCCTGCATGAAGGTATGCCCCAACGGTGCCATCTACAAGGAAGACGAGTTCGGCGCGGTCCTGGTGGACCAGGACAAGTGCGAGGGCTGCCGCAAGTGCTACGAGGCATGCCCCTACGGATCGCCCAAGTTCGCCAGCGACGAGCAGGGCGCCAAGATGAGCAAGTGCACCATGTGCGTCGACCGCCTCGCCGAGGGCATGCAGCCCGCCTGCACCGCGAGCTGCCCGCTACGTGCCTTCGACTTTGGCCCGCTCGACGAGCTCATCGAGAAGTACGGCGACGTGCGCCAATGCGAGGGCATGCCCGCGCCGGACGCGACCAAGCCCGCTTTCATCATCTGGAACCCACGCGAGAAGACGCAGCTCATCCCCTATGACGTGGATGAGGCCATCAGGCTCAACCAGCAGCGTGGCGACCTGGGGACGATGTTCGAGAGCGAGGAGGACCTCACGACCTTCGATGAGGGAACGATTCGCCGTGACGAGCTTGTCATGAAGCACGCGAGCAACGCCGAGCTCATGCGCGCCACGCGCAACGACATGGCGTAGAAGTCTTTCCATCGCCCCGCCCTGGCACCTGCTTCGGGCACCAGGGCGGGGCACCGGGAAAGCCTTCGAAAGGCTTTGTGTGAGGAGAAAGTTTTAGGAGGATATGTAATGGAATGGATAGGAGTCATAGGCATCGTCGTGGGCCTGGTGTTCTTCGTCGTTGCAGCCATGAGGGGCTGGAACGTGCTGATCACCTCGATCGTGACTGCCATCGTTATCGCACTCACCAACGGCATGGACATCATGAGCTCCATGGTGGGCACCGAAACGTCATACGTCACCGGCTTGGCCGGATTCTTGAGGGGTAACTTGATCATCTTCATGGGCGGCGCCATCATGGGCGAGTTCATGGACAAATCGGGTGCCGCGAAATCCATTGCGCAGGCCATCATGAACAAAGTGGGAACCAAGAGCCCATATATGGTGCTTCTCGGCATATCGCTCATCGGTGCGCTACTCACCTATGCGGGCATCTCGATGTTCGTCGCCATGTTCGCGCTCATCCCGCTGGCACGCCCGATGTTCCGCGAGTGCGACATTCCCTGGCCGCTGTTCTGCGCGGCGTGGACACTGGGCACCTGCTCGTTCACCATGGCGATGATTCCGGGTGTGCCGGCTATCGCATGGATCAACGCGGCCAATGGCTGCGGTGTCTCGCTCACGGCTGCACCCATCATGGGTATCGTGGGTTCCATCATCGCTATCGCGGTCAGCTGCCTGATCATCAAGTTCTCGCTCAAGCGTGCCCAGGCCCGCGGTGAGCACTTCGTGGCAACCGAGGACGACATCGAGGTTGAGGAGGACAAGAACATCCCCAATCTGTTCCTCGCGCTGCTGCCGCTCTTCCTGCTCATCGCCACCATCATCGGCCTGTCTGCGACCGGTATGAAGAACGTGGTGTACATCGGCATGCTCGTGGGCATCATTGCCTCGATCGCCTGCTTCTTCAAGTTCGTGCCGAGCGTCAAGGACTCTCTCGGTGCAGGCGCCGTTGCCGGCGTCGGTCCTGCGGTCTTCACGTCTGCTGCCGTCGGCGTCGGCACCGTTGCCGCCGCATCCGTCGGCTTCTCGGTCATTTACGGGGCCATCTTCAACATGCCCGGCGGCACCTACGTGTCTGCCGCCACCATGGCAGCCGCCCTCGGTGGCATCATGGGTTCCGGCTCGGGAGCCGTGGGCATCATCGCCCAGAACTTCCTGCAGCCCTACCTGGCAACGGGTGTCGATCCCGCCGCTCTGGCGAAGATCATCGCAACTTCGGCCACCATTGGTGGTGCGCTTCCCAACTCGGGTGCCATGTTCGGCATGCTCTCGGCCATGAAACTCACGCACAAGAATTCCTACAAGTACATCGCCGCCATCTCCATCGGTGCGGGCCTGTGTGCGTTGATCGTCATGATCATCATGGCCAACCTGGGTATCGTATAGCCCCTCCTTTTCCAGTCGGCGCCTCGCATGCACGGGGCGCCGACACCCCTCCCCGAAGAACCATCAGGCATAACCCGATAAATTCAACAGAGGTGTCGCCATGGATTCCAATTCGAAAGGCCCCAAGGGCAAAGCTGTCACCGATGTGAAGGCGCCTGCCATGGGCAGAGCTCCCGCCAAGGGGCGCTCGGTCACGAGCCAAGTATCGCTTTTCGAAAGGGTGCCCGATTGGGCGCGTCTTTCCTGGCCGGACATCGCGGCCATCCTCTCCGGAGTGGTCTCGAGCCTCTCCAAACTCATGGGCGGCGGTATCGTCGCCTTCTACGCGGGCTGCCAGCTCGGCGGCGTCACCGTCGCCATCACGTTCGCGCTTTCCTTCGTTCTCACGTATTTCGTCGGCAAGATCTGCTTTCGCGAGGGTCTTCCCAACAACGTCGTCTCCCGTTACTACATCTTTGGCAAGAACGGCTCCGCAGTCGGTTCGCTCATCTGGATATTCGTCCTGGTGGGCGTGTTGGCCGTGGGTACCGTGCAGCTGGGCAACGCCATCCTGTTCGCCTTTGGCTGGGAGGGCGAGTTCGCCCGCTGGGCGCTCTTCATCGGCATCTCGTGCGTGTGGGTGCTCATGGCGCTGTTCGGCACCAAGGTCATCGCCCGCATGAACGCCGTGTTCGTCGTGGCGCTCTTCTGCGTCATGGGATACGTAATCTACCTCATCGCCGCTGACGGCCAACTCGTCGATGCCGCAACCCACGGCATCATGATTCCCGGAGTGGAACCCCTCGAGGGCTTTGCCTACTCCGTCAACTACGCCATCATGACAAGCGGTCTGCTCGCATTGTTCGCGGCGGACTTCACGCGCTTCGCCAAGAAGGAACGTGACATCGTGCCCATTTCGCTCACGGGTACCATATTCGCTATCGTCACGTACATATTCGGCGCACTCATCGTCTACTACGGCTTCGAACAGTCGTTTGCGTACTTCAGCGCCCAGGGCATGGACGCCACGCTGGCGGCCAATGCGGCGGTCACCAATCCCGGCGTCTCGCTCGTACTTGCCTCCGGTGGCATCGGCCTTGCCATTATCTGCCTATCGCAGATGAAGGTGGAAACCTCCAACTCGATCGGCGGCGCCAACGCCGTCTCCAACCTCTTCGACTCGCTCTTTGGAAGAAAGCTCGCCTGGCCCGTGGCCGTCATCATCGCCAACGCCATCGGCCTTGCCTTCATATTGGGAAACATCCTCGACCAGGTCAACGCCTTCATGAGCTATGGGTCGATTCTCACGAGCTCGTGGTGCATCCTGCTCATCACCGACTACTACATCGTGCGCGGCAAGATGGGCATCGGCGCACAGGGCATCGACCTGGGTGCACGAGAACACACGGTCAACTGGCGCGGCGTGGGAACGCTCGTCGCCGTCTCGGCCGTGGCGAGCGTGCTGTATGCCACGAACGTCCTGCAGATACCGTTTCTGCTGGTGGCACCCGCATCCATGGTCATCTACATCCTGGTGAGCTGGCTATTGCGCGACAAGGTGCGCTCGGGCAAGGTGGCGTGAGAAGCGCTGGCAAGGATAACCAGTCGTTGACCGTCAGGTGCCAAGGATAGCGGTCAATGACCGCACGCCTTGGCCGATTGGGACGAAACGGGCCTTTATTGCGGTCACGCGGCGTCCATTCTTGGCAGACTGGCTCGAAAAGCGGTCACGCAGCGGCCATCTTGGGCAGGAGCACCCGCTGACATTCGAGGCAGGTCAGCAGGTAGTAGATGCCGAGCAATACGACGGTACCGCCAATGACCGCCGCCACGATCACCATATAGGACGAGCTTCCCAGCACCAGGGCGAGAAAGCCCACGAGCGCCAGCCCGAAGCAATCGTGCACCATGGCAAACGCGAACGGCGCCGCGAAGTAGACGCCCACCTGGGTTCGTATGGCGCCTCGCATCATCTTGGAGTCGCAGCCGAGGTTGGCGAGCATCGCAAAGCGCCCGGCGCTATCGACCGCGTCGGCAAGCTGCTGTAACGCCAGCACCGCGGCCGCCGCCACGAGAAAGGTGACGCCGTAGAAGATCCCGACGTAGCCGATGGGCGCCAGCGCGGTGGCGTTGTCGATGCCCGTAGGTCCCCTCATTCCCACGCTGAAGGCCAGACCGGCCACCATCATGCACGTGGCAACGGCGATGAGGACGCAAGTGCAGGCCATGGCGTTAGAGCTCGACGAGACGCGGCTCTCGATCTGGCGGATGACGAAGAAGCGCAGACCCGAGAGATAGCGGGTGGGCTTGCGTCGGGCGCGGGATGGCCAGGTGGTGGCAAAGAAGCGAAACAAGACGGCGGTAGCGAGCACGGCCAGGATGCCCAACGGCAGTATCCAGACGACGAAGAAGACGGGCTGCAGGATGCACGACCCCCACACGATGGCCAGCACGACGAAGGCGAAGACAAGCTGCACGGCCGTTGGCAGACGCCGGATGCCCTTGGGACTATCGGGGGTCGAGTTCGCGCGTAGCAGCTCTATGAGCGGTCGCCTGCCCACGTCGCGAATGCCGAGGAGTGTCGCCAAGACCATGATCGCGAGAAAGCAGCCCGCGGTCCAGCAAAGGGCGGCAGACGAGAACGTGAAGACGAGCTTGTACGGGACGTCGAAGACGAAGGCAGCGACAAAGCCGGAGAGCGGCGATGTCACGACCGCCACCACCATGCCGATGACCAGGGCGAGAAGGCCGACGATGCAGCCCTCGTAGGCGAGGATGCGCGCGATGGACGACGCGGGCATGCCCAGGATCTCGTAGAGCGCGAACTCGCGGGAGCGGCGACGCAGGATGAAGCGGTTCGCATAGACGATGAGGAACGCGAACACGATGACGGAGAACACCGAAAACGCCTGCATGACGCCGTTGGCGGAATCGTACACGCCCCTTTGCTGCTCGCTCAGGTCCAAGGCGAGGAGATAATCGGTCGATGCCGTGAACGAGTACAGAAGACAAGCGGCAAAGGCCAATGTCATGAAGTAGATCGAGTAATCCCCGAACGAACGTCTGATGTTCCCGATGGCGATCTTCACGTACATGGACGCCTCCCTCCTCTTGGGTCATGCCCATCCTAGGAGCTTGAGGGAGGAGCTACCATCGGGTCGCCTTACCGCACGCGAACACTTTCGTAAGGTTCGCGTTGACGGAGGTCGAATGAGAACTTTCCCGGAGCAAGTTTCTCATTCGACGCAGCCAGCGATGATGCGGGCGGCCTCGCGGGCTGATTCGACGTCCAGCCCGCCGTACTGGATGGCAAAACGCGCGTCATCGTGAGGCGGAAGCGGAGCAATTGCGTAACCGTCCATAGGCGAAAGCCGCACTCCCCGCTCAAGTGCGACGGCGGTGATTCGGCCCTCGTCGGCACCCTCTATCGAAAGCACGAAATGCAGCCCCGAGTCGGCCTGCTCGACGTGCACGCGGCCCGACGGGGCAAGCCGCACCATCTCATCAACGAAGGCGTCGCGCACCTCACGCTGCGCCTTGCGGTAGCGGTTAACGTGGCGCTCGTAATCGCCCGTCTCGATCATGCGCGCGAGCGCGATCTGGTCGATGACGCTCACGGTGTTCGCGTAGAAGCCGACGCGTTCCTCCCATGCCTCGGCCAACCTAGGCGGCAGGACCATGAAGGCCATGCGAAGCGCCGGGCCCAGGCTCTTGGAGAACGTGTTGGTGTATATGACGTGACCTGCCACGTCAATGGACGCGAGGCTTGCCACCGGGCGACCCGCCATGCGAAACGGCGCATCGTAGTCATCCTCGACGATATAGCGCCCCTCGGCCTCGTTCGCCCACGCGAGCAATTCGTAGCGGCGGCTTATGCTTGTCACGATGCCGGTCGGGAACTGATGCGACGGCATGACGTGGACGAGACTCGCGTCGCTTGCCCGAAGCTTCTCCATGGACATGCCCTCGTCATCGAGTCCGATGGGCCGCACGGACAATCCCGCCGACTCGTAGATTTGCGCCAGGCGCGGATAACCGGGGTTCTCGAGCGCCACCGAGCCCCTGGGCCGCAGGAGCTGCACGAGCGCGGCATCGAGGAGCTGCGAGCCGGCACCGACGACGATGCAGGCGGGATCGGCCTCGAATCCGCGCGTCTCGCGGAGTCTGTGCGCGATGGCGCGGCGCAGGCGCAAGGTGCCCTTGGGAGGTTGGGGACCGTAAAGCTCTTCGTCGGATTCGGCCGACAGGACGCGTCGCAGGGCCCTTCCCCACACGCGCGAGACCATGGCGGGGTCGACATCGACACGCGAGAGGTCATGGCGAACGTCAGGATGCGCCTCCTCGGAAAGCGTGACAAAAGTCCCCGGGGCACTTTTGTCACGTTTCGTGACGCTTGTCACGGCGGATAGCTCAGAGACATAGTATCCGCTGCGGGGTCTCGTATAGCAGTAACCCTCTGTCACCAGTTGGGCGTAGGCGTTCTCCACGGTGATGAGGCTCACGCCGAGATGCTGGGCGAACGCACGCTTGGAAGGCAGCTTCTCGTGGGGCGCAAGCGTGCCGGCCTCGATGTCGCGCCTAATCGAACGATAGACGAATTCGTAGAGACTCAGCTCCCCGCGACTTTCCAGATCGTAATCCAGCATCAGCACCTCCGTGGTGGGACAAGCGGCTGAGGCAATGAGACAGATGTACCTGTCCAATGTGTCTCATTCCCTGAGCATAATCTGGTCATATCAATTTCGCAAGAAATGGTTATACAAACATGTTCAGATTACGCCTAGGCTTCGAGCCGTCAATACTCGAATCGACACGCGGAGGCAAGACATGGCAGAGACGACGAGGGAAGAACGCGCCAAGCTCAACCGGGAGCTGGCGCAGATGCTCAAGGGCGGCGTCATCATGGACGTTACCACCCCCGATCAGGCACGCATCGCCGAGGAGGCGGGCGCGTGCGCGGTCATGGCCCTCGAGCGCATCCCGGCAGACATACGCGCGGCCGGCGGCGTGAGTCGCATGAGCGACCCGGCGATGATCCGCGGCATCCAGCAGGCCGTGAGCATCCCCGTCATGGCGAAATGCCGCATCGGGCACTTCGTCGAGGCCCAGGTGCTCGAGGCCATCGAGATAGACTACATCGACGAGTCCGAGGTGCTGAGTCCGGCCGATGACATCTACCATATCGACAAGACGGCATTTTCCGTGCCCTTCGTATGCGGCGCGCGCAACCTCGGCGAGGCGCTACGCCGCATCGCCGAGGGCGCGTCGATGATCCGCACCAAAGGCGAGCCCGGCACGGGAGACGTCGTGCAGGCGGTGAGTCACATGCGCCTCATCAACGGCGAGATACGTGCGGTGGGTGCCTTGCGCGAAGACGAGCTGTTCGAGGAGGCGAAGCGCCTCGAGGTCCCCATCGACCTGCTTCGCTACGTGCACGAGCACGGCAAACTGCCCGTCGTCAACTTCGCTGCAGGCGGCGTGGCGACACCGGCCGACGCGGCGCTCATGATGCAGCTCGGCGCCGAGGGCGTCTTCGTGGGAAGCGGCATCTTCAAGAGCGGCAATCCCGCCGAACGCGCCCGGGCCATCGTCGGTGCCGTGACACGCTACGAGGACCCGGAGTACATCGCGCACGTCTCGGAAAACCTCGGCGAAGCCATGGTCGGCATCAACAAGGACGAGATCGAGCTGCTCATGGCGGAGCGGGGCATCTAGTGGCAACGGCGATCCTGGCGGTGCAGGGCGCGTTTGCCGAACATGCCGCGATGCTCGACGAACTGGGCGAACCGTGGTTCGAGCTGCGCTGCCTGCGCAACATGAGTCGCCACTTCGACCGGCTCATCCTGCCCGGAGGCGAATCCACGGTGCAGGGAAGGCTGCTGCGCGAGGAGGGTATGCTCTCGACGATACGCGCGCTCGTCGAAGATGGAATGCCCGTGCTCGGCACCTGCGCGGGACTCATCCTGCTCGCCGAGCGCGTCATCGACGATTATGGCGACGGGCGCCCGATCAGGCCCGAAAGCTACCTTGGGACCATGCGCATCACGGTCGAGCGAAACGCCTACGGCCGCCAGCTCGCGAGCTTTCACGCGAGAGGCGATTTCAAGGGCATCGGGACAGTGCCCATGAGCTTCATACGGGCACCGCGTATCGTCGACGTGCGCGAGGGCGCAGTCGAGCTCGCGCGAGTCGACGGCGACATCGTCGCCGCGCGCGACGGCAACCAGGTCGGCGTCGCATTTCATCCCGAGCTCGACGATGACCCGCGCATCCACGAACTGTTCCTCAGCCTGTGAATGGCATCGCCCCACCGTCACGCCATTCCATCGCATTTTGCAGAGGTTTTACAAGCGCCTGATAGGAGCTTTACATGCCGATCCTATCCTGTGGCCAAAGCCTATCCATGACAAGGAGATGGGCAATGACCACAGGAAAGGACCTAGACATGACCAAGACAATAGCGCGCGTCGTCCTCACGACCCTCGCAATGATAACCTGCCTCGTAGGGGCGTTCGCCATGATCGGATGCTCGTCGTCGGGCCAGGAATCCGGCACCCAGGGGTCGTCCAGCACCGAGCAGATCTCCGTCTACTCGCGCGAGGACGGATCCGGAACGCGCGGAGCCTTCATCGAGCTCTTCGGCTTGGAGGAAAAGGACGCGCAGGGCAACAAGACCGATACCACGACCGACAAGGCGGCCATCACCAACTCCACGTCGGTCATGATGACGTCGGTCGCCAACGACCCCAATGGAATCGGCTACATCTCCCTCGGCTCGCTCAACGATTCCGTCAAGGCCGTCCGTATCGACGGCGTAGAGGCGACGGCGGACAACGTGAAGGGCGACTCCTACAAGGTCTCGCGTCCCTTCAACATCGTCCTCAGCGACATGTCCAATGCGGCGGCAAACGACTTCGTCACCTTCGTCATGAGCGCCGACGGGCAGGCCATCGTCGAGGATAACCACTACATCGCCGTCAACGACGCCGCCCAGCCCTACCAGAAGGGCGACGTGTCCGGCAAGATCGTGATCGCGGGATCGTCATCGGTCACACCGGTGATGGAGAAGCTCGCCGAGGCCTATGAGTCCGTCAACCCCGCCGTCACCATCGAGGTCCAGCAGTCGGACTCCACGACGGGCGTGAACATGGCCATCGAGGGCACCTGTGACATCGGCATGGCATCCCGCGAGCTCAAGGATTCCGAAGTTGCCGCAGGCGTCAGGTCCCAGCCCATCGCACGTGACGGAATCGCCGTGATCGTCGCGCCGTCCTCGTCCGTCGACGAGCTGACCAGCCAGCAGGTCAAGGACATCTTCTCTGGTGTCGCAAAGACCTGGGCCGACGTGATTGGCTAGCCATCCCATGAGCCATTCCATGTCAAGGCAGGCCCTCAGGGAAGGCGTGGCGCGGTGGCTCTTTGCCGCCGCTGCCGCGATCTCCATCCTGGCCGTGGCGCTCATCTGCCTCTTCCTCTTTGCCAACGGGGTTCCCGCCATGGCGCAAATCGGGCTGCCCGACTTCCTGCTGGGAACCACCTGGAAACCGGGAAGCGATATGTACGGGATATTCCCCATGATAGTCGGCAGCCTCTACGTCACCGCCGGGGCGATCGTCGTCGGCGTGCCCGCGGGCATCCTGACGGCGATCTTCCTCTCCCGCTTCGCGAACGCGAGCATCGCGCGGCTGCTCAAGCCCGCCGTCGAGCTGCTCGCCGGCATCCCGTCGGTCGTCTACGGCTTCTTTGGCCTCATGGTGGTCGTCCCCCTCGTGCGATCGATCGGCCCGGGCAACGGACTGTCGCTGCTCGCCGCCTCCTTCCTCCTGGGCATCATGATCCTGCCCACCATCATCACCGTGTCGAAAAACGCCCTCGATGCGGTGCCCCGGAGCTACTACGAGGGGGCGCTCGCCCTGGGGGCAACGCACGAGCGCTCGGTCTTTCGCATCGTCGTGCCGGCCGCGTTCTCGGGAATCATGGCGTCCGTCGTCCTGGGCGTGGGGCGTGCCATCGGGGAGACGATGGCCGTGGTCATGGTGGCGGGAAACCAGGCCGTCATCCCCTCCTCCATCTTCGATGGCGTTCGCACGATGACTGCCAACATCGTGCTCGAGATGGGTTACGCCGCAGACCTGCATCGCGGAGCGCTCATCGCCACCGGCGTCGTGCTCTTCGTGTTCGTCATGCTCATAAGCCTGCTGTTCGGCGCGATAAAGAAGCGAGGTGCCCTGAGATGACGGCCCGTATCCTTCGCGCCGTGGTATACGCGGGTGCCATCCTATCGACGGCGATGCTCGTCCTGATCATTGGGTTCATTCTGGTGAACGGCATCCCGAACCTCAGCCCGACCCTGTTCGAATGGGAGTACACCTCCGACAACGTCTCGCTCATGCCCGCCCTGGTCGACACGGTCCTGATGGCGCTTTTCGCCCTCGTCATCGCAGCCCCCGTCGGCATCGCCTCGGCGGTGTACCTCGTCGAGTACGCGCGGCCCGCAAGCCGTTTCGTGCGCGTGGTGCGCATGACGACCGAGACGCTCCAGGGCATCCCGTCAATCGTGTACGGCCTGTTTGGCCTGCTCTTCTTCACGACGCTTCTGGGTTGGGGCCTCTCGCTGCTCGCAGGCGCGTGCACCCTGGCGATCATGGTGCTCCCCATCATCATGCGCACGACCGAGGAGGCGCTTCTCGCCGTGCCCCAATCCTACAAGCACGGCGGGCTTGCCCTGGGAGCCGGTCTCGTGCGCACCATATTCCGCTGCGTGCTCCCGAGCGCGCTGCCCGGCATCTTCGGCGGCGTGCTGCTCGCACTTGGCCGCTGCGTCGGCGAGGTGGCGGCGCTGCTGTTCACTGCCGGTACCGTGGCGCAAATCCCCGACTTTGGCGGCGAGGGCATCTTCGCCCTGTTCGACTCGTGCCGCACGCTTGCCGTGCACATGTACGTCCTGGCAAGCGAGGGACTGCACCTGAACGAAACCTATGCCACGGCCGTCGTGCTGCTCGTCCTCGTCGTGTTGCTGAACGCGGGGACGAACCTCGTCGTCAAGCGATTGAACGTCCGGGGCTAGCGATGCCGAAACCCGATACCCCTATCAAGCGAAAGGACAATCCGATGGAATGCGTCCGAGAGAAGACCCCGGCAGTCGCCATGAACGGGCCTCGCGATCCTCATGTGTGCCCCGATGACATGGCCAGGGGCTCCGCATGCCCAAGTCACGAGGCCAAGATGGAGGTGAGGGACCTGAACCTGCACTACGGCGACTTCCATGCGCTCAAGGACGTCTCGCTCTCCTTTCCCAAAAACGAGGTGACGGCCCTCATTGGCCCGTCCGGCTGCGGCAAGTCGACGTTGCTCAAGACGCTCAACCGGATGAACGACCTCGTCGAGGGCTGCTCGGTACGAGGCTGCGTCGAACTCGACGGCCATGACGTCTACCGCACGATGCCCACCACCGACCTGCGCAGGCGCGTCGGCATGGTCTTCCAGCAGCCCAACCCGTTCCCGATGAGCATCTACGATAACGTCGCCTTCGGCCCGCGGACCCACGGCGTCCGCAACCGCGGCGAACTGGACGACATCGTCGAATCGTCCCTTCGCGATGCCGCCATCTGGGACGAGGTCAAGGACCGTCTGAAGCACAGCGCCCTGGGCCTGTCCGGAGGACAGCAGCAGCGCCTGTGCATCGCCCGTGCGCTGGCGGTGAAGCCAGAGGTGCTCCTGCTCGACGAGTCCACGAGCGCGTTGGACCCCATATCGACAGCCAAGATCGAGGAACTCGTCAGCGAGCTCAGGCATCGCTACACCGTCATCATGGTGACCCACAACATGCTGCAGGCCCTGCGCGTCTCGACCAAGACCGCGTTCTTCCTTCTGGGGGAGATGATCGAGGCCGACGACACGGAGACCCTGTTCACGCATCCGCGTGACGAGCGCACCGCGGACTACGTGGCGGGACGCTTCGGATAGACAATAGCAATATGCGAATGAGTCAGTTTGGTCTGACCAAACTGACTCATTCGATACGCCTTTCAATGGAACGCATCAGATGGCACATGGAGGCAAAGCGAGCGAGGCGGGCCCATGGATCATGGGTCCGCCTCGTGTCTGGGGAAAAGCGCGCCGCGAGAAGGAGGGACGCTGCGCGACGGCGAAAAAGCACCGACATCGCGCCACGGCGCATGCTGCGAGGGACTACTTGACGATGTAATGCAGGCTCAGGCCCGGCTCGCCAACGGTCTCAAATCGATCCTTCATCGTCACGTCGTGAGTGAAGATGGCACGGTCAACGTCACCGTCGAGGCGATCGAGTATCCAACGATACGTCTCGAACACATTGCGCGCCGACCCGGAGCGCCCCAGAATCGGGGCCAGATAGCCGCGGAAGCCCTCGTGCCCGACGAGGTTGGCGGGGCGACATGCCAAGTCGCCGCCAATGAGATAGTCGCCTTCGTCTGTCTTGACGAGCACCATCTGCTCGACCACCGAATGGCATTCGCGAGCCGTATACAGGTTGATTCCGGGAAGCAGGTTGATGACGTTGCCGTTGAGCAACGTGATGCGGCCCTCGTCGACCATGGCCCGAATGGCGGGATAGTCAGGCGGATAGGTCGCGGGAAGCGTAAGCTGGCGGTATCGATCGTCGGCCACCATGCGCTCCCACTCCTCGAATTCCTCCTGCTGCATGTAGAAGTGCGCGTTCGGGAAGCGCGTGATGGCACCGACATGGTCGATGTGCGCATGGGTGATGATGACCGTGTCGATGTCCTCGTAGGCCACGCCCAAAAGCTCGAGGCCGGCTGTCGTGCCGTTGATGTTCTGCCCGAAGCTCTTCCAGAGCGCGTCCTTCTCGGGATCGTCGGTATCGATGCCGGTGTCAACGAGGATCTTATGACCGCATCCCTCGATGTACGTGAACGAGTGGATGTTGTTCTCGGTCTGGCCCGGCGCGGGATTGCCGATCTCGGCACCATAGAGCATTTCGGTGCCCCACGGCCCGATTCCGTACTCGACATTGGTGATCTTGTAATTCATTGCGGTACTTCCTTTCGCTTTGCGGGAGCTGACCATGTGTGAATCGGCGACTGCCGCACCCGCCCCGAAAGGCGCGGCCTTCGCCTCGAACCCTCTTGACGACCTAGAGCGCGTAGAGCACCTGCTTGGGCTTTCGCTCGAGATCTGCCGCGAGCTCGGACACTTCTCCGAACTTCAGGACATGAGCCTGACAGTGCTTGACGCAGGTGGGAAGCTCCTCGCCCTGGGCGCGGCGCACCGCGCAGATGTCGCATAGATCCGTGAAAATGGGCATGAATATGTCGGTCGCCTTGTCCGGCCCGATCCAGTACAGCCCCTCCTCGTGCACCTTGACCCCACAATGCCCTTGCGGAAAGCCGGCATGGGTCATCTCGACACCGCATGCCACCTCGCAGCTATGACATCCCGTGCACCATTCGTAATCAACCAGGATTCCCGTAGCCATTTCCGTCCTCCTCGCTTTCGCTTGTCTCGTCTCAGCTGTCCTGGGCCTGCGCCGCCTCCGCGTAGAGGGCCATGAGTTCCTCGCGTTCCCTTTCGCGCTCGGCAGCCTTCTCCCTCTCGATTTCGGTCGCGCGTACGGCAAGGTCACCGCCGTCGATCGTATAGAGCCCGTCGGGGGCCTTCACCTCGATTGCGGCGTTGTACGCGATGGGCGTCGCCGCGTCGAGCGTGGCGTCGTCGATGTTCGGCTTGTCGATGATGGCCTGGGGATCGGACGCGCACGCGTTGGCACTCGGTGCCACGTCGGTTCCGAACCGGTCGTCCTTCGTGTTATGGTCGCCTTCCTCGCACCTGTAGACACGGCAAAGGACCGTCTTGTAGTTGGAGCCGAACCCCGACTTGCCGGGATCGAACGCAAGCAGCTGGTTGATGTTGAAGTCCCACATGCCGCAATAGCCGCCAGATGCGTATTTTCCGGCCTCGGGAAGCCACCAGCCATGGTCGGTCGAGCAGTAGCGCGGGTCGAGTCCCTCGCAGAGCTGCACCTTGCGCTTGGCGCGGCCGCGATGGTTCTCGACCCACACCCAGTCGCCCTCCTCGATGCCGTAGCGAGCAGCTGCCTTGGGATGCATCTGCAAAATCGGGTCAGGACGGTAGGCGCGCAGGCGCGGCACCTGCCGGTGTTCGGAGTGAAACAACGTCCAGTTACGCGCACCCGTCGTGAGAATGAGCGGATACTCCTCGTACAGATCCGGGTTCGCCACCGGACCAGGCGTCGGCTCCTCGAAGCTGGGCACCGGGTCCATGCCAACCTGGTTGAAATAGGTTGACCACAGCTCGATGCGGCCCGTTTGGGTCTGGAAGCCCACCTGCCCGTCGGAGCGCATGAGGCCCTTTTCGTACTTGCGGTACTCGAAGTCCAGGTAGGTCGGCGCGTTTTCACGCAACTCCTCGAAGCTCATGCCCATATCCTTCAGGATTTCGGAGAACATCTCCTCCTCGGTCTCCCATGGGTAGCATTCGGGCGCGATGCGACGGCCGAGCTCCCAGTTGATGACCATGTCGGACTTGCATTCGCCCACCTGGACCGCCTTGTTGATCGTCTCGCCGCGCTGGACGCCATCGCCAATGCGGATGCCATTGCGCTCGGCGTAGGTGCATGCAGGCAACACGATGTCGGCAAGCGCCTGCACCGTCGGCGTCATGTACATGTCCACGCTCACGATGAACTCCAGGCTGCTGAGGGCATCGAAGGTCCTGCGGGTATCGGGCGACGAATTGACAAGCGGATTGGTGGTCTGCAACCAGGCCGCCTTCATGGGATAGTCGTTGCCATTCTCGTCCTTGCCCGTCTCGAGGGCCTGGATGACGACATCGGTCGAGGCGTTCTTGAACCCGTACTTGTATAGCGGGTACTTGTGGATGCCCAAGCGCTTCTCCTCCTGCTCGGGCGGGAGGTTCTCCCCTCCCCAGCCGTTGTAATACGCCAGGATCGAGGGCGGCGAAATCATGCCGCCCGGCACGTCGACGTCGCCGGTGATCTGGAAGAGCGCCGAAAGCGCCTGGCACGAGGGGATGGCCTCCTTGCACATGTCGGTCGCGACGCCCCATTGCATGATCCAGCCATCTGCCTCGGCCATCATACGGGCAACCTTGGCGATCCTGTCCTTGGGTACCCAGGTGATCTCCTCGGTGCGCTCGAGGGTGTAGGGCGCGACCGCCTCGGCGAGCTGCTCGAAACCGTAGCACCACTTCTCGACGAAATCGTGATCGTAGATGTCCTCCTCGATCATGACGCGCAGCATGCCCATAGCCAATGCGGCATCCGTGCCAGGACGTATGGGCAGAAAGACCTCGGCCTTGGCACCCAGCCAGGTCATCTTGGGATCGATGGAGACGATCTTGGAGCCACGCTTCATGCAGTCGGTCACCCAGTGACCGTACAATCCGTCGGAATTGGAGACGACGGGATTGTTGCCCCACAAGACGATGAGCTCGGGGCACTTCCAGCGCGGATCGTCGTAGCGGTCGCGAAACTGCTGCGAGTAATCACCCACCCAAAACGAACCTGACGTGCAGGTCGACGCGGCGATGCGCGGGACGAAGCAGGCGCAACCGGAGAGCCCGAACACCACATTGGGGCTACCGAACGCCCAGGCAAGATGCGAAATCCACGGAGCGATGTCGCGGCCCGTTCCCTTCCAGAAGCTCACCGACTCCGCCCCGAAGTTCTCCTTGTAGTAGAGGAACTTGGTCGCGATTTCGTCATAGGCCTCGTCCCAGCTGATGCGCTCCCAGGCGTCCTCGCCGCGCTTGCCCGTGCGGCGCATGGGATAGAGAATGCGGTCGGAGTTGTAGACAGACTCGATGAGGTCAAGACATCTCGGGCACAAGCGCCCGTTGTTGAAGGGGTTCTCCGGGTCGCCCTCGACCTTAACAAGCTTGCCGTCCTTGTCGGTGTATATGAGAATGCCACATCCCAGATGGCACCCCGGTCCTGACCATGCGCTCGTCCTCGTAACGGTCAGGCCTCCCTGCTCGTAGCGCCAGGGCTTCTCGTGATCGACGTACTGGTACTTATCCGGTCTTCCCATGTTCTCTCCATTCCCATTTGCTCGAATGCGAACGTCAAAGCAGTCGTGGTGATCCTTAGGCGAACAGTCCCGCGCGGAACCCCTCATGGATGGCCTCCAGCGCAAGCCGCGCGTCCTTGGCGTCTCCGACTACCTCTACATCGGCGCAGATACCCTCGAGCTCGCCGCTCAGCGGGTCGTAGGCGCTCGTGCCGAAGGCGGTCACCACGGTGTCGCAAGGGATGAACTCCTCGCGGCCCTCGCACTCGACGATGACGCCGTCGTCCTTGATTTCCTTGAGGGTCGTGTTCGTGCGGATGTCGACGAAATTGTCGATAAGCTCGGCCTTCAAGTCCACCATGATGTCCGGGCTCATCGTCATGCCAAAGGCAGGCTGGCGCGTCGTGAGCGTTACGTTCGCCTTGCACTGCGTCGCGAGAAAGCTGGCAGTCTCGGCGCCGATCAGGCCGCCTCCGACGACCACGCAGAACATGCCGGCCATGTCCCTGCCGCGCAGGAGGTCCTGGGCCTCAATCACGTGGTTCTTGTCCAGACCCGGAACAAAACGCTCGACGGGCCTGGCACCCGTAGCGATGATGACCTTGTCGGGCGAATCCGCCTCAATCACATCGGCCGTCAACGGTGTGTTCATCCTGATCTCAATGCCCGGATTCTCCTGCACCTGACGGATGATCCATGTCAGGTATCCCGAGAAGTCGCCTTTGTGTGGCGGAAACGAAGCCGTCAGGAACTGCCCGCCGAGCTTGTCCGATGCCTCGAACAGCACGACGTCATGGCCCTTGAGTGCGGCAGCACGGGCAGCCTCCATGCCCGCAACGCCTCCGCCGGCGATGAAGATCTTCTTCTTGACCTCTGCGGGAGAGTAGTCCCACTCCCATTCGTGACCGAGCTCGGGATTGACCATGCAGTACAGGGGGACGCCCTGGTATGTGGAGGGCGTGCATCCCTGCAGGCACCTGACACAGGGACGGATGTTTTGCACGGAATCCTCATCGCGCAGCTTGTTGGGCAGATGAGGGTCGGTCAGGCTCATGCGTGCCATGCCGATGAAATCTGCCTCGCCTGCCTCGAGGATTTCCTCGGCCATGTACGGGTCGTGGATGGATGCCACAGCGACGACGGGAATGTCGACGACCTGCTTCGCCTCGGCAGCGAAACGCGCGCCATAGCCGCGCTCCTGGTAGTAGGAACCGACGATGCCGTGCGACCCCCGTGTGCCGTACATGCTGTTCGATACATGCAAGGAATCAGCGCCCCACCTCTCGATGTCACGCCACATGCGGTGGGACTCGAGCGAGGTGCGACCGCCGCAGGTTTCCTCCTGCGAGCTTAGGCGCACCTGAATGGCGAAGTCGGGGCCCGTTGCCTCGCGAACGGCCTCCATGACCTCCTTCAAAAAGCGCATCCTGTTCTCGTAGTTGCCGCCATACTCGTCCGTGCGCTTGTTGCAGTTGGGGGACGTGAACCCATGGATCAGGTAGCCGTGCGCGGCGTGAATCTCCACGCCATCGAAGCCAGCGCGCTTGGCGTTTGCTGCCGCCTTCGCGAAGTCATCGACGAGTCCGTGGATCTCGTCCACCGTCAGCTCGTGGACCAGGGAATTGTTCCAGGGGTCCGGAATCGGCGAGCAGCTCATCGGCAGCACGCCGCCGTTGACGTCGGAGGTCGCTTGTCGACCCGCATGGTAGAGCTGAGCGAACACCTTCGCACCATATTTGTGACACGCCTCGGGTACGGCCTTGTGGCTCTCGACCTGCTCGTCCGTGTATATGCCGGCGATATGCGGATATCCGCCCGCATGCGGGTTGATGAGATAGTCCTCGGTGATGATCAGGCCCCACCCGCCTTTGGCCTTCTCCTCGTGATACTTGACGTACTGCTCTGTTGCCGTATGCGGATCCGGGCACATGTTTGCCACCATCGCGGGCACGACGAGCCTGTTCTTCAGCTCGACGTTGCCGATCTTGCCAGGGCTCAAAAGCATCTCGAAACTCGACATTGGGCACTCCTCTTTCGCAGCCTGCAAACCTAGTGGCCCCAGCATAGGGCCCCATGGCGGTTCTCCTTGTTTCGTTAATGAGGGTGGATTTTCCGTTTTGGACTAAGCGCGGGTCGCGGACGTTATGCGTCAGCGCGACCCTTCGAAGCCTGGCGGATCATGGCAAACACGATTGCGATCAGGACGAGGAGCACGACGATATCGATGACGAAAACCACCATGTAGCCGCCGGTCAGGTCAATCAGTCCGCCGAGGATAAAGGCGGCGACCATGTTTGCGACGGCGGCTCCCGTGGATATGCGCGAGTAGATCTTGGGATATTCCGCATCGCCGAAGCTCTGGCGCGTGAGGATGGGCGACATCACGTTGGTCACGCCGTAGTAGGCGCCAAAGGCCAAGGCGGCGACGTACATGAGCGCGGGGCTCCAGTTGCCCGCAACCAAGAGCACGACGCCGACGACACCGAGCACGAGGCCGACGATGGAGCAACTGTAGGGATGTCTGTCGCCAACGAAGCCGTACACGAGCTTCGAGACGGTTTGCCCTGCCATCGCCATCGACGAGCAGATGGCACCGAGCATCGGGAGCATGACGGATATCTCGAGCGTGTTGGAATAGGCGGGAATGATGAAGTAGACGTACATGCCAAAGTTGAGCAGGAAGGCGAAGGCGACGATAAGGTAGAAAATCGGCATCTTGAACGCCTCATGCGCCGTGACGCCACGCGTCGTCTCGTTCCCCGAATCGCAACCCTCTTCAAAATCAGGCTGCGCGTCGCCCACGGGAGCAAGTCCCTTGTCGGCCGGACTACTGAAGACCATGAAAACGGTCGCGAGAAGCGTGACGACGCAGAGCAGGGCGAAGACACGATACGTCTGCGCCCAGCCGATGTCGAGAATCAGCGCTCCTCCCACGGAGCTCCAGACGACGCCGCCCACCCCGGTGAACGCCATGACGATACCAAGCAGGAAGCCCGAGCGCTTGGTGAACCATCGGTTTATCAGGGTGGAGGGCGCCAGGAAAAGGAGCATGCCGATGCCCAGTCCCATCACGAACGCACAGGCGTAGAACTGCCACAGCGCCTGCGCGAACGAGAGGGCGGCAAAGGTAAGCGCCATCAGAGCCACGGATGCGGAGAGGACGAGCCGGGCGTCCATGCGATAGAGCAGGCGGCCCATGATGGGGAGGAAGATGGTCGACGACAGCCAGATGAACGAGGTGTAGTAGCTCATTACGCCGATGCCGACACCCAGATCGGCGGCAACGGACGGATAGAAGATGCCCGCGCAGCTCAAGCCCAATGACAGCGGAATGAAGCTCGTGATGACGAGCGCGCATACCGTCAGGTATCCGTACCTCTTCGCTCGCTTCTCTTCCTTTGCCTCGACTTTGGCCACACGTTCCTCGTTATCCACGGTTCCTCCCTCGGGTTTGCTGGGCCCCGCGAAAGAGGCGGACAGTTCATAGGGAAAGACGCGCTCGCATGAAAAGCGTCCGGACCATAGAATCGTGCATGCTCTTTGCGGTGATGGGCTCATCGACATGTGATTCGAGTATAGGAATTCGCACGCCACCGCTCTGATGCAAGAACGAGAGCCCTTATTCTCAATTGGAATCCATGAGGCGAAGTTAGGATTCGTCTGCGCCCTTCCATCCATCGCCCCAGTTCTGCATGGTGGCACGGCATTGCGCGATGGCTCCCGAGGCAGCCTCGACGATGCGATGGTCAAGGGGCTTGAGCCAGCGTGCGCTGACCGTGTAACTGGTGTCCGCGTCGAGGAGGGGCAAAAAGACCATGTCCGCAGGTGCGACGGCAATGTTGTGCCCGGACGAGAACGCGATTAGGTCGTCGCTGGCGAGTTCCATGTAAAGCGTGTCGATATCGCTGTAATGGTTATGCTGCACCGATGAGCACGAAGGCGGGATGAAGCGCTCGATGAACTCGCTGAGACCCGGATAGTCCCGCTTGCGCGGAAGCAGGATGGACGCCTGCTCCAAATCCGAGCATTTGATGCCCTGGGTGTGCGAGGCGAGCGGATGCCGTTTGCGCATGACCGCATAGAGCTTGTCGCTGTAGACGTAGTCGAAGTCGCAGATCTCATCAGCTTCCGGGTCGAGGTCAAGCGAGAAGATAATGTCGAGCTCGTGAGACTGGTGCGCGTGAATGAGCTCTCCGTATTCCATGCATTTCATGACAAGGTGGACCTCGGGATGGTGCTTCTTCATGAAATCGATGAAGGTGACGATGAACGGACGCGATGCGTTGCGAAGATAACCGACGCGGATGGTGAGAGGCCGGTCCATGTTCGCCATGGTGATGCGCGTAATCGCATGGTCGTAGTCATTGAGGATGACATTGCAGTCCTCGTAGAACAGCCTCCCATTGGCGGTGAGCTCGACGTGACGGCGGTCCCTATCAAAGAGCTGAACGCCGAGAGAGGACTCGAGCGACGCGATGTGCTTGCTCAGGACCGATTGGCTAATGAAGAAATGCCTGGCCGTGATGCTGAAACTCAGCGTCTCGGCCAGGTACACGAATTCGCGTAGATGCTCTATGTTCATGGCATACCCCATATGACATCGGCCGTTGCTCTACCGGCGCTAAGAATAGCACGGCCCGCGGCTCGATACGAAGACCGCGGGCGCACGTTTGGATTGTATTGGACTGGCCTATTCGCCTTCCATGGCCTTTTCTTCCGCCACGGGATCGGTGCCGACGATTCGCGCGGCCAACTTGCCAGACTGGGCCATGAGGGTCGCGAATATCACGCCGATGAACAGGCTCACCACCGCAATGGCGTAGGGCTCCAGGTTGACGGCATCAGTGCAGGAGGCGAACACCGTTATCATGCCCACGAAGGCCATCGGGCAAAAGCCGATGGCGGGCTTGAGGCCACCGGGCACGAAGCACGTCGCGATTGCCTGAACGAGGAACGTGGTCAGGCAGGTAAAGATGCCAAACGCGAGCGGGAGTCCCAGGGACATGACCGTATTGCCGACGAAGAAGAAGCACAGCCAGCCGCCAACGATGACGCCGAGCAGAAGGTTGACCCAGTGCACAGGCACCATCTTCCAGTCGCCGCCCTGCATGAAGACGACGGGAATCACGATGAAGCACGCCCAGTAAAGCGGGTTTTGGACCAAGGCGGTGCCCGCCGGACCAATCGCCGCATAGATGGCAATCTCGATACCGGCGAGAATGCCCACGAATAGCGCATGAAGCACGTTTGTCTTGACGATGGTTCCCATAGCTCCTCCTTGGTCGAAAACCTCCTATGGCTTGCGAACACAAGGATACGCACCTGCATCGACGGGTCACATGTCATTACTTGCGCGTGTCTTTCCGAATTGGAATGAAGGCGATGTGCGATGTGTCAGGGGCCTGACCCCTGACACATTTAGCCTGTAAACCTCGCTCGCGTCCCCTATGACACGCCCTTCTCGATGACGGCACCGACGGGACAGGCGTGGTGGCAGTTGCCGCACTCGTCGCAACGCTCGCCCAGGATGCGGTAGGGGGTTCCCGCCACGATGGCCTTGTGCGTGCAGACATCCATGCACGCGCCACACTCGATGCACTCATCGGTGATGGTGAAACCGGCGGGCACGAAGGTCGCGCCGCCCCAGGAAAAGCGCTCGCGCAGAATCTTGTGATCGCGATGCACCATGTTGAAGTCGTAGTCGTAGAGCTCGCCCCAGGCACTGTCCATGACGAGGACCACGGTCTCGGGATACTTGTTGATGTCATAGGTCGCCACGGCGAACATGGGGTTGGCCGCGGCCTTGGCGGAAAGTTCCTCGTCGCTCAGAAGGCGCACGTTGCCGCTCACGCGCATCATGTAGCCGGGCTGGAAGTGCGGCATGTTCTCGTCGTCCCATACCACGGGCGCATCGGTGCGCTCGCCGCACACGGAGAGCTTGCCGCACACGGAGAGCTTGCCGCACACGGAGAGCTTGCCGCCCTCGATCATCTGCCGGAAGAACGGCTTGCCCGTCATGGTGCGCAGGTAGAGGCCCTCGTCGTCATAGGCGAAGAAGTGTGCGATGCGCGAATCCACTCCCCCGTTGCCATCGAGCGTCGCAAAGCTGCAACACCCGATCTCGTCGAACTTCTCGTACACGTCCTTGATGCTCAGCATGGCATCTCCCCTTTCTCCGGTGGATCGGAGCGCATCTGACAATACCTGCGCGCGATTCCCCGTGCGTGGGCGCGCATCAGGTCGAAATCAAATATTTCCGTGCAATCCTCGGACACATTGGAGACACTGTTCGCGTCTATGAAATAGGCACCGTGCCCGGTTTCTATGACGTCGAAGCTCCCGAAGCCGATGCCGAGCACAGCCGCAGCGCGCAGGGCGGCATCACGCACGCCATCGGGACAATCGGGATAGAGCTCGTAGGTGGAACCGGCATGATAGGAGGACAGGCCACCGTCGCCGATGCTGCGCTTGGCGATGAGCGGCAGCGCGTCGTCCACCACCTCGATGCGGGTCACGTATCCGTACTCGGGTTCGACGTACTCCTGCACCACGAAAGGCATCTCGGGCGCTTGCGCGAGGAAGCGCATCGCCTCGCCTTCGTCGCGGGCGAGCAGCGTATGCGTGCTGCGGCCGCCGCAATCGGGCTTGATGACGCAGGGATACGCGAAGGTCGAGACCTCGAGCCCTTCCGGCATGCCGGAGGCGATGATTGCCGGCGCCAGTATGCCGGCTTCCGCGAGCGCGCGCGTACTCTCCATCTTGCTGACCTCGTAACGATGCGCACGCGGCTCGTTGATCATGACGATGCCACGGGCTTGCGCTTCGTCCACGAGCCGCTCCATGTGCGCGAGGGCGACGTCGTGTCCGCGGAAGCGCGCGCTGGCAAACACGCGGCTCACGAGCATGTCGCAGGCAAGGGCCCGCTCCACGCAATCTTCGCGCGTCATGTCGATCATCGTGACCGTGGGCGCGTTCTCGCCACACGTATCGGCAAGCGCCGTGGCGAGCTCAGCTGCCAGCTTGTGGTCCGACCACTCGTCGGACTCGTAGAGCACGCCGATGCCCGGAAGCTGATCAGTGCGCATAGTCGAGCCTCTTCTCGAAGTGGCGGCTCACGAGCATGACCGGCAGCGTCAGGCAGAGATAGAGCGCCCCCAGAAGCAGGAAGCACCCGAAGAAGTTGTAGTTGGTCGCGCTGATCTCGCGCATGGTCTGGGTCAGCTCGATGACGGCGATGACCGAAAGCAGCGACGAGTCCTTGATGATGGAGGCGAACTGGCCGGTCAGCGCCGGAAGCGTACGAGTCACCATCTGGGGTAGCGCCACCGACACGGCAGTCTGCATGCGGGTGAGCCCCAGGGCGCGCGCCGCCTCGAGCGGCCCGCGGTCGAGCGACTCGTAGCCCGCGCGCACGATTTCGGCGATGTAGGCACCAGCGAAGACCGACAGGATGATGATGCCGGCCACGACACGGTTTTCCACACCCCAGGCCGTCCCGATGATGTAGTAGAACAGGTATATCTGGGCGATGAGCGGCGTGCCACGGATGATCTTGACGTAAAGGTCGCACAGGTAACGTATGGGCAGGATGCGCGAGTTCTTGCCGAGGGCGACCGGCACGCCGATGAGCATGCTGCCTATGAGGCTCGCGACCGACAGCCACACCGTGAGCATGAAGCCGTCGAAGATGCGCAGCCGGTACTGGCCCACAAAGTCGAAGTTCAACGTGATGCCGACGGCACCGAGCGAGCATCCCACGACGAGGATGACCGCCACGCACACGAGCAGGTAATTGACCGCCTTCTTCAGCGGAGCGACGGCCTCTCCCGTAGGCACCACGAACAGGCTACGCAACGCGGACACGTCTGCACTCCCCTCACTCGAAGTCGAAGAACCACTTGAACCCGTGCTCGTCGAAGGCCTTCTTCTCCTCGGCGAGGTACTTATCGGTCAGGCGATCGAACTCGCCATCGGTCTTGGACGCGGCGATGAACTCGTTGAGCTGGTCGAGCAACTCGGTATCGCCCTTCTTCACCGCGATGCCCCACGACTCGGCCTCCTGGAAGGGGATGAAGATCGCCTCGGTGGTGTCCGGGTTGGCAACGTTGTTGCGGTAGATGGTCAGCTGGTCATAGAGGAAGCCGTCGGCTTTGCCCTGAACGACCTCGGTGACGCAGGCACTCTCGTCGGCCAGACGAACGATCTGGGCTTCGGGCAGATTCTTGGTGGCGTACACGTCACCGGTCGAGCCAGTCTTGACGGCGACCTTCTTGTCGGGCTGGTTGAGGTCATCGATACTTGCAACGCCCGAATTGGCGTTGGCCAGTATGGCAAGCTGCGCCATGGCGTAGGGGTCGGAGAAGTCGACGGCTTCCTTACGCTCCTCGGTAATGGTCATGGAGCTAATGACGCAGTCTGCCTTGTCGGTCTGCAGCGAGGGGATGAGGCCATCCCAGGCCGTGTTCTCAATCACGAGGTCATAACCGTAGCGATCCGCGAAGTCCTGCATAAAGTCCACGGCCAGGCCGGTGGGCTGTCCCGCATCGTCCTTGGTCTCGAACGGCGGGTAGGCAAGCTCCATCGCCACCGTGAGGACGGGCTTGCCATCTTGCGATTGCGTGCCGCCACCTTGCGACCCGCAGCCCACGAGGCCGATCGCTCCAAGTGCCAGGATCGCCGTCAGAGCAAATGCCGTAATCGTTCTCCTGTTCATTCCCTGTTTCCTTTCCTTTTCCATGGGTATCGGTCAAGGTCATGTAGGTTATGCGACGATCGCCTTCGCGTCTTCTACATCAATTGTATGCCGTAATACTTTGATATCAAAGTATCGTCAACATACACGATTGTTCGCATGCCATGCCGGGCCAGACAATTGTCGCCGGGGCACTTTTGTCTGGTTCGGCCGCAGCCACCGTTCGCATGCCTCGATGCATTTCGATGCCGCCTCCATGCATCTCGCTTATGCGCGGCTCCTCCCCTCGCGCATCGCGCCCTATACTCTCGTCAAGAAAGGAAGGGCCATGAAGATCGAGATCGAAACCGACGAATTCCTGCGCGAACCGGAGATCATCGTGCGCTGCGCCGTCGTGGACGAACGCATCGTCTCCATCGTTGCCGGTCTGCGCATGCACGACCGCAAGATGACGGGTGACGTCGATGGCGAGATGCGCGTCGTCTCCGTGGGCGAGATCCTCTACGTCGAGTCCGTCGATGGCCGTAGCTTCGCCTACACGGGCGACGCGGTCCTTGAGATGCCGCTTCGCCTCTGCGAGCTGGAGGAGCGCCTAATAGATGCCGGCTTCGTCAAGGTCGCCCGCAACTGCCTGGTCAACCTGTGCCGCATCGCGGGGCTACGCCCCTACGTCGGCGGCCGCCTGCTCGCCCGGCTGGACAACGATGAGGAGATCGTGATCTCGCGCAAGTACGCGGGTGAGATACGGAAGCAACTGGACGCATAGGAGGAGATTGCCATGAGCAACAAAATCATAGACACCGAGAAAAAAGGCGCCGGCGAGTACCTCAAGATGCTGGGAATCAACTTCAGCGTTGCTTTCACGGTCTTCATGCTGTTCAGCATGGTCTTCGGCATGATATTCGCCGGCGAGGAAGCCAGGGCAGGCATCATGTACTGCTGGGGTATTGCGGGTGCCATGCTCGCCGCCGTGATCATGCAACTCGTGTTCTTCACGCCGCTGGTCATAAGGAGGTTCGGCTACGGTGCGCGCATCGCCCTGTTCGGCGTCTGCCTCTATGCCGTGCTCACGCCTGCGGCCGCGTTCTTCGGTTGGTTCCCGGCCGACATACCGGGCGCGTGGATTACCTGGACCGTCACCTACGTCGTGATCCTGGCATTCATGACCGTGCTATTCACGCTCATCTACCGACGCGAGACAAAGGCACTCAACGAGAAGCTCGAGAGGTACAAGTCCGGCCATTAGGAACCGCGACGCGCCTACGCCAGACGAGTCTTCTTGGTGACGGGGCAGATGATGACATCGCCGCGCTTGATGTAATGGACCAAGAATCCGATGCCGGCCAGGGCCAACGCGGTACCGAGGCCCGTGTAGAAGAACGCGACGAACCACCCGGGCACGATGCCGAAGGCGCGCAGTGAGATGCCGCCACCCATCATGATGGCCATGATCACGTAGCCCTTCACGTCGAAGAAGCGCAGGACGTGCATCTTGTCCTCGCCGTAGCCGCGGATGCGGTCGGCATGCTTGCCGACGAGCTTGCTGAACATGCAGTGGAAGACGACGAAGACGACCGGGATGCCGATGACCAGAAGCCAAATGGCGGCGTCTCCCTCGAGGCAGGCGATAACGCCGAGACGCATGATGTTCACGCCCGCCAGAAACCAGACGGCTGCCGCGATGAGCAAGAGGTATTTCGCACGTACCCTGAACATGATCGAACTCCGTAACCCACGGACCGGATATTCTCGCGACGAATTGTACGCGATACCTGCCTTGGCCTCCAGCGTCCTTTCCCAAATGTCATGATGAAATTCGCCATCCCCTACTTGTCCTTCGCGAAAAGCGCGATTCCCAAAGCCGTCACGATCACGAGCGCGATGATGCCGAAGAAGGCCCAGTGGCAGTCCGCGGCCGCCTGCTCGGCGGCAGAGCTCGCGACCTGGCCGATGAGCGCGGGCACCGCCGTCAGGCTCACGACGAATGCCGTGCCGAGGGAGGCGCCAATCTGCTCGAAGATGGAGACGATGGCGTTACCATGCGCGATCTCGGTCTTGGGCAGCGAATTGATGCCCCAGGTGTTGAGCGGCGTGATGAGCAGCTGCGAACCGATGCAGGCGATGCTGTAGACCAGGCATATCATCGGCACCGACGAGCTCGTGGATATCGTCGCGTAGCCGATGGCCCCGACCAGGATGATCCCGGCGCCGGCCAAGGTGATGCCGCGCACGCCCCTATGATCGAAGATGATGCCGGCACCCAGGCCGCAGACCGCGCCCACCACGACACCGGGGAGCATGATGAGGCCGATGACGCCCATCGCGGGTACCGCGGTTATCGACGGGGAGGATCATGAGTATGATCGCGAACACGGACGACACGACGACGCCCGTGGCACACGCCTGCAAAACGCGGCCGAGGAGCAGTACCGGAAAGACCGGCGCGGTGGCGCAGACGAGGGAGCCGACCACGAACAGGCCCAGGCCCCCGAGAATGAGACGCCGCGAGGGAAACCTTCCGACTGAGAAGGCCACCGAAAACGGTGACCTTCTCTACGTCTGGGGTCAAAGGAGAAGCTGCGTCGTCCGTTGATCATGGAATGAACTATTCAGCGTTTTGCGCCTCCTGCGCCGCGTTGAGTTTGTCGAAGGCGGCGCGGTTGTTCCACTTCGCGACGATGAGCATGACCGTCGCCACCGCGAGGATGGGCAGGAACAGGATGTGCGAGCCCGTGGACCATCCAAACACCGGCACGAGATAGCCAAGTGCCACTCCGCCGATGGCGCTGCCGATTCCGTTGGCGCAGGCAAGTACGGCAAGGCCGAGGTTCTGCCCGCGAACACTTGGTCCCATGATGTCCGGAACGGCGGCGACCACGACGGTCGCAAGCACCGACGAGAAGACGCCGGCGACGATGACGACGAACCAGAGGCCGAGGTCCGTGGTCCAGGAGAACGCCCAGATGAACGCGACGAAGAGCATCACTGTGCCCACGACGACCATCCACTTGCGGTCGCCGAGCTTGTCAGAGATGAAGCCCGAGAGCGGGGACGCCGCCGCGCCGAGGAAGGTGGTAACGGATGTGATCAGGCCGGCAGCCGCCATATCCATGCCCTTGACCTCCATCAAAAACGTCGGATAGTACGTGTTGAAGCTACCGTTCTTGGTGATGTTGTCCAGAAGGAACGCGACGCCGATGAGGCAGATGGAGACGATGGCGACCTTGGGGATGCGCACGTTGAGCTGTGCAGCCTTCGCGGCGGAGATGCTGTCATCGTTTCCTGCCATCTTGATCTGCTCTGCATTCGGCGCGTGATAGAGGAAGATGACCATCAGCAGAACGATAACGGTGTAGATGGTGCCCGCCCACCAAACGGACTGCCAGTTGGAGTCGCCGCAAAGGGCAGGCGCGAGGTTGAGCATGACGGTAGAGCCGAGCGGCATCCACATGGACCAGACGCCGATGGCTAGACCAAGCCTCCTCTTGGGAAACCACGCGGTCAGCGCCGAGGGTGCCGACACACCGAACACGCCCATGCCGATGCCCTCGATGAACCTCGAGAACAGCAGCACCGCCGCATTCCCGTTGGAGAATGTACCGACAAGCGATCCTATAGTCACGCTTGCCAGCGCAACGATCATCACGCGCTTGATTCCGAACTTGTTGACGATTCCTGCTGCTGGAAACGCCAAGATGATGCTCACGACCGTAAACGACGTCATGAGCCATCCGAAGGTGCTCACGTCCAGGCCAAAAGCCTGCATGAGCACCGGAGCGATAGGCGGCACCTTGAACATGTTGATGGGGACGGAACAGCTTGCCAGGAACACGACAATGAGTATCACCCACGCATATGGCGGTGTCTTGGCCATCTCCTGTCTGGTCCCCTTTTTCGCTTCAGCAACTGTCTGTGTCATTTTAATCTCCTCCTCCTAATCAGATCCGATGATGTCGCGCGGCGCGTTTCGACGCGCCGCGCCCTTCTAACATGGCGTCGCGTAGAGCGTGATCGGCCCCGCGTTCAGCGCGCCGCTCACATGCAGCCTCTCGATCCTCTTGTCCTCGTATCCCTCCTTTTCCAGAAGAAGCGTGTAATAACCGTCAGATATGTCCTCGACCCTGAATTCGCCGAAGTAGTCCGTCTTCGTCTCCCACTTCTGCAGAGTCGCCTCGTTTTCAAGCGTCACCGTCACGCCGTCGAGGCAACGATCCTCGACAGGCGAGTAGACCTCGCCCGCGATGAAGGGCCTGGGCACGTTTACGTAGGCAACGGTCGGATTCGTGCCGTATTCGGGATACAGGTGCTCGAGCGGCGCATACATGTTCTGCGGCGTCAGCTCAGAGACATCGACGAATCGAAGCGCGTCGCGCGGGCAAGCCGCAACACAGCGCGGACGCCCCCATCCGGCATCCAGAAGATGCGCGCACATGGTGCACTTCTGGGGAAGGTCGAGGACGTCGTTCCAGTAAACGACGCCGTAGGGACAAGCGTCCATGAGCTCATGGCATCCGCGCGCCCTCTCGCTGTCGAAGATGACGATTCCGTCATCGCGACGATAGGCGGCATCGGGGTGCCCCGCTGCCTGAGCCGCGACGATGCACGGCGCGTCCTTGCACTGCTGGCACATGACCGGCACGCGCTCCTGTCTCATGCGCGATCCGGATGCGACCTGCTTCTCGCGTATCTGAATCCAGAACTGCCCTTCCTCCTGGGGGGCGGCCAGGGGACTCCAATCGTTATCGCAGTACTCGTCCTTGCACGCTATCTGGCAATCGCAGCATTGGATGCACAGCGAAGGGTCTACCAATATCGTCTTCATGAGAGCTCTCCCCTCTTCCACGTGGTGTATTGCCCGGCGAATCCCTCCGGATAGCGCCTCTCGAGCTCGTCAAGATCGGCCTTCTCGACCTCGAACAGGACGGAGTTGAACGAACCGCCCAGATGGTGTGGGGACATCGACCCAGGATACGAGATGACATTGCCGTCACCGCCCCTGTCGAGAGAATCGCTTTCGGGGCCGACGGGATCATTCCAGGAACCGTAGGTAAGCCATGCGACGCCCGGCATGACGCGGTCGCTCACGACGACGCCCGCGAGCAGCTCGCCGCGATCGTTGAAGGCACGCACGATGTCGCCATCCTCGAGACCGCGCCTGGCGGCATCGGCCGGGTTCATCACGCACGGCTCGTAAGCATAGCCGTCAGGTCCGCACACCTTGTAGTTCTCGGCGAGCCAACTGATGTTGTTGTATTTGCCATGGAACCGGAACTTGGGATGCGCCATGAGCATCTGCAGGGGATACTTCTCCTTGAGCTCGTGAGTCTCGTGACCCTCCTTTTCCGGGATATAGTGGGGTACCGGGGGAATCTCGGGATTGTCGGGTCCGTAGAAGCCGGAGAGCAGCGTCGAGTAGATCTCCACCTTGCCGGTGGGCGTGTCCAAGAGGTTGTCGGCGCTGACTTCGTTGTCATGGAACGTCGAGAACTGCTTGCACTCCTCGTAGTCGTCGAGTGCCGGCCAGACGTAGTAGCCCTTCTCCTTGAACTCGTCATAGCTCATCGGAATGGTCGTCTTGTCGTACATGAGCTGCAAGATCTCGTCCTCGCTGTGGCCCTCGTTGAAGGCCTCGCCAAAGCCCATCCTGTCGGCGAGCTCCTCGAAGATCTGCAGGTCCGTCTTGGCTTCCCCCACGGGTTCAATGGCCTTGCGCGAGTAGACCGCCGAGCGAAGAAGGCTATAGGCGGGCGCAACGTATTGGCCCACCGAAGCGGGCTCGGTGATGTCCTGACGCTCGAAGATCGTCGTGATGGGAAGGACCAGGTCCGCGTAGCGACAGTCGCGATCGAACCACGGGGCGGTCACGACGAAGGTCTCCAGCTTGGGGTTCCTGAGCGCGTCGACCTGGCGCTTGTGCTGCGGGGGATTGGTAAGCGTCGAGCCGCGTTGCCAGAGCATGCGCATCTCCTGGCAGCCTTCGGCCGGGTACTGCACCTCGTCGAAATAGCGCTCCGGTGCCCAGTTGTCCATGTGGCCGCCACGCCAATGCTGGGGAGCGTCCTCCATGCAGTTCTTGAACTTGGTGAAGGTCACCATCTGCGGGTTGTCGTTTTGCGGATAGTAGTCGAGGACGGCGTTCATGCCGCCGTCGGCATAACCCGTGGGGCCGACCTGCCGCTTGGAGTCATAGGGCCCCGATAGTGACAGACCACATGCCAGGATGTTGACGCCAGGCCTGCCCAGACCCTGCATGATTTGCAAGGTTGCCAGGATGCGCGAGTTGTCGTGCGCGTAGGTGCGCCTGCATGCACCGCCGGTCATGCACCAAAGCGAGGTGGGACGCGTTGCCCACATCTTGGCGAGCGCTACGATGGTGCGGGCAGGAACCCCACATATCTCGGAAGCCCACTCGGGTGTCTTCTCGATTCCATCGGGATCTTGCCCCATGACGTAGCTCTTGAACGACGCGCCTTCGCCGATATGCGTCGGAACGATATCCTTGTACTTGGGATGCTCCTCCCAGTAGGCGTCGTTGTACTCGATCTTCGCGCCATCGTCATCGAAGCCGATGCAATGCGTGTGCAGGAACTCCTCGTCATAGGTGCCGTCAACAATCCACTGGTGTGCAATGGCAGCGGCAAGGGCGTTATCGGTTCCGGGGAAGATCTGAATCCACATGGCATCAGTCGCCATGGCCGTCTCGGTCAAAAGCGGATCGATGCAGATAATCTTCTTTCCGAGCTCCTTCCAGTATTGGAGAAGCCTTCCGGTGTCTATGCCGGCGTATACGCCATGGTCGATGGGGCTTGATCCCCAGAAGATGATGAGCTCGGAGTCGTTGGTCGTGTCCTGCACGGTATCCTCGGCCGGCAGCAGGCCGTGCGCCATCCAATTGCCCCAGAGAAAGGGCGCGCCGCATGCCCAGCCCTCCCAGCTGTTGGGCGTGAACTCCATGTACGAGCCACCCGTGAGGTCCCTGAACCTGAACAGGTCGCTGAACAGGTAGTGCAGGCTTCCCCATTCGGGATGAGCCGAGTGGCAATAGAAGACCGAGGACGTGTCGTACTCGGACCATATGCGCTGGAACTCCTCCTCGAGAATGTCGAAGACCTCGTCCCACGAGATCCTCTCATAACCCGAGATACCGCGATTCTGGGTGTTGCGCTCGCCGTGAGGATCCCAATCAACGCGCTTGAGCGGGTACTTCAGGCGCTCCTCGCCATAGGCCATCTTCTTGCCCGCATAGCCCCAGGGAAGCAACGGGTGCGTGAGCGTCGGCTTGTACTCCTTACCGCACGAGTTCACCGACCAGCTCTTCACCTCGTCTTCCTCGAACTCCATGGGCTCGATGCGAACGATGCGATCGTCCTTGACGCTCACGAACATGGGGCCTGCCGTCGAGCACGTCGTCAGACGCTCGACCCCCTCGCGCGGATCGATCGCGGATCGGGTGTCGTCCGCTTTCTCCATCTCTGCTCCTCTCTTCTCATGCATGCGATCGCGACTTTCCGGATGCGCATGCAATGGTCGATGGGCGCATGGTCGTACGAGGGAACGGACAAGTCAGTCACCTGGAATATGCAAATGGCGAAAGCGGGGTATGCCCACGGTCCCATCTTTGGAAATTCGGGGGTATACCGTGAGTATGACATTGGCGTTTTCGCAGGTAGACACCATAATGACACGGGCAGGTAAAAACGAGGAAATGTCATCGCTGCGATACAATGTCTGCCAGGAGAGGTTTGGCCAAGACACACGAGAATGCGATGCAACCAGACGCGAAACGAGGGGGTCTTCAATGCCGGACACGCGACATCAGGCGGCATCTGAAGGATTCGAGACTGACAAGCTACAAGCAACGGAGAATGGCATTTCCATCGTCGTCGTTTTCACCGTGGTGGGTTTCGCTGCGTTTTGGGCTGCTCTGTTCTCGCTGGTGTTCTCCGACGCCTTCGCAACACCCAGCGATGATTCGCTCGCGGGTTTCATCTTCAGATTGCTCTTGCTCATCGGCTTCGCGCTAGCCCAGATACTTTCCGGCACGCGCCTATCGAATACGGTGAACAGCCAGGGTAAAAAGATTGCGATTCTCGCGTCGTCCTTTGCATGCATGCTCGCATTGGCGGCATTCTCGCTCATGGGCTTCGAGGCCTCGGACCTCGCCTCGGACCTACAGGCCATCGTATGGATGCTCCTGGGGTTCGGCATGGGCATAGAACTCGACTTATGGGGCATCATATGGAGCGGGATCGATTCGGAACGCGACAGGGGCTCGTTTTGCTCGCTGGCGATGGCCGCTTCCGTGCTCGTGGCCGTCGGGGCATGCTCGACCATGCTGTTTCCCCCAAACACGATCTGCGTTGCGGCGACCTCGACGTTGTTCATAGTCTCCGGCGTTTTGCTTCTGCTCTGCGAAAGGCACATCCCGCACTCCGAGGAGGTGAGCGCACAGGCCTCGAAGCAGCGCCTCAACCTCGCCAACGTGGCGATGCTCACCCCGCTTGCCGCATCATTCGCGTTCGGGGTCATCCTCGCGCTCAACGGGCTTCGACTGGGAGCGGACCTGGCGTTTTTCACCGCGCTCGCCGGACTCGGCATCGGAGCGCTTTGTCCGCTCGTGGTCACGGCGATTCGCGGGGCCGCACCGTCGCCCTCGAGCGTAGAGCGCGTGGTCTTCCCCGTCATCTGCGCTTGCATGCTCGTGCTACCCTTCATGGCGAGCGCGCAGGCGTTTCAAGTCGTGATGATACTGGCAATCGCAGATCTGACGGCCTATTCCGTGAATCACCTGAGCGTGCTGGTCCTGCTCGCCTACCGCAAGCACCTGAAGCCCGCCTATCATTTTGCCAAGGGCCTTACCGCGACGACCTGCGGGCTCGCGCTAGGATGGGCCGCCGTGACGATTCCCTTCTTCGCATGCGGCGGAGAACTGCAAGGATATTCGTCGGCAGGCTGGGTGGCATCCCAGATGCCACAGATCATTGCCGGCAATGTCATCGGAATCACACTTATCACCTGCATGATCGCCGTGTTCGTCATCGTGCTCGTGTTGTCAATCGTGCCCTACGCCTCGAATAGGATGGTGGAAGACCTTTACCCGCAAGCAAAGAACAGCGGTGACGCTGAGAACGGCATGGACCGCGATGCGGGCGTGCGAGAGAAGGCGTGCGCTTCCATCTGCGACGAATACGGGCTCACGCCGCGCGAACGCGAGGTCTTCGCGTACCTGATGCGCGGACGAAACGCCGAGTACATCTCCAGGGAGCTCGTCATCTCGATACACACGGCGAAAACGCACACGGCGCGCATTTACAGAAAGCTGGGCATCAACTCGCAACAGCAGCTCCTCGACATCGCAGAGGGGCAGATACGAGCTAGCGGTCACTAAAATAGCGTGCACGAGAAGCTCGAGAGGCACAAGGCCGGACGCTAGGTCCGAAGCTGCCCAGAATCGCGCGTGCGTGACCCGATTCACAAGCACGCTGCCAAGGTTGATGGTCAGTGACCGTGATTCCTGGCATTATGTCAAAGATAGCGGTCAGTGACCGTGATTCCTGGCATTCGATGGTCAGGAACATGGGGTCCTTGGCACACCATTCATTCGATTCTCTTACTCCCCGAACGCTCCGGTCTGGCGGTTCCATAGCCGCGCATAGTCGCCGCCCTTGGCCACGAGCTCGGCATGGGGTCCGTCCTCCACGATGCGTCCCTGCGACAGCACGACGATGCGGTCGAGGCTCGCCACGGTGGACAGCCGGTGTGCCACCACGATGGCGGTGCGACCCTCCATCAGGCGCGCCAGGGCCTCCTGGACGGCGGCCTCGCTCTCGGAATCGAGCGCGCTGGTCGCCTCGTCGAGCACGAGGATGGGGCAGTCGGCGAGCATGGCACGCGCGATGGCGATGCGCTGGCGCTGCCCGCCGGACAGCTTGATGCCGCGCTCGCCGGTGATGGTGGCGAAACCCTGGGGAAGCGCCTCGATGAACTCCAGCGCGTTGGCCGCCCGCGCCGCCGCGCGGATCTCCTCCATGGTGGCGTCGGGGCGCCCATAGGCGATGTTCTCGGCGATGGTGCGGTGGAACAGCAGCGCCTCCTGGGGCACGTAGGCGATCTGGCGACGCAGGCTCTGCTGGGTCACGTCGGCCACGTTCTGGCCGTCCACCAGGATCTCGCCCTCCTGGATGTCGGCCAGGCGCAACAGCAACTTGGTGAGCGTGGTCTTGCCCGCGCCCGACATTCCCACGAGCCCCATGCGCTGGCCGGCTGGAATGTGCAGGTTGAAGTCGTCGAACACCTGCGTCCTCACGTCGCCGTCGGTGTACCAGAAGTTGATGTCGTCGAAATCGATCTCGCCTTCCTCCACGTCAAGCGGCTTGGCGTCGGGCTTGTCGGCCACGAGACGCGGCTCGTCGAACACGGCGGTCATGCCCGAGGCATCACCGAAGGCCTGGTTGATGCGCTGTAGGCCCGTGTTGATGAAGTTGAACTGGTTGGTCACCGTGTTCGTGTAGGTGAACATGAGGATGACCGTGCCCGGCGTGATGCCGAACCAGGCGTTGCCACCGGAGATGAACACCGTCACCACGGACATGATCACCACGGTTATGGCCGCCGTGGTGATACCGCGGGCAAGCGAGGCCCACATGCGCTTGGAATCCCGGGCCACCACTTCCCTGTTCGCCGCGTCGAAGAGCCGGCGCTCGTGCTCCTCGCGCCCGTAGGTCTTCACGGCCAGGATGTTGGTGACCGCGTCGGACAGCTCTCCGGACAGCTGGTTTTGGGCGCTGGCCGCCCGCTCGTTCAGGTGCAGGATGCGCTTGTACATGATGTAGGAGACGACAGCGTACACCGCGAGCATGGCCATGAGCACGCCAGCGTAAATGGGCACGGCGGGAAACAGGATGAGGCAGGTGAAGGTGATCGAGCACAGGATGGGAAGGAACGGGAAGTTCATGGTCTGGAGCAGCTGGGTATAGCCGGCCATGAACTTGGAGGTCTGGCTCACGAGCGTGCCGCCGAAGCGGTTGGAGTGAAACGACAGCGACTGGTTGCACAGGCAGTCGAAGGCCATGGTGGCAAGATCGTAATTCACGGCGATCTGCAGCTTCCAGAGCGTGTAGTCCTGGAGTTTGCTGCACGCCTGGCCGGCGACGTTGATGCCGATGAGCGCCGCGATGTAGGGACCGAACACCGCGAAGACCTGATCGGCGGCCACCGGCTCGGCCGCGATGCGGTCGACGATGAGGCTCATCACGTAGGGGTTGCCATAGGTGAGGAAACCGCAGAACCCGATGGTCGAGGCCACGAGCGCCACGAACAGCCCTAGGTGATTGCGCGTCGCCAGCCAGTAATAGTGCAGGCTACGCCGCGTCAACGATTGCTTCTTCGACATCGAATCTCTCTTTCCATGCTCCGTTGGCGATAACAGCCGAGAGCATACTCCCTGAAAGCGGCATCATCCAGCGGGGAGGTCACCACGAAGCCGATTTGATACACTCTTTGCAGGCAATGTCGATACGGCAAAACCGTTCCAAGTTGCTTTGCCAAGCACGACATTCTCGTTTCGATCAGACGGCCTCGGCACAGATGGGAGAACGACCATGGAAATCAAGAACATAACGGTTGCGGGCGGCGGAGTCCTGGGCAGCCAGATAGCACTTCAAAGCGCCTACAAGGGCTTCTCGGTCACGATGTGGCTCAGGAGCGAAGGGTCCATCGAGCGTGCCAAGCCCAAGCTCGAGCGACTTCGCACCATCTACAAGCAGACCCTCGAGGCCATGAAGACGGACCCTGCCGCCTATTGCCGCGGACTCGCGGACTCGCCCAACGTCTCGGCCGCAACGATCGACGAGCTCATCGGCAACGTCGACAGGGCCTTTGACGACATAACGCTCACGACCGACTTACAGGAGGCGTTCGGCGACACGGACCTGGTAATCGAGGCCATCGCCGAAATCATCGACGAGAAGGACGCGTTCTACTCCTCGATCAGGGACATCCTTCCGCAGCGGACCATCCTGTGCACGAACTCCTCGACCCTGCTGCCAAGCGCGATGATGGGCTTCACCGGCCGCGAGGACCGCTTCCTCGCGCTGCACTTCGCCAACAACATCTGGAAGAACAACACTGCCGAGGTCATGGGCACCCCCAAGACGAGCGAGGAGTCGTACGAGGCGGTGGTCGAGTTCGCCCGCGCCATCGGCATGATCGCCCTCGAGCTCAAGAAGGAGCAGCCGGGATACCTGCTCAACAGCATGCTCGTCCCCTTCCTCAACTCCGCCGAGGCGCTGCTGGCCAACGGGGTCGCGGACGTGGAGACGATTGATGCCGCGTGGACCCTTGGCACGGGCGCGCCACTGGGACCCTTCCGCATTCTCGACATCGTCGGGCTGACCACAGCGTACAACATCGTCGCCGCCAGCCCCGCCGCCCAGGATCCGGACAGCACGGCAGGCCGCATCGCGGCGGTTCTCAAGAAGCACATCGACGAGGGCAAGACGGGCATCAACGCCGGCGAGGGCTTCTACAAGTACAACTGATAAGGCTATTCCCACTCCACCGTGCCGACGGGCTTGGGCGTGAGGTCATAGCACACGCGGCAGATGCCGGGCACCTCATGCGTGACGCGGTCGGTCATGCGCTTGAGCAGCTCCCAGTCCAACTCGGGCACCGTCGCAGTCATGACGTCGACGGTGTTGATGGCGCGGATGATCGCCGGCCACTCGTAGGCACGCACGCCGTCGCGCACACCCGTGGCCCGCATGTCGGGCACCACGGCGAAGTACTGCCACGCGCCCACGCCGGCCGCTTCCATCTCCTCGCGCACGATGGCGTCCGCCTCGCGCAGGGCCTCGAGGCGGTCGCGCGTGATGGCGCCAAGGCAGCGCACGCCCAGACCGGGGCCGGGGAAGGGCTGGCGCTCCACCATGTTCTCGGGCAGGCCGAGCTCGCGGCCGACCACGCGCACCTCGTCCTTGTAGAGCAGCTTGACGGGCTCGACCAAGTCGAACTGTAGGTCCTCGGGCAAGCCGCCCACGTTATGATGCGCCTTCACGCCGTCCTTGGACTCGAGGATGTCGGGGTAGATGGTGCCCTGGGCGAGGAAGTCGACCTCGTCGCCGACCTTGCGCGCCTCCTCCTCGAACACGCGGATGAACTCCGCGCCGATGATCTTGCGCTTTGTCTCGGGCTCGTCGACGCCGGCCAGCAAGTCAAGGAAACGGTCCGTGGCGTCCACGTAGACGAGGTTAGCGTCCATCTGGTTCTGGAACACGTCCACCACCTGCTCGGACTCGCCCTTGCGCATGAGGCCGTGATTCACGTGCACGCAGATGAGGTTCTTGCCGATGGCCTTGATGAGCAACGCCGCCACGACAGAGCTATCGACGCCACCGGAAAGAGCCAGCAGCACCTTGCGGTCGCCGACCTGCTCGCGTATGGCCTGTACCTGCTCGTCGATGAATGCCTGGGCGAGCTCGGGAGTATTGATGCGTGCCATGGAATCGGGGCGGACGTTCGGGTCCATGCGGGCCTCCTTGCGATCGGGTGAAGCTGGTCATGTTTGCGAAAACGATTATAGCGAAAGCGCCGTTGCGGTTTTGGCAACAGCGGCACGTTTACCGCACCAGGCCAAGGACCCGGACGCCATTATCATCGAGATATCGAAGGATAGGGTTTGAGGGAAAGGACGAGACCATGAGCAACGACCTCGTAGTTCTCATCGTCATGATCGTGCTGCTGGTTGGTGGCGGACTGCTGCTCAACTTCCAGATTCGCCGCACCGAGCGCAAGGACAAGCTCGAGCAGGCCGCGAATGAGAATGCCGTGAAGTCCACGGGCGCCGCGACAAAGCAGAAGAACGCAGCCTAGCGGTCGACGACACAAGAGACCCAAGCGAAGAGGAGTCCCATTCGTGGGCTCCTCTTCGCTATGTGGCGTTTCCGGACGATTGCGGTCCCGTCCCCTTGTTATCATGAGATCGCGAACGAGAGGTCGAGCCGATCCGGGTGATGAGATGAATTTCGAGTATCTTGACGAGTTTGTCCACTTGGCACGCAGCCTGAGCTTCCGGCGCACCGCGGAGCACTTCTTCGTGAGCCGCTCGGTCATCAGCCGTCACATGGCCGCGCTCGAGGAATCGCTCGGCGCGCTCCTCTTCGTGCGCGACACGCACGGCGTCGAGCTGACAGATGCCGGTGAAGTCTTCCTGCAGGAGGCCCGTTCCCTGTTGCGTGGATGGGAACTCGCGCAAGAGCGCGTCAGGTCCGTCTCCGGCACCGGTGACAAACTCGTGCGCATCGGCTACCTGCGTAACGGCGCGCGACCCTTCCTCGTACGGTTCGTGAACTCCATGGCCAAGGAGCATCCCAGCATCCGGTTATCGCTCCTGTGCATGAAGTACGGCGAGCTGCGTCAGGCGTTGGAGGAGCACGGCGTCGACGTGGCGATCGGCATGAACGTGGACAGCTCCATCTCGTCCGATTACCGGTCCACCCCCATCTATCGCGACCACTTCGTCATCGCATGCAATCGCGCGAATCCCCTGGCGTCCATGGCCAGTGGTATCACCGTCGACGACCTGCGCGACCAGAGGCTCCTCATTCCCGACAGCTACATGTCCTCGGGTCTCGCCGAGGGCATTCGGCCGTTCGTGGACGACGAGACCCTTGCCGAGGCCGAAGAGCTCTACATGGACATGGACCTGCTCTACCTGAAGCTCCGCACCGAGAACTGCGTCGCGTTCGTCTCGGACATGAACGCCTCGATGTTCGACGGGACGCTTTCGATCCTTCCCATACGTGACATGGACTTCTGCTTCGACATCAGCGCCTTCTACCACGACGAGTTCACGGGCGACGTCTACGAGGCATGCCGTAGGACATTCGAGGATTGCCGTCGCGCGTTGGCAGACGAGGTCGACGTGTCACTGCATTGGGCACAGGAGTAATCCAGACAGGTTCCCGGCGCTCTCGTTCGATGCGCGCAGGACTATGAGGCAAAACCGGCGGCCGCGAGGTCCTGGGAGATGAGCCAACGCAGATAATCGGAGCGCTTGAGCCCAAGCTCGCTGGCACGCCTGTCCATGGCGCTGACATGTTGCTCGGTATCCTTGAAGGTCACGACTTGCAAGGGTTCGCCGAACTTCAGGGGACGACCATATGTGACTTCGCCAACGGGCTCGCCGGGAAGCTCTCCACGCTCCCATGCTGCCGACCACTCCTCGACTTGCGCTTGTGAGATACCGAAGCGCTCCTCGATTTCCTCTGCCGTCATCATCACGCCTACCTCCTTTTCAGGCCCAATTCCTTCATCACTTTCTCCGAAGGCGGAGCCATGGCATGAAAGATCAAGAGCACATCCCCGAGATCTTTTACAACAAGCTGAATCAACATTCCATCTGCTGTCGCGCTTACGGCAACGATCTCATCTTCCCGTGGCGCCGTCCTGCGTTGCTTCGCGATAAAGTGTTCCCACGCATACAGGATGTCCGACTTGGGAATCCCGTGCTTCAGGGCGTGAGGATGCACCACTACCTCAAACATGGTTTGCCCTATTTCGTATTACGTAATTATACGGGATGAAACACGTGCGCACAATGACCTCCTGGCCTTCGAATGGCTGTCCTTCTCGTCGAAGTTAGGAGGCTTCCAACCGGAACATTTGTTCGATTATAGCATGTGATTCAAGCGAGTCAGTGTCTTATTTGGATGTAAGCCAATACGTGCGTCGCATGCATGCATCCCCCTACTCCCACCCCACGCAAAGAAGAAGGAGCCGCCGTAATGGCGACCCCTTCAGTCGAGATGACAACGACGCGATTCGGCGATCGCTTCAGTCGAAAACCAGGCGCTATTCGCTGAAGCCCGTGAACGACAGCATGAGGCCGCCGCACGTGTTGTTGTTGTCGGACTCGAATCCGTATTCGCCAAAGGTGAACTCCATGATGTAGGGCACGTCACCGGCGACCTTGGCAACGGCGTCGGCGACCTCGCCGATGCGCGCGTCGATACCGGCGCGGCGACCGCCGCAATGCACCAGATGGAAGGCGGCGGGCTTGCCGGGCATGACGTCGATGAGAGCCTCGAGCGTGTCGGGCACCGACGCGATCAGCTCGTCGACCGTGGCCTCCATGCGGATGACGCAGGTCTTTTCGGCCAGGTTATTGCCCACGTTGATCGTGAAGTCGTCATTGCCGTTCATGGGGTGGCGAATGGCGACCAGGTCGCCCAGACGGTCCTTGACGCCGAGCGGCGAGGTGATCGAGTAGGCCAGCAGGTTGCCACCGGCGATGTCGTCATCGGAGCAACCGGTCCACTCCTGGTACTTCTTGGCGGCGGGCACACCGTCGATTTCGGCGATGGTGCGCAGGCCGTTGACCTTCGTGATGACGCCGAAGTCATCCGTTTCGTGATAGGCGCCGGTGAACATGTTGGTCATAGCCGGGGCGTCCCAGAAGAGCGCGATGACGCAGCCGTCGCCAAAGCTCTCGTCGGTGTCGTAGAGCTTCCACTCGCCGGCAATGGAGTTGTCGGCGGCGGAACCGCCAAAGAACGGAACACGCCCGATGACAGAGGAAATGCCCTTGAGGTAGAGCTCCTCCTCCGCAGGAGAGGCGGCCATGTAGAAGAAGTCGGGGGCGACGTCCTTGCCCGCGGCATCAAGCGCGGCCTCGGCCATGATGAGGCCGGCCTCGAAGGGATCGTCGTTTTGCGCGCGATCTGCCGCGGCAATGCCGACGGCCATCTCCGGACTCGAGAGCACCATCACGCCCACGAACGGCTCGTCACCGCCCACGTAGCCGCCATCGGAGACGATGACGCCGGTGAAGGAGGTGTTGCCCAGAACCGGTACGCCGGGAATCGCCTCCTTGACACCGTCAACGACTGCCGTGACGTTGTAGTCGCAGCTGCAGTAGACGAATGCCACCTTGGGGGCGTCCAGCCCCTCGACCGCCTGTGCGGCGGCTTCCTTGCCCGCATCGAATGCCGACGCGCCCGTGCTGTACCCTGTGTTGGCTTTGAACATCTTGACCTCCTGATCGAAAACGTTACATGAAACACATTCGTCTATTTTAATACGCGCAACCTCGGGAAAGGCCGTAATTCTTCTAGCTCCAGAATAACTACAGGCGGAGATGGCGAATCAGACGGGATACTCGCCGGTGAAGCAAGCCTCGCAAAAGGAGCGATGGCGTGCGCCGGAAACCGCCTCGCGCAAGCCGTCAAGGGAAAGAAACGCGAGCGAATCCGATCCGATCCACTCGTTCATCTGCGAAAGATCCATCCCCGCCGCGATGAGCTGCTCACGCGTGGCCGTGTCGATGCCGTAGAAGCACGGCCACAGCACCTCCGGACTCGTAATGCGCAAGTGCACCTCGGCGGCTCCCGCATCGCGCAGCATCGCCACGAGCTTGCGCGAGGTGCTGCCGCGCACGATGGAGTCGTCGATGACGACGAGCCGCTTTCCCGCGATCACATCGGGTAGCGGATTGAGCTTGAGCCTGATGCCGAGCTGACGCATCTCGTCTGTGGGCTGGATGAAGGTACGGCCCACGTAGCGGTTCTTCACGATGCCGTCGGTGTACTCGATGCCGCTTTCGGCAGCGTAGCCGAGGGCCGCCGGGACACCGGAATCGGGAACGCCGAGCACGAGGTCCGCCTCCACGGGGTTCTCACGGGCGAGGATGCGACCGGTATCACGTCGTGCCTGGTAGACGCTCTGGCCGTCTATCACGCTATCGGGCCGGGCGAAATACACGTACTCGAAGACGCACGAGGCGCGTCTGGCGGGCTCGACGGCCGTAAACGAACGCAGCCCCTCGTCGTTGACGCGCACGACCTCGCCCGGCTCGACGTCACGCACGTAGGTGGCGCCAACGATGTCCAGACCACAAGTCTCTGACGAGATGACCCAGCCGGCGTCGTCGGGCAGCTTGCCAATGCACAGCGGGCGGATGCCGTGGGGATCGCGAAACGCATAGAGGCCGTCGGCCGTGCACAGCACCATGGCATAGGCCCCCTCCATGAGCTCCATGGCGTGGCGTATGCCCTCGCGCAGGTGGTTGGTGCGCTCCGTGTACATGCCGATGAGCTTGGCGGCGACCTCGGAGTCGGTCGACGAGTACAGTCGGGCGCCGTCGGCTATGAGCCGCGCGCGCAGCTTGTTGGTGTTGGTGAGCGTGCCGTTATGAGCGAGGGCGAGCAGCACCTCACCCATGGCCGACATGTGCGGCTGGGCCGCCTCCCACGAGGCCTTCGATCCGCTCGTGGAATACCGCACGTGACCGATGGCGACGTCGCCGACGAGGGCGTTGAGTGAGTCGTCATCGAACACCTGGGTCACGAGCCCCAGGTCCTTGGAGACGTTGACCGTCTCGCCATCTCCCACGGCGATGCCGGCGCTTTCCTGCCCCCGGTGCTGCAGCGCCTGCAATCCGAAGCCCGTCATGCGGGCGACGTCCTTGCCCGGTGCGTAGATTCCGAATACGCCGCATTCCTCGTGCATCGCCGAACTCATCTCCCCGTCGCGTCTTCCAAGTTGACGACGGGACTATACACAAGTCATGTTTCGCCTTCGTTTCAGGCGGGAAAGCGGAGACGAGGCACCTTCGCGGAACCAGGACGCCGCAATTAGAAACCGCCCTGGCTCGCGCGTGGGGGAACGAGCGTCGTGGGCTTGTCCTTGGCCCATTTCCACGAACGGAACTCCTTCGATCCGGTCATGATGTTGTGATCCTTGTAGTTCTCCGACCACATGAGGCAAAAATCGCGCAACTCGATGAGCAGATCTTCGAGCGTACCCTCGTACTCGTCCTCGATGTAGGCCTTGAAGACGCTGTAGGTGTGACTCTTGTCACGCACGCGTTCCTTGACGAAGCGAATCGTCAGCCACATGCGGATTCCCGCATTGAGACGCTCGGATCCGGGATCGTCGCCGAACATCATCTCGATGGGCTTCCAGTATTCCTCGTACAGGCGCTCCTGGTCCTTTCGATCCTCGGCGATGAGCAGGTAGTTGCGAACCAGATCGCCCACGGTCAGGGGCGTTCCACGCGAATTGAGGGATTCGAATATCAGCTGGGGGTTGTCCTCTCCGGTCAGGTTCGCCGAAATCAGGAGAAGCTGCTGCAAACCGGCCCAGAGATCCTCCGCCCGAAAACCATCCTCCTCGGTCTTCTCGCAGAAGAACGCGAAGTTGTCCACGACGCGTTCCGAAACAAGCTCGGGCATCGGCGCGTCATCCAGGATCGCGAAGAGCGTCTTGCGGTCGGTGCGGGAGAGCACGAGCTTGTGCTCGTCACCCACGAAGAGCAGGTTGTCGCGCACGAAATCGGCATCGATGTGTCCGATGACCGTTCCCGTCTTGCGCAAGTGGCGCTCGAACGCGGCAAGAAGCAGGGTGAGCGTGGCCGTTCGCTGCTGGCCGTCGATGACGGACAGGCGCGTGACCCCGTCAGAGTCATCCGAGTCGACCGAGTAGAGCAGGGTACCCATGAAGTGCGTGTTGGACGTCCTGCCGGCGCGAAGAATGTCGCCCCAGAGCTCGTCGCATTGGTCCTTGCTCCACGAATACACGCGCTGGAACACGGGGATCGTATACTGCGTGTTCCTGGAACCCAAGACGTCCAGGAACATTCTCTGTTCGGTAAGCAAATCTGCCTCCCAAGATGCGATTGCATGGCTGGCATCGCATTGTACTCGTGAGACGCATCCATATCGAGTACGTTGCAGACGAAGAGGGGCATGCCTCCCGAACTCGAGAGCCTGTCATGCGCGAGAATGGGAAGCGCCCGTTAGCGATCGAGGAAACCGGCGTCGCGAATCTCGCGCAGGCGCGCCTCGATTTCGCGCAGGCTCGCGTCCGACAAGCCGCGGGCGTTCGCTGGCGTGGTCGCGTGGATGTCCGAGGACTCCCGGTAGCGCTTCATCATTCCCGAGAATAGCTCCTTGTTCGTCGGGGGCGTGCAGATGACGGCGTTCGCACCCGCCTCGACCGTCGCGCGAATGCTCTCCTCGCTCGACCCGCCCGTGGCGATGAGGGGCACGTCGGGAAACTCCTCCCGGATATCGGCGACCACCTGGGCCGTCGCGGCGCCAGCGGCGACGTTGAGGATGGAGGCACCGGCGGCGATTCGATTGGCGACCACGTCCCTATCGGCATCGACGACCGTCACTATCACCGGGATGTCGATGACGCGGCTCACCATCTCGAGCGTGGTGTAGCTCGCCGGTGCGTTGAGCACGACGCCATACGCGCCATCGGCCTCGGCGTCTTGCGCGAGCGCAGCCGAGCGTGGACCGGCCGTCGTCCCTCCCCCGACCCCGGCGAAAACGGGAATCGCGGAGGCCTCCATGATGGCCTTGGAGATGATCTGCTGTGGTGTGAAGGGATACACGGCGAAGACCGCATCGGCGTCGCAGTTGCGGATGATTGCGATGTCGGTCGTGTAGACGATCGATCGAATGGTGCGCCCGAGCACGCGTATGCCACTTGCCTCCTGCGCGGCCTCGGGAAGGCGCACGCTATGAGCGCGCAGGTTGCCCGTGAGCTCGGGCGTGCGCAAAACCCGCGGCGTGACGGTCATGCTTGCTGCTTCATCGCTTTCGGTCATGGCGTATCCCTCCGTATGGTCCAATTGCTATGCAAGTCTATGGTGTCACCACGTCAAAGACAATACGTGTATGGGAATGTGAGAATATTGTCACATTCGACATCGGGATGCGACATGTCGACTACGTGCGACAGGGGAATCGAATATGGACCATTCCTATTGCGAATGCACGGTCATGGACACTCCCCCGGCCACGAGAACGTGAAATAATGTCCATGTGCCCGATGGGTGGAACCTCGCCCGCATACCCCATGTCAGGACAGGAAGTGCGACCATGAAGTATGGCGTTTTACTCATAGAGACGGGCGTTCCCAAAGACGATTCACCCGAGGCGCTGCGCCATTACGTTGACGTCGTCCTGGGAACCGGTCTCTACGCCGACAAGCTCGGATTCGTGCAATCGCGCCTGTTCAGGCACGTGACGATTCCCGCAAAGAGACGTGACTGGCGCCAATACTTCTATGGCGATGGCACCGACGTGGTCAGCACGTACCTCAGGCATGCGAAGTCGCTGCGCGACAAACTAGCCGGCAGGCTCGCTGAAGCGACGCGCAGGCAGGGTATCGTGACAGTGGGCATGCGATGCGGCTCGCCGTCGCTCGACGAGGCGGCAAGCGCGCTCATGCAGGAGGGCTGCAGCACGATCGTGTTGCTTCCGCTCTACCCCCTGCGTTTCCCGCCGATGACGGTCCCCGCCCTCGACGAGGCCCGCGCCGCGATCGAGCGCGTCGGCAAGGGGGCCTGGACACCGCAAGTCATCGAAATCGACTCCTTCTGCCGCACGCCGGGATTCGCCCAGGCCCTCGCAATGCGCATCGGACGCGACTGGAAACCGCGCAACGTCTCGCGTCTGCTTATTCTCATGCCCTCGGAGCCACGTTCGCTCGCTCGTGATGATGGCACATACGGCGAGCAGGTCGAATGGCTCAGAGACCGGCTCTGCAAATCCCTGAAGCTCGGAGGTGACCATGTCCACGTCGCCTTCGTGGGCGATCATGACAATTCCGAATGGCTCGGCCCCTTTGCCGAGAAGACGCTTCTGGGCTGGTCTGCCGGCGTTCGCGACGTACGCGCCGTATGCCCTGCTTTTTGCAGCGCAGACGCGCTCGGCTCCCATGATGCAGGAAGCCGTCTCAAGGCGTTCTTCGAGGCAAACGTGGCGGGAAAGCCGCCTACATACGAGTTCGTGCCGCCGCTTGGAGACGATGACGAACTCGCCGACATCCTCTGCAGCGCCATCGTGAAGAGGCTCTAAGGCGCGACGGGATTACTTGCCTACCAGCAAGCGTCAGAGGAAGAACAGCAGGCTGTCGACGACGAAGACCGGTATGAGGAAGGCGAGCGCCCAGCCGATGTAGCCGAAGAAGCTCGGCATCTTTACGCCGGCTCCCTCGGCGATGCTCTTGA
>ERZ857480.12646-NODE-19393-length-76978-cov-12.5715_pt1 | contig 76978 bp, 66 predicted proteins | sample MGYA00519767_ERZ857480 | MGnify/ENA primary metagenome ERZ857480 (study PRJEB31778, sample SAMEA3449210) | human gut metagenome | biome: human gut; feature: human-associated habitat; material: faeces | place: United Kingdom | collected 2010/2012 ...
GTCGTAAAACGCATCCAGTTAATTTAGGTCATTTTCATAAAACGATAAACGGTATCTGAAATTTGCTTATCATTCTGGTTTACTTGTGTTATACTTTTAAGCATAGCATGGACCTCCGGTTATGATTGTTTTTAGTCAATTCAATTATACCAAATCAGATGGTTTCATGCTATTCTATTGCCAAATTTTATTGAATTTTCAAGGTGCATACGCACTTATGCATGTGCGAAGTTTGAGTTATTTAATGTAACCTTATACTGCATGTTGCCATGCTGGTGAGTTCCCGCAAAAAATACTTGACAGCGCGGGCATTTTGAGGTATAGTTACTAAGTAACGAAGAAGAAGTTATCCGCTTCTCACCTCTGCGGCCGCGTCGCCGACATGGGTTGATATGTTGAAATTCACGCGTTTCGCGTGTGCTAAAGCGGATACTTTCTGTATCCGCTTTTATTGTTTCAAAGGCAGGCGTATATCTTTGAGACAGCTGAATTTTTAGGAGGTACGACCATTAGTAAGGAAAATCTGATCAACGAAGAAATTCGTGAAAAAGAAGTAAGAGTCATCGATACGGACGGGACAATGCTGGGTGTTATGCCGACGCAGCAGGCGCTGGATCTGGCAACGGAGAAGAAGCTGGACTTAGTCAACATTTCACCGAACGCGAAACCGCCGGTCTGCAAAATTCTCGATTACGGGAAATATCGCTATGAGCTTCAAAAAAAAGAAAAAGAAGCCAGAAAGAAACAAAAGACGACTCAGGTGAAAGAGATCAGACTGAGCACTTTCATTGAGGGACACGATATTCAGGTGAAAGCTAACACCGCGGCCAAATTCCTCAGGGACGGCGACAAGGTGAAGGTCAGCCTGCGCTTCAGAGGCAGAGAAAGAGACTACGTGGCGAAGGGCATGGACGTCATGCAAACATTCGCGCAATGCGTTTCCGAAGTTGGCGTCATCGAAAAGAAACCGCTGTTTGAAGGCAGAAGCTTGACGATGGTGCTCGGCCCAAAGGCGGAGAAATAGCCACTAAAAAAGTTACAAATTTCCATTAGAATTAATCATAGGAGGAAAAATCATCATGGCAAAGAATAAGATGAAATCCCATAGAGGAGCATGCAAAAGACTGAAATTAACAGGATCCGGCAAGATTAAGAGAAATAAGGCATACAAGAGCCATATTCTTACGAAGAAATCCGCTAAGAGAAAAAGAGGCCTGAGAAAAGCAACAGTTTTAACCAGTGCTGACTTAAAGAGAATGCTCAGATCCATGGCAAAATAACGGAAGATATTAGGAGGTAAGAAAAATGGCAAGAGTAAAGAAAGGCGTAAACGCGCATAAGAGACATAAAAAAATCTTAAAATTAGCGAAGGGCTTCTACGGTGCGAAGAGCAAAGTATTCAGAGCCGCGAATCCGGCAGTGATGAGATCCTTAAGATCCGCGTATGTCGGCAGAAAGTTAAAGAAGAGACAGTACAGACAGATGTGGATCGCGAGAATCAACGCGGCTGCGAGAATGAACGATATCAGCTACAGCAGACTGATGGACGGTCTCAAAAAGTCCGGTATCGAAATCAACAGAAAGATGCTTTCCGAAATGGCGATCTACGACGCACCTGCATTCGCAGCACTTTGCGAAACCGCGAAGAAGGCAGCAAAATAAACAGCCTGCAGACAAAGCGAAAATAAGAACGAAAATATAAGGACGGGGCGCTCCCGTCCTTTTTGCGTACAGATTTTCGCATGGCGATTTTGCGCAGCAAAAACTCTTTCTCAAAGTTTTGTTTTGTGGTAAAATAAAAAATGAAGGCGCGCAGTTCGCGCGCGAAGGAGGTTTGCAATGGCTTATACGGATGAACTATTTCGTGTGGTAGATGAATATTTTATGGAAATCATCATGCCCTATGGCAGAACCAATGCGGAGGCGGGAGAATATTTAAAAAAATTCAAACCGTTCCAAAAGAAAAACTATGACAGTTATCTGCAGCGTTTTGAAAAGCATAAGGAGGAAGCCGAAGCTTTGACGATGGCAAACATCGCGATGCCGGAGGAAGACACGCTGGCACAGGAACTCAAGGAAAAGTTTGCGCAGAGCCAAAAAACTTTCGTAACCCTCTGCGAACGGAACGTCAAATTCTATGACCTGCAGAATCGGCGGGCGCAGCGTAAACGTGTGACGAGTGAGGAACTGAAAGAAATCTTTGTTGCGCTGCAGGCAATCCTCAACTCCGCGATGCGTGACGTGACGCTGCTGGAGGACGCTTACAAGGAGCTGAAGGCCAGCCTTGATCCGGAATACGCCAAGGAATACGCCGCGCAGAAGGCGGAGCTTGCCGAAAAGCGAGCCAGGCAAGAAGCGGAGATGGCGGAACGCGAGGCAAAGCAGGCAAACCGCAAAGAAAGCAGAACTGCAAAAAAAGCTGAGAAAAATCCGGAAACAAAAGCTTTTGAGCAGTGTTCGGACGAGGATTACGCGGATATTGAGGATATCGACTAGGAATTGAGAGGATGTACATGACAGAAATTGTTTTATTATATATTTTAACGGGTATTACAGCAGCAGGACTGATTTTGTCGATCCTGCTGCTGCAAAAATACGGCGCCGCGCGCGCGGAAATCGCAGCACTCAAGACAGAGCAGCAAAGGCTGGCGGCACTGCAGACCGAGGAAACCCGCCGATCCTCACAGGAGACAGCGCAGATGGTGCAAGCCATGCAGACCGGTATACAGACAAATCTGCAGACGGGCATGCAGGCTTTCGGCGAAATGATTTCGAGTAATCAGAAGGACAGCGCGGAGAACCTCGACAAGAGACTGGCTGACTTGAACACGCGTTTCAGCCACATGGCAGTCGAAAATGAACAGAAACTGGAGAATATTCGTATCGCCATGGAGAAAAAGATCGGGCAGCTCAACGAGGACAATCAAAAGCAGCTTGAAGAAATGCGCCGGACCGTTGACGAAAAACTGCAAAAGACGCTGGAGGAACGCATCAGTAAGTCCTTTCAGCTGGTCAGCGAGCGGCTGGAACAGGTCTACAAAGGGCTCGGAGAAATGCAGAATTTGGCTGCCGGCGTGGGCGATCTCAAAAAGGTGCTTTCCAATGTCAAAACCCGCGGCATCCTCGGCGAAGTGCAGCTGGGCGCGATTTTAGAACAGATTTTGACGCCGGAGCAGTATGAGGAAAATGTCAGAACCAGATCGACCGGGAGCGAACGTGTCGAATTCGCGGTCAAACTGCCGGGTGATGACGAGGGAACGGTCTGGCTGCCGATCGACGCCAAATTCCCGGGAGATGCCTACGCGAAGCTGGTGGATGCTTATGAGCTTGGGGATCCGAACGCGGTAGAAGAAGCCGCCAAAAATCTGGAGCGCATCATCAAATCTGAAGCGAAGGATATTCACGATAAATATATCGAACCGCCGTATACGACAGATTTTGGCATCATGTTCCTGCCGTTTGAGGGGCTGTACGCAGAGGTGGTACGCAGAGGCCTTTTAGAGACGCTGCAGCGGGACTATAAGGTCAATATCGCAGGGCCGACGACGATGGCGGCACTGCTCAACAGTCTGCAGATGGGCTTCCGCACGTTGGCGATCCAAAAACGCTCCGGTGAGGTTTGGAATGTACTCGGCGCGGTCAAGACGGAGTTCGACAAGTTCGGCGGCGTTTTGGAAAGCGCGCAGAACCGCATCAACCAAGCCAACGCGGAGCTGGATAAGCTGATCGGTGTAAGAACCAGAAGCATTGTGCGCAAGCTGAAAGGCGTGACCGCTCTGACGCAGGAGGAAAGCAGACAGCTCCTGGATATGCCGGACCTATCCGAGCCGGAGGCGTGAGGGAGGTAAGCGAAAGCGTGCGCAGAGACCATTTGAAATCGGAAAGAAAAGAAACGTATGAAAATATTTGCGATCGGTGATCTGCATTTAGCCCTGGATCCGCGCTTGGAAAAGCCGATGGATATCTTTGGGGAGGGCTGGATCGGTCACACAGAAAGACTGTATCAGAATTGGAACGAAACGGTCGGCAAGGATGATGTTGTCATCCTGTGCGGTGATATTTCGTGGGCGCTGAAGCCGGATGAGGCTTTGGCTGATCTAGCATGGATTCACGCGCTGCCGGGCAGGAAACTTTTTTTTAAGGGTAACCATGATTTGTGGTGGACTTCGGTTAACAAACTCAACAGGCTGTATGAGGACGGCACGATGCGCTTCCTGCAGTGCGACGCGCAGATCTTAGAAATCCCCACAGAAGGTGTTTACGCATGCCAAACGGAACCTTGCGCGCAGTCCGGTCCGGATCACGCAGACAGGCAGAGCATTACGGAGCGCGGCATCGAAAGTCAGGGGCGGCGCGCGGTGAAGCGTCTCGCCATCTGCGGCAGTCGGGGATGGATCTGTCCGGGAACGGATGGATTCACCGCGCATGACCGCAAGATTTACGACAGAGAGGTACTGCGGCTCAAGATGTCCCTGGACGACGCGAAACGGCAGGGCGCGGACGAAATCCTCGCGGTGCTTCATTTTCCGCCGACGAACGACATGCATCAGAATTCAGAGTTCACAAAGCTTTTGGAAAGCTACGGCGTGAAAAAATGTATTTATGGACATCTCCACGGCAAGGATAATTTTAGACGCGGCTTGCAGGGCGTCAAAAACGGCGTGGAGTACAGTTTAGTTTCTTTAGATTACCTGCAGGCAAAACCAAAGGAGGTATACAAGTGAGCGGAAAAGTAATTTTGATCGTAACAGACAGTCTGGGCGTCGGCGCGATGCCTGACGCGGCGCAATACGGCGACGCGGGCGCGGACACGTTCGGACATATTTGGCAGCATTGTGGGAGGATAGACATGCCGAATCTGCTGCGCATTGGCTGGGGCAACATGCCGGAGGTTTCCTTCCATGATCTGGCAATTTATGATCCGGAGGCAAATGTCGGCAAATGCGCGGAAGCCTCCAAGGGCAAGGACACGACCACCGGGCATTGGGAAATAGCGGGTCTGCCGACCGATGTACCGTTTAAGACCTATCCAAACGGTTTCCCGCAGGACTTCATGGAGGCATACCAAAAAGCCATCGGCATAGAATGCCTCGGCAACTATCCGGCATCCGGTACGGAAATCATTGAGGTGCTCGGCGATGAGCATGAAGCGACCGGCAAACCGATCGTCTATACTTCCGCAGACAGTGTGTTCCAGATTGCGATGAATGTCGATAAATTCGGTCTGGATACGCTGTATCATTATTGTGAAGTCGCGCGTAAGATGCTGGTCGGCGACTGGGCCTGCGGCAGAGTTATCGCGCGTCCGTATATCATCAACGCGGAGGGCAAGCGCGAACGGACTTCGGACCGTAAGGATTACTCGGTCACGCCGCCGGGAGATACCATTTTGGATATGATCAAAAATGCGGGAAAGATGGTCTATGCAATCGGCAAGATCCATGATATCTTTAACGGAAAAGGTGTTGTGAAATCTGTACACACTACGAGCAATATGGACGGCATCGATAAGACGATCGAGGCGATGCGGGAGGATTTTGAAGGCTTGATTTTTACGAATCTGGTCGATTTTGATGCCAAGTATGGGCATCGCAGAGACCCAGAGGGGTATGCAAGGTGTATTGAGGAATTTGATGCAAGGCTGCCGGAGATCATGAAAGAGATGGTCAATGATGATGTGCTGATGATCTGCGCGGACCACGGCAATGACCCGACTGCGCCGGGGACGGATCACACCAGAGAATATATCCCGATCATTACGTGGGGACATACCTTGAAATATGGTGCGGAAATCGGCATCAGAGACTCTTTCGGCGACATCGGAGCGACGATATGCGAATTGCTGCGTGTGCCGTTTACAGGCGTGGGAACCAGTTTCAAGAAGCAGATCGTCGGATGGTAAGGAGGGGATCCTGTCATGTTCAACATGAGCGATATTATTTATAAAAAAAGAGAGGGCGGAGAACTCTCGCGGGAGGAAATTCAGTTTTTTATCACAGATTATGTCGCGGGGCGCATTCCGGATTATCAGGCATCTGCGCTTTTGATGGCAATCTTTTTCCGCGGGCTTTCCCGCAGAGAAACTTTCGAACTGACGGACGCGATGCGATATTCCGGCGATACGGTGGATCTGTCGTCGATTCCGGGTATCAAGGTCGATAAACACTCGACCGGCGGCGTCGGCGATAAGACAACGCTGATCGTCGCGCCGCTGGCTTCGGCCTGCGGGGTCCCAATCGCCAAGATGAGCGGGCGCGGGCTCGGCTTTACCGGCGGTACGGTGGACAAGATGGAGTCCATACCGGGCTTCCGCACCAGTCTGGAGCCGGAAGCGTTCCTCACACAGGTACGCAAGATCGGCATGGCGGTCATCGGACAGACTGCGCACATCACACCGGCAGATAAGAAGCTGTACGCGCTGCGTGACGTGACCGCGACGGTCGATAATTTCGGACTGATTGCTTCCTCGATCATGAGCAAGAAGCTGGCGGCGGGCAGCGACGCCATCGTGCTCGATGTCAAGGTTGGTGACGGCGCGTTTATGGAAAACGAGCAGGACGCGGAAACTTTGGCTAATCTGATGGTCGATATCGGCGATGACGCGGGCAGACGTACGGTCGCAGCGATTACCGAAATGGGGCAGCCGCTGGGCTGCGCGGTCGGCAACAGTTTAGAGGTCATCGAGGCAATCGAAACCCTCAAGGGCAAGGGACCGGAAGATATCACCGAACTTGCGGAGCGGCTGGCGGGTATCATGGTTTATCTCGGCGGCAAGGCGCAAACGCCGGAGGAAGGACACGCCATGGCGGCAGAGGCGTTGGCAAGCGGCAAAGGACTTGCGCAGTTCCGCAAGTTTGTCCAAGCGCAGGGCGGCGATCCGGCAGTCGTCGACGATTATACGCTGTTCCCGCAGGCGGCTCACAGGCTGGAGCTTACCGCGGAGGCAGACGGCTATGTGCAGAAGATCGCGGCCAGAACCATCGGCCTCGCCTCTCAGCATACCGGTGCGGGCAGAGCGACCAAGGAGGATCAGATCGATCTTTCGGCAGGCGTTTATGTACACAAAAAGGTCGGTGACGCTGTCAAAAAAGGCGAGATTCTCGCGACCTTCTACGGCAACGACCCGGCGAAGCTCGAAAACGGCAGACAGGAAGCTTCCAAGGCTTTTACCATCGGTACCGCGCGGGTTGAGCAGCCGAAACTGATCAAAAAAATCATCGGACTGTAGGATTTTCTTAAGCGGGAACAGGGGGCGAAAGCATGAACGGTTATGATGAAACGGAAGCCTTCGAATACGGCTATCCGGAGGATGATGAGGACGAAAACGAGAGGGATGACCGCCTGACGCGGGTCGCCGTATTTATGAACATGTTGCCGGAGACGGCATTCAGTGAGTCTTTGTTTGAAAATGCATGCTATATGGCGAACGTGGATCCGGACAGCTTTTCGGAGGAAGAGATCGAAGAGCTGATGAATAGAATGTAAAACCGAAACGTATCGGAAGAGTCGAGCTGTCGGAAGCGATAAGTTCGACTCTTTTTGCGTTGATAAAGGGCTGTGTATCCGCGAGAAATTCTGATGTATGAACTAACAGTGTAAAAAATTTCAAAACTGACTTTTGCAAAATGAAGGCAGGCAGCTGCCGCTCCATACTTGAGCGCCATAAGCTTGACTATGAACGCTTGTGGATGACGAAAGTACCGGAGGCAAATAGGCCTTTGCAAACCGTGTGTGCCTTTGTCAACTGAAAGTAAGGTCAACGAAGCGATTTCATAAAGGAAAGAAAGCGCTTACGAAAGCGGAAACGGATTAGCGGGAAAATCGCAAAAAGAGACGCATAACAAACGCCTCGCCCTCATATATTCCTATGGAATGTACGATCATCGCTCGAAAGATAATCGTATCACGAAACGGGAAAGGGCGGGGCTTTTTATGTGGAAAAGAATCGTATCGTCGCTGGTAGGCGTGAGTTTGATCCTCTGTGGGTTTGTCGGCGTATCAAAGCTGAAGGAGCGGCTGCCGACGCAGGAACCGATTGAGGTGGAGACGGTTAAGGATGCGCCTGCGGGTGAGCGTATGCCGAAAGCAGCGTTTGAGGTCGCTGCGAAGGGTGCGGTACTGGTCGACGCGGAAAGCGGAGAAGTATTGTTTGAGCAGGACGCGCATAAAGAGCTGCCGCTTGCCTCAGTCACCAAGGTCATGACGATGCTGCTGGTCATGGAAGCAGTGGACAGCGGAAAGATCACGCTGGACGATTCTGTCACGATCTCGGAGCGGGCGGCCTCGATGGGCGGCAGCCAGATGTATATGGAAGCGGGTGAGACACATACGGTCGCAGAGCTGATGGAGGGCGTGGCGATGGCCAGTGCCAATGATGGCTGTGTGGCGCTCAGCGAGTTTGTCGCGGGCAGCGAAGAAATCTTTGTTGAGCGCATGAATGAACGGGCGACGGAGCTCGGCATGCGGGACACGCATTTTGTCAATACCAACGGGCTGCCTGTGGCAGGGCACTATTCCAGCGCATATGATATAGCAGTGATGTCGCGCAAGCTCTACGCCTTTGAGGAAACGCACAAGTGGTTTACGACCTGGCAAAGCACGATTACGGTAGGACTTCCGGGCAAGGAAAAGGAGTTCGGACTGACCAATACCAACAAACTGATCAAAGCCTATCCGGGCTGCAACGGGATCAAGACCGGATTCACAGCAGAAGCAGGCTACTGCCTGAGCGCCTCGGCCACGCGTGACGATACACATTTGATCGCGGTCGCGCTGGGCTGTGAGACTTCCAAGCTCCGCAACGCGCAGGTCACCAAGCTGTTTGATTACGGCTTCGCGAACTTCAGCAGCAGGGTAATCGCGGAGAAAGATGAGGCAATGACCAGGATGCGGGTCGAACGGGGCACACCGCAGGAGATCAATGTTGTCAGCGCGGAGAGAGTGACCTGTCTGGTACAGAAGGGTAAGGAAGACAGCATCACCACCAAAATCGAACTGTCAGAGGAAGTTCCGCTGCCGCTGGCTGCGGGCAGCAAGGTCGGGATCTTATATGTGATGAAAGACGGAAAGGAAGTCGGCATGTATGACCTCCTCGCGGAAGAACAGGTAGACAAAGCCTCCTTCAAGGAATTGATTTTACGCGCGATTTCCTGACGCCTGCCCGGGATCGTTTGCGGTTTAGCAAACTCCTATAGGGCGATGTCGTAAGCGCGGCTTACATACGAACCGATAAGGTGCGGATATCAACGCGAAATAGGCAAAGCATGACCGCGGCTTTTGACGCGCAGCAGGCTTGCTGTTCATGCTCGCGTGGGAATTTCCTGCAGAAAGAACTAAAAACGAAGGAGGTGCAAAGATGAGATGATTCAGGAATATGTGATTTCGTTTTCGTCGTTTTATAAGGCGGCCTATGCCGAAGATATGCTGGAGGAGGCGGGTATCGCCTCGACACTCAAAAAGCTGCCGACCGAGCTCGTCCGCTCCTGCAGTACCGGACTGTATCTCAGGACGGATGATATCAAGCAGGTGAAAGCTGTATTGTCCGGCAAACAGATCATGCCGAGCGGTATATATTTGATCCGGCGCGACGCTGACGGGCAAAAAAAATATCTGAAAGTCAGATAAGGCATTTGAACGTGCTGCCTCGCGAGAGGTATCTAGGCCTGTGTCGAAATTCTCGCCATCTGTTTCCTGCCACATGTGTGTGCTTATGGAGAAGTGCGGGAAACGATACGGGCTTTCTTGTTGAGGTTTTTTCGAGATGCGTCTTGTTCCTCCGGATTTTTCTTTAGAGGGCCTCTCCGCGGACAAAGAAATTCTTGTTTTAACTGAACAGATGTAGTATAATACCTAAAACCGAGAGTAAAACTCATGCGGCGGCGAGGCTCGCTTCGCGCCGGTGCAAAAATACAGCGGCCCTTTGCCCTTGTATATCTACGCCTAAGAGGGGCTGCGTGGACGATTGGAATGGGAGGAAATTACGAATGCGAAGCAATGCGGAACGCGTTGCCGCGGTCAAGCAGCGAATCGCGGAAAAAGAAAGAGAAAAAAGACGACGGCGCGAACGGCTGATTGCGGTGTCCGCATCGGCGATATCGCTGATTTTTATTGTGGGAATTTCCCTTTGTATGCCAAGCTTTGCAGAGAAAGCGAGTTCTGCCGACCATGTGAATTTCGGGACGACGGCGAGCATTTTTAGCGACAATGGCGCGCTGGGATACCTTGTCATCGGGATTTTGGCTTTTTGCCTCGGCGTCAGCGCAACTGTTTTGAGTTATCGCGTTCACCAACGGGAGCAGGAAAGACAAGCGGAATCGCATAAAAAAGAGGAGGACGTGTAATGTCGTTTGCATCGGATACCAAGAATGAGTTGGCTCGTGTGCAGCCAGAAAAGAAGTGCTGCATGCTGGCGGAAATATCAGGATTTTTGCGCGTGGCGGGCAGCATCGGGCTTGCGGGCTTTGGCAAGTTCAAGATTATTGTCACCACCCGAAATCCCGCGGTAGCCAGACATTACAAAAAGCTGCTGCAGGACTACTTTGGCATCGAAACAAAGTTGGAAATCGGCGAAGGAAAGACTGTCGGCAAGACGCAGGCCGGACAGAAGTACGCTTACAGCCTGACCATCGATGCGGACAACCGCAGCGAGCAGATTCTGCGCGAAACCGGAATCCTTTTGGTACGTGAGGGCAACAATTATATTTCGGACGGCATCTATAGCGGTATTATAGGCAGCAAATGCTGCAAAAAAGCCTATCTGCGCGGCGTTTTTATGGGTGTCGGCACGATGAGCGATCCCGAAAAAAGCTATGATCTGGAGTTCGTACTGGAGTCGCAGAATATGGCGAACGATCTCAAAAAGCTGATCAACTCTTTTGTAGATTTGAGCTGCAAGATCGCGCAGCGCGGCAAACGGTATGTGGTCTATATGAAAAAAGCCGACTATATCAGCGATATGCTGGCTATCATGGGTGCGAGCCAACAGGTGCTTTCTTTGGAAGAAACCCGCATCAAGAAGGGTATGGTACATTCTGCTAAACGTACGGTCAACTGTGATAATGCCAATATGGACCGCTCCATCGAGGCTTCGATGAAGCAGATGGAAGCAATTCGTAAGATTGAAAAGACCAAGGGTCTGAATTTCCTGCCGGACAAGCTGAAACAGACCGCGCTTTTGCGGCTGGCGAATCCGGATATCTCTATTGCCGCGCTTGGCGAGCTTTCGGATCCGCCGCTCAAAAAATCCGGCATCAACAAACGGCTGACACGCATCGAGGAAATCGCCGCGAAGCTGTAAAGGAGCGCAGGCGGTGTGAAATCCGCCAAGGGCGCACGTGGGCGGCAGACAAAGCGCTCTTATCTGCGTGCGGGCATCTGGATGTGTCCTAAGCGTTGATATTTTTTTCTGTAATTCTTCCATGAAATGATTGTGAACCGTGTATCCTTATGGTACAATGACTTTGACACTGCGAGTTGAAGCCCTGGCTCGCTGATTGCAGAGCCGCAAGGCGAAGGTAGAGCTTAGTGCTTATGGTGAAATCATAGCAACTGAAATACAAACCGCTTGCGCGCAGACCACTCTGTGGCAGGCGGTTTCGCCATCATTTTGTTTGCCCGCGGGAGCGGCGGTTTGGGCGTGACGGATGCAGAAACCGCGAAATCCTCTGGGATTGCGGGTGAACGGCAAACAGAAGCGAAAAAGACGAAGGGCAGGGGCGTGTGTCCGTGAATCCGGATGATACGCGCGGGATTTTTTGTCGGAATTTCGGAACGATCGCGCGGCGAATTTTTCAGGATCATAAAAACGTGAGTGTAAAGAAGTGCAAAGGAGAGAAAACATGTGCTGCAGTGAAACAAACCAGATGCAACAGCTGGAAGAGGTAATCGAAAAATACAAGAACACACAGGGGGCGTTGATACCTGTTCTGCATGAGGCGCAGGACATTTTTGGCTATCTGCCGCCGGAGGTGATGAAGAAGGTGTCGAGAGGGTTGGAAATTCCGGAGGCGAAAGTATACGGCGTCGCGACCTTTTATTCGCAGTTTTCCTTGACCCAAAAGGGAAAATATCGCGTCAGTGTCTGTCTGGGCACCGCTTGTTACGTCAAGGGCGCGGCGGAGATTTTGGATAAACTCAAAGAAAGACTGATGATCGAAGTCGGCGAATGTACCGAGGACGGTTTGTTTTCACTGGATTCCTGCCGCTGCATCGGCGCCTGCAGTCTGGCGCCGGTCATGACGATCAATGAAGAGGTCTACGGCAGACTGACGGTCGATGAGATTGATGGCATTATCAGCAAGTACGAACAGATGGAAGGAGTACAGGGCGCATGACAGCATATAAGGAAAGAAGCGAAACAGCGAAAAATCAAAAGCAGGCCGCGCCGCGCCGCGAGCGGCTCGTATCGAGAGAGGACTTAAAAAAGGTTAAGGCAAACACCCTCGCACAGATCGGACACCGCTTTGATGCCGACGCGAAAAGCGGCGCGAGACTTTCTCTTATGGTATGTGGCGGAGGCGGCTGCCATTCTTCCGGTTCCGGCAAGCTGATCGCGCGTCTTGCGGAGCTGGCGGCAAAAGACGCGATGCAGGACGAAATCGCGATCGAACGGACGGGCTGCTTCGGTCTTTGCTCTGAAGGTCCGATTCTGGTCGTGCAGCCGGAGGGCGTGATGTACACCAAGGTTTCAGAGGATGATATGGAGGAAATCTGGGAGAGTCATGTCAAGGGCGGCAAGATCGTCGAGCGCCTGCTTTCACCGCACGAGGAGGAATTTTTCTCCAAACAGAACCGCATCGCGCTCAAAAACTGCGGACGGATCAATCCGGAACGCATCGAGGAATATATCGCGCTCGATGGCTACGCGGCGCTCGCCAAAGCGTTGTATGAAATGCAGCCGGAGGATGTCATTGAGGTCGTCAAGGATTCCGGACTGCGCGGCAGAGGCGGCGGGGGATTCCCGGTGGGGACCAAATGGGAGGTCGCGGCACAGCAGCAAACCAACGAAAAGATCGTGGTCTGCAATGCGGACGAAGGAGACCCCGGCGCGTTTATGGACCGTTCAATTTTGGAGGACGATCCGCATTCTGTTCTGGAAGCGATGGCGATTACGGCTTACGCGATCGACGCACAGTCCGGCTATATCTATGTACGCGCGGAGTATCCGACGGCGGTGGAACGTCTCAAGATCGCAATCGCGCAGGCGCACGAGTATGGGCTTTTGGGTAAAAATATCCTTGGCAAGGGACTGAACTTTGATATTGAGATTCGTCTCGGCGCAGGCGCCTTTGTCTGCGGCGAAGCGACTGCGCTGATGATTTCCATCGAAGGCAACCGCGGGGAACCTCGTCTCAAACCGCCTTCATCAGCGGTGCGCGGTCTCTTTGGCAAGCCGACGGTGCTTAATAACGTTGAAACCTTTGCTAATGTGCCACAGATTTTGCTCAAAGGCGCGGATTGGTTCCGCGGCATTGGTACCGAAAAATCCGCGGGCACGAAGGTTTTCGCGCTCGGCGGCAAGATCAACAACTCCGGTTTGGTGGAGATTCCGATGGGTACGACGCTCCGGGAAATGGTCTACGACATCGGCGGCGGGATTCCGGGCGGCAAGGCATTTAAGGCCGCGCAGACCGGCGGCCCGTCGGGCGGCTGCATTCCTGCAGAGCATCTGGACACACCGATCGATTACGAAGCGCTGAGCAAACTCGGTTCGATGATGGGTTCCGGCGGCATGATTGTCATGGATGAAAACACTTGTATGGTGGACATCGCGAAGTTTTTTTTGGAGTTCACTGTAGATGAGTCCTGTGGCAAATGCCCACCTTGCCGCATCGGTACGCGCCGAATGCTGGACATCCTCACGCGTATCACCGAGGGAAAGGGCACAATGGAAGATCTCGACGAGCTGGAAGAACTGGCGCATACCATCAAACGCGCGTCACTCTGCGGCCTCGGGCAGTCCGCGCCGAATCCGGTGCTTTCGACAATGCGGTATTTTCGAGACGAATACGAGGCGCATGTACGAGACAAAAAATGTCCGGCCGGCGTCTGTATCTCCATGCTGCGTTATGTGGTGGACGATGAAATCTGTAAGCGCTGCGGCATCTGTGCCAAGAACTGTCCGGTCGGCGCGATCAGCGGCAGCAAGGAAGAGCCGTACAGCATTGATCAGGACAAATGTATCAAGTGCGGTGTCTGCATGGCGAAATGTCCATTCAAGTCTATCATGAAGAACGCGTAAGGGGGAGTCCAAAATGGGAAAAGTACATGTAACAATCGACGGCATTCAGGTTTACGTGCCGGATACCTACACCGTCCTTGAGGCGGCGAAAGAAATCAATATTCATATTCCGACTCTCTGCTTTTTGAAGGACGTGAGCGAAATCGGCTGCTGCCGTATGTGTCTGGTGGAGGTCAAGGGATCGCGTGCTTTGCAGGCGGCCTGCGGCTATCCGGTCAAGGACGGCATGGAGGTACGTACCCATACGCCGGAGATTTTGAAGGTCAGACAAAAGACACTGGAGCTGATTCTTTCCAATCATCCGGCGAGATGTCAGAGCTGCACCAGAACCAACTCCTGCGAACTGCAGATCCTGACGGATAAGATGGATGTTCATTTTGAAAACTATGTTAAATATCAGGAACATATCACCAGTGACCAGCCATTGAACGTTGATGACGGAATCTCAATCCAAAGAGACCCGAACCGCTGTATTCTCTGCAGACGCTGCGTGAGCGTCTGCAACAATATCCAGACGGTCGGTGCGATCTCCGCCATCAACCGCGGTTATCATACGGTCATCGGCGCCGCCGAAAACCGCAGTCTGGACACGACAGTCTGCGTCAACTGCGGGCAGTGCATCAATGTCTGTCCGACTGGAGCACTGCAGGAGCATCGCAGCATCGATGAGGTCATGGATGCGCTCTATGATCCGGAGAAACATGTGATTGTTCAGACAGCGCCGGCGGTTCGCGCGGCGCTCGGCGAGGAATTCGGCAATCCGATCGGTACCGATGTGACGGGTAAGATGGTGACAGCGTTGCGCATGCTGGGCTTTGATAAGGTCTTCGATACAGATACGGCAGCGGATTTGACGATCATGGAGGAGGGAACGGAGCTGATCGACCGCATTCGCGGCGGCGGCGTCCTGCCTTTGATCACATCCTGTTCGCCGGGCTGGATCAAGTTCTGCGAACACAACTTTCCGGAGATGCTGCCGAACCTGTCTACCTGCAAGTCACCGCATCAAATGATGGGTGCGATCATCAAGAGTTACTATGCGGAGAAGAACGACATCGATCCGCAGTCGATCTATGTGGTCTCGGTCATGCCTTGTGTGGCTAAGAAATATGAGGCGCAGCGACCGGAGCTTTCGGTCAATGGGCTGGCAGATGTGGACGCGGTCATCACGACAAGGGAACTGGCACGTATGATTAAGATGATCGGGATCGATTTCAACGCGATCGGAGACGGTGAATTTGACAATCCACTTGGAGTTTCAACCGGCGCGGGTCTGATCTTCGGCGCGACCGGCGGCGTGATGGAAGCGGCGCTCAGAACCGTTGCGGATCTTTTGAACGGCACCAGTTCCGATGCCATCGACTATATGCAGGTGCGCGGTCTGGATGACGGTATCAAGGTGGCAGAGGTTGAAATCGCCGATCTGACGGTGCGCGCGGCGGTGGCACATGGGCTTGGCAACGCGCGCAAACTCATGGAGCGTGTGCAGGCAGGAGAGCATTTTGATTTTATCGAAATCATGGCCTGCCCGGGCGGCTGTATCAACGGCGGCGGGCAGCCGCTGCAGGTTTCGGATGTACGCAACTGGGTAGATTTTAAGGAAAAACGCGCCAGCGCGCTCTACAAGGGTGACCGCGAAAAGTTTATCCGCAAAGCGCACAACAATCCGACCGTCAAGAAGCTCTACAAGGAATACCTCGGCATGGCGGGCGGCATGCGTTCCCATCAGCTGCTGCATACGCATTACACTGACCGGAGCGACGTGTAGCAAATGAAGCCCGCGTATGATGACGCGCGTGGCAATATGACAGGAATAAAAAGCGCAAGCGGGAATCTCAGATTTCAGCTTGCGCGCTTTTTTATTATATAGGAAATATCGTATAGCGATATTTCCGGAATAACGACAAAAGCACCTTGCGAAGTGGCGCTCATGGGTGAGCGCCATGTGCGCATAGAAATCTCTGATTTCGTTATGCGCACTTTTGTCCATACAGCTTTTTTGCGTAAAAGATGTCTTGACATCTTTTCGTGCTTTTTGTCCATTTGGGAACCTGACTTGCAGCAAGGCCACACGAAGAAAGAACGCTGACGCGCAGCGGTTGGTCGTGTTGCTGCGCGTCGGCGTTTCCCTGTCTTGAAGCGTTAGCTATCTGTCTGTATGCCTTCGAGAATCTTCTCCATGGAACGGGATTTCGGATCGACCCGTTTCTCTGCCAGGCCGACCAGGCGGGTCAGGAGGCCGGAGATCAGGAAGTAGATGATTGCCGTAAAGATCAAGGCGAAGAAGGCCTGATAGGTACGTGCTCTCACCAAATCGGAAATTTTTGTTAAATCCTGAATGGCGATATAGCCTGCGACCGAGGTTTCCTTGATCAGCGTGACGACCTCGCCTTTGTAGATCGGCAGGAAGTGTCTCGCCGCCTGCGGCAGCAGGATCTTGAAGAAGCTCTGGTTATTGCTGTAGCCCATCGCGGTGGCCGCCTCATACTGGCCGTTGCCGATGGCGCCGAAGCCTACCGCGAGCATATCGTACATCGCGCAGGCGAAGATCAGCGTGAAGCCGACGATCGCGACCAACGTGCCGCTCAGCCGGGTGGAGCCGAAGATGATATAGTAGAGGATCATCAAAAGCAAAACCGTCGGCATGCCTTGAATCAGCCAGAGCATGGCGTTTGTCGCGCCGTTGATGATCGGATTTCCTCTGCGGCAGAGCATGAACACCGCGAAGCCGATGATCGTGCCGAGGATGATGGAGCTCAGCGTGATCAGCAGGGTGATGCCTGCGCCAGAGGCAAAGAGCTTCCAGCGGCTCTCCTTGATGAAGGTGTTCTCGAAGTTATCCTTCATGCGCGCGAAGAAACCGAGCGTCTCGCCGTTTTCACCCGGTACCACCATGAAAATATCGCAGGTATAGTAAACGTCCGAGAGACAGGCATTGGCGTCACGCTCATCGCTGAGGATGATGTTCAGACCGACGTCATATTTGCCGGATTCCGCGCCGGGCGCGATGGATTCAAAGGCAACGCGCTGGATGTTCGGTGTGTAGCCGTACTCCCGGCAGAACCGGTACATAAAGTCCACGTCGTAACCGCAGTCGCCCTCCTCGTTGACATACGAAAAAGGCTCGTAGCCGCCCTCGCAGGCGATGATCAGTTCGCCGTTCTCACCGGTGAAGCCGCCCTGTTCGGTCTTGCTGGTCTCAGCATCGAAATCCTTGACCCAATAGTCGTACATTTCGTCGAGCATGCCGTCACCGTTCGAACCATGCTTGGCGATGAATTCGTTCATCTGCGCCAGGAGTTTTTCCTGTTTTTCGTTGTTTCCGATGATGACAGCCGCCTCGCAGAGTCCGGCGCTTTCCGGCAGAACCGCAAGCTCCGGATGCGCCGCCGCTGTGGCATAATAGCCGACCTCTTCGATGAGGTAAGCATCGATCTTCTTTGAGTTCAGAGCCAAAATCATATCCTGCGGCATTGTGAAATACTGAATTTCTGCGTCCGGACACTTGTCCGCGATATGTGTTTCATAAAGGCATCCGGTTTGGACACCGATCTTTTTGCCATTGAGATCGGAAATTTTTTGATATTCCGCAGCGCAGGCAGTCGAAAAAGCGCCGGCAAACAGCAGACCTGCCGCCAGGAGCGTCAGCAGGAGCGAAACGTGTTTTTTTGATTGTCTGATTTTTTTCATCCTACTGTGCCTCCTCCCATTTGAAATTGATTTGAATCAGGTTATTGTAAATGCCATAGGCCGGTTCGATGATCTGGTCGATGAGCTCGGTGGTCGGCTCCTCCAGCATTTCCAAAAACAGCTCGTTATCTGAATCCTTCGGATCGTGGTGATCGCCCTGATAACGAATACTGAGGGTGAGCAGGTCGAGCTTTTCGGAATAGTCAACGCGAACCAGCACTTGCGGCGCATCGGTGTTTTCCATAATATTGTTGACGACGATTTCTTCCAGCGCGATCTGCAGGTCACTGATACGCTCATTCTCAATCAGGAGCTTCTCCGCGTACTGCTGCAGCTCGTCGTAAGCCTCGGTAAAGTCGTAATCGACGGTTTCAATCTTATAGGTCAGCGAGGTGAGCCGCTTGATGAATTTGATGGTATTCGGCTTCTGCGGACGTTCAAAAATCTCTTTCGGAGAGCCTTCCTCATAGATGCCGCCCTCGTCCATAAAGAACACGCGGTTAGCGATCTTTCTCGCAAAATCCATTTCGTGGGTAACGATCATCATCGTGATACCGGACTTCGCCAGCATGCGGATAACCGCCTGTACTTCGCCGATCATACCAGGGTCCAGGGCGCTGGTCGGCTCGTCAAAGAGAATGATATCCGGATCCATGGCGAGTGTTCTGGCGATGGCGATACGCTGCTGCTGTCCGCCCGAAAGGTCCTCCGGATAGTTCAGAGCCTTAGAGCTGAGACCAACGGTGTTGAGCAGGGACATCGCTTTGTCGTAGGCTTCCTGCCGGGAACGACCGAGCAGAGTGATCTGCGGATTCATGATGTTTTCGATGACCGTCAGGTGCCCGAACAGGTTGAAGGACTGGAAAACCATGCCCATTTTTTTACGGATCTCATTGAGGTCGCATTTGCCATCATTGATGACCTGCCCATCCACGATGATCTCGCCGGAGGTCGGCGGCTCCAGCATATTGATGCACCGCAGCAGGGTGGACTTGCCGGTGCCGGAAGGTCCGATTACGGAGATTACGTCGCCGGAATGGATGGTGACATTGATGTCCTCCAGCGGGGTCACATCTTCGAATTCTTTTCTTAAGTGTCTGAGTTCAATCATTTCGCGTACATGGCTCCTTCCTGATGATTTAATTTCGATGCCTGCTGGGTCAGCGCATCACAAAAAGCCCGGAATCTGTCCGAGCTGTGGTTTTTGATTTCATATTTTACCCAGGTCATAAAACCTTCAAGCGTCCCAACACAAAAGGACACCGCAGCGGAATTCCTCAGTCCCGCCTTGACCTTAAAGTATTCCTGTTCCATTTTAGAATTATCAACCCTCCTTTGGATGAACGCCCGCCGGAGCGGGACGGCAGATGTCCTCATGTGTTACGCTCTTAGACATCTCCCAAAGTTTCCATGTTCATTCAGTATACAACAAAACTGGACGTTTCGCAATGAGAAATATGGAAGGAAGGCGGGGAATTTTAAAATTTTCCTTGCTATTTTTTTAACTTTTGTGTTACAGTATAAGAAAGGCAAAGAAAGGCAAAGAAAGGCAGGGGGAGCCTATGACAGAAGATAAGGGAGTACAATCGATCGACAGAGCGTTGGATATCATCGAAGCAGTGGCAGAAGCGGGGCGTCCGATGGGACTGACGGAAATCGCAAACCAGGTCGGCCTGCATAAGAGCACAGCTTATCGCATCATCGAGACGCTGTTTCAGCGGGGCTACCTCGCCAAGACGGATGAGGGCAGTTATAAGATCGGGCTGAAGCTGATCGACGCAGTCAGCTGCTATATCAATAGTCTGGAGCTGCAGACGGAAGCCAGACCGTATGTCGCCAAGCTTGCCGCCAGATTTGGTCTGACGGCACATCTGGGCGTTTTGGACGGAGAATATGTGGTCTACATAGAGAAAATGGACGTCTTTTCGACGGTGCGGATGTATTCGCAGATCGGACTGCGGATGCATGCCTATTGTTCGTCTTTGGGAAAAGTTCTCCTTGCGGGACTGTCAAAGGCAGAACTTGAAGCAAGGTTAAAGGACTGCAGCTTCATCCGTTTCACGCCGCATACGATCGGAAGCCTGCAGGAGCTGGAGGAGGAGCTGCGCAAGGTACGAAGCCAAGGCTGGGCGATGGATCATGAGGAATATGAGATCGGGAATCGCTGCATCGCGGCGCCGATTTATGATTATTGCGGAGAAATCGTCGCCGCCATCAGCGCCAGCGGCAGCACCATTCAGATTCCTGATGAAAAAATTCCCGAAATCGCTGAGGGCGTCATGCAGATCGCCCATGAGATATCCAGAGGGCTGGGGTACACCGGATAAGAGGACATACATGCACATAGCAAAAAACAGCGGTTGATGCAAAAATCACACACAAACAGGTCATGTTTGTGTGTGATTTTTTTTTGCCCGGTGCTCTGGCATAGCGCCTTGGCCTATGCCAGAGGCAGCCGGGGCGTATTATTTTTTCTTCGTGGTTTATAAACTTTCACGCCTGCGCTAGCAGCTTGTCTGACCGAGCGCGCGTTTTCCCATGGCGTCTGCCTGCAGGATCGCGTCGTACAATTCGATCGGCTGGACATCGCCCGCGAGGTTGTGGATGGTTTCACCCGGTACGCAGGCATGCTCCGCGATGGAAGCAATCTGTTCCTTGGTGGTCACGCCGATTTCCGCCAGTGTGACAGGCAGCCCGACCTCCAGGCAGAAGTTCTGCACTTCATCAAATTCCTCCTGGGTCGCGCCCTCCAAAACGAGCTGTACCAAAGTACCGAAGGCGACACAGCAGCCGTGATCCGCATGCGCGATGCCGAGCGCGGTAACGCCGTTATAGAAGGAGTGCGCGGCAGCGCAGTTGACATTATCCGCGCCGACACCGGAGAGATAGACGTTCGCTTCCACGATGGCCTCCAGCGCAGGTGTGACAGCATGCACCTTGCAGGCCTCCACAGCCTGCTTGCCGTACGCGCGAAGCGTGTCATAGCAGAGCTTTGCCAGCGCTTGTCCTGCGCGTGTAATACCGGTTCCCTCCAGACTTGCCGATTCGGTTCGGATGGATGCGCGCCCCTCAAAGAAGGTGCCGAGCGCGTCTCCCATGCCGGCGATCAGGAATTTGACCGGGGCGTTGGCGATGACAACGGTGTCAACCAGAACTGCGTCCGGGTTCGTCGGGTAGAACAGGTATTTATCAAAGCTGTGGTCATCGTTGTAGATGACGGACAGACCGGTACATGGCGCATCGGTAGCGGCAACCGTCGGAATGATGACGATATGCTTGCCGGTATAGAAGGCAGTCGCTTTGGCGGTATCTACCGCGCTGCCGCCGCCAACCGCGACGACCGTATCAATCTTGTCTTCTTCTACGATGGCTTTCATCTTATCAATCTCGCTGTGGCTGGAGACACCGCCAAAAATTTCATAGCGGCGATAATCCTCACGCTGTCCAAAGCTTTCCTCCAGCTTATCATGGCAAGCCTTATAGCCGCTTTTGGAGCAAACGAACAGCCAGCGCGTTCCCATGTAGCCCATTTCTTCCTGAAATTTCAACAATGCGTTCCGACCCTGCACGTACTTCAGCGGTTCGCGCATGGCTCTTAATCTTCCCATCATAATAGATTTCCCCCTTTTCTGTGATGCAGGAAACATCGCGGCGCGATATTTCCGAAATCACGATACAATCATCTCGCTGCGCGCATGCCGCGCGGCAGGCGCGCGCGGCGATCTGTGTCTCGCTGCGCGCACATATCTCATGTTTCATGTTTAAAGTGCATTAAAGTACATTTTTGAGTACGATCGTCTTGACTCTTGTCATCTCATTAAATGTAGAGAGGACACCCTCGGTGCCGATGCCGCTGTGCTTCCAGCCACCGAACGGCATTTCGAAGGATCTGAAGAAGCTTGCGCCGTTGATAACCGCGCCGCCGGCTTCCATCGCCGCTGCAACCTTGAAGGCACGCTTCTGGTCTCTGGAGAATACGCAGCTGGACAGACCGAAGACGGAGTTGTTCGCGATCTCGATGGCCTCTTCGTCGGTATCAAAGCCGATGATGGAGACGACCGGTCCGAAGATTTCCATATCCTTGGCGACATCCGCGGTCTTTGGAATATCCGTGATGACAGTCGGTTCATAGTATGCACCGTTTCTCTTGCCGCCGAGTAGAAGCTTGCCGCCCTGCTCCAATGTCAGCTGCACTTCCTTTTCTACCTTGATGGCAGCTTTTTCGCTGATCAGGCAGCCGATTTGCGTATCCTCTTTTTGCGGATCGCCGACCTTGAGCTGTTTGATACGGTCGATGACCTTCTTTGTAAATTCGTCTTTCAGCGAATTGTGGATCAGGAAACGCTTGCTTGCGCAGCATACCTGACCGGTATTGTACATACGGCCCCATACCATTTCTTCCACAGCCAGATCCACATCGCCGTCATCCAGTACGATGAACGCGTCATTACCGCCGAGTTCCAACGCGGTGTGAGTCAGATTGGCGGCTGCCAGCTTCGCGGTGCCGATACCGACTTCTGTGCTGCCGGTCAGAGTGACCAGATGTACGCGCGGATCCGTTACCGCAGCATCCTTGACAGCGCCCGGCGCGGTCAGACACTGGATGACACCGTTCGGTACACCGGCTTCAACCAACATTTCAGTCAGCTTCATCAAAGTCAGCGGGTTGTCGGAGGACGGGAGTACAATTGCCGCGTTGCCCATCATCAGAGCCGGTGCGACTTTCTGATCGTATAAGTCGCAAGGGAAGTTAAACGGGATGATGCAGGCAACCACACCGATCGGTTCTCTGGTAACCAGCTGCAACGTTGTTTCCTGTCCGGCCTCGGTGCCCTGCGGGATCAGCGTGCCGTAAAAATGTTTCGCGTGCTCCGCGAAAGCAGGGAAAGCGATGCTGATGTTGCCGATCTCCGCTCTCGCCTCGGTAATCGGCTTGCCGTTTTCGGCGCAGAGGGTCTGCGCGAGCATTTCCTTGTTCTGTTCAACGATTTCCACAAAACGGTGCAGAATATCCGCTCTTTGCGTAACCGATGTCTTAGCCCATTCCTTCTGCCCTTTGACAGCGGCAGTGACCGCCAGATCGATATCTTCGGCCGTTGCTTTCGGAACGCTCTCAATGACCTTACCGGTTGCTGGATTGATTACGTCAAAGGTTTCTCCACTGAGACTGTCTACTTTTTTTCCATCAATAATCATCTTCATTGTGATACACTCCTTTTTAGTATGCATGATTTATGGATTACGATCCATCACGAATTACAAATACTCTTTTATCCTTGGTTTCAGATCAGCTTTCTGTCCGGCTTGATGATCTGCTGTCTGTGTTTCTCACATGCCGGATGCGCGGTTCACGCGGCGTTATTTACCAAACGCGGTGAAGGAAAGCATCAAGCCGCCGCAGGTGTTGCGTCCGTCATCTTCGTAGCCGTATTCACCAAAGGTATATTCCATGAGGAACGGAATGTCGCCGACTGCTGCTTTGACCTGATCGTAGACTTCGTTGATGCGGTCGCCGATGCCGGCTCTTCTGCCGCCGCAGTGTACGAGATGCAGACCCGCGATTGGCGCGCCGATCTTGGCTTCGAGTTCTTTTAAGGTCTTGCCGACTGCCGCGATGATTTCATCTACCGAGCCCTCCAGCTGAATAACTGCGGTACCGACTGCCAGATTGTTGCCGATGTTCATGCTGCCGTCATCGTTGCCGTTCATCGGGTGTCTGACCGCGATCAGATCGCCGAGCGGATCTTTGACGCCGAGCGGTTTCTGGATGGCGTAAGCAAGCAGATTGCCGCCTTTCACATCTTCAGCCGATGCGCCGGTCCATGCGCGATACTGTTCCAGCGCCGGGATGCCGTTGATTTCCGCGAGGGTACGATCTCCGACAATCTTGGTGATGACGCCGACGTTGGTCGTTTCACGATAAGCACCGGTAAAGACGTTCGCGAACGCCTTGTCCGTATAGAAGAACGCGACCGAAACGCCGTCCGCATAGACATTTTCATCGGTATAGAGCAGCCATTCACCTGCAATCGCATTGTCCGCGGCACTGCCGCCAAAGAACGGAACTCTGCCGATGACTTCGGTAATGCCCTTTAAGTAATATTCTTCTTCGCCGGACGGCGCGGACATATAGAAGAAAGCAGGCGCTTCCGTCTTGCCGGCGTTCTTTAAAGCAGCCTCCGCGACCTTGTGTCCGGTTTCTCTCGCGCTGCCCTGTTTTGCCATGCCGGCAACGCCGACGGTCATATCCGGATCAGAGACAGACATGATGCCGACAAAGCCATCGTCACTGCTGACGAACCCTTCTTGTGTCATCACTCCGGTAAAGGAGGTATTTCCGATCAGAGGAACGCCGGGAAGCGTTTCCTTTATCGCGTGCAGCATCGTTTTTTGATCATACTGCACACCGCTGTAGACGAAGGCCATCTTCATATCTTTGAGATCTGCTTTTACAGCTTCCGCTGCTTCTTTGCCGGCGAGCGCCGCGTTTGCATTTGTACTGGTACCTGTTTGCATCTTCAACATTGTTATATCCTCCTCATAATGTTATTCTTCCATGAAAGCCCGTTGCTGCGGCTTTCGTTGTTCTTTATCTTTATCATAGTCAAAATCGAAAAAATGTAAAGAGGAGGTGTTCTACAATGTAAAAAAGCTGTTCCATGATGCGGAACAGCTTTTGTGAAGCTTGATTTTATGCGGTTTGCAGCGCCCTCCTGCGGGCAAAAAAGTTTATAAAAATTTTGACAATCTTGCGCGCGTGCGCTCTTCACCGAGGATCTGCTGGATTTCCCAGACATCCGGAGATTGCTGACGTCCCATCAGCGCCACGCGGATGACCGTGCTGACATGACCGACGTGACCTTTGTACTGATCCGGATTTTTCTTAAAATCCTTTGGTTTGACCGCGTAGCCGAGTTCGTCAGCGATCTGCCTGATCTTGCCGAACCAGACTTCTTGATCGTCCTTGTGGTCGTAGGTCGCGAGATACTTCTCGATGATCGCCTGTACATCGCCGGCGGCTTCCTGTGGGAAGTCGTCTTCAATCTCAAACAGATCGTCGAAGAAATAGCTGATGTTTTGGATGATCTGCTGCGCGTAGATGTGGTCTTTACGCGGGTTGCGCTCCTCGTGGCGGCCGATGTCGAGGATTTTTTCCAGATAGGCACGGTCTGCAAAAATATGCAGAAGTTCCGGCTTGAATTCCTCCGCCCACGCCTTGAGGAAGTCGAACAGGTCGGCAGCGCCGATCTTGAGCAGCACGTCCTTGCTGATGTCGTTCAGTTTGTTCAGATCGAACAGGGCGCCGGAGTTACTCATCTTCTCAGTCGTAAAGGCGAAATCATCGATTGGCGCGTCCGGATTGGCGATGCGCCATTCCTCAAAGTTAGAGTTGAGGATGGTCAGCAGATATTCGCGGACCGCGGCCGGATGATAGCCCTCGTTGCGGTAGTAATCTAAGGAAAGCTCCGGGTCCTTGCGTTTGGAAAGCTTGCGCTTGTTGCCTTCTTCGTCCAGCTTCATCAGCTGCGCGGTGTGGCAGTAGATCGGCACTTCCCAGCCCAGCTTCTCAAACAGCTCCACGTGAATCGGCAGGGATGGCAGCCATTCCGCGCCTCTGACCACGTGCGTGGTGCGCATCAGATGGTCGTCCACCACATGGGCAAAATGGTAGGTCGGAATACCGGTAGCCTTAAGCAGAACCGTATCCTGATCGTTGACCGGCATATCCAGCGTGCCGCGAATCGCATCCTCCACCTGGAAACGCTTGATCTGATCTTCCGGCAGGCTCATATCGCCATCGGATTTGAGCCGGATGACATACGGCGTGCCGGCAGCCAGCTTGGCTTCGATTTCTTCCATGGAGAGATCGCGGCTCTTTGCCCACTTGCCGTAGATGCCGGGATTCGCCTTTTGGGCCTCCTGCTGCGCGTGAATCTCAGCGATGTCCGCTTCCGTCATGAAGCAAGGGTAGGCCTTTCCTTCCGCGACCAGCTTCTTGGCGAAACACTGGTAGATCGGGCCGCGATGGCTCTGTGTGTAATCGCCGTAGTCGCCGATGTCGCCGTTCATCGTCGCGCCCTCGTCAAACTGAATGCCGAAGAAGCGCAGAGAGTTGATGATGATCTCGACCGCGCCTTCTACATAGCGTTTGTCATCGGTGTCCTCGATTCTGAGAAAAAATTTCCCGCCGGACTGATGCGCCAGCCTTTCGTCTACGAACGCGCCGTAGAGATTACCGAGGTGAATGAAACCGGTCGGGCTCGGTCCGAGCCTGGTGACCTTCGCGCCGGCAGGCAGATCGCGGGCAGGGTACATCGCCTCGTAATCCGCGGGTGTTTTGTCGATATGCGGAAACAGCAGTTCCGCGAGTTTTTCATAGTTCATATCGTTTCCTCCGTGGGTATTGATTTCTGTCTTGCGTCAGCGCTGCCTGCGGCTTTGCGGCGCACTGATCTTGTATATTCCCTTCGGTTGACAAGCGCGCAGAGGCCAAGAGGCCTTTGCAAACCGAAGGGTAAAACTATTATATCACAGATTTGCGGGATGCGCATCTTGGAATTTGCGCGGGTCCTTCCTTTTTGGCGATATTGCGCAGCGGCGCTTCCGGCGCTTTCTACAGCAGGAACTGGAACGTACAGAAGGCCGCGTAGATTGCCAGCAGCAGGATGCCCTGCCAGCGGTAGAGCCTGCCTTTGACGAGTCCCGGCAGGGTCAGCAGGAGCATCACGATGAAGGTCAAAGGGACATCGACGACTAGAGACGCGTTGTGTCCGGCAAGCAGCTTTTCGGTCGGCAGGTCAAACGGATTGAGTGTGATGGACAGGCCGCTGACCAGTACCAGATTGAACATGTTCGCGCCGATGATATTGCCCAGCGAGAGCGCGCCATGTCCCTTGGCGAGGGAGGTGACGGCGGTGACCAGCTCCGGCAGCGAGGTGCCGAGCGCGATGAAGGTCAGTGCGATGACGGATTCCGGCACGCCCATCACGCGGGCAAGAATCGTCCCGTTGTCGACGAGCAGATTCGCGCCGACCGCGATCAGGGCTGCGCCGACAACCAGAAGCAGTAAATCTTTCCAAAGCGGGAGGAAGGTGTCCTCCAGCTCGTCCTCTCGGATGTCATGCGGATCTGCGCCTTCCGAGAGCTTTTCCTGCAGCTGTTGGTCGCGGATCGCCTGCATGACGGCCAGTGTCATATAGATTGCGAAAATCATCAGCAGAAGGATACCGTCCGCACGGGTAAAATGCCCTTTGAGATACGCAGTCGCGGCGTAATAGACAGCTGCGATGAAATAAAACAGCACCGGAGTTTTCATCGTGCCGCGATCGACCTGACCCGGTTTGACCGCGATGGTGATGGCGGCGATCAGCGCAGTATTGCAGATGATGGAGCCGATGGCGTTGCCGTAGGCAAGCTCGCCGTGGCCGGAAACCGCGGAGGTCGCGGAAACCATCACCTCCGGCAGGGTCGTACCGATGGAGACCACCGTCGCGCCGATCAGAATATCGGGAATATGAAAGCGGCGGGCGAGTCCCGTCGCGCCGTCAACGAACCAGTCACCTGCCTTGATCAGCAGCAGCAGTCCGACAGCGAATAAAAGGATTGCTTGTAAATTTTCCATAGTGTATGTTCCTCGCATTATCTTCTTCAAAAATCCGCAGGTTATGTGCATCGCAGATAGGCGATGGCACTGCAAAATACCGTTTGCCGCGTACCACAGCAAACATATAGAATCTTACCATTTTCGGCGCGAAGATACAAGCCTTTGCGCACAAATTTTATTATGTAGGAAATATCGCTATGCGGTATTTCCGGAATAACGACAAAAGCACCTTGCGAAGCGGCGCTCATAGGTGAGCGCCATGTGCGCATAGAAATCTCAGATTTCGTTATGCGCACTTTTGTCCTATATGCAGGAAATATCGCGCGGCGGCGCCGCCGGAATCACGACAAACGCACCTTGCGAAGATTTTCCTGCGGCGTTTTGCAAGGTATGAAACGGCGGTTTTCTGTCAAAAATAGAGGGAGCAAACGATATCTTCCGCTGCGGGGGCTTTGCAAACCCTGTGTGCCATTGCCGACCGAAGATACGGAAAACGGAGCAAGAACAAAAGACAGGAGGGATGGACAGCAATCATATGAATCATGCTTTTGAGAAATATCTGAACATTTTTAGGGCAGAGCTGCCTTTGGACGAGTGCTTCGATCTGCTCGAGAGGAAGCTTTGCATCGGCGGACGCCGGGCGGTGATGTATTTTATCGACGGACTGCACGACGGACAGAAGGGACAGCTTCTGCTCAATTATCTTTTGGCGGTGCAGCCGGAAACCATGCAGGGACTGCACGAGAGCAAAGATTTTTTGGAGCTGGCAGTGCCGTTTATGGATGCGAGCGTCATTGAGCCACAGACGGACGCGCCGCCAAAACAGCATCCGATGCAGTACGCGGAAAAAGGGAAGCTGGAAGAGGAAACGCTGCAGCGCAAACAGGCGCACCGCAAGGGGAAAAAAGCACAAGGGGCTGCGGAAACAGAAGCAAGCGATGTCGTGTGCGCACAGGAAGGGACAGAGGTTTCGCAGGATGAAAAGCGCCACATGGAAGCTGCGCGTATGGAGGCCTTGACAGCGGATGCCGCCTATGACTGCTATCTGCAGACACTTCCGAAGCTGTACGCCGGGCTGGTGCCGCTCCTTGTGGAGGGACTGGATAAGATTATCATTCTGGATGCCAGAGCTTATCCTGCGCGCGCCGTCGAAGAGCCGGAAAAAGAAAAAACCTTGCGCGGCGCGCGCGACGGTTTTACCGAGAACATGATGCAGAACGTCGCGATGATCCGCCGCAGGCTGCGCAGCAACCAGCTGATTTTTAAGGTGTTCAACGTCGGTACGGACAGTAAATCCGACGTGGTGCTGTGCTATATGAAAGACCGCGCCGACGCGAAATTTGTCGAGAAACTAGAATCGGCATTAGACGATATGAAGAAAAAAGCACTGGCGGGGCGCAGTGCGGGTCAGCAGCCGCAGCGCGGCGGACAGAATCGCCCGCAAGCAGAGCGCAATGGGCAGGCTGAGGTGCAGGGAGGCACGCAGAGCGCATCGCGGCGCGGCCGGCAGGAAACGACTGCGGCGCGGCAAACGCGCGCAAGTGAAGAAGATGCGCTGCGGATTCACCGAGCCGATAGCGGTGACAGGACAAAGGCTGAGGCGAAAAGCGCGGCAGCAGATTCCCACGAAAAAAAGTTTCGCGCGCGTTTGGCAAGACGAGAGGCAGAACAGCGCGGCGCGGCTGCGTTTGATGCCCTGACGGTGACCGACCAGAGCCTGCTGGAGCATCTGCAGGAGAGCTTCGGCATCGCGAGCAGCCTCAATCCGTTCCCGCGCGTGCGCTATACCCAGCGGCCGGATGTTGCGGCGGCGCATCTGGAGGAGGGCAAGGTGGTGCTGATCACCGATAATTCCCCGACGGCGATGATGATCCCGGTGAGCGTGTTCGAGTTTTTTCAGGATACGGATGACTACTATTTCCCGCAGCTGACCGGAAACTACTTCCGATTCCTGCGTATTTTGAATTTTTTGCTTATCTTGTTTTTGACCCCCATCTATGTGATGATGGTCGAATATGACTGGTTTACACCGAACATTTTGCGATTTTTTGTGCCGGAGGATGACTATGCGATTGCGATCTTTTGGCAATTCATGCTGCTGGAGCTGGCAATCGACGCGCTGAAGCTCGCCTCACTGAATACACCGACCTCACTGGGCATGTCCCTGTCGGTTATCGGTGCGCTGATCCTCGGTGAATTCAGCATCAGCTCCGGCTGGTTTATTCCGCAGACCATTCTCTGCATGGCGGTTGTGGCGCTGGCTTCGTTCACCCAGCCGAGCATCGAACTTTCGTACGCGATGAAGTTTTGCCGCGTACTGATGCTGATCGGTGCGCAGCTTTTGGGACTGGGCGGCATCCTCGCGGCCGCGGCTGTCAGCCTGCTCGTCATGGCGACAACCAAAACGTTGTCCGGCACCTCCTATCTATACCCGCTGTTTCCGTTCGATGCAGGAGTTCTCAAACGCCTGATTTTTCGAACCAAAAGGTAAGGCAGGATACCGATTCTTGCCGTCTCCTGTCTGCCGCCTTCGCCGAACCGCAGGGCGGCCTATGAGTCCTCGTGGATGCCTGTGCCCGCAGCCAAAAAGGAGGTGCAGGAAATTCTCGCAGTCTCTGTTTTCTTCACGATTTCTACAAAAAACTTGTGTATAATATGTAGATTATAAATAAGCAATCCAAGGAAACGCCTGCCTGCGCGAGCCGTTGGGCTCAGCGCGGCACAGGCAATAAGACGGAGGAATCTTTTATGGCTAGAATCTTAAAGAAAATCCCTGATTTCAAGCTTCCGAAGTATAAGATGAAGGAAGTCGGCGATCTGGAAGAATTGCGGATGGAATATGCCGAAAAAAATATAGAGGACATGAAAAAGAGGATGGAACGCCACCATGCGCAGGAGAATTATCCCGGCACGCATTACCGGACGGTGAAGGAATTTTTCCTGCGTTCAACCGAGCTCTACAAGGAGCGTCCGTTCATCCTGCAGACCTTCAACAAAAAGGAAGGCTTTCGAGAGATCTCATACGGACAGTTCCGGCGCGATGTCAATGATTTTGGGACAGCGCTGACGCGTGTTTTGAATCTGGAGGGCGAAAAGGTCATGATTCTCAGTGAAACGACCTATGAATGGTATGTTTCCTATACGGCGCTGCTCTGCGGTGCGGGCATCGCGGTACCGACAGATAAGGAACTGCCGGACAACGAGCTCGAAAACCTGATGCGTCGTTCCGGTGCGCGCGCGATCATCTTTTCCTCGAAGAAGAAGGACGCGGTCAAGAAGGCGGCCGCGCACTGTCCGAACATGAAATACTGCATCGAAATGCGTGCGGATTACAAGGAAGAGGGGCAGTTCATCGGCTTTGACTTTTTACGCGAGGAGGGCAAGGTCTTTACCGACCTCGGTGATACGAGCCTGATGGACAAGGAGATCGATCCGGACGCGTTCGCGGTGCTGATTTTTACCAGCGGCACGACTTCCGCGGCCAAGGGCGTTATGATCTGCAACCGTAATCTGGCAGCCAATATCAACGCGGTGACGCCTTATGTGCATTTGACGCCGGACGATAGGCTCTTTTCGGTGTTGCCGCTGCATCACACCTACGAATCGACGATCGGCTTCCTGTATCCGATGGCAATCGGCGCTTCGGTTGTCGTCTGCCAGGGGCTTAAGCACATTGTCAGTGATATGCAGACCACGCACCCGACGGCGATGATCGCGGTGCCGCTTTTGATTGAAACACTGCACAAGAAGATTCAGAAAAACATCGAAAAGGCAGGCAAGGATTCAATGGTTAAATCCATGATCCGCCTGACCAACGGTCTGCGCAACGTGGGTATCGATGTCAAGAAAAAAGTATTTAAGGATATTTATGAAAGTCTCGGCGGCAAGCTGCGCATCATCGTTTCCGCGGCGGCACCGATCGATCCGGCTGTCGGCAAGTGGCTGGTGGATATTGGCTTTACGTTCCTGCAGGGTTACGGGCTGACGGAGACCGCGCCGATCGCGGCGCTGACACCGGACTTTGATCCGCGTGTAGGTTCTGCCGGTAAGGCGGTTTGCGGTGATGAAATCAAGATCAAGAATCCGAATGAAAAAGGTGAGGGCGAGCTGCTCATCCGCGGCGAGACGGTCATGCTGGGCTACTATGAGGACCCGGAAGCGACGGCTGCGGTCATGGAGGACGGCTGGTTCAACTCCGGCGACATCGGCTTTATGGACGAGGACGGCTTCATCTACATCACCGGCAGAAGCAAAAATGTTATCGTAACGCAGAACGGCAAAAATATCTATCCGGAGGAAATTGAAACCCTGCTCAGCAAGGTGCCGGAGATCGCGGAGTCGATGGTTTACGGCAAGGAGGTCGCGGGAGAAAAAGAGTTGATCATCACCGCGCGCGTCATTCCGAACTACGAAGAAATCGAGAATCTGCACGCTGCAGAGCATAAAGAACCATCAGCCGCGTTTACAGAAGAAGAGATTTACAAGATTATCTGGAACCAGATCAAGCAGGTCAACCGCAAGCTTTCCAATTATAAGTGCATCCGCAAGCTGGAAATCAAATCCGGACAGTTCGCGAAGACCAGCACGATGAAGATCAAGCGCTTCGCAGAGCTGAAGAGCGATGACGCCAAAGAAATGCCCGCAGTGGAGGGAAGCGCAGACGCGGCAGAGGCGGATAAATAGGGAATCTTAATTTTTCCTGCAGGACAAAGGTGTGTAAAACGAAGCCGCGGCTTCCTTTGCGCGCCTGCCTGCATGTATGGCAGGCACTCCGCAAGGTACTTCTGGCGATATTTCCTACATAATAAGAAAAAGTTGGACGCGCGGAGCAAAATCCGCACCTCCAACTTTTGGGTAACCAAACTTTCGTGGGGGCTGTCAAAAATGGGGGCACTCCGTGGGGGCTGAACAAACCCCATAGAAATTTGGAATTCACCCCATGAAACTTTGGATGGATTTTCAAATTGTATACAAAAAAAGGCTTGATTGGAGAATTCCTATCTTGCCTCTTTTTTGCTTTCTCTTTAAAATCGAATTGCACTGATTTTTCTCGAGAAAGGAATACACATGAATGATATCATAAAATTACTTAATTTAGAAGACCCGGATGTCATAATCAGCTCCGTGAATGTGCAGGATGGCTGCAAGGAGATTACACTGGAGCGCAAGCCCTCTCCCAAGTACTGCCCATATTGTAAGACACGTATGCATTCCAAAGGTATCCGAAAACGTTCCGTCAATCATCCCATGATGCAGGATGGTTTTTCCTTGCGCCTGATTCTGAAACAGCGCAGGTGGAAATGCATCAACCCCGCCTGCTCGCACGAAGAAAATGAGCATTTTGCATTCATCTCTCCGGGACGCCGCAGTACCAATCTCACAGACATTCTCATTCTTGAAAGCTTTAAGGATTTGAATTTATCCGCTGCCTCTATCGCACGCAAATTTCATGTTTCAGATACCTATGTGCTGAAAGTCTTTGATCGCTTCGTCAACATGAAAAGACTTCCTCTTGGCGAAATTTTGAGCGTTGACGAGGTACACCTAAAAATACCGGGCGAATGCGAATACGCTTTGGTTCTCTTTGATTTCGCATCCAGACAGCCCATAGACATGATTCCCAGCAGGCGGCAAAGCGTAACCGAACCATACTTTGCATCTATCCCGATAGAAGAGCGCAAACAGGTTCGTTACCTCATCTGTGATATGTACAACCCGTATCTTTCTTTCGCAGATAAATATTTCCCCAATGCACAAACGGTCGTAGATTCTTTTCATGTTGTTCAGTTCTTAGAACAGCAAATCATGAATCTTTTACTTTCCATGCAGAAAAAATATCGCACGCGCGATGAAGCGTTAAAACAGCAGAAAGAAAAGGACGCGGGACGCTCCCTTCGCCTTCCGCAGTCCGATGAATACTATCTTCTGAAAAAGCACAAGTGGGTTATGCTGACAAATGTTGAAAACATCAACTACAACGCACCCTCTCGCTGGGACAGGCATTTTCGCTACTACATGGACACTTACGCATATGAAGAACATTTCTTTCAAATGGATTCTTCCCTTCGCCAAATCCGTGATTTAAAGGAAAAATACATTCGCTTCAATGCCAATTGTGCCGGCGACGAAAGGAAAGCTGCGTCTGAACTTGATGCACTCATAGCCGAATACAAAAGCTGCGGTTTTTCTCTGTTTCGAGAGTTTGCAAGGCTTCTTCAAAAGCATCGCAGTGCGATTATCCGGTCTTTTTCTATCGTCGATACAAAGGTCGGAAAGGTCAGGCCTTCCAACGGTCCGACCGAATCGCTGAATCGCAGACCGAAAGATATGAAGCGAAACGCCCGCGGCTACAGTAATTTTGAACATATCCGCAACCGAATTCTGTTTGCACTCCGTATGGAAGCACCCATACTTTCCAAGCCCCGAGAGGAAAAAGAGTTTCGTAAGGTCACCGGCAAAGTTCGAGGCCCATACAAGAAAAACAATAAATAACGAATTTCAGAAATCAGTGCGTAAAAAAACAGTGGCCGTAAAATGGTCACTGTTTTATGCTAATTGGTATCAGCCCCCCATGGACAGACCCTAAAATTTGCCCCCACTCTCGTACCCTACGAAAGTTTGGAAAAAATCATATCAGCCCCCACGGGCAGACCCCATTAAAGTTTGGGAAACCCCACGAAAGTTTGGTTACCCCTTTTTTTGTTCCTCGAATTTCGACACGATTTGTCCGCGCGAAGATTCGAAATCTTGGAATTCTGTCCTTTTGCCTGAGAGATTGGCTTTCGCCTTGCACCTTCGGCCCCCAACTCAATGGGCGTCTCCAGAACGCTATCCCTTTACAGTCCTCACCGCGGGCGTGGCAGCCGTCTGAACGACCGGACACGCGGAACCTGAGAGTTTTACTCCTTCGGTAGGCATTGCCTTTTCCTGCAAAGTTCATCTAGCATATAGTAGAAAGTCAGTTGTGGCAATCTGTGTTCCGACAGCGGGCTTTCCCGTTTATGACACATGCGCGTCTCTCACGAGGAAACGCGCTAATAAAAATATTATAGCGGATTTTTTTGTAAAACGCAAGAAAAACGTACAGAACTCAGAACATTTTTTCAGTGTGCAAAATGAAAAAGTTCATGCACCGAATCGATGCAAGCGTTCGCTCCATACAAAAAACCTGCTGTCCGAGCTTAGGAAAGCAGGTCTTTCGCGCGGCACGCAGCCAGCTTCAGCTGCGTGCATTGCCACAAATGTTCTGGATGGAGCGGCGGTACAGCAGCAGAGCCAGTGTCAGTGTGCAGGTTTCGGAAACCACCGCCGAAATCCAAATACCAGATTCACCGAACAGGAAGGCTAGCAGCAGAAGCGCGCAGATCGCGAACAGCATACCGCGTCCCAGAGAAATGCTCATCGCCTGCTTCGGCAGCTCTAACGAGGTAAAGTAGCCCATCATCGGGATGACGATACCCAGCGGCAGGAAGGCCGGCGCGTAAAGACGAAAGGCACGAATGCCGCGCGCGAAGAGATCCGGACTGGTTTCGTGGTCGATATAAATGTTGACGATCGGCGCCGGACATAAAAATCCGATCACAAACGCGACAATCGCGCAAACACCGGCACAGCACAGCGCCAGACGGAAAATATAGCTGCAAAAGTCGGATTTTCCTCGGCCGTAATAATAACTGATCAGCGGCTGAGAACCTTGATTGATCCCCATCATCGTCATCAGCACAAGCTGCGCGAAATAGGAGATCACCGTATAGATGACCACGCCGTCGCTGCCGGAAACCGCGAGCAGTGTGCGGTTAAAGACGAAGATGCAAAGCCCGATGGAGAGCTCGGTTACGCAGTCCGCAAGTCCCAGCTTCGCGAAACGGAATACCGCCTGCGGCTGCCAGCGGACATGGACAAAGGTGAAGCCGGTGTTGGCTGCAGCAGGAACGGCAGCATTCCCGTCGGCTTCTCCGCTGCTCTTTGCGGCAGAGGAGGCCGCCTTGCGTGAAGGCCTGCGCGCGAGAAAGTGGCGCAGATAAATGCTGAAGGTCATCGCCTGTGAAAGTCCGGTTGCTACCGCGGCGCCTTCGATGCCCCAGTGAAAGACCAGCACAAAGATCGCGTCGAGGACGATGTTCGTCATCGCGCCCGCGATACTGGTCTTGATGGCAAGTTTCGGGAAGCCATCTGCTTTTACAAGCACTTCTAAATAGTAGGAAGTCATGTAAAAAGGCAGGAAGAGCCCGATAATGCCCAGGTAGCCTTTTACGTACGGCAGTGTATGCGCGTCAGCGCCCAAAAGCCGGGCGAGCTGAGGGAGCAGCAGAAGTACGAACAGGGTGGCCAAAAGACCGATGCTCGCGACGGTCATCGCGCCCAGCGTAAATACGCGATTGGATTCCTGCGTATCGCCGCGTCCCTTATGAATGGAGGCTTTGGTGCTCGCGCCGACGGCAAAGAGGATGCCCATCGAAAAAGCGCCGTTGATCATCGGCATACAGAGGTTGACCGCGGCCAGCGCCTGTTCTCCGACTCCTCTGGCAACGAAAATACCGTCTGCCATCGTGTAAATGGTATAAACCCACATCGCTGCCACAGAAGGCAGGACGTATTGGATGAACCTGCTTTTGATGCTTTGTTTTGCTTGTAATGTCATAAAAATCAACTCCTTAATCGGCTCACGCAGTCACTGAGTGTCCGTATAGTTCATGTGGATTTTGCCGGATTTTGCATCGTGGAATCCGGTCGTGAGCCTCATCCTGTATCTATCATAAAGTATACGGTAACCGTATAGTCAAGTGTTTTTTGCGTTAAAAATCAAGAAAAATTATCCCGCGCGCCGCTCTTGCCGCTCCCATGCCGCGCGTTGGTCCTGCTGTCCCCATGCCGCGCGCCGCTTTTTGATATAAAAATCGCAAAAAGATGTACTCACGATGCGGCGTGCATGTAACGGTAAGGTCGATTTCTCGTCGATGAGGTTAAGATTTATTTGTAAACACAAAATAAATCTTAATATTTAATGATAAAAAACAAATTTCTTGTTTAGCACAACATAGAAAGTTCTGTTTAGAGCTTTTTTTCGTAACACGTTACATCTTTGCAGGTAAAAGCTTCGGATTTGGGAAAGTTGAGCTGGGGAAGGGTCATGGGAGCAGGCGTGCATCGCCTCGGCATGTCAGGGAAGCGTCATGAGAGCAGGCGTGCATCACCTCGGCATGGCAGGGAAGCGTCATGCCGAGAATCGTTCGCGTCGAAGAGGTACACCTGTCGCGCCTTCCTGCAAACGATACAAAGAGTTTCAGAAAAAAAGGATGATATTTGAAAAACAGAAAGCGTGTGCGTGCAGTGTGGATTTTGAAAGTTTCGAGGAAAATTTTTCACACAGGTGTCGGGAGGCTGAACTTTGGATGGGGTTTGGGGAAAGTCCGTTGACCTTTGGAATTACAAAGGTTTATAACGGTGCTGGAATTTATATGAAAGGACCTTATGCAAGATGATCGAGGTAAAACATTTATGCAAACGCTACGGCGAACATGTGGCCGTAGACGATTTATCCTTCACCATCGAGAATGGACATGTGTACGGATTTTTGGGGCCGAACGGCGCCGGTAAATCCACGACCATCCAAAAAACGCTCGCGCGCTATGAGAATCTCAGCAAACATGTCAAGGTCGAAAAAATCAATCCGGTAGCCAATCCGAATTTTGCCTATGCCTATACGACCGAGGACCTCTACAACAACAGTCTGGTCGTGACGAGCGCCGCCGCGTCCAAGTCGCGCTATATCAGCTATTACGACATTTATGAGAGCTCCTATGACGAGGAGTACAATACGGTTACTTCATACAACGGCGAAGGCGCGCTGACCGCGGCGGTCAATTTCGTTACCTCTGACACGCAGACCAGGGTTTATTACCTCAGCGGTCATGGCGAGGACGAACTGCCGTCGAATCTGGTCAGCAGTTTCGAGAATGGAAACATCAGCCTCACGCAGTTGAACCTTCTGACCGAGGAAAACATCCCGCCAGACTGCGCGGCGCTGCTGCTCTACAGTCCGGCTTCCGACCTTTCGCAGGAAGAGATCGATAAAATCGAAGCCCACCTCGCAGAAAACGGCAGCCTGATGCTGTTTACCGACTGCGACGCGGAAGATCTGCCGCGCCTGCATGCGATGATGGCAAAACGCGGGGTTGAGGCTGTGGATGGTATGGTCGTCGAGGGCGACAGCAGTTACTTTATGTCCAACTACCCGAACTATCTGATCCCGCAGCTGGAAAACCATGAGATTACAGAACCGCTGATCAGCGGCAACTATTACGTCCTGATGCCGATGACGCAAGGGTTGAAAATCACAGCGCAGACAGATGAGACAGAGCAGGCAGAGGCAGACAAGACTGACGCGAGCCTCAGCGTGACCGCGCTGCTGTCTACGACCGCGGACGCTTATTCCAAGATCAAGGGATTACAGGCGACCGATGCCGAAAAAGAGGATGGAGATATCGCGGCCGATGGACGCTTGTCATGGTCGTACTGATCTCGGTCGCGGTGCTGGCAGACGGCATTGTCGTATGGCTGAAACGCAGAAAGAAATAGGAAGCGAGGCTGTGATATGAGTGATGAGAAAAAGAAAAAATGGAGCCGGCCCGCGAAGTTTTCTCTGCTTGCCGGCTGCCTGATACTGGCCGTAGGCGGCTATGTGCTGACGACGAAGCTGGTCGCGCACGCGGAGCAAAAGGAGGAAGCGGCGTCGCAGATAGCGTTTGTGTCGGCAGATGCGGACGATCTGACCGCGCTGTTCTGGAGCTATGACGGCGAGACTTATGCCCTGCAGAAGGACGCGGATGCCAATTGGCAGTGGCCGGAGGATCCGGAATTTCCGGTCAGCCAGACGACGGTCAGCTATATGGAATACGCGCTGGCTGATATTACCGCGACGCGGGCGCTGGAGAACGTGACGGACTTCGCGCAGTACGGACTCGATGAGCCGCAGAGCGTGATCTCCTATACGACTGCGGACGGCGCGTCGGTCGAGATTTTGACCGGCGATTACAACGATGTCTCGGGCGAGTATTACGCGCAGCTTGCAGGCGAGCATACGGTCTACACGGTTTCCGGTGACTATATGGAAGATTTTCAGTACACGATCGATGATCTTTTGCAGGTCGAAAGCCTGCCAATCTATGAAGAGGATACCGAACTGCGCGTGACCGCGGACGGTAAAACCACAGTCTATGATCTGACGAAAAATGCCGGAGATGAAACGGATGAAACCGATGCCGACACAGGTGACAGTGCGGACTCTGATGAGACGAGCAGTGAGGCAGAGGAAGACGGTGATACCGTATCCACTGCGCAGGAGATTGTCGACGGCGTACGCGGTCTGAACTTTGAGACCTACGTGACCTACAAGGCAGACAAGGCCGCGCTTGCGTCCTACGGCCTTGACAAACCGCAAATGTCCTTTACCGTTAAGGGAAAACAGACGGCAGATGACGGCGGAAGCATAGCAGTACAATTTACATTGCAGGTCGAAAGCAAAATCGGCAGCAGTTATTACGTCCGCCTCAAGGATTCCAAGATGGTCTACACCGTCAGTGCCGACGAGATCAACGCGCTGTGCGGGTAAAAATTCACGGCTGATGCATGATATAAGAATTTTGCTTTTTCAAAAAAATCGTGCAAAGTATTGAAATTTTCGTGCAAATAGCATATACTGAAGCTACAAATGAGAAAGGAGATGATCTTATGGCCGGACAAACTACCAATATCAGCATTCGCATGGATGCGGATCTGAAGGCACAGGCAGATGCGCTCTTTAATGAACTCGGGATGAATCTGTCTACAGCGTTTAACATTTTTGTGCGGCAATCACTGCGTGAAGGGCGTATCCCCTTTGATATTTCTTTAAATCAGCCGAATCCTGAAACGATTGCCGCGATGTTGGAGGCAGAAAGGATTGCAAAGGATCCATCTGTGAAAGGCTACCGCAGCTTGGATGATCTGTTTGCAGATTTGAATGGATGAAAGACACAAAATATATCGTTAAGACCACGACTCAGTTCAAAAAGGACTTTAAGCTGGTAAAAAAACGAGGACTAAAGATGGAATTACTGCGGGAAGTGATTACAGTACTTGCTATGGGCGAAACTCTTCCTGAAAAGAATAAAGACCACGCACTGACCGGAAATTGGATTGGACATCGCGAATGTCACATTCTTCCGAACTGGCTGCTGGTCTACCGATTAGAAGACGAAGTATTGGTGCTGACGCTGACCCGCACCGGTACTCATAGCGATCTTTTCGGGAAGTGATCCCAGGACGCCGCATGGAGAACCCCTCTGTGCGGTGTTTTTTTGCGCGCAAGGTCTGTAAGGCACGCTTTCTCCGCGGCTTCACGCAAACTACACAAAAAATTTCAACAAAAATGGGTTGACATTCGAAAAACGGGGTAGTATATTATTGTCAGAGGTTAGCACTCCGACGAGGCGAGTGCTAACAAATCCAAAAAAGGAGGAACGCAGGATGGAGTTAAGCGAACGAAAATTAAAAGTTTTGCAGGCAATCATCGCGGACTATGTCAAGACCGCAGAACCGGTCGGCTCCAGAACGCTTTCCAAGAAACCGGAGCTTGGCTACAGCCCGGCGACGATCCGAAACGAGATGGCTGACCTTGAGGAAATGGGGTATCTGACACACCCGCATACCTCAGCCGGCAGAGTTCCGTCCGACAAAGCCTACCGATTATATGTCAACGCTTTGATGGAGAAACCGGAACTGAGCAAGGAGGAGAAGAACATCATCGCCCAACGGCTCGCGGGCAAGGTAAGCGACTTCAACAAGACGATTGAGCACGCCGCGAGTGTGCTTTCTGAGATCACGAATCTGACATCCTTCGCGCTGACCCCGAGCCAGAACGAAGATGTCCTTAAATATATCAACCTGCTTCCGGTCGATGAAGAAACCGTCATTCTGATGATTGTTTCCGAGAGCGGGAAGGTCTCCAACAAGGCAGTACGCATGAGCGTGCCGTATACGCAGGAGAACCTGAACCTGCTGTCCAAGACGATGACCTACAATTATAAAGGGAAAACCGTCAGTCAGGCGCTGACCAACAACATCATCGCCAACTTTGAAACCGACATCGTCGCTATGAGCGGACTCGCCGAGGACGTGATGCCGAACTTCATGCGGACGCTCGAGGATATGCTCAATGTCAACCTTTATATGGAGGGTCTGACCAATATCTTCGATATTCCGGAGTACAGCGACCTTGCCAAGGCCAAGAGCTTCCTCGAAATGCTCAGCCAAAAAGAAGAGCTGACCAAAAAGCTGGTCGAACGGGATGACGGCGTGATCGTCACCATCGGAGAGGAAAATCCCGAAGACATCATGCAGGACTGCTCGCTGATCACCGCTAGCTACCATGTGGACGGCAAACTGGTCGGCAAGCTTGGCGTCATCGGGCCGACCCGGATGAAATACGGCGAAGTTACATCGATCATCGAATATTTAACAGATAATTTAAGCAATACATTCAAATTGGAAAGCGGAGGTAACGAGGATGACTGAGGAAAAGAAACGAAAGCAAAACGAAGCGGGCGGCGAGAATCTTCCCGAAAAAGAAGAGGATTTTGAAATCGACCCACAGGATGCCGAAAAAAATCCGAAAGAGCCGGAGGCAAAGCCGGACGAGAACGCTGAGCAGGAAGCAAAAGCTGAATCTGACAAGCCTGTGAAAGATGCTGAAGAAGAAGCCCTGAACACGAAATACATGCGGCTTATGGCAGACTTTCAGAATTTTAAACGCAGAACCGAAAAAGAAAAAAGCGACATTTACGCGTTCGCGAACGAGAAACTCGTCAAAGAACTGCTTGATGTAATAGATAATTTCGAAAGAGCTTTAGCGGTCGGAAACGACGGTGACAAGTTCTTAGAAGGAATGGAGATGATTTTGAAGCAGCTCCAAGGGGTGCTGGAAAAAGCGGGAGTTGCTGAAATTAAGTGTTTGGGCGAGGACTTCGACCCGAACTTCCACAATGCCGTCATGACCGAGGACAGTACCGAATATGAAAGCGGGAAAGTGACCGCGGTTCTGCAGAAGGGGTATACGCTGAATGGTAGGGTGGTAAGGCCGGTGATGGTTAGGGTTTCTAACTAATTTCCGGCGCGCTGCTGATGCAAGGCAAACGATTTTTCCCGCGCGTCAGCGATCAGAAAATAAGAACTATAACTTGAAATCAAGGAGGAACATAAAATGGCTAAAGTAATTGGTATCGATTTAGGAACTACAAACAGCTGCGTAGCAGTATTAGAGGGCGGCGAACCTACAGTTATCGCCAATGCAGAAGGTATGAGAACGACACCGTCTGTCGTTGCTTTTAAGAAAGACGGCGAAAGATTAGTCGGTGAAACGGCAAAGAGACAGGCAGTCACCAACCCGGACAGAACGATCTCTTCCATCAAGAGACACATGGGTGAGGACTACAAAGTCACCATCGACGGGAAGAATTACACACCGCAGGATATCTCCGCGATGATCCTGACCAAGTTAAAGAACGACGCAGAGGCTTACCTCGGTGAGAAGGTAACCGAAGCGGTTATCACCGTACCGGCTTACTTCTCCGACGCGCAGAAGCAGGCAACCAAGGATGCGGGCAGAATCGCGGGTTTGGATGTCAAGAGAATCATCAACGAACCGACTGCGGCGTCTTTGGCCTACGGCCTTGACAAAGAAGAAGGCTCCCACAAGATCCTGGTATACGACCTTGGCGGCGGCACCTTCGATGTATCCATTCTGGAACTCGGTGACGGCGTATTCGAAGTATTGGCGACCAACGGTGATACGCACCTGGGCGGCGATGACTTCGACGATGTGCTGATGAACTATCTGGCAGACAAGTTCGCGAAGGAACATGGCGTAGATCTGAGAGCCGACAAGATGGCGCTGCAGAGATTAAAAGAAGCAGCCGAAAAAGCAAAGAAGGAACTTTCCGGTTCCCAGACAACGAATGTAAACTTACCGTTCATTACCGTAACCGCGGAAGGTCCGCTGCACATGAACGAAGACATCACAAGAGCAAAATTCGATCAGCTGACCGAGCATCTGGTACAGAGAACCATCGAGCCGATGAAAAAGGCGATGCAGGATGCAGGCGTCACCAACGCGGATATCGCGAAGGTTATCTTAGTCGGCGGCTCCACCAGAATTCCGGCTGTACAGGAAGCAGTTAAGAAAGTCACCGGCAAAGAACCGTTCAAGGGCATCAACCCGGATGAATGCGTCGCGATCGGCGCAGCGATTCAGGCAGGCGTTCTGACCGGCGAAGTACACGATGTACTGCTGCTCGATGTTACTCCGCTTTCTCTGTCCATCGAGACACTGGGCGGCGTCGCAACCAAGCTGATTGAAAGAAATACCACGATCCCGACCAAGAAGAGCCAGATCTTTTCGACTGCTGCCGACAACCAGACAGCCGTTGACATCCACGTAATGCAGGGTGAAAGAGAAATGGCAGCCGGCAACACGACCTTAGGCAGATTCCAGCTGACCGGCATCGCGCCGGCACCGCGTGGAATCCCGCAGATCGAGGTAACCTTCGATATCGACGCGAACGGCATCGTAAACGTCAGCGCGAAGGATATGGGAACCGGTAAGGAACAGAGAATTACCATCACCTCTTCCACGAACCTTTCCGAAGACGAGATCAAGAGAAAGGTCGCAGAGGCGGAACAGTACGCGGAAGAAGATAAGAAGAGAAAAGAAGAGGTTGATCTTAGAAACAGAGCGGAAGCTTTGATCTACGATACCGAAAAATCTCTGAAGGAACTGGAAGGCAAGATCTCCGACGACGAAAAGACGCAGATCACTGATGCCAAGGATCAGCTGCAGGCTGTGCTGAACAACGGTACGGTTGACCAGATCAAAGAAAAGACCGAAGCACTGACTGAGAAGTTCCACATCATTTCCACCAAGCTGTATGAGCAGGCGCAGGCGGCGCAAGCAGCAGCGGGCGCGGCCGGCATGGGCGGCGCTGACGCGGCAGGCGCGCAGGACGCGGGCGCGCAGACAGGCGCGGCAGATGACAATGTGGTCGACGCGGACTACACCGTAGTGGATGATGACAAATAATCGTAGATAGATGAAATAGCACTAGACGCTGGGGCATCTCTGCTCCGGCGTTTAGGGCGTAATGAGAGAGGTTTATTATGGCAGAAAAACGCGATTACTATGAAGTGCTTGGCTTGCAGAAGGGCGCCAGTGAGGAGGAAATTAAAAAGGCTTTTCGTAAGATGGCTATGAAATACCACCCCGACAAGAATCCCGGAAACAAGGAAGCTGAAGAGAAATTCAAAGAAGTCAACGAAGCCTACAGCGTTCTGTCTGACCCCGACAAAAAGAGTAAGTATGACAGATTCGGTCATGCGGGCGTAGATCCGAACGGCATGGGCGGCGGCGCGGGCGGCTTCGGCGGCTTCGGTGGCGGCTTCGGCGGCTTTGAGGACATTTTCGATATGTTCGGCAGCGCGTTCGGCGGCGGCGCGGGCGGCTTCGGCGGTCAGCGCAGAGCCAATCAGCCGCGCAAGGGCAAGGATCTGCAAAAAGCGATTTCCATCACCTTTGAAGAGGCAGCCTTTGGCACGAAAAAGAAGATTGAGCTGACAAAATTTGTAACTTGTCCGACCTGTAAGGGCGAGGGCGCGAAACCAGGAACATCCAAAAAGACCTGCCCGAAATGCGGCGGCAGCGGACAGATCAGTCAGATGCAGAGAACCCCGTTCGGACAGTTCCAGTCCGTCACGACCTGTGACCAGTGCGGCGGCAGCGGTAAGATTATCGAGGAACCTTGTCCGGACTGCAAAGGACAGGGCAAGATTCGCAAGACCGTCACGATCTCTGTCGATATTCCGGCAGGCGTGGACAACGAATCCGTCATTCCGATCAGAGGACAGGGCGAGCCGGGTATCAACGGCGGACCGGCGGGCGATTTATACATTGTGCTGCAGGTAAAACCGCACAAGGTGTTCAAGCGCAGTGGCGCGGATCTTTATTTGGAGATTCCGATCAGCTTCGATCAGGCAGCCCTCGGCGCGGAAATTATCGTTCCGACCCTGGACGGCAAGGTTTCCTATAAGGTGCCGGCAGGCACACAGCCGGGTACAACCTTCCGTCTCAAAGATAAAGGCGTAAAATATCTCAAGAGAGAGGCTAAGGGCGATTTGTACGTCAAGGTCAATCTCGAAGTGCCGACCAAGCTGAACCACAAGCAGAAGAAGGCAATCGAGGATATGGGCAAGGTCGTGACCGAAGAGTGCTATCAGAAGCGGAATTCCTTTAAGGAAAAATTCAAGGAATTCTTCAACTAGCCGTTGACGCAAAAAACAGATTAGGATGGATATCCCTCGGGGTAAAGCAAAACCCGGGGGATTCTTTTTTCGAGGAAAACATCATGGAACAAACACAAGATAACAAAACATTTCTCGGAACGGAGCCGATTGGAAAGCTCCTGCTCAGGCTCTCGATACCGACGGTCATCGCGCAGCTGGTCAATATGCTGTACAATATGGTGGACCGCGTCTATATCGGACATATTCCGACCGACGGCAGTCTGGCGTTAACCGGTGTCGGCGTCTGTATGCCGCTGATTCTGATCGTCTCCGCGTTCGCGTCTTTTGTGGCCTCCGGCGGCGCGCCGCGCGCCTCCATCGCGATGGGGAAGGGCAGACACGCGGATGCCGAAAAAATTCTCGGCGGCTGCGTGACGATGCAGCTTGCCATCTCCGCGATTTTGACCGCGGCGCTGCTGCTTTGGAGCGAAGAGTTTCTGCTCCTGTTCGGTGCCAGCGAGAATACGATTCCTTACGCGCACGCGTATATGAACATCTACGCGCTCGGAACGATTTTCGTGCAGCTGACCCTCGGCATGAATGCTTTCATTACGGCACAGGGCTTCGCGCGTGTCAGCATGAAAACCGTATTGATCGGCGCCATTTGTAATATCGTGTTGGACCCTATCTTGATCTTTGGGCTGGGCATGGGCGTGAAGGGCGCGGCACTGGCGACGGTAATTTCACAGGGAATTTCCTGCGTATGGGTTCTGTCTTTTTTGACAGGAAGCAAGACGGTTCTTAAGATCAAAAAAGAAAATTTTCTGACCGGACTTCGCTTTTTGCCGCCTTGTATTGCGCTCGGCATGTCGGCGTTTGTCATGCAGGGCAGTGAAAGTGTCATTTCGCTTTGTTTCAATTCTTCTCTGCTCCAATACGGCGGAGATCTGGCAGTCGGCGCGATGACCATTCTCAGCAGTGTGATGCAGTTCGCGATGCTGCCGCTGCAAGGGATTGCCCAAGGCGCGCAGCCGATCAGCAGCTATAATTTCGGCGCGGGAAACAGGGAACGTGTCAGCCGGACCTTCCGGCTGCTCCTGCGAAGCAGCCTCGTGTATTCTTTCGGCCTGTGGGCGCTGGTACAGCTGTTTCCGGGCGCGTTCGCGGGGCTGTTCACCAACGACGCGGCGCTGCTGGCCTTTACCGCAAAAGCGCTGCGTGTCTACTGCGGCGCCTTATGTCTGTTCGGCGCGCAGATTGCCTGTCAGATGACTTTTGTATCGACCGGAAACGCGGTCTGTTCGATCATTGTGGCGATTCTCCGCAAGTTCGTCCTGCTCATCCCGCTCATTTATCTGATGCCGCGCCTGATGGCAGATCAGACCATGGCGGTATATACCGCGGAGCCAATCGCGGACGGCATCGCGGTACTCTGCACCGTAATGATTTTTGCGGTACAGTTCAAAAAAGCCCTGCACAGGCTAGATGAAGCGCGGACGTAAAAACTGCCCGATCATTGCGGATTGCTTTTTGCGGCATTTTCCCGTATAATACGGATAGACGATAGCAAAATGAAAGGGCCGAGCGCCCTTTTTGCATGAATAAAAAGAAAAGGAAGAATCAATGTTAACAGTTACAAATGTCAGTATGAACTTCAGCGGGCAGCCGCTGTTTAAGGATGTGGATCTCAAATTCACGCCGGGCAACTGCTACGGTATCATCGGCGCTAACGGCGCGGGCAAATCCACGTTCCTGCGCATCCTTTCGGGCGATCTCGACCCGACCACCGGAGATGTGTCACTCAAACCGGGTGTGCGGATGTCCGTACTCAAGCAGGACCATTTCGCATTCGATGAATTTACGGTGCTCGACACCGTTATCATGGGTAATCGCCGTCTGTACGATGTGATGAAGGAAAAGGACGCCATCTACATGAAGGAAGATTTCAGCGACGAAGACGGCATGCGCGCCGCGGAGCTGGAATCCGAGTTCGCGGAAATGAACGGCTGGGAGGCAGAGTCCGATGTGAGCCGTCTGATCCAGGGGCTGGGCTTATCTGCGGACATTCTGTATGCGCAGATGGCGAGCCTGACCGCGAAAGAAAAGGTCAAAGTGCTGCTCGCGCAGGCACTGTTCGGCAATCCGGGCATCATCCTGCTTGACGAGCCGACCAACCATCTGGACGTCAAAGCCATCGCCTGGCTGGAGGATTTTTTGATGGAATATCCAGGAACGGTGCTGGTTGTTTCGCACGACAGACATTTCCTCAATACGGTCTGCACGAACATCGTTGACGTCGATTACGGCAAGATCAAGATGTATGTCGGCAACTATGAGTTCTGGTACGAATCCAGCCAGATGGTGCAGCGCATGATCAAGGACCAGAACAAGAAGAATGAAGAAAAGATCAAGGAGCTGCAGGCGTTCATCCAGCGTTTCTCTGCCAACAAGTCCAAGTCCAAGCAGGCGACCTCGCGCCGCAAGCTTCTGGATAAGCTGAGCGTGGAGGAAATGCCGGCGTCCTCGCGCCGCTACCCGTTCGTCGGCTTCAAGATGGACCGTGAGCCGGGCAAGGAAATCCTGCAGGTGGAGGGCATCTCCAAGACCATCGATGGCGTGAAGGTGCTCGACAACGTATCTTTCCGCGTCAACAATGGAGATAAGATCGCCTTTGTCGGTGAAAACGAGATCGCGAACACCACGCTGTTCAAGATTATCATGGGCGAATTGGAGCCGGACGAAGGCAGCTATAAATGGGGCGTGACGATCGCGACCTCGTATTTTCCGCTCGACAACTCGGACTTCTTTAACGGCTGCGATCTGAATCTTGTCGAATGGCTCTCACAGTATTCACAGGATACCAGCGAGACCTTCCTGCGCGGCTTCCTCGGCAAGATGCTGTTCTCCGGCGACGAGGTCTACAAACCGGTCAAGGTCCTCTCCGGCGGCGAAAAGGTGCGCTGCATGCTTTCCCGGATGATGCTCTTCGGTTCGAATATGCTCGTGCTCGACCAGCCGACCAACCATTTGGACCTTGAGTCCATCACCGCGGTCAACGAGGGGCTGATCGCCTTTAAGGGTGGCATTCTCTTCGCGTCGCACGACCACGAATTTATCCAGACTATCGCAAACCGCATCATCGAGATTCAGCCGGACGGCAGCATTGTCGATAAGCTCTGCAGCTACGACGAATACATCGGCGAATAAGCGCGAATCGGCAAGTGGCTGCCGCATTTTTTTCCCAACGGAAACGCGAAACAGCGAAAAAAGGAATGAAAGCACGTATAGGAGGCTCAGCATCTTCCATGCGTGCTTTTATCTTGCTTCTTCGTTTTTGTTGCTAATTTTTCGTTTTTTTTTACAAAAACACTGTTTAGGCGCGGAAAAAAGTGGTATAATTCAAGATGCAAATACAAAAGCACACAGGCAAGTCTGCCAAAAGGCAGGGGCGCAAAGCGCAAAAGGTTCGCGGCTTAAGGGGGCTCGAAAGAGCATGGCTGCCGATCATGATATCGACCGCAATACGTTGAAGCGAGCTTTGGCTTGCTTCTTTTGTATTTGCGGAAAAAGCGAAGACAAAAGTGTGCAAAACGGAACCGCGGGTTCCGTTGCATACATGCCTGTCATGCATGGCAGGCACTGCGCAAGGTGCTTTTGTCGTGATTTCGAAAATATCGCCCGGCGATATTTCCTGCATAATGAGGAAGGGGAGTGTCGATACGAAAAAAAGAAAAAGCGAATTTTGTCAGAACGTAAAACAAAGCGAAACAAGGAGAAAGAAAATGAAAAAATTATTTGCTATTTTAATGAGCGTGCTCATGATAGCATGCTTCATGCCAACGATGGCGTTCGCGGATGGGGAAACGGCTGTAAAAGGTACGGAACAAAATCCGTATACCTTGGAAGATCTTGGCAATATGAATCGCCAAACGTACATAGATGCTCAAAAAACACTTGGAGGCACCATGTATGTTACGGTTGACAATTATCAGTATGAAACTAATGGCACGCTTGGCAACGGTGTACGAGATGACGCTACTGGTCAGAAACCTGACCACAATAAATTGAATTCGTATGCCGAAAACGGATATCTGAGTCCAAAAGATGAGAATGGTAAGGGAAATGACGGCGCCAACGGCATGAATATTGTATTTGTCGGAGGAACTATCACAAGTCAGAAAACGGGATACAAAGACATCGATCATATCGACACAAGTCTGTTACTCGCGGTTCCGGCTTATACCAATGTAACATTTAAAGGAACCCAATTTAATGGAGTGTTCAGCTTTAACTATCAGCTTTACACATCGCCATGGAGCCAACTTGGTGAATTGAAATTTGATGGCTGTACTTTTAATGGTATCATTGTTGGAGCGACTGCTGCGCAGACATTGACATTTGATGGTTGTACTTTCAATAATTATACAAACACTGAAAGTGTCAATAATTCCAATCCGACATGGATTCGGCCGGCTTACGGTAACTGGACTGCCGATGATAACAGAGGACAGGGCGAAGATTTTAAATCTCTCACCAAGATTAACTTTACAAATAATAAGGTAACAAGCACTCGTCCGGTAAAATTTGAATACGTTGCACTGTGGAAGGACGCGGATGTGACTATTACTGGAAATACGTTCAACATCAGCAAACAGACAGGCGACACCGAATGTAAAAATGTGGGCATTTATTTAGGCGCACATGATAGTGCATATAATAATGATAACGGAAAAACGGTGACTCTCACTTGGGATAATAACAAAACGGAAGGCGAAACAGCCGCTGCGATTTGTTTACCTACTGGAAAGCGAAGTTTACCTAAGGGTTCAAAAGTACTTAACTCCTCCGGTGAGGAAATTGCGATTTCAGCAAGAGAATGGAAAACCGAGAACAACATTACAATTGGAAATACAGTAAGCGGTTATGCGACATTGCAGGAAGCAATCAATGCGGCAAACGATGGCAGCACGGTAAAACTTCTTGCCAATACCACAGAAGACATTACAATTCCTGCGGGCAAAAAGGTTACGCTTAACCTTAATGGCAAAACACTCACAAATAAAAACAGTGATACCATTACGGTTCAAAACGGTGCAGAGTTAACGATTGAAGGTACGGGAACTGTTGACAATGTGACACATGGAAAAGCGGCTATTTTTAACAACGGCACCGCAGTGTTGAATGGCGGAACATATGACAGAAGCGCAGAAACCGGTGCATCAGCAACTGGAAGCGGTGAAAACTCGTATTATACAATTGTGAACCATGGGACCATGACGATTGCTACAGGCGTGACGGTTCAAACCGCGAAAAATAACAATCAGTACGGAAAATATTCTTCATTGGTTGAAAATGGATACTATGACTATAAGTCAACAAATCCAAGAAGCGGATATGTTTCGGGAACAAATCAAGCAGAACCAACACTGACTATCAATGGCGGAACATTTTTAGGCGGACTGAATACGATTAAGAATGATGATGGCGCGAAAGTCGTAATTCACAATGGCAATTTCAATAACTACAGCCAAGCAGCTGTACAGAATCATAGTATCGCGACCATTAACGGCGGCACATTCACTGGAGCTAATGGCACCGAAACTGCTGTCGCAGTTTTCAATTGCGGAGTTTGCAGCAATATCGCTGAAAAAGATAAACATCAGCTGACCATTACCGATGGTACATTCAATGGAAAGATTATTAAAACTACAGGTACAATTTCCATTACCGGCGGCGAATTTACGTCAAATCCAAAAGACTATGTAGATAAGAGCTGCAAAGTTTTTAAAGTATCCGATACAAAGTTCATGGTAGCTACAGATAATGCAAAACCAGCGGGGTATTATTGGACCGCAGTTGAAGGAAAGGCTTGGGACTATGAAGGTACTGCAATTACATATACCCCGTATGTACCGACTGACAACGTAACCAATCAGTCTGAGAATACCGCAACCGGTACGCCGGCTACGACTACGGCGGACATCAACGCGTCTACAACGACTGCCGCTGACGGAACGAAGACCACCACAGCGACGGTTGATGATCAGACGGCTGACAAGATCGTGGATAAGGCAACCGCGAACAAATCCGAGCAGATCATCATAGATGCGACGAGCGCGGCAGGCGCAGTTGCAGCGGCAGAAGTCGGAATTCCGGAAAAGACAGTCAAGGAAATCACCGAAAAAACTGACGCGAACCTCACCTTTAAAACCGATGCCGCGAAGGTTCAATTAGACAAAAACGCTGTTGACGCGCTGGCGGCGCAGGCCGGAACAACCGGAACCGTTAAGCTGCTTGTAAAAACCGTTAAGAGCGACGCGGATATCCATCAGGTTGAGTTGAAGCTGGTTACTTCCAACGGCGCGGTAACCGACTTTCATGGCGGCAACGTCACCGTTACAATCAAGCCAAGCGCGACGCTGAACGCGAAGGAAGTCATCTGCGTTTACATCGACGATAATGGCGTTTACCACAGAGTAGACGGTAAGAAGAACGCGGACGGCACCTATACCTTTACAACCGGACATTTCTCCACATACGCGATTATGAGCGTAGAGGACGCAGAGAAGGTATTCGAGCAGCAAGACGCGAAGGCAGCGGAACAGGCAAAAGAAATCATGCTGCAGGCACGCTCCGCGAAGACCGCGAAAGGCAACATCAAAGTAAATCTGAAAGTCAACGAGGACGCAATCAAGGCAATCGAGGATCTGGGCTACACTGTAAAATATAAATTCTACAGAAGCACGATTAAGAACGCGAAATACGTTGGCAAGTTTGAGACAACTGCCAAGACCTATACCAACACGACAGGCAAGAAGGGTACGAGATACTATTACAAGGCCAGAGTCATGGTATATGACGCGCAGGGCGAATTAGTCGCGAAGACCGCTTTGACCCAGTGCAAATACGCTTGCAGAATCAAATAGTCTACGAAGCAAGACCTTCCGGACAGCGCGCGTAAAAGCCCGCGCTCCAAACCGGATGCAGACAAAACAGCATTGTAAACATACGAAAGGGGCTGTCGCTTTAACGAAAAAAACCGTTAGAGCGCAGCCCTCTTTTTGTTATTCCGGAAATATCGTTTGCGATATTTCCGGAATAACGATAAAAGCACCTTGCGAAGCGGCGTTCATGGGTGAGCGCCATGTGTGCATAGAAATCTCTGATTTCGTTATGCGCACTTTTATCCTAGCTGTCAGCTTACAAATGTGACGGAATTTTGTTCTGTCTTTTTAACTCTACCAGTTAACTCTACCAGGAATGATCGCTTGCGATGTTTCCGGAAAGAGGAAAGCGCAAGTGAAAGTTCCCATTTTCACGTAGTTTAAGCAAAAAGATGTAATGCATCGCCTGTTTTCTGCGCGTGCCTCAAGGTTTTTTAGGCAAAATAGATGGAATTTCCATCTCGTTTTCAAAAAACTATGAGCGAACACAAATTTTATAAAAATATATTGGCGTTTGCGACAAAAATCAGAGGGAGTGTGCTTGATATTCCATGCGGCATCTGAGCCAAGGCCAACTTCGTTACATCTTTGGGCACTTTTTACCCCAAAAAGCGGCGCGATCGTGAAAGTGAAGGAAACAGTATGGCCTTCCGATGCGCTTCCCGCGTGGCGAGGCTTCATTTTTCGCGCGCTTCACGAAAGAATGGCGATGGACAGCTTGACCAGATAGTTGTTATAGCCTTCGGTGGAGAGATCATCGAGGATGACGTCCTCGTAGAAGTAATTGTCAAGCTTCAAATGATGTTCCTTTGCGTAGGCGAGCAGCTTGAGACAGTTCGCGTGAATATTTTCATAGCCATGCGCGTCGTAGAGCACCAAAAAAGTGCCGCCGCCGCTCAGCGAGACCTGTTTACTGTCAACATCCGCCAGCTCAGAAGGATGCACATAGGTGTAGAATTCAGAGTACTGATAGCCGTCCGCGGTGACAGAATCACGCGGAATCGCGGCGCCGATGGGGTAAGCGCTGTAAAGACCGAGAGATTGACAAAAAGCAAAATGCTTGCCCAAAGCTTCGGCAACCGCGCGCTCATCGTCCGCGCCCTTGTATTCGGTGGTGATGAAATATTCATCCGGCGCTTTTTCGATGATGATCTTGCCGACCGGCGCGCGCAGACCTTCTTCTGTTTCCTGAATCTTCTTGTCGATATAGCCCTTCGCCCAGGTCAAAGCGGCGATGCGTTCGTCGATTGTCGCTTTTTTGGACTCCAAAAGCTGAATCAGAGCCTCCGGCGAGCGATGATCCATGTGCTCCTTGATTTCATGGATGCTCACACCGAGTTCCCGCAGCATGGCGATGATGGCAAAGGTTTCCGGCTGTGAGTAGGAATAGTAGCGATAGCCGTTTTCGCCGATCACATCAGGCTTGAAGATGCCGCACTGGTCATAGTGAAACAGGGTTTGTTTTTTGATTCCGAACAGCTTGGCAAATTCTCCGGTCGTAAAATAGGTTTTGTTTTTTTTCATAGTGCCTGCGCCTCCCCTGCGAAAATATTTTAGAATCGCTCCGCGTTAAAATCATTCTATCACATTTTCGCGTTGTTTGACAGCGGCTTTTTGGGAACCGGCGAAGGCGCGCGCCGGCAAAAACAGGGAGAAACTTGCTCTTTGAAGCCCCCCTGTGGTATAATGGTCTTGTCCCATGAACACGAGCAGATGCGAAGTGTGAATGGCTGGACAAACCTTATGCTGAAGTTCACCGGAAGGAGCCGGCTATGAACTTGTCGTATTGTGGTCTTGTCCCATGAACACGAGCAGACGCGAAGTGTGAATGGCTGGACAAACCTTATGCTGAAGTTCACCGGCAAGAGCCGGCTATGAACTTGTCGTATTGTGGTCTTGTCCCATGAACACGAGCAAATGCGAAGTGTGAATGGCTAGACAAACCTTATGCTGAAGTTCACCGGAAGGAGCCGGCTATGAACTTGTCGTATTATGGTCTTGTCCCAATAATCGACACTGCCATAAGGAAGGAATCAAAGAAGTAAGAGGAACGCATGATGAAATATTTAGAAATCGGAATCGAAACGCGGCGAGAGGGAATCGAATTGATCCTGTCGGCGCTGATGAATCTGGGCATTACAGACGCGGTGGTGGAAGATCCCGCGGACATCGATGACCTGCTCAAAAAAGAAAAAGGCTACGAATGGGATTATATCGATGACAGCATACTGGAGTTAAAGAACGAGACACCGAAGGTGACCATATATATGAACGACGACGAAGAGGGGCGTGAAAAAGCCGAAGCGGTTTGCGCGGCCATGCGCGAACTCAAGACGCAGGCAGAGGCAGGAGCCTTCGGCGAGCAGCTCGATATCGGCAGCCTGCAAACCGAGATTCGCTGTGAGGACGACAGCGAGTGGAAGGACAACTGGAAGGCATATTTCAAACCCGCGAAGGTCAGCAGATCTATCGTCGTCAAACCGACATGGGAGTCTTACGAACCGAAAGCAGGCGAAAAAATCATTGAAATCGACCCGGGCATGGCTTTTGGCACCGGCACACATGAAACAACCTCTCTGTGCATCCGGCTGATGGAGGACTATCTTGTGCCTGGAGAAAAAGTTTTAGACGTAGGCTGCGGCTCCGGCATTCTTTCCATCGCGGGCGCGCTGCTCGGCGCTTCGGAAGTGCTTGGCGTGGAGATCGACCCGGACGCGGTGGCAATCGCTGGCGAAAACATCGCCCTGAATCATGTAGAGCGAATCGCTTCCGCGCAGTACGGAGATTTGACCAAGGGCATTGACTTTCAGGCGGACGTCATCGTAGCGAATCTGATGGCAGATCTGGTCGTTACCCTCAGCAAGGATGTCGCGAGACATCTGCTGCCGGGCGGCAGATATATTTCCTCGGGAATTCTGGTCGAAAAAATGCCGGAGGTTGTTGACGCAATGCGCGCGCTCGGTTTCGCCATCATGGAGGTCAAAGAGGATGGCATGTGGTGCGCGATTGTGGCTAAGCGTTAGTCGAGGGATTTAAAAAACAGATAGGAAACGCAGGAGAATATGATTAAATTTTTTGTTGAGGAAGAAGCAGTGACAAGCAGCCGAATCTATTTGGAGGACGCGCAGGACATCAAACATTTGACGCGCGTCCTGCGCGCGAAATGCGGCGACGCGGTCACCGTCTGCGACGGCACCGGATGGGAATACGAAACGGAAATCGAAGAAATCGAAGATGCTTGTGTGACACTGCGCATTGTAGACAGGCAGAAGGACGCGACAGAACCGTTGACGCGCGTAACTCTGTTTCAGGGTGTGCCGAAGGCGGCGAAGATGGAAACGGTCATTCAAAAGACTGTCGAACTGGGCGTGGATTGCATTGTGCCGGTTTTTACAGCGCGGACTGTGGTTGTCGAAAAAGGGAATTTTTCAAAAAAAATGACACGCTGGCAAAAAATTGCCGATGAAGCTGTGAAGCAGTGCAAGCGCGGCAAAATTCCACAGGTTGAGCCGCAGCTCGATTTTGACGAAATGTGCAGAAAGCTGGAAGATTATGACCTGATTCTCTGTCCCTACGAAAATGAAACAGGGAGAACCTTAAAGGATTGTCTGCGTGAGGCATGCGGCAGCTTCGGTAAAGATGGATCTAATGAGAAGAATCCCTGCGAAAGACGCAACGTGTCCGGCGCGTCTTTCGCGGACAACATACCGCCGCGAAAGATTGCTCTCATCATCGGGCCGGAGGGCGGCTTTGCCGATGAAGAAATCGCCAAGCTGCGCGCGCTGCCGACACCGGCGCAAATCGTCAGCCTTGGCAAGATTATTCTGCGTACCGAAACCGCGGGCATGGCAGCGCTGGCGATGATCATGTACGAATACGAGCTGTAACGCGGCGCGGCAGTGATGACCGCGCGAAGTCGCGCCGCCGATCGCGCGCGGAGCAATACGCGCGCGGCAAAAAGCCGACGTTCCGCTGCGGCGCTGTTTTGCGCGCCGCGGAACGTCGGCTCTTTCTTTTGGTTATGTAGGAAATATCGCTTGCGATATTTCCGGAATATTGACGAAAGCACCTTGCGAAGCGCCTGCCATGCATGGCAGACATGTGTATAAAGGAATCGCAGGTTCCGTTTTGCACACTTTTGTTCTTCTAAGCGGCATGCGCGCAGAACTCTTCAGATTATGTTATGCGCGATCCATGCCTTTGCTTTTCGCGCCGCAGTCCGCTTCGCGTTCATGGGTATGCTGCTCGCATTGCCGCGGTCCGCTTCGCGTCTGTGGGTATGCTGCTCGTATTGCCGGCTTGCTTCGCGTCTGTGGGTATGCTGCTCGCATTACCGACTCACTTCGCGTCTGTGGGCATGCCGCCTGCATTGCCGGTCCGCTTCGCGTTCGTGGGCATGCTGCTCGCATTGTCGCGGTCCGCTTCGCGTCTGTGGGCATGCCGCTTGCATTGCCGGTCCGCTTCGCGTTCATGAGTATGCCGCTTGCATTGCCGGCTCGCTTCGCGTTCGTAGGGATCGCGGCGACGCAGTCTCGCTTACGCTTCGGCTTTGTCTGCCTCGCGTTCTTCCTGTTTCGACTTTACGTGACGTTTGATGGCCGCGAAGGTTTCATCGCTGATATCATGCTCAATCTTGCAGGCATCCTCCGCCGCAGTCTTGGAATCTACGCCGATATAGGTCAGAACCGCGGTAAGTACGGTGTGCCGCTCATAGATTTTTTCCGCGATCTCGTGCCCGCTCGCGGTCAGACGCAGATGACCGCCGTCATCCACAGTAATGTAACCGTTTTCTTTGAGGAGACCGACTGCCCGGCTGACGCTCGGCTTGCTGAACCCCATATATTCCCCGACGTCGATGGAACGTACCGCAGGCAGCTCCTTTGAAAGAACATAAATCGTCTCCAGGTACATTTCACCGGATTCTTGCAGTTTCATATGCGAGCCTCCCTATTTGTCGTCGCGCTGCCATTCCAGCATTTTGCGATAGGTGCTGCAGCCAAAAACGATGCCGACGATGAAAACGCCCGCAATGGCGGCATTCCTTACAATTTTGGAAACATCCACATTCACGCTCACTTCAACCAGATCGTTGTTGCGTCTTTTTTTATTCTGTTTATCTTTACGTTTCATGTTTGGAACCCCCTTGTTTATCCGATATCCGTACGGAAGTATTCTCCTTCCATTTTAACAGAAACGAGGGTAAAAGGAAAGCCCCAACTTTGCGCGGAAGCGGAAAATATCATCCGCTTGCGTTTCCGGCAATTTTTGTGATGTCGAATCGCGGCGTGCGTAGATACCGTCCGAGTCCGTAGAGAGAATCTGCGTCACCGCGCCGCACTACGGAGGTCCGCTGGTAGGAGGTGAAGGTTGCTTGCATGCCGAGCGCCTTGAGCGTCGAATCTGCCGTGCCGTCCATCGGATAAGCGCCGTAAGGCCAGGCGAAAACCTGTGGCGGCTTGCCGGCCGCCGCTGTGATCAATCTCTGATTTTTTTGCGAATCCTCGCGCAGAAGCCGCGCATAGGTTTCGAAGTCTTCTCCTTTTTTGCGGTCAGCGCCCTTACGACCGTTACGGATGCGATGCAGATCATAGGTATGGCTTGCAAATTCCACAAGACCGGAGCGGCTCATCAGCGCGACTTCTCCCCACGAAAGCGCGCAGCTTGCAGGGACGCGATAGATGTCGTCGGAGCTGCGCGCGCAATCCGCGCCAATCAGCGCGATAACAGCTTTGGCCTGATATTGCCGCAGCAGGGGGAAGGCATAGGTATAGTTGTTGCAGTAACCATCATCGAAGCTCAGAATGACAGGCTTTCGCGGAAGCTTGGCACCCTCCGCGGCGTAAGCGATGAGGCGTGACGGCAGAATCGTGGTGTAACCGTTGGCCCGCAGCCATTTGAGATCGCTTTCCAGACGCTCCGCTCTGATAAAATAATCGTTTTCTTTACCGTCGTTGTCTGTGATGCCATGATACATGAGAATCGGGATGCCGATCGATTCCCGGCTGTCTGCCGGCAGGGGCGCGGCACAAAACGTCAGTGCTGAGACAGCGGCATGGGAAAGCACCGCCGCGCCCGGGTCGCGAAGCACCGCTGCAGCCCGTTGACAAGCCCGGCCATAAGACCACAGCCCTGCGATCAGAAACAAAATGAGGCATAGCAAAAGCAGAATATCAAATTTACGAATTTTCATAAGAACAGAACCTTTCCGCCGCGCGTAAGGGGAGCTTTCCGCGAGGTGACGCTGAACAGAACCGGATTCCCGCGGAATACAGACAAGACAACGCTTCGCTGATACGGCTGTATATTTTATGCGGCAAAGAGAAAAAAAGAAGCGCGAAGACTTTGCGGGACACGAATTTTGTGGTAAAATAAATTACTGCAGGGCCGACTGCGCCCGCAAACTACGAGAAGGAGGCGCCCGATGAAGGCTGCATTTCATACATTGGGCTGCAAGGTCAACCAGTACGAAACCGAAGCCATGAAGGAACAGTTTCGCGACGCCGGATACGAGATTACCGGCGAAGAAGACCCTGCGGACGTTTATATCATCAATACCTGCACGGTGACGAACCTCGCGGACCGCAAGTCGCGGCAGTATATCCGCCGCATGAAAAAACAGTGCCCGCAGGCCATTGTCGCGGTAACCGGCTGTTACGCGCAGGTCAAACCTGAGGAAGTCGCGGCGCTGCCGGAGGTTGACATCGTCGCAGGAACCGGCGAAAAGAACCATCTGGTGCGATACGTCGGCGAATATCTGCAAAATCACAGCAAGCAGACGCATATTTTGGAGTATGACGCGCTGACATCCTACCATGATAAGGGCATTATCACGTCCATGGATTCCCGTACCCGCGCCTATATCAAGATCCAGGAGGGCTGCAACCGATTCTGCTCCTATTGTCTGATCCCGTTTGCGCGTGGGCAGGTGCGCAGCCGCGACCCGCGGGAGATCATTTTGGAAGCGCAGACGCTGATCGCGAACGGCTTCAAGGAACTGGTGCTGACCGGTATCAACACAGCGCTCTACGGCACCGAGGAAAATTTTTTGTATCCGCTTCTGCCTTCTGAACAGGAGCACGGCATGCGGGGCATCGAAATCATCATCAGCAGACTGAACGCGCTGGAGGGCGATTTTCGTATTCGACTGAGCTCGCTGGAGCCTACGGTGGTCAATGCCGATTATGTCAAGCGGCTTTTGGCGTATGAGAAGCTTTGCCCGCATCTGCACCTCTCGATCCAGAGCGGCAGCGATAAGATTATCGCGGCGATGAACCGGCATTACAGCCGCGAGGAATATCTGGACATTGTGCGCGTACTCAAAGCACGTGATCCGCATTACGGGATTACAACCGACATCATTTGCGGCTTTCCGGGTGAAACCGACGAAGATTTCGCGGACAGCGTGCGCATGGTGGAGGAGGCGGGATTCCTCAAGGTGCATGCCTTCAAATATTCCAAGCGTGAGGGAACCGCGGCCTATGAGATGAAAAACCAGGTGCCCGGAGAAATCAAAAATGCGAGAGTGACCGCCCTCATCGAAGCCGGAGAACGGCAGGCGGAGATTTTCCTCAGGGAAAGCATCGGCGAGGTGCGAAGCGTCTTGTTCGAGGAATACGCGGGCGATGAGGCGCGGAACGCGGGGGAGCCTGGCATAAACATCGAAAACGGCGATGATGCGCGGCCGGCAGACAAACGCCTGCTTTGCGGCTACGCGGAGAATTATGTCAAGGTTTACGCGATGGGCAGCGCCGAGGATTTTCATTGTTTCAAAAAAGTAAAACTTTTAAGTATATATCAAGACGGACTGAAAGGAGAAATTTTACCATGAGCGACTGTGTATTCTGCATGATTGCAAACCACGAAATTCCATCTAATATCGCGTACGAGGATGACAAGATTATCGCGTTTCACGACTTGGACCCACAGGCACCGGTACATGTACTGGTAATCCCTAAAAAGCATATCGCGTCGTTGGACGCGACGACCGACGAGGATCAAGAGCTGCTTGGCTATCTGCTGTGCAAGATCAAGGATATCGCAAAGGATCTCGGACTGGAGAACGGCTACCGTGTGGTCAGCAACAACGGCGATGACGCGTTCCAAACGGTCAAGCATCTGCATTTCCATGTGATCGGCAAGCAGCAGATGGGTTGGCCGCCGTTCCCGAAACAAGTGTAAGCGCCGCGCGAAAGAAAATATAGGAAATTACAAAAAAACTTCGCCGTTTCTGTTAGACTGTGATACAATGTACTTGGTACTGCGATTTGCAGCCCCAGCCCACTGATTTGCAGCGCGCAAGCCGCGAGGCATTTTAAGGGGCGAGCCGTAAGGCGAAGGCAGAAGCGAGGCAGGTCTCACGCCCAAAAGTGCAGCGCATAAGCCGCGTGGCATTTTAAGGGCAAAGCAGCGGAAGCATCTGCCAAAAAGGAGGCGAAGTCAAGGCCGCTGAGCGGCCGGACGAATATCTATGATGAAATTTGACATGCACTGCCACACGAAGGCAGGCTCCATCGACGCGAGTGTCAGTGTGGAAAGATACATTGAGCTGCTTTCGGCTCAGGGATTCGATGGAATGCTGGTCACCGACCACGACTCGTATAAGGGTTATCACAAATGGATGCGTCAAAACGGCAGATCTTTTTGGTCGATTGAGCAGATTGAAGAGAAACTGGAAAAGACCTTTCACATCGCCCCGGCGAAACAACGGGCAGAGGAAGAACGCGAACAAAAAAAATTCTGCGTGCTGGCCGGAATTGAATATGATACCAAAGACGCAGGACATTTTCTTGTCATTATGCCGGATCATGTCAAGATGCGGCTTTTGCAGATTCGAGGGATGTCCGCGGAGCGTCTGATTCAGATTGTGCACCTTTTTGGAGGCGTGCTGGGACCGGCGCATCCGTTCGGACAGAGGAGCTCGAGCGCCATGTTTTTCAAAACAATCAAGAATAAACCGGAAATCCTGCAGAAGGTGGATTTTATCGAGGGCTTCAATACCTGCGAAAAACCGGAATCCAACCGTTTGGCACAGCTTTTGGCTGAGAAACTGGGCAAGCCCTGCACCGGCGGCTCCGACGCGCATAATGAAGCGTATGTCGGTATGGCCTATACGTTCATCGATCGTGAGATCACCTGCAATGATGACCTGATCGCGGCTATCCGTGAAGGGCAGCTTGCCGGCTGCGGCGGACAGGAACGTGAACGCACGCGTAAGGCAGAGATGAAGGATGCCTTTTACAGCGTTTGGGGATTTAAGGTTTACAATCGCGGCCTTGGCGTACTGTTCGCGCCGTATCGCAAATACCGCATCAAAGAGCTCCGCCACGCCCATCAAAAATAGCGGGCAGAGAGATTTTTGTAAGAAACCTTGTGAATTCTAAAAGAAATAACTTGCGAAACGCCTAAAAAAAGTGTATAATATTTTTGATGTGACATTTGAAGTGTCACAAAATCTGTTCATGGCTGCACTATTTCATAGAAGTCAGGAGGTGAATTGGAACATGGCACAAGTAATCGTAAGAGAAAACGAAAGTTTGGAATCCGCTCTGAAAAGATTCAAAAGATCCTGCGCTAGAGACGGCGTGATGAGCGAACTGAGAAAAAGAGAACATTACGAAAAACCAAGCGTAAAGAGAAAGAAAAAATCTGAAGCCGCTAGAAAAAAGGCTAAGAAATACTAATCCATTCACAGTCATTTCTTGCCTGCGGTGAGAAAACCGAACGTGGTTTTCGTGAATCGAGGTGAAATATAAATGGCATTGAAAGAACAATTGATGGCAGACTTCAAGGAGGCTATGAAGGCTCACGATGAGGTCGCTAAGAATACGATCAGTTTCGCGCGCGCGGCGATCAAGCAGTATGAGGTTGACCACCGGGAGGAACTGGACGATGACGGCATTGTCGCAATTTTATCCAAACAGGTAAAGATGAGAAAAGATGCCCTCGCTGATTTTGAAAAAGCCGGAAGAACAGATTTGGCCGAATCTTACCAAGCAGAAATCGATATTCTTAAAAAGTATCTGCCGGAGCAGCTTTCCGCGGAGAAACTGCGTGAAGTGATCGCAGGCGTCGCTGCTGACCTGAATATTGAGGGCGGCATGCAGAACATGGGCAAGCTCATGGGCGCTGTAATGGGCAAAGTCAAAGGACTTGCCGATGGCGGAGACGTAAAAAAAGAAGTCGAAGCGTTTCTTAAAAAATAATAGGAATGGACAAAAGTGTGCAAAATGGGATCGTAGATTCCTTTACACACATGCCTGTCATGCATGGCAGACACTTCGCAAGATGCTTTTGTCGATATTCCGGAAACATCGCAAGCGATATTTCCATGCATAATAAAAAATACTGAGGCAGTTCACGCGAGCTGCCTCAGATTTTTTTCTTGTGATTGGCGCTGAAATGACATATAATTTAATGTATCGGAAGAGATACGAAAAATCAGTGTTTCCCTGCAAATTGAAAGTGGGTGATGAAGTGATTCAGAAAACCTTTTTTGGAGAAAGCAAAAACATAGAATTCAAACGTGAGATTCCCGGCAATCATGAAAAACTCCTAAAAGATGTGATTGCTTTTTCAAACAGCACAGGTGGGAAGGTAATCCTTGGCATTGAAGATGACACCGGGATTGTCTGCGGGATAGGAGAACAAAGTCCGTTTAAACTGTCCGATTCCATATCGAACATGATTTCGGATGCCTGCGTGCCGCAGATTGAACCTGACATTTCGATACAAACGTTGGAGAACAAAACCATTCTTGAAATTGATATTGTACCGGGAAAATGCAGACCGTATTACCTTGCGAAGAAGGGGAAAGAAAGCAGTGCCTATATCCGGATTAACGGCACAAGTCGACCTGCAGACGTGAGAAAACTGCAGGAATTGGAGCTGGAAGGCCAAAGTATATCGTATGACACGCTCCAGGAAATCGGTCGTGAATATGATGAGGAAAAGGCATTGGCTCTATGCAAAAAAATGAAACAGATTGCAATGGATGCTTGTGAAGCGGAGGAAGAAAGAATTGCAGTAAAAGAACTTACCTTGGAAAAACTGCATGACTTCGGCTTGCTTTGCAGAGTCGGCAGGAATCCATATCCGACCCATGCGTTTGATCTTTTGACAGATAATACGAATAAAGCGGCCAAGATACAGTGCGCTTTGTTTAAAGGGGAGAGCAGGGATATCTTTATTGACCGAAAAGAATTTAGCGGGCCAATTTATGAACAAATTGACGATGCATACAATTTCGTTTTGCGGCACATTGATATGGGAGCGGAAATTGAAGGTGCATATCGAAGGGATCTATATGAGCTTCCGATATCGGCCATCCGAGAGACAATCGCGAATGCAGTTTTGCACCGAAGCTATCTCGACAGATCTTGTATACAGGTTTGTATCTACGACAACAGAATGGAAGTTTCGTCTCCGGGAATGCTATACGGAGGCTTAGATATAGAGACTGCGAAGACGGGAAAATCAACCTGTAGAAATGAAGCAATAGCGGAAGCATTTCATTATATGCGTATCGCAGAGGCATGGGGAACCGGCTTGCCAAGAATCCTAAACCGATGTCGAGAATACGGATTGCCGGCCCCACTGTTTGAAGAATTCGGCGATGGGTTCAAAGTGACTCTTTTCAGAAAGGAAAAGGAACGGTCTGATCGGCTAAGCGAAGCCGCTTATGTGTATGAGCCGTCCGGCATGCAAGATAATACCAAACGTGACACCCAAGTTGACACTCAAGTTGACACTCAATGTGACACCCAAGCTGACACTCAATATGATGCGCAAGGCGCTCATAAGGAGGAAATCGAGCGAATTGTCGAATTGATCAGGCAATATCGTAAAATTACGACCAAAGATATGGCGCGAGAATTAGGCGTGAGCGTGTCCACGGTTAAGCGGAGACTTAAATCCATACCGGAAGTTTCTTATGTAGGAAGCGGATTCAGCGGACACTGGGAGATCCGTGAAACGCCCCATGAAATAGGAAATTGATTCGAATGAGGCGTGGCGTATATCGGGAAATGCTTACAAAAGGCGAAGCTTTTACACAGCTCCACGAAAAGTACGGCATGACGGTCTACCCCTTAACAGAACGCTTTAAGCGAAAAACTCCACAGCGCTTAGCAGGCACTCGGAACCTGGCAGGAACCGGGTGCTTTGTTTTACGCGCGGCAAAACGGCGGGAAGAGCAGATACCGATAAATCTTCGCATGCGCGGCCTGCCCGGCGCATAAGCTATGAAGAGGAAAGCGTATGACTTTCGATTCGGTGACAGCAGGGGGACGGCGGATGAGACTGCTTGAGGAAGTATCTTATGATCTGGATTTTAGGAAAGTGCGGGTGATCTGCGAGGAAGGACTGGTGATCATGGAAAATGTGCAGTCGATCGTGATGTTGACGGACAGTGCTGTGACAGTGCATAACGGCAGCCGGTATGTTACGGTGTCCGGGGAAAATTTTCTGATCCGGGAGATCTGCGAGGGGAGACTGGCGATTGAGGGCAAGGTTCAAAAAGTGGAATTTTTATAGTGACCGGGTCGAAGTCTGCATCGAAGGTTTTCAAATCGGCAAGCTGCTGGACGCCGCCGCGAAAAACGGGATCCTGCTGCGCAGCGTGCGAGTGTATGCGGAAACGGAAGCGCAGGCTGAGATCGCGGCTTGCGACTTAAAGCGGCTTCAAAAACTGGCAGGCGCGAGATATCGCGTGAAGCCCAAGGCGCGGCGCGGGGCAGTGTATCAGACGCGCGCGTTCCTGCGGCGGCCGGTGCTGGCGATCGGGGTGCTGCTGGCGGCGGCGATCGTGATCGCGGAGTCTTTTTTTGTCGCGGCGATCGAGGTAGACGGCTATCGCGCGATCCCGGAATCCGAACTGCGTGCCTGCCTTGCGGAGTCCGGTATCCGAGAGGGCGCTTACCGCCCGGGCATCGACTGGGAAAGGGCAGAAACGGCGATTTTTGAAACCTTTCCGCAGATTATGTGGGTGCGCCTTGTGTATGACGGCAGGCTGGTCGTGCTGGAGGTGGCGGAGACCGGCCATAAGATTATCCGCGGTGAAACGGAGCTTTCGGAAGAAGAAGACTTGTTTGTGCCGGCGCCCGCGAAGCGGGACGGCTATTGCGACATCGTGGCCGCCCGCGGAGGCTATATCGAGAGCATCAATCCGACCTGGGGTGACGCGATGGCAGAGCCGGGTGATTATGTCAAGAAAGGACAGGTGCTGATCCGCGGACGGATTCCGATCGAGCCGACCACGTTCGAAGAGAACGCGCCGAAGGAATATTATGTACGTGCCCGCGGTGAAGTATGGGCGCGCGTGCCATACAGGCTGACCTTCCGACAGGAGCGTTATCTGCGCGGCGAGCAGGCAGAAGCGAATGGTACGAAGGCGGCGGAAACTGTCGAGAAGCGCAGCAGCGCAAAGACAAGCGCGCAGCATGAAACCGCGCGGACAGAGCAGCCTGCGGTAGTATCGAATCGCGTCGAAAAGACACAAAAACAGGCGAAAGCGAAGGCCGAACAGCAGATTCGCACCTGGGCCAAAGAAAATTTGCCGGAAAACGCTGAAATTGTAAAGAAAAGTTTGAATTTTATCCAAAAAGAAAATATAATAGAAGTAGGCGTGACCCTGGAGGTCCGCCAACAAATCGGAAAAGAACAGGAGATTGTATTTGGAACAGAAAATGCAAATCAGCAGCGAGATTGACCGCACAGAGCTTTTTGGCAATCTGGATGTCAACCTCAATCTTATCAAAGAAGCGACAGGCGTCGAAATGATTCAGCGCGAGGATCAGCTGATCCTCAAGGGGGAGAATCAAGACGCGCTGCAAACCGCGGAAGCGCTGCTCGAAGAACTGAGCCGCGTCCTCGAAAACGGTGAAAAACTAGACAGGCAGAAGGTCCTCTATATCATCAGCCTCAAAAAGGAGGGGGTGTCCTACTCCGAAAGCAAGGTAAATCGGGACGTAATCTGCTTTACCCATAACGGCAGGCCGCTGAAGCCTAAAACCATCGGACAAAAAAAATACGTAGACAGCATGCGCCAAAAGGATATTGTGTTCGGCATTGGGCCGGCAGGTACCGGCAAGACCTACATCGCGGTCGCGATGGCTGTCAATGCTTACAAAAATAAAGAAGTGCAGAAGATCATCCTGGCGCGTCCCGCGGTAGAGGCGGGCGAACGTCTGGGCTTCCTGCCCGGAGATCTGCAGGATAAGGTTGACCCGTACCTGCGTCCGCTGTACGACGCGCTCTACGATGTACTCGGCAGAGACGCGGCGCTCCGTCTCAAGGAAAAAGAAGTCATCGAAGTCGTTCCTCTTGCCTATATGAGAGGCCGCACGCTTGACAACGCGTTTATCATTCTCGATGAGGCGCAGAATACGACGCGAGAGCAGATGAAAATGCTTTTGACCCGTATGGGCTTCGGCTCAAAGGTTGTTGTTACCGGCGATATCACCCAGATCGACTTGCCGCGCGGCAAAAAATCCGGACTGGTGGAAGCGGAACGCGTGCTGAAGCATGTGCGGGATATCGACTTTTGCTACTTAAAAGATACCGATGTGGTGCGCCATGAGCTGGTCAGAAAGATCATCAACGCTTACGAGCAGTTCTACCAAAAGCACCCGGAGGAACTGCAGGAGGGATAGCGAATGGAACTGTATTTTGAAGAAGGACAAGTCGTGACCGAGGAACTCCGCGAAAAAATGCTGCGGGCTGCTGGATATGCTGTCGAAACGGAAGATATTTTCGGCTTGGAGCCCGCGCGCTGTGAAATCAGCGTGAGCTTTGTGGGACCAGACGAGATTCAAGCCCTGAACAGCGAATACCGCGGCATCGACCGCGTGACCGATGTGCTGTCTTTCCCGCAGTTTGCGGCGCTCGTGGACGAGGTGCCGGAGGTCGGGGAAATCTGTCTGGGTGACGTGGTAATCTGCAAGGACAAGGCTGAGGCGCAGGCGGAGGAATTTGGACATTCCTTTGAGCGGGAGCTGGTCTATCTGTTTGTGCACAGCGTACTGCACCTTTTGGGTTACGATCACGAGGAAGAAAACGATAAAAAAATCATGCGGCAAAGAGAAGAAGAAATCATGGCTTATATGGAGATTCCACGCTGAATCAAAAAATCCGCGCCGCAGGCAAAACGCGCGGAAGTGAACCGGCAAGCGCGCGGCAGGACTGCCGCTGCAGGAAGAAGTGAACAGCGAACCGCGGTTTGACAAAATAACGCGGAACGCGGAAACGGAACAGGAGGTAACAAAATGTTGTACAGAGATTTATACACGATGGCACAGGAAATGCTGCCGAGGGCCTATGCGCCGTTTTCAAAATTTCGGGTGGGGGCCGCTCTGCTGACAAAGGACGGAGAGGTATTCACCGGCTGCAATGTCGAGAATTCCTCGTTCGGCGCGACAATCTGCGCGGAACGGACCGCGTTTGTCAAGGCAATCTCCGAGGGAAGCAGAGAGTTTGAAGCCATCGCCATCGTCAGCTCCGAGGGAACCGCATGGCCTTGCGGCATCTGCAGACAATTCATGAAGGAATTCTGCGACGCGGACTTTAAAATCATCTCCGGCGACGATGAGGAAACCTTACGCGTCTATACCATGGAGGAAATGCTGCCGGAGGGCTTTCGGCTCTAAGCGCTGTCCACGCGCGGCATGCCGGATATCCGTCGCCGGTTTCACCAAACGCGGCGCGAAGGATGAGATCGCGGCGATACGCGCGGGACGCGGGCAGAAGAAAGGATATACAGATTGAAAACAGGATTTATAGGAATTATCGGACGGCCGAATGTCGGCAAATCCACACTGCTTAACGCGATTCTAGGAGAAAAGATCGCCATCACATCGAGCAAGCCGCAGACGACGCGCAACACAATTCGCGGCATCTATACGGATATTCCGGAGGGCGATTACAAAAAAGGTGTGCAGATGGTCTTCATCGATACGCCCGGCATACACAAGCCGCACAGCAAGCTCGGCGCGCTGATGACGGAATCCGCCGTCAATACATTCAAGGAGACAGAGGTGGTGCTGTTTCTGGTGGACAGCAAGCTCGACAAAGGACCGGGAGACCGTTACATCCTCAATATGCTCAAGGAAGTTAAAACGCCGAAGCTCCTCATCATCAACAAGATCGACCGCATGAGTCCGGAGGAATTCCGCGCGATCTATGAAGAATATCAAGCGCTCGGCGTGTTTGATGACATCTTCGGCATCTCCGCGCTCGAGGGACAGAATGTCGAGAAACTGCTGCTGCGGCTGAGAGATTTTCTTGAGGACGGGCCGATGTACTTCCCTGAGGACATGGTCACCGACCATCCGGAGCGTTTCATCGTCAGTGAGATCATTCGCGAAAAGGTGCTGCTCTACCTTGAGGACGAGGTGCCGCACGGCGTGGCGGTCGAGATCGAGCAGTACAAGGAGGAAAAGAATCTGACTCGCATCAGTGCCGTCATCTACTGCGAACGCAAGTCGCACAAGGCCATCATCATCGGCAAGCAGGGGCGTAAGCTCAAGGGCATCGGCAAGAGCGCGCGTCTGGAGATCGAGGCGCTGCTCGGCACGAAGGTGTATCTTGAGCTTTGGGTCAAGATCAAGGAAAACTGGCGGGATTCCGATTTTGCATTGTCGAATTTCGGGTATAAGGAAATGTAGGTGATTACATGCTTACGGATACAGAGGCCATCGTTCTGCGGCAGGTCAAGACCGTCAACGGCAGGCGCATGCTGCTCCTGTTCTCACAGAAATACGGCAAGATCAGCGTTGGCAGCAATCTGACGGAGAGCGGCAAGAATAAGTCCGCGCTGCCGCAGCGACCGTTTAGCTATGGAAGATACGAGCTGTTCAAGGGGCGCGAAAGCTATAATCTGAACCGCGGGCAGGTCATCAAGAGCTACTACGGCATCGGAGAGGATTTGGACAAATACATGGCAGCCTCTTATGTTCTGGAGCTGACCGAAAAACTCCTGGCGGACGAACTGCCGCAGCCTGCGCTGTTCCGCCTGCTTTTGGAATTTCTCGACGCGCTCGAAAAACGCGGCCGTAAGCAGGAAACGCTGGTCGAGGCCTATATCGTCAAGGCCATCGACTTGCTCGGCACCATGCCGCGGCTCGAAGCCTGCAGCGTCTGCGGCAAGGCAGGAGCGAACCGATATTTCAGCGTCGAAGAGGGCGGCATGATCTGCGCGGACTGCGCGCGGCAGCTGACGCGGAAGACAGACAAAGAAACATTGATTTATGACACGAATTTTGATATAGTAAATATATTAAAGTATTTCCAAAAAGAATCCTTCCGAGCGTTCCAGGGAATCGCTTTGGAGGATGAAATATTAAAAAAGCTTCATGCCATTCTGAGAAGCTGGCTTGCCTATCATTTTGGCGTGGAAAAGCTCAAAAGCGAAGTATTTTTGCTATATGGGCAAGATTGATTAAGGAGGTATTCAAATGGAAATCACATTGGAAAAAATCGAACTGGTCAAGGACAGAACCGGCGTATCCTACAAGGAAGCGAAAGAAGCGCTTGAAGCCGCGGACGGCAGCATCGTTGACGCGATTATCGCCATCGAGGAAACCGTTGATGTAAAGCCGGGCGCGAAGGCGAACGCTTTCGCGGCGGAGACCGTAGCGAAGATCAAGGATTTCGTCAGAAAGGGGAACATTTCCAAGATTACGGTGCAAAAGGGCGATACAACGATCGTCAACGTTCCGGTCAATGTCGGCGTGGTAGGCGCGATTGTGGCGCCTTGGGGCATGATCGCCGCAGCAATCGCGGCGTTTGGCTTCAGCTGCAAAATTACGCTGACCACCACAGACGGCAAGCATATCGACGTAAGCGGCAAGGCGGAGAACTTTGCCAGCGATATGAAGGAAAAAGGCTCTGTCGTATTCGACGGCATGATGGCGAAAGGCACCGATGTCGTGAACAACGTCAAGGAAAAAGCGCCGATTGTTGCCAATAATGTCGCCTCGGAGGTCGCGGGCACCTATGACAAAATCAAGGACGCGGCAGCGGATAAATACAATGAATTCAAGGCAAAAAAAGAAGCGTGCGCGGAGGAAGCGGACGACGACGATGAGGAGTGGGAGGAATTCTGCGAAAAGGTAGAAGATTTCTGTGATCACATCAGCGACGCAGCCGGAGATATGGCCGCGACCGCGGCGAAAAAAGCCGGAGACGCGGCGGAGCAGCTCAGCGAGACGCTGACGGAGGTCGCGGACGAAGCAAGGGAAGCTTCCGACAAGATTAAGGAGAAAAACGGCTTCTGGAGCATTTTCGCGGGAAAGAAAAAAGAAGAAACCGAAGCACAAAAAAAGGAAGAGTCCGCGCCGGCGGAAGCTGAGACAAAGACCGAGGACAAAGCGTCTGCGGATCCTGCGGATACCGCCAAAAGCGATGCTTCGGAAGAATAAAAATCAAAAGAATGAACAAAAAGAATAGGTAGGTTTAGAAAACATGAGCGATGTAAACAGAGAAGTTACAATGGAAAAAATCGTTGCCCTCGCGAAGAACAGAGGGTTTGTCTATCCGGGTTCCGAGATTTACGGCGGTCTGGCTAATACATGGGATTACGGTCCGCTGGGCGCGGAATTGAAAAAGAACGTCAAGAACGCCTGGTGGAGAAAATTCGTGCAGGAGTCCAAGTACAATGTCGGCCTCGACGCGGCGATTCTGATGAACCCGCAGACCTGGGTGGCATCCGGTCACGTGGGCGGATTCTCCGACCCGCTGGTAGACTGCAAGGCGTGCAAGTCCAGATTCCGCGCGGATAAGCTGATCGAGGATTTTCACGCGGCAAACGGCATGCCGGAGATCGTCGTGGACGGTTGGAGCAACGAAGAACTCGAAAAATACATCGCTGAGCATAACATCCCTTGTCCGGACTGCGGCAAGACCGATTTTACGGGTATCCGCCAGTTCAATCTGATGTTCAAGACGTTTCAGGGCGTAACCGAGGATTCCAAATCCGAATTATATCTGCGTCCGGAAACCGCGCAGGGGATCTTCGTCAATTTTAAGAATGTTCAGAGAACTTCCCGCAAGAAGGTTCCGTTCGGCATCGGCCAGATTGGCAAGTCCTTCCGCAACGAGATCACACCGGGCAACTTCATTTTCCGTGTGCGTGAATTCGAGCAGATGGAGCTGGAATTCTTCTGCGAACCGGGGACGGATTTGGAATGGTTTGACTATTGGAGAAGCTTCTGTCACAACTGGCTGCTTTCCTTAGGCATCAAGGACGAAAATCTCAGACTCCGCGACCACAGTCCGGAAGAGCTGTCCTTCTACTCCAAGGCAACGACCGACTTTGAATTCAAGTTCCCATTCGGCTGGGGCGAGCTCTGGGGCATTGCGGACCGTACCGATTACGACCTGACCCAGCATCAGAACACCTCCGGACAGGACCTGACCTATTTTGACCAGGATAAGAATGAACACTATATCCCTTATGTTATCGAACCGTCGCTGGGCGTGGAGAGAAGCGTGCTGGCATTCCTGTGCAACGCTTACCACGAGGAAGTTCTGACCGACGCGAACGGCAAAGAGGACGTGCGCGTAGTGATGAAATTCCATCCGGCGCTGGCGCCGTTCAAGGCTGCTGTGCTGCCGCTGGCTAAGAAGCTGGCGCCGATCGCGGAGCCGATTCACGAGGAACTTTCCAAGCACTTCATGGTTGACTACGACGCGGCCGGCTCCATCGGCAAACGGTACAGAAGAGAAGATGAAATCGGAACGCCGTTCTGCATCTGTGTGGACTTTGATACAGAGGTTGACGGCTGCGTGACCATTCGTGACAGAGACACGATGGAACAGGTGAGAATTCCGGTCGCGGAGGTGCGTTCCTATATCGAGGAGAGATTGTCATTTTAGTGACGGAAGTGGAGGAGTATGAAAAAATACGTCTACTCATTCAATGAAGGCGCGAAGGATATGCGTGAGCTGCTCGGCGGCAAGGGCGCGAATCTTGCGGAAATGAGCAGGATCGGGCTGCCCGTTCCGTTTGGCTTTACCGTAACGACGGAGGCGTGCGGCCGCTATTATGAGGAGGATCAGACCATCGCGGAGGATATCTGCACCGCTATCACAGAAAAAATTCAAGATCTGGAGCATGTCACCGGCAAGACCTTTGGCAGCAAGGAAAATCCGCTGCTTGTTTCTGTGCGCTCGGGCGCCGCGGTCTCGATGCCCGGTATGATGGATACCATTTTGAATCTGGGACTGAACGATGAGAGCATCGAGGGACTGGCCGCGCTGACCGGAAGCAGAAGGTTCGCGCTAGACAGCTACCGTCGTTTCATACAAATGTTCGGCGATGTGGTTTTGGGAATTCCCAAGGCAAAATTCGACGCGATCTTTGATGAGCAGAAGAAAAAAGCCCATGTGATCTATGACGTCGATCTGACGAGCGAAGATCTGGAAGCCGTCATTTGCGCGTATCAGCAGCTCGTGGAGACAGAGAGCGGCAAAGCTTTCCCACAGGATCCGAAGGAACAGCTGCTGGCGGCTATTCAAGCGGTCTTTCGCTCCTGGAATAACGACCGCGCGGTACTCTATCGCAAGCTGAACGATATTCCCTCCAGCATCGGTACCGCTGTCAACGTACAGTCGATGGTATTCGGCAATATGGGGGAGCATTCCGGTACCGGAGTTGCCTTTACCAGGAATCCGGCAACCGGTGCCAACGAGATTTACGGCGAATTTTTAGTCAACGCGCAGGGAGAGGATGTCGTTGCCGGCATTCGCACGCCGCAGGGCATTGAAAAGATGGCGGAGGCGTTTCCTGATGCCTATAAGAGTTTTGTCAAGATCGCGGAACTTCTGGAAAAGCACTATAAAGACATGCAGGACATGGAGTTCACAATCGAGAACAATAAACTGTATATGCTGCAGACCCGAAGCGGCAAGCGCACCGCGCAGGCAGCAGTGAAGATTGCCGTTGATATGGTGCGCGAGGGAATGATCGACAAAAAAACCGCGGTCACGCGGATTGAGCCTCAGCAGATCGACCAGCTGCTGCATCCGACCTTTGATCCCGCGGAGCTTGCGGCGGCACAAGTGATTGCCAAAGGGCTCGCGGCCTCACCGGGTGCGGGCTGCGGCAGACTCTGCTTTACCGCGGAGGAGGCGGCGGCAGCTGCCGCCAAGGGACAGAAGGTACTTTTGGCGCGGGAGGAAACCTCACCGGAGGATCTGGCAGGCATGGTCATCGCGGAGGGCATTTTGACTGCCCGCGGCGGCATGACAAGCCATGCGGCGGTGGTCGCGCGCGGTATGGGAAAATGCTGCGTGGCGGGCTGTTCCTCCATTCGCGTGAATGAAGGCGCGCGGGTATTGACAACCGCTGACGGTAAGGAATACCGAGCGGGAGACTATTTATCCATCAACGGCAGTACCGGAGAGGTCTATGAAGGCAGAATCCGAACCAAAACGCCGACGCTGTCCGGTGATTTTGAAACCATTATGGAATGGGCGGATGAATTACGCGAGCTGAAGATCAGAGCCAATGCCGATAATCCGCGCGACGCGCGGCAGGCCTTGGATTTCGGCGCGGAGGGGATCGGACTTTGCCGTACCGAGCATATGTTTTTTGACGAAGCGCGCATTCCGGCGATTCGCCGCATGATTCTGGCAGATACGCCGGAGGAGGAGCTGGAGGCGCTGGAGGTCATCCGTCCGCTGCAGCAGCAGGATTTTAAGGAGATATTCCTCGAGATGGGGGACAGACCGGTGACGATTCGTCTGCTCGACCCGCCGCTGCATGAATTCCTGCCGCAGACGCAGGAGGAAATCGCGGAGGTTGCGGCCCTGATGGGCGTCAGCGCAAAAAAAATCGCGGCGAAGGTGACGGAGCTGCATGAGATCAATCCGATGCTCGGAAACAGAGGCTGCCGCTTAGCGGTCACTTCTCCGGCTATCGCGGTCATGCAGACGGAAGCTATCATCGGTGCCGCGCTGGAGGTAAAAAAGGAAACCGGCGCGGAGCTAGTGCCGGAGATTATGATCCCGCTCGTGAACAGCGAAGCAGAGCTTAAATATGTGAAGCATATCGTTACGCGGACGGCAGAGGACTGCATCCGCGAGTCCGGCATCTCGCTGGACTATTTAATCGGAACGATGGTAGAAACTCCGCGAGCGGCTCTCACAGCGGACGAGATCGCCAAAGACGCAGAGTTCTTCTCCTTCGGCACGAACGACTTAACGCAGATGACCTTCGGTTTGTCGAGAGACGATACCGGCAAGATGATTGAAACCTACATGCAGAAGGATATTTTGGAGGCGGACCCATTCCGCACTTTGGATACGGTCGGTGTCGGCAAGCTGCTTGAAATGGCAGTGAAGCTGGGCAGACAGACCAGACCGAAGCTCAAGCTCGGCATTTGCGGCGAGCATGGCGGTGATCCCAAGACGATTGCCTTTTGCCACCGGATCGGTCTGCACTATGTGTCCTGCTCTCCGTTCCGCGTACCGATCGCAAGACTGGCGGCGGCACAGGCAGCGGTCAGAGCCGAGGAAGCGCAGGGCGAATAAGGCGTGGACGTGCCAAAAGCGGGCACGGCGCGAATCAGACGCGCGGACGTGCCAAAAGCGGGTACGGCACGAATCAGACGCGCGGACGTGCCAAAAGCTGGCGCAGCGCGAATCAGACGCGCGGACGTGCCAAAAAACGAAGCCGTAAGGCTGTCAAACCGAAAAATGAAAGTGCGCTCCTGTGCGGGCGCACTTTTGAAAAGGAATCAAACGAAAAAGGGGACAGAGAATGGAAGCACTTGAGGGAACAACCTTTGGCAGTATACTGATGACATTTTTGATTTCGATGGTTCCGGTGCTGGAACTGCGAGCGGCGATTCCGGCAGGTGTAATCGCCGGACTGGACATCAAGATCGCTTTATTGACCGCGGTGATCGGCAATCTGGTGCCGATTCCGTTCATTATCGTTTTTATCCGCAAAATTTTTAAGTGGATGCAGAGCAAAAGCGAGCGTTTAGCCAAGGTTGTCAAACATTTTGAACAAAAAGCCGAGAGCAAAAAAGCGCAGGTGCTGCGCTACGAATTTTGGGGGTTGATGATCTTTGTAGCGATACCGCTGCCCGGAACGGGGGCGTGGTCCGGCGCGCTCGTCGCTGCCATGCTGGATATGCAGCTTAAGCGCGCTTTTCCGGCCATTGCTGCCGGTGTCGCCATCGCCGGCATCATTGTGACCAGCCTGACCTACGGCGTCAGTGCGCTGGCGTAAGCGACAGGACTCTCCGCTGCCGAAATTGAAAAACTTTAGAACGTATGGGCAAGCCGCGGTAAATCCCTTTATCTGCAGCTTGCCTATCTTATTATGCATGGAAACATCGCTGTGCGGCATTTCCGGAATCACGACAAAAGCCCCTTGTGAAGCGCCTGCGGCTAAAATGGCGTACATGCAAAGGAATCTCTGATGCCATTTTGCACACTTTTGTCGCTTGCGAAAAAGCGCTTTACGCGCGAAAATAAGGATAACGATAAGCACAAAAGAGGCACGCATAAGTGCCCATACATAGAACAACTTCATGCCATGAAAATTTTATATAAATAATTCCAAAAAGCACTTGAACTGGAAATTAAAATGTGTTAAGGTAGAAACAGCTCGAGCAAACATTTATTGGTATTAAAGAGCGTTTCAGGAAACATGAAACGAATTAGGAGGTGTCATGAAGCAAAAAATACAAAAGCACAAGCATGACGCGCCGGAGAAGCTCGACCTGTTCCGCGATACCTTTCGCGGCAAAATGCCTTTGACAGACGATTACGTCTTTCACGCGGTTTTCGGACGGGATACAGCGGAATCCAAGGGCGCGCTGATGGAGATTTTGAACATCATTCTCGCGCGCAAGCAGGATCCGATCCGCGCCATCGTCATCAAAAATCCAATCGAGACCCCGGAACGGGAAATGGAAAAAGGCACGGTCATGGACATCAAAGCGGAAACCGACGCAGGAGAACTATTAAACATCGAAATGCAGGCAAACTCCTTCAACTTTTATCAGAGTCGCGCCCTGTTCTATGGAGGCAGACTGGTGAATTCTTCGTTGCAGGGCGGCGAAAAATATGATAAGATGAGAAAAAGCATAGTCGTATCCATCATCGACGGCAATCTCTTTCCTGAGCTGGATTCTTGTCATAATATCTTTGCGGTGCGGGAAAAAAACAGCGGACTGCTGCTCAGCGACAGAGTGGAGTTTCATTTTTTGGAGCTGCAAAAGATCGATGTCACGAAGCCGGTGCGCAGTCTGACAGAAGTTGAAAGATTAGGTGCTTATCTAAAGTATGCCAACGATGAGGAATATCAGGACTATGTGCGGCAAATCCTATCGGAGGAGGACATGGACATGACGGAAAACACTTATCGCAAGGTTTCGCAGGACGAACTGGAATATGAGCGCAGAGAAGCCAGGCTGAAATACCAGCTGCAGTACAACACCGAGATATCCGTGGCAAGAGAGCAGGGACTTGCACAAGGCCTCAAAAAAGGCGAGGCGCAAAAGCAGCGTGAGATTGCGAAGAATTTGAAAGCCCTCAATCTGACGAAGGAGCAGATAGCAGAGGCGACAGGACTCTCCGCTGCCGAAATTGAAAAACTTTAGAACGTATGGGCAAGCCGCGGTAAAACCCTTTATCTGCAGCTTGCCTATCTTATTATGCATGGAAACATCGCTGCGCGATATTTCCGGAATCACGACAAAAGTACCTTGCGAAGCGCCTGCCATGCATGGCAGCCATGCGCGCAGAGAAATCTGCTGCCGCGTGCTCACAGATCTTTGAGATAGTTCCTGTCCGTCGCGCTGCGGACTTTTGTTTTTTGCTTGTTTCTTCGGGCGGATTCCAGTATACTATAGATAAAGAAAGCTGCGCGGCGCGAAATCAGCAGGAGGTTTCCGGCGGCGCGAGGGAAGTGTGGATACGAGGAATGAGAAAGGAGCTGCGGCCTATGAACAAGCAGGAAAAACGCAAAAAAATATCCATCGGTGTGGAGGATTTTAAGGAAATAATCGAGAAAGACGGATATTTTGTCGATAAGACTTTGATGATAAAAAAATTGATTGAAAGTAATGCAAAGGTAACCTTGTTTACCCGCCCAAGACGCTTCGGCAAGACGCTCAATCAGTTTATGATCCGCCGCTTCTTTGAGGACGAGCGCATCGAAAAGGGCGAGAAGATCGACAA
>ERZ857480.34527-NODE-53361-length-76490-cov-15.9921_pt1 | contig 76490 bp, 87 predicted proteins | sample MGYA00519767_ERZ857480 | MGnify/ENA primary metagenome ERZ857480 (study PRJEB31778, sample SAMEA3449210) | human gut metagenome | biome: human gut; feature: human-associated habitat; material: faeces | place: United Kingdom | collected 2010/2012 ...
GCTTCGCATCGGACAGCCTTGGATTTTCGAGGGATTTTTGTTCTTTTGGACGCAGGCGGGCTGTCGCCCGCCAAGGACAAAAGGGCAAAAAGCACCGAAAAGACTGGCTGTCCGACGTGCGTGCCCTTGTTAATCGACGCTTGCCATATAAATTCTTATTCAGTCTTTTTCCCGCCGAAGTGGAGACGGTTGAGAATTTCGTTGCGGTACTCGACGAAGCTCGCGGACGAACGGTCGCGCGGGAAGTCCTCGTCGATTCGGATATCGGCAACGATGCGGCCGGGGTTGGACTCCATCACGAGCACACGCGTGCCCATATACACGGCCTCGTCAATGCTGTGCGTCACCATGAGTGCGAGCTGCTTTTTCTGCGCCCAGATATTGAGGATTTCGTCCTGCATGTTCATGCGCGTGAATTCGTCCAGCGCGCCAAGGGGCTCATCGAGCAGCAATATCTCCGGCTCGTTGATGAGCGTGCGCACGAGCGCCACGCGCTGTGCCATACCGCCGGAGAGCTGTGCGGGATAGTCGTTCCGAAACCGTTCCAGACCGATCATGCGGATCATTTGATCCACTCGCTCGGCTTTCCCGTCTTTCATGCCGCGCACATCCAGACTGAACGCAATGTTCTTTTCCACCGTGAGCCACGGGAAAAGCGTAGGATTCTGAAACACGACGCCGCGTTCCGGCGAAGGTGTCTCCACTTCCGCGCCGTCTACCGTGACACGGCCGAGTGTCGGCAGGATGAGGCCCGCCACAAGGCGGAGGATCGTGGACTTTCCGCAGCCGGAAGGGCCGACAAGGGAGACGAACTCCCCGCTTTTCATCGTAACGCTCACATCCTGCAGCGCGTGCGTCACCTCGTCGCTTTCGACTTTGGCAAAAACCTTGCTGACATTTTCCAGCGTCAGGCAGACATCTTTCTTTTCGTTTCGCATTACTTTTCCGCTCCGTTCTGCCATCTGAGCAGATAGCGTTTGATCCGTTCGAGCCCCTTGGTGACCAGCGTGAAGATGAAGCAGATCACAAAGAGCGCCGCGAAGGATTTATCGTAGCTCGCCCAGCCGGTCTGCCATGTCATATACCAGCCGAGGCCGGACTTTACGCCGAGCATTTCCGCAATCATGATCACGATACACGAAGAACTCATCGCCTGCGTGCAGCCCTGCAGAATGGACGGCATGGCGTGCGGGATCGCCACGCGGAACACGAGCTGACGGTCGTTCGCGCCGAGAGTGCGCGCCGCTTCAAAATACTCCCTGCCCACGTTGGCGATGCCGGTGAGCGAGGCTACCGTCACAGCGAACCAGGAACTGAGTGCAATGATGAACACCGCACCGCCGAAAAGTGAGGTAGCAATGACCATGATGATCGGAATCCACGTGGATGTGGGGATCGGCCCCAAAAACTTGATGATCGGGTCGATCCAGTAGCGGATGCGCTTGGAATAGCCGCATGCAATACCCGTCACAAGGCCGAGGGATACACCGATGAAGTAGCCGAAAAACAGCAGCTTGAGCGTGTTGAGCGTACAGTCAGCCAGCATTTTGTAATCGGCAAGAAACGCATTGATGATATAGTTCATGCACGGCACAAACGGCTGCGTCAGCACGCCGGTCTTCAGCGTGAGATAATCGTACAGCGTCAGGAACAGCAGCAGCACCGAATAGCGCGGCGCTCTATAGTGCAGCGACTCATAAAGGTCTTTCTTCCCGTGCTGTTTTCCGATCACCGCTGCAAGCAGGCAGACGATATACACCGCCAGCGCCGCGCCAAGCACCCAGACATAGCTCCACGGGTTCCGGTTGCGGCTGTTGTTCGGCACGAGGAGATATTCGAGCAGCGCGATACCGCCGCAGAGCAGCGGCAATACCATGATGACCGCCTCCGCCGTTTTCTGGGCGGGCGTCTTTTCCTTTTCCTCCAGCTCCCTGAGCTGGCGGCGGGTCAGACCTGAGAGCAGTGCAAGATCGGTGCTCTGTTCCTTTTTTGTTTTTGCTTCATCGAGCATGGGACCACATTCTCTTTCTTTGATTTCAGACTTTTTCATTATAGTCAGGGCGGTTCAGCCGTCAAATTGGAGTTTGGAATCGTTTTTTCTTTTTTATCGTTTTCGCCAATGATACGATCGGATAGCGGATTTTTTATCGTATTTTTCGTTAATTTAATCGATTTGTTCGGATTTTTCAATTACCGTGGCAAAAGAGCGAAAGGCGTGTTATAGTAGGCGCGAGAAAAACGAGGGGAGAATCACGGCATGGACTACGCCATCGGCATCGATATCGGCTCCACCTGCGCGAAGACGGCGGTACTCGCCGCCGACGGGTCTTTCGCCCTGCTCTCGGCGCGGCCGACGGGCTGGAGCAGTGTGGACACGGCGGAGAGCATCCGCGCCGAGCTCGAAGCGGCGCACTTTTCGCTGGAAACGTACCCCTGCGTTGCGACGGGGTACGGGCGCGTCGCCGTGCCGTACGCCGGAAAGAGCGTCACGGAGATCACCTGCCACGCGCGCGGCGCGTGCTTTCTGCACGGGCGGGACGATCTTCTCGTGATCGACATCGGCGGGCAGGATACGAAGGTCATCGGCGTATCCGGCGGCGCGGTGCAGGACTTTCTTATGAACGACAAGTGCTCCGCCGGAACGGGGCGTTTTCTCGAGATCATGGCAAACCGGCTCGGCATGCGTCCCGAGGAGCTGTGCGCGCTCGCCGCGCGCGGTGGCGGCGCATCCATCAGTTCGATCTGCACGGTGTTCGCCGAAAGCGAGGTCGTAAGTCTCATCGGTCAGGGCGCGCCGCGCGAGGATATCGCTTACGCGGTCGTGGATTCCATTGCCGGAAAGGTTGTCACACAGGCAAAAAAGCTCGGCGGGAGCTATGGCGCGGTATGTCTCACCGGCGGGCTCAGCCGGACGGAATACCTGCCCGACGCCATTGCCGAAAAGCTCGGCGCGCCGGTCCTCACGCATCCGCAGGGGCGCTTTGCCGGGGCCATCGGCGCGGCGCTCGCCGCGCGCAGGCTTTCCCGATAACAAAGAAACGAGGTCATATATGCATGGAGCTCTCTCTTCCCGAAACATTTGAAGCCTATTCCGACGCGCGCAAAGCGGGCTTTCTCAAGGTGAAGGCCGCCAAAGAAGGCGGGCGGCGCGTGGCCGGTACGTTCTGCACGTTTACGCCGCTGGAAATTCTCGACGCCGCCGGGATGCTCGCCGTGAGTCTCTGCGGCATGAGCGCCGAGACGATCCCCGCCGCGGAGGTCGATCTGCCGCGCAATCTCTGCCCGCTCATCAAATCGAGCTACGGCTTCTATGTGAGCGACAAATGCCCTTATACCTACTTTTCCGATCTCATTGTCGGCGAGACGACGTGCGACGGGAAGAAAAAGATGTATGAGCTGATGGCGCGCGGCAAGGAGCTCTTTCTGCTGCATCTGCCGCAGGGCGTCGATCTTCCGTATGCGCGCGATATGTGGCGCGCCGAGGTCCGGCGGCTGAAGGAATATCTTGAAGCGCGCTTCGGCGCGGAGATCACAGACGATGCGCTGCGCGCCGCGGCGCGGCAGAGAAACGCGCTGCGCGAGGCCCGCTCCCATCTCATGGAAGTGCTGCGCGCCGACCCCGCGCCCGTTTCCGGCACGGAGCTTTATAAGGTTCTCGACGGGCTGGGGTTTGATTTTGACCTCCCTCACGCTGTTTCGCATGTGGAGGAGCTTGCCGCGCGTCTGCGGGAAACAAAGCCCTCCGCCCCGGCAGGGGGGCCGCGTCTTCTCGTCACCGGCTGCCCGATCGTCGGCGTATACCAGAAGGTGCTCGGCGCGGCGGAGCGCGCGGGCGCGCAGATCGTCTGCTTTGAAAACTGCGCGGGCATCAAGCCGGCGCGCTGCTGCGTAAACGTCGAGGCGGATGATATTCTCACCGCCATTGCCGACGCCTATCTCACCATCGGCTGCGCCGTGATGACGCCGAACCGCCGCCGGTTCGATACGATCCCCGCGCTCATCGAGGAATTTCACGCCGACGCCGTGCTCGATATCGCCCTTTCGAGCTGCCACACCTATCTCATCGAAGGCCGGTCTCTCCGCGAGCTCTGCCGCAGTTTGGGCGTGCCGTATATGGCGCTGGAGACCGATTACTCCCAGCTTGACGCCGGACAGATCGACACGCGCATCGCCGCGTTCGTGGAATCGCTGTAAATACGGAAAAAGGCTCCCTTCACGTTTAAAAAAACGTGAAAGGAGCCTTTATTGTTTTTCGGGTCATTCCGTTGTTTTAACCGGCTGGATAATGTCCGTGAGATTGCGCACCCAGCGCTCGCGCTTGAGCATGAAGTGCGCGATGGTGATTTTCACGAAGTCTACGGCCTTGACCATGCCGTACATGGCCACCGGGCCGATCGTCGTATAACGCGCTACAAGGAAGATGCCGGGGATGATCATAAGAAGCGTCGTTGTGGCGTCCACCCATAGGCCCATGGCGGTATCGCCTCCGGCGCGGGACACGGCAAGCTGGACATTGATATACACCCACGGCGGCATAAAGAGCGACATGAGCACGATCATCCGCCGCGTGATGCTCTGGGCGCTTGCGCTCAAATGGCCGAACACCACCGGGATGAGCGGAACGGTGAGCAATCCGACAAAGATCATAAAGAACCCGAACACGACCCCCGCCGTCATAAGCCAGCGCTTTTCCTGCCGGGCTTTGTCCAGCTCACCGCTGCCGAGCGTGGAGCCGAGAATAACGCCGGTCGCCGTCGTGATGCCGCTGAACGCCACGAAAAAGAGATTGGCGATGGCGAAGCTCGCCGCCATACCGGAGACGACGTCCGCGCCGCCGCGGCCATTGTAAAGCGCGGTCGTGACCGTTTCGGAAATGACCCAGAGCATTTCCGAGCCAAGCACCATCGAGCCCTTTTTGAGCATGCGGAAGAAGAGCGGAAAATCTACGCTCACAAGCTCTTTCGGCGTAGCGGAAAACGGCGGGCGCTTGACGGCAATGAAAATGAGAAACATCGTCATTTCCGTGAGACGCGCGATGATCGTGGCGATGGCCGCGCCCTGTACCTCGAGCCGCGGCGCGCCGAGATTGCCGTAGATCAGCACCCAGTTGAAAAACGTGTTGACGAGCGTGGCAATAACGGAGATGTAAAGCGGCGTGCGCACCCGGCCGATCTCGCGCAGGGACGAAGAGCAGATCGTGGATATCGCCATCGGGATGCCATTGAAGCCCATGAGGAACATGTACTTCACGGCCTCGTCCAATATGGCGTCCGCCTGGGAGTTGCCGACGACCATGAGCGAGAGTACCTGCCGCGGGAACACCATGCACACGAGAAGATACAGAACGATCGCCGCCGCCGCGAGCACCGCCTTGAAGCTCAGCGCCTGGCGCATGCCGCGTTTATCGCCCGCGCCGTAATACTGCGACATGAAGATGCCGCCCGCGGTGCAGATCGTATTGAGCAGCACCATGAAAACAAAGAGGATCTGCCCGGAGATATTGACGCCGGACATTTTCACGTCGCCGAGACCCGAGACCATGAAGTTGTCGATGAGCGACACCATGTTCTGAATGAGCATCTGCAGCATGACCGGCAGCGCGATGAGCAGCGCCTTTTTATAAAAGCTCGCCGGGCCGAAGAGTTTGCCCTTTCCGAGCGTTGCGGTTTCCATAGACCTGTGTTTCCTCCCGATAAGACTTCTGAAAGTCAGATGATTCTATCCACTTGACGCGGAAAAGTCAATAGGTCAAATTTCACCATTCACTGCGCGCTTTTTTCCACGATTTGCAGCACCTCGGCGATATCCGGGATCGTGTAGTCGATGCGAAGCTCCGGCGGCGCGGCGTGGCCGCGGGGGTTATACCAGCAAGTCTGTATTCCGGCGTTGACGCCGCCGCGGATATCACTCGTGAGCGAGTCGCCGACGATCAGCATCTCCTCCGGCTTTATGCCGGGAAACGCCGCGAACACCGGGGCAAAGAACGCCGGCGAAGGCTTTTCCGCCCCCACGACCTCAGAGATGAAGATCGGGTCGAGCAGCTTATCAAGCCCCGAGCGCTCGAGCTTTTTGTCCTGCGCGATCTTCGTGCCGTTCGTCACGGCGCACTGCGCAGCTATGCCGCGGAGGGCCTGCACGGTTTCGAGCGCGTGCGGGCAGAACTTGATCGTATCGCCGAGACGGAGCTGGTATTCCGCGTTGAACGCCGGGGCAACGGCGGTGTCGATACCGCGCGCGGTGAAAAACTCCGCAAAGCGCCCGACAAGAATCTCCGGCTTCGTATACTCGCCGCGCTCGAGCGCCTGCCACCAGCGGACGTTGATGGCGGAATACTGCGCGATCATCTCATCGGTACACTCGCCGAGACCGAAGAGAGAAAAGCAAGTCTTTATTGCCTCGCGCTCGGCGGCAAGAAAGTCCAGAAGCGTTCCGTCCACGTCCCAGAGGACGGCTTTGATCTCACGCATGGCGCACCTCCCACTGTTCCCGCAGCCACGCGATCTCTGCGGCGTACCCGGCATCGTCATTCGGCGTTTCGAGAATGAACGGCCGTCCGTCAAGGGCTTTGTGGCAGACGATGCGCACCAGTGCCTCCGGCGGCAGAACGCCCTCAAGAATTTTGGCATGGCGATCCTTATGGCTGCCGAGACCGTTGAGGGAGTTGTTAAGATGTACCGCCTTGAGCCGGTCAAGACCGATCACGCGGTCAAACTCGGCAAACACCGCGTCCGGGTCGGAGACGATATCGTAGCCGCCGTCCCAGATGTGGCACGTGTCGAGACAGACGCCGAGCTTGTCTTTAAGCTCCACACGGTCGATGATCTCGCGCAGCTCCTCAAATTTTCCGCCGATCTCGCTGCCCTTTCCGGCCATTGTCTCCAGAAGGACGATCGTATGCATGTCCGGCGTGAGAACGGCGTTTAAGAGCTCCGCGATCATCGTGATTCCGGCCTCCGTCCCCTGCCCGACGTGGCTGCCGGGATGAAAATTATAAAAGCAGCCGGGCGTGAGCTCCATGCGCTCCAGATCTTCCGTAAAGGCGCGTTTGGCAAAGTCGCGCACCGAGGGCTTGTCGCTGCACGGGTTGAGCGTATAGGGCGAGTGCGCCACGAGCGGGCCGAAGCCCTGTTCGACCGCCCACGCGCGGAACGCCGCGACGTCCGCTTCCTCCACCTTGGCCGCCGCGCCGCCGCGCGGATTGCGCGTAAAGAAGGCAAACGTGTTCGCGCCAAGCGCCGCGGCGCGCTTCCCCATCGCCATATACCCTCCGGCAGAGGATACATGGTAGCCGAGATACAGTGTACTAGTTGACATAATATTCTCCTGCTGTGTTTTTTTCAGTATAGCACAGTTTCCGAAATAGGAAAAGCCCGCGGTATTTTCGCCGCGGACTTTTCCTATGCAGAGAGCACATAAACAAAAGAGGCAATCGAATCCGCGTAGCACTCCTGCCGAAAACCCAGCTTTTCAAAAAGGCACTGGCTTTTCCGATTGTCTTTGTCGATCAGCGCCACAATATCCAGTGTCGGATACTTTTCCCGGACGGAACGGATCACTTCCCGCAGCATTTCGCAGGCATATCCGTTTCTCTGGAAACGAGGGGCAACGGTGATACCCAGCGTGATACAGTCCCCCGGCTTATAAAAGTACGCCAGTTCGCCTACAAGCTCCAAGCTGTTTCTTTGGGCGATCCCAAAGTGCTGTTCCTGCCTGTCTGACAGGAAAACATCGCTTTGGAACTTCTCAATATACACCTCGACATCCGGAAGCGTGAAGGCTTCCCACCGCTGATACCGTCGGCATGCCTCGTCGTTTCGGTATCCGCTGATACTTTCCGCATCGGATAGCTCCAGATTCCGAAGAGACAGCCTCTCCGTTTCTAAATAAATCATACGTTTTCTCTGTGTTCGCCGGGAAATTTTATCTCGTCGGTACGATCTCCAGCCAGTAGCCGTCCGGGTCCTGGATGAAATAGATGCCCATGGCGTCGTTTTCAAAGCAGATGCAGCCCATTTCGCTGTGGAGCGCGTGCGCCGCGGCGAAATCGTCCACACGGAACGCGAGATGGAATTCTTCCTCGCCGATGTCGTAGGCCTGCGGATGGTCGCGCAGCCACGTGAGCTCGAGTTCAAAGTCGGAAGCGTCGTTGCCGACATACACGATGATATACGAGCCGTCGGCGGCTTCCTTGCGCCGCTTTTCGTGCAGGCCGAGCGCTTTCTCGTAAAACGCAAGCGAGGCGGCAAGGTCGCAGACGTTATAGTTTTCATGGATTATTTTGAACTGCATGGTTTTTTCCTTTCAGATCGTGAATGTCTGGTTGGGCGCGGTTATATCGGCGATCCTATCGCGGTAGGCTTCCGTTACGCTCATCGCCTTGAACTTGGGGATATACTCATACTTTTCCCACATGTGCATCGGGAACGCCTTGCGGATGTCCGCCGAGCGCATCATGGCGTCAAAGCCCATCCAGTAGTTTGCGCCGAGACGCGGGTCGAGCGGAAGAAACGCCGCATCCAGCCGGACGCCGTTGAGCTTGGCGATCTCGGCAAAGTAGCGGTTTTTCATATCGCGCTCCTCCTCCGGCGTATCGTCCGGCCACGCCCACCAGTGGAGATCGCCCGCGTGGTATACGGTCTTTCCGGCGTAGTTTACAACGAACGCAACGCCGCAGTCGGTCGAGCCTATGGTGGAAACACTCATCGCCCCCCTCTTTCCGCCCGGAAAGATGCGGCGGCAGTTTGGCCCTGTGCGGACAACCGGGGTCTTTTCCCCGGCAGGAACGGTGCGTATATCGTCCGAGAGAATGAACGTGTGGCGCGGGTGGTCGGCAAAGCGGGTAAATATCTCCGGATTGAAGTGGTCGGAATGATGGTGGCTCGCGAAAACGCACAGGCGCTTATCGCGGTCTATCTCCGGCAGCTCGCCCTCGGCATAGTCAAAAAGACAGACAATATCCTCCCATTCCGCAAGAAATGCGCTGTGCCGGATGTATGTAATGCGCATGGTGCGCCTCCTTCATGATTTACATAAGTGAAAACAGTGTTTTTTATGTAAATCAAGTATACGGGCCGCAGGGCGCTCGGGCAAGTTACAGTTTTGACTTTTTTCTGTCAGTTTCTGCCAACGTCGGCAGCGAGCATCGAAAGCGCAATGCGCTTTTTCGCCGCATCCACCTCGACGACGGCAACATCCACCACGTCGCCCACGCGGACGACGTCCGAGGGCTTTCGCACAAAGTTGTCCGAAAGGCGCGAAATATGCACAAGGCCGTCCTGATGCACGCCGATATCGACGAACGCGCCGAAGTCCACAACATTGCGCACCGTACCGCGCAGCTTCATGCCGGGCTTCAGATCCTTGAGCTCCAGAATATCGGTGCGCAGCAGCGGCGCGGGCAGCTCGTCGCGCGGGTCGCGGCCGGGCTTCATCAGATCGGACACGATGTCCGAGAGCGTCGGCACGCCGACTCCGCAGTGCGCCGCCGCCTTTCCCTCGCCGAGCGCCTTTACGCGCTCGCGCAGCTCGCCGACGCGGTGGGCGCGCACATCCGCCTCCGTATAGCCGCACAGGGCGAGCAGCTTTTCCGCCGCGGCGTAAGACTCCGGGTGGACGCCGGTCGCGTCGAGAACGTTTTTCCCCTGCGTCACGCGCAGGAAGCCCGCGCACTGCTCAAACGCCTTCGGCCCGATGCGCGGCACCTTTTTGAGCGCGGCGCGCGACGGGTACGCCCCGTTTGCCTCGCGGTAGGCGACAATGTTTTTCGCCGCCGTGTCATTGAGCCCGGCGACATAGGAAAGGAGCGGCGCCGACGCCGTGTTCAGATCGGCGCCAACGGAGTTTACGCAGTCCTCCACCACGCCGCGGAGCGTTTCGTCCAGCCGCGCGGGGGGCATATCGTGCTGGTACTGCCCGACGCCGATGCTCTTCGGCTCGATCTTCACGAGCTCGGCGAGCGGGTCCTGCAAGCGCCGCGCGATGGATACCGCGGAGCGGAGCGAAACATCGTAATCCGGAAATTCCTCCGCGCCGAGCTTGGACGCCGAATAGACGCTCGCCCCCGCCTCGTTTACGACCATGTAGGCCACGCCGGGAAGGTCGCGGATCATGTCGGCGATAAATATCTCCGACTCCTTGGACGCCGTTCCGTTGCCGATGGCGATGGCGGTAACGCCGTGGCGGCGGATCATGGCGGTGAGAGTTTTGCGCGCCTCGTCCTTCCGGTTGTGCGGCGGCGTGGGGTACACAACGCCGGTTTCCAGCACCTTGCCCGTCTCGTCCACGACGGCGATCTTGCAGCCGGTGCGGTATGCCGGGTCAAAGCCCATGGTGACGCGGTTCCGGAGCGGCGGCTGCATCAGCAGCGGCTGGAGATTCTGTCCGAAGGCGCGGATGGCCGCCTCGTCCGCCGCGTCCGTCAGCTCGCCGCGGATCTCCCGCTCCGCGGACGGCTCAATGAGCCGCCGCCAAGCGTCTTCACAGCAGGCATTTACGAAAGCATTTGAGATGCTGATGCCGCGGAACACCGCCCGGCGGATCTCCTGCAGGGCGAGCGCGTCCTCGATCTCCACGCCGGCCTTGAGCATTCCCTCCCGCTCGCCGCGGTTCACCGCGAGAACGCGGTGGCCCTGCACCTTGGACACCGGCTCGCGGTAGTCATAGTACAGGCGGTACACGCTGTCCTCGTCCGTTGCGGCCTTTGCCCAGAGCACGCCGCGCGTGCGGTACAGCCGCCGGAGCGCGGCGCGGATGGCGGCATCGTCCGAGATCGTTTCGGCGATGATATCGCCCGCACCGGCGAGCGCGTCATCAGTTGACATAACTTCTTTTTCTTCGTTCACATACGGCGCGGCCAGCGCTTCCAGTGTGCCGGATGTGACCGTCTGCGAGAGCAGCAGCTCCGCGAGCGGGGCAAGTCCCTTTTCACGCGCGATCGTGGCGCGCGTGCGGCGCTTCTGCTTGTAGGGGCGGTAAATATCCTCGACCTCGGCGAGCGTCTGCGCGTTTTCGATGGCGGCAGAGAGTTCGTCCGTAAGCTTGCCCTGCGCTTCAATGGCGCTCACGACGGCGGCCTTGCGCTCGTCGAGACCGCGCAGATACGCGAGCCTGTCCGCGATGGCGCGGATGGTCTGATCGTCGGTCGTGCCGTGCATCTCCTTGCGGTAGCGCGCGATGAACGGGACGGTGTTGCCCTCGTCGAGCAGACGGAGGATGTTCTCTATATGCTCCTCCCGGCGGGAAAACTCCTTTGCAAGAAGGGGTGTGAATTTATCCATGCGTGGTGTCTCCTTCAAAAGATTGGATATGAATTTTACCACAATTCCCCGCGCCGGGCAAGGAGCATTGTTTCCTGTTGACAAGTTTACTTGGCGTTGCTATAATAACGACAAGAAAACTTGGCACAGGAGGATCGATATGGAAAAGGAAGATATTCTGGCGATCAGCCGCCGGGAAAACAAGAACCGGGATCTTGCGGAAGCGGCAACAGCACAGCAGGCCGGGAATATTGCCGGGCGTGTCGGCGCATGTGTGTGCTGTCTGGTGTCCGTGGTCTTCGTCTGGGCGACCGGAACGATGCTCTACAGTCCCTGGGTCATTTATTTCAGCATTCTCGGCACGCACAGTCTGGTGACATACCGAAAAAAGAAAAGGAAAACGGACCTGACGCTCACCATTTTGTATTTTGCCATGTTTCTCCTGTTCCTTGTTCTTTTCGCTGTACGGCTCGTTGGGGTGCGCGGATGAACGATGAGCTGAAACTCCGAAACCGGCTGAAGGAGGCTCGTACGGAAAAGGCGCTTTCTCAGGCGCAGCTTGCGGAGATGGTGGGCGTATCACGAAATACGATCAGCTCCATTGAAACGGGCCAATTCAATCCCACGGCAAAGCTTGCCTTAGTCCTCTGCATCGCTCTGGATAAGAAATTTGAAGAGCTGTTTTATTTTTAAGGAGGCCGTTATGGAAAACTATCTGCTGCTCATTGTGGGCATTCTTTTGTCTGTTATCGGTGCGGTGAATATAAAGGGGAACATCCGCACGATCCACGCCTACAACCGCCGGAACGTCAGAGAAGAGGACATCCCGAAATACGGCCGCGCCGTCGGCACGGGAACGCTCATCATCGGCGTTTCGCTCGCCGCGGCGTTTTTTGTTTCCCTGCGGAATGAGGCTGCCGTTTCGTTCATCGTTCTTCCGGGGCTCGCCGTCGGTCTGGCATTCATTCTGTACGGACAGATCAAGTACAATCACGGGATTTTTTGATTCTTTCCATTGGAAGCGAAAGAGGACGGTGCTCCCGTCCTCTTTCGCTTTGTTCGCTTTAAGAAAATGACGTTTAGCGGAAAACCGCATATTGATACGTGGGTGCAGCCGCTTTTTTATACGTAATCAGCTCAAACAGAACAAGATCATAATTTGATGCCTCATCCAGATCCAATACATCATTCATGGCAAAGGCAGCTTCGTCTTGGGTTGGCGAAAAATTATATAGCGTGGCATAGGGGGAAGTCAGGATCGTTCCGTCGTTTTCCTTGGCCAAGCGAAGATAAAGCTGAATATCATGTTCCGGCCTGCCTCCCTTGCACGACAGACTCAGCCGGTTCACCTCTGGTAGCAGAGGACTCTCTGTCATAGAAGATAACGCTTCCTCCGGAGTCTCATACATGAGTATCGGTTGATCGTTTACTTGCAGGCGGTGTGTATTGCAATGGGGCCCACTCTGCACAGAAAAACTCACAATGCCAAGGACGAGAAAAAAAGCCAGCATCACCCATATCCGTTTCCGCATCCGATTCACGCTCCTTCATTCAAAATTCAAATGTTGAACAGCATATTTTATATAATTCAAGAATATACAGCGTTCACAACATTGTCAATACCGCGCATCCAAGATTTGGAAATCTTCTTGCCTTGACATTTTCCGGTCCGGCGGATAGTATGAGAGCATGATGAAACGAAAGACAATTTTACTTCTCTCGGTGCTGCTCTGCGCGGCGCTCCTCGCCGGGTGCAGCGGCAGCGCGCTCGACATCTTTTTCCCGACGCCGTCGCCCACGGCGACCGCGGAACCGACGCCATCCCCCACCGCGGAGCCGACGCCGACACCCGAGCCGACGCCGGAGCCGCTTGTTCCCTATGAGGGCGAAATACGGCACATCTTTTTCCACAGTCTGATCGTCTATCCCGAAATGGTGTTCACCGACCGTGAAACGCCGATGGGCGGCTACAACGCCGGGTTCTCGGAAAAGGCGGAGCTCGAAAAGATCCTGCCGCAGCTCTACGAGCGCGGCTATGTGCTCTATGATCTGAACGAGTGCTACGAAATGGCAGACGGCAGAATGCAGCGAAAGGAGATTTTGCTGCCCGCCGGAAAAATGCCGCTCATCCTCTCGGTGGACGATGTGGCGTATGCCTACGGCGACGGGTACGCACGGCGGCTTTTCGTCGATGATGCCGGTGCGCTGCTCTACGAGGTGCCGAACCCCTCCGGCGGCGTGGACATCATCGCAGACGGCGATGTGATGGGCGTTGTGGACGCTTTTGTTGCCGAGCACCCGGACTTCTCGTGGAACGGGCACAAGGGAACGATCGCGCTCACCGGGTTTCAGGGAGCGTTCGGCTACCCGAGTTATGACGATCCCGCATACCAGACCGAGATCAAAAAAGTCGCCGACGCGCTGCGCACCGACGGCTGGAGCTTTGCCAGCCACAGCTATACGCACAACTCCGGCGTGTACGGCTTCTGGGGCACGGGCTGCATCCCCGATAAAATTTATTACGACATCAACAAGTGGGTCGATCGCGTGTCGCCGTGGATCGGTGAAACGAACCTCTTTCTCGCCCCCTTCGGCTACCGCGCGACGGGCGAGGCATTGCAGCATGTGCTCAATGCCGGGTTCAATATCTACTGCACCGTGGACGACCATGTGGTCAACGAGCTGTACGATAATTACGCGCTTCAGTCGCGCATTGAGATCGGCGGTTATTCGATGACGTATTACCGCGATATTTTAAACGAGCTCTTTTTCGACGTGGACAGCGTTCTCGACCCCGACCGCCCGCCGGTCGTATACGATGAATGAAAAACCGTTCTCTGCGCTTCATGCAGAGAACGGTTTTTCTTATTTCTCCTTGCGCGTGATCGCGCCGAGGAGCTTATGGAGCGGGGTCACGGCGCGGTAGTACCGGCGGTAGACCTCGCGGTAGATGCGATCATAGAGCTTATGCTCCTCCGCGTCCGGCGTGAACGTATCGCGGATCCGCACCATGTGGGCGATGGCGTCCTCATAGGAGGTAAATTTCCCGAGCGATACAAACGAGCAGATGGCCGCGCCGAGCGCGCAGGATTCGTGCGTCTGGATGCGGGAGACCGGAAGGCCGAACATATTCGCCGTGATCTGGCAGATCTCGTCGCTGCGGCTGCCGCCGCCGCCGAGATAGAGATGGCGGATCTTCTGCCCCGAGCGGCGCTCCATGCCGTACATGCCGTCCATGAGGGCAAAGTTCAGCCCTTCGATGATGGCGCGGTACATGTGGTATTTCGTGTGGTGATCGGTAAAGCCGATCATCGCGCCGCGCGTGTTCGGCGTGGAGAGGCCCGGCGTCCAGTGCGGCAGCACGAGCAGACCGTCGCTCCCGGCGGGGATATCGCCGAGGTGCTTGTTCAATATTTCCTCCGCCGAGCAGCCGAGCGCCTTGGCCGCCTCGACCTCCGCCTGGGCGAAGTTCTGCTTGAACCAGGTGAGCATCCAGTAGCCGCGCAGGATTTGAATTTCGGGGTTATACATGTCGTTCGGCACCGCCGGGTACGCGGGCATGAACGGCGTCGGCTCAAAGTACTTTCTTGTCGTGAACTGCACGGTGCAGCTCGTGCCGAACGAGAGCGCCGCCTGATCCTCGCGGATGACGGAAAGGCCGATCGTCTCGCAGCCCTTGTCCGAGCCGGTGGCGAGCATCGGCAGCCCCGCCGGGATGCCGGTCAGCCGCGACGCCTCCGGCGTCACGCCGCCGACGACCGAGCCGGAGGGCAATATCTCGCAGAGCTTATCCTGCGGGATATCGTACACGCAGCGGGTGAGACCGTTTTTGTCCCACTTGCGGTTTTTGTAGTCATAGGGGATCTTCGCCATGAGGCTCGCACTGCTGTCGGCAATGCGGCCGGTGAGACGGTAGTTGAGATATGTGGACAGGCAGACGTACTTATCTGTTTTCTTCCAGAGCTCCGGCTCGTTCTCGGCGATCCAGTTGCAGGCCGAGGTACGGTGGAGCATTTCAACGGTCTCCGTCATACCGGCGAGCGCGAAGATCGCCCTGCGTTCTGCCGGGAGCGGCTTCGGGTTTTCGGCGCGGCGCTGATCCATCCAGAGGATGCAGTCGCGCAGCGGCCGCCCGTCCTTGCCCATGCAGACGGTCGTATCACGGAACACCGTCACCGCGACGCTCGCGGCGCGCGCAAAGTCTTCCGGGGACTGATCCTTCAGCCGCTGGGAGACGATGCATATATGCTCAAAATAGAAATCGGGCCGCTGCTCCGCCCAGTTCGGATTGCGGGAATAATAGGGCTGCTCATAAATGTCCTGCGCCGAGCGGACAATGTGTCCGGCGGCATCAAAGAGCATTGCCCGCACGCTCTGCGTTCCGACATCAAATACCAGCGCCAATGCATCGTTCATAGCCTTATGCCTCATTTCCGTGCAGTTTTTTCTTGTTCGGATGGAAGAGCCGCCAGAGCCAGCCGTGTTTCTTCTCCGGCGGGAGCGGTTCCACGGTCTTTTCTCCGAAGTACTCATAGAGCGTGTCGTGGCTCGCCGTGCCGGGGACGGTCTCGGCGCGGGAATAGCTCCCGTCCGGCTGCATCGTCCAGCTCTTCTCCCGGTCAGCGCGCAGCGCGTCGAGAATGGCCAGCACGCCCTCGCGCGTTTCCGGCGTGACGCATTCGATGAACGCCTCAACGCGGCGGCGGGTGTTGCGGTTGAGAAAATCGCCGGAGCCGATGAAAATGCGCTGTTCCGCACCATCGCCGAAAGCGAAGATGCGCGAATGCTCGAGATACCGTCCCACAACGCTGCGCACCGTGATATTCTCCGTATACCCCGCGACGCCCGGCCGCAGGCAGCAGATACCGCGGATGAAAAGCTCCGTGCGCACGCCCGCGCGGGACGCGCGGATGAGCGCGGTCATAACTCCGATGTCGTTCATGGAGTTGACCTTGATCGCAATGCGCCCGGCCTCCCCCTTCGCGGTCTCAGTCTCAATGAGTTCCAGCACACGGGAGCGGTAGCTCAGCGGGGCGACCCAGAGCGCTTCCGTCTCCGGCGGCGTCTGGCCGGTGGCGAGCGCTTCAAACGTCTGCGCGGCGTCACGCCCGACGCGCTCGTCGGACGTAATGACCGAAAGATCGGTGTACTGCTCGCTCGTGACCTCGTTATAGTTTCCGGTGCCGACCTGCGTGAAGTACTGCACGCTCTCGCCGCGCTTTCGCGTGATGAGGCAGAGCTTGCTGTGCACCTTCATCTCCGGCAGGCCGTAAATGACCTGACATCCGGCGTCTTCGAGCACCTCGGAATAGTCAATATTATTCTGCTCGTCAAACCGGGCGCGCAGCTCCAGAAGGCAGAGCACGCTCTTTCCCCTGTCGGCGGCATACGCGAGCGCTGCGGCAACCTTGCTGCTTGCCGAGAGCCGGTAGAGCGTGATGCGGATGGAAACGACGTCCGGATCGTCCGCCGCTTCGTAGAGATATTCCACGAATGCGCTCATGCTCTGAAACGGGTACGACAGCAGCAGATCCTTCTTTTCCAGATACGGGAAAAACTCGCCCTTTTGGAGCTTCACCGTTTTCTGGCTGCGGCGCTCGGCGTATTTCATGCCGGGCGCTTTTTTTACACCGGAGCCGAAGGAGAGGTCGAACGGCAGCTTCGTGGTGAACACGTTGCTCTCCGGGACCTTGAGATCCCTGATGAGCGCCGCGCGCAGCCTTGCGGACGGTTTGTCGCCGATCACGAGACGCACCGGCTGCTGGCGTTTGCGCTTGCGCAGCATTTTTTCCATGCTGGCGCGGAAGTCCGCGTCGTATCCGTGCAGGTCATCGTCGATGAACACGTCGGCATTGCGCGTGACCTGCAATAGGACAGCGTCGCGCACCTCCTGCTTTTTGAAAAGCTGCGGCACAAAGTGGCGCACGAGCTCCGCCGTGAGCATCACCTTCTGCCGTCCGTCCAACTCCACGACGCGCCACGGCGGGAGACGCAGCAGTGAAACAAGGCCGAGCCGGAAATCGTCGCCCTTGCCGATCGTCGCCGCCACATATATCTCACGGTTGGCGATGAACGGGAACGGATGTCCCCCGTCCACAACGCGCGGCGAGAGGAGCGGGCGCAGCTCAGAGAAATACTTTTTCGCCACGACCTCCTCGGGCTTCGTCATTTTATGAAAGTCCAGCACGTCGATCCCGGCGTCACGCATGTCTTCCAGAAGCCGCCGGTAGATGCGCTCCTCGCGCGGCTGCTGCGCGGCGACGGCGGCAAGGATGGCGCTCACCTGCTCGCCGGGCGTGCAGCCGGTCTTTTCATCCCGCTCGTCCGGCAGCAGCGCCGCGCGGTGCGTGAGCGAGCCGACGCGTACCATGAAAAACTCTTCGAGATTCGAGCGGTAAATACCGAGGAATTTGAGCCGCTCCAAAAGCGGCACGGTCGGATCGCCCGCCTGTTCCAACACGCGCCGATTGAATTGCAGCCAGCTCAGCTCGCGGTCGAGAAACAGGCCCGCGGCCTTTGCCTCGGCAAGAAGCTCTGTCTCCGGCTCCGATGCTTCCGGCGCGGCGGGGGCGGTCAGCTCCGGTCCTTTTTCGGCTTGGCACATTCTTTCTTCACTCCTCGGGTGATATGCTCGTTCACCGCCTGCTCCAGCGCGTCCGTCACGATCTGAAGAACGCGGAGGCGGGCGTATTTCTTGTCCACGGATTCAATGATATGCCAGGGGGCATACGCCGTGCTCGTCTTTTGCAGCATTTCCTCGACCGCCGTTTCATACAGCGGCCACTTTTCGCGGTTGCGCCAGTCCTCGTCGGTGATCTTCCACTGCTTTTCCGGCGTATTCTGCCGCAGCTCAAAGCGTTCGAGCTGCGTTTCCGGATCGATGTGGATCCAGAACTTGAGAACGATCGTGCCGTAATCGGCGAGCTCTTTTTCAAATTCGTTGATCTCGCCGTAGGCGCGCTTCCAGTCGTCCTCGCCGCAGTAGCCCTCGATGCGCTCGACCATGACGCGGCCGTACCAGCTGCGGTCAAAGATCGTCACATGGCCGCTGCGCGGCAGGCGCGTCCAGAACCGCCAGAGATAATGCCTTGCAAGCTCGCCCGGCGTGGGACTTGCAATGGGGATCACGTCAAACCCGCGCGGGTCGAGCGGATACGCCAGACGGCGGATGTTGCCGCCCTTTCCGGCAGCGTCCCAGCCCTCATAGCAGATGACGACGGGGATGCGCTTGCGGTAGATCTTATTATGGAGCGCCGCGAGCTTTTCCTGCAGGCGCTTGAGCTCGGCCTTGTATTCCTCCGGGGCAACGCTCTTTGTGAGATCGGCGTCGCGGAGCGAGGGTGTGCCGAGCAGCGGGAAATCGTTCTTCCCCGCCTTGCCGATACAGCGGCCGTTTTCCAGACCGTTGTCGATCGCCTCCGTGATGGCGCGAAAGCCCGCGAGCAGGCGCTTTTTCCGGTTTCCGGCGTCGAGAACGTGCCATTCGCCGCAGACGGACGTTTTCTCCATAAACTCGCCGTAGGCGCGGCGGAAGGCCTTGTACTCCTTGTGCTGCCAGAGATCGTCGCCCGTTACGCGCCATTCGGTATCGATATTCTCGCGCAGCTCCGCGATGCGCGAGAGCTGTTCCTCGCGCGAAATATGCAGAAAGAGCTTCACAACGATATATCCGTTGTCGCGCAGCTGCCGCTCAAAGATGTTGCACGCATCCACGCGGCGCTCGTATTCCTCCGCGGTGATCTCCCGGCGCAGGTATTTATAGACGCAGTCCTCCATCCAGCCGGTGTCCATAAAAAGGAACTTGCCGTTTTCCGGCAGCGGCTCGAAGAACTTCCGGAGGAACGGGTAACGCTCCTCGTTCTCCGGCACGCGCTTATAGACCGCCACGCGGTAAAACCGCGGGTCCATCTCGCTGATGAGCTCGTTGATAAGATGGCCCTTTCCCGCGCAGTCCCAGCCTTCCACGAGAACGACCACCGGCAGCTTTGCCGCCATGACGCTCTGCTGCTGCGCCGCGAGTTTTTCGCGGAGCCGGTCGATCTCCGCCTTTCGCTGGTCTTTATCGAGTCCGTCGTCCGACGGTTTAAAATCGTGAAGCATATGTTTGCGCCTCCGAAAGAAGAATTCCGTTTCTTTTTAGAATATCACACTGCGTTGTATCTGTCAAAACCTGCCGGGTCTTTCCCAAGTCAAAACGGCCTCCCTGCGGCAAGGCCGTGGGGAGACCGTCTGAATGCATGGATTATTCCGCTATTTCCGCCGCTTCCGCGCTCTGCTCCGCCGCTTTCTCGGCGTCAAGGCTTTCACGCTCCATCAGGCGCGGGTCGGCAAGGTATTTCTTGATCTGCGCGAACGCCTGCGCCATATAGTGGCCGCTGGCGATGCGCTCGTCCATCACGACGCCGAGCGGCATGCACCGGTCAAAGACGATGCCGTCCTTGGTGCGGCGCGGCACCTCGCGCATGTTGCCCATGGTGATGGCAATGCTCGTCGTGCCGAACTCATACACATGGTGGTAGATGTGGTTCGTGCGGATGCTTGCGAGATTTGAGATGAGAAGGCTCGCGTGGAACGGCGTCAGATCGATGAGCGACTGTGGCAGAAGGCCGTGGTTATCCAGAAACCGGATCAAGCCGATGATCGGCGGCAGGAGCCAGCGCAGCTTCGTCGTGAGGATCTTCATCGCCGTATCAAAGGAGTTGGCCTCGCCGACCTGTCGGTTCTGGTCGATATAGCCGGTGATCTTCGCCTGCACGTCGAACACGTCATCCGTAGGCACGAGATCAATCTTTGACATCGTATCGCTGCCGTCCGGCTTGAGAACGACCATGGACACCTTGATGTCCTTGTGCTGGTAAATGTTATGTCCTTTGATGAAGCGGTTGAGCGCGGGGTACTTTTCCAGCGTGTGGAGATACGCCGTGAGCACCAGCGCGAGATGGCTGATCTGCTTTCCCTCTTTCCGCTTTTCGTTCATATAGGCGCGCATGGGCATTTCCGGAATGTCCAGCGTGATCATGTTCATGGCATCATACCGCTTTGTGAGAAAATACGGGATGAGATAGTACATGGGGTCTTCATTTTTTACAAGGATTCCGTCCGGACGCATTGTTTTTCCTCGCTTCCCTGAATGCATAAAAATTTTGATGAAATTATACCGCCCGCGGCGATTTTTGTCAATATTTCGTCAAGCGGTTCATGGCAAAAAATGAATTTTTTGTTAATTCGGCGGAAAGTTCACGACTTATTTACGATTTCGTATTAAAGTCTATGAAAGAAGCGGGCGTTGGAATGCCCTTTTTCCCCGGAGGTCTTTTTTATGCAGCGTGGTTCCCCCAACCGAAATTTTACCGCTTTCATGGCCGGCCGGTACGGCGCAGATGCGCTCGGCCGGTTTCTTTCCGTATGCGGATGTATATGCATTCTCGTCTCCGTCGCCGTGCGCGGGAAGAGCACTTTCTTCTCCGCCGTATTCTCCGCGGCGGCGCTCGCGCTGCTCATCTGGTGCTATGTGCGCATTTTCTCGCGGAAGGTCGCAGCCCGGAGCGAGGAAAACCGGAAGTATCTTTCGTACCGGAACCGCTTTTTCGGCTCGTTCCGGCTGCTCAAAAGCTGCTTCCGCCAGAGAAAGGAGTATGCTTTCTTCCGCTGCCCGAGCTGCAGGGAGGTCGTGCGCGTCCCGCGCGGCAAGGGAAAGATCCGCATCACCTGTCCGCGCTGCGGGTACGCCTTTGAAAAGAAGACCTGAAGAGGAAGCGCCTCCAAGCGTGAAAATATGACCGAAACCGTTCAAACGGTTAAAAGAGCTTGCCGTCTGCAAATTGCAGGCGGCAAGCTCTTTTGCTTTGCCCGAAGCCTGCGATGGCTGACCGGATCACTTCCCGGAAAGAAAGCGAAATGTCCGGCTCACCCCGCGTCCTTGCCGGAGTCGGCTGTTTCTTCTATCCTCTTCACTGCCTTGTTTTCTGTTTACCATAATATTTTATTGTTAACTTAAATAGCGCTTGCACGGCTGTTATTTCTTGGGTATAATATAATAAAAAATTACTATAGAGTCAAAGGAGAAAGCTATGGCCGCAGACGGAAAAAGAAAAACGACCGGCGCGCTCGGCGTTGTTTTGGCGCTGGCGCTGACGGTCGTCGTCGCGGGAGGCGCTGCATACGGTGCGTATGCCGCCGCGTCCGCGCAGCCCGGCCCTGCCGGAGAGACCGCCGCTGCCGCGGCGCACGATACGACGCTCTCCGTTTTCGCCGCGCCTGCCGTGCAGACCGGCGAAGCCCCCTCGCCCGCGCCCATACCGTCGGAGGACGCCGCGGAGAACGGGTATAACTATAAAGAAGTTCTCTATGATGAGGACGGGCTGCTCGTAGCGCGCATCGTCGGCAAGCGCTGGAGCGGCTACATCGCCGTGATCGACGATCCGATGCGTGTGCAGGTCTCCGTCTGCCCGGTGTTCAGTCCGGATATGCGCGGCTACTCCGTGGCGGAGCACGCGGAAAACTCCGGCGCGGTGCTCGCCATCAACGGTGGCGGCTTTGAGGACCCCGGCGGTGCCGGCAAGGGCGCCATGCCCATCGGCAACGTGGTGGCCAACGGCGAGCTTCTCTGGGGCGGCTATTCCTCCACTGTCGGCATGGACGGCTCCGGCCAGCTCCATGTGGGAGAGTTTTACGGCGGCCAGTGCGTGGAGATGGGACTGCAGTGGGCCTTAGCTTACGGTCCGACGCTTGTAGAAAACGGCGAGATCCGCCCGGGGCTGGACGCGCTCTATGTGGAGCCGCGCACCGCCGTCGGGCAGCGCGCGGACGGCGCGGTCATCTTTGTTGTGCTGCAGGGACGCCAGCCCGCGGTGCTCGGCGTTTCCCGGCAGCAGCTTGCCGAGATCATGGTAGAATACGGCGCGGTGAATGCCGGGAATCTGGACGGCGGCGCTTCGAGCGATATGTATTTCAACGGCAAGTATGTGAACGTGTGCAACACGTCCGGCGGGCCGCGGGGCATCCCCACGGCAGTCGTCGTGATGCCGGCGCAGTAAGGAGGACGGGATATGAAACGCTCAACGCTTCTTCTGATCTGCCTTCTCGTATTCGTGGCGCTCGTCGGCGGCGCGGCCGCGTGGATGTACTTCTCCCCCGGCGGCGCGCTCGCGCCGGTCACGGCGGAGGACGCCGTGCAGGAACTTCTCGACACGACCGATACTTCCGAATGGCGCGCGAAATACGTTTCGCTCTGCGCGCCGGAGACGAGCGTTTTTGAAAATGCCGAGACCGTCGCCGGAGATCTCTTCGATGCCGCCATACAGGGGAAAAAGTTTTCCTTCCGGCGGGACAGTGAAAACACTTCGCGAAATGCGCCGGTTTATATTTTCTCCGCCGGAGAAAACGATCTTCTGCGACTGAACGCGGCTTACGATAAGGCCAGCCGCGCGTGGAAAGTTGAACCTGCGCCGCTCGGTGCGCTGCACGCCGAGGCATGCACGCTCACCATCACGGTGCCGGAAGGCACGGCGGTCTCCGTAAACGGCATCGCCCTCGGCGAGGAATATATAACGGACAGTCATGTTCCCTACACCGGCATATCGGAGCTTGAAACGCAGTTCGACACCTGTCCTTACCGCGTGACGTACACCGTTCCGGGCATTTATGAGACGGCGCAGGTGGACGTATCGCGTGAGGCGGGCGTTCTCCTGCTCTACTCGGACGGCACACGCTTTGACTATACCGTCCCGGACGCCGGGACGCACGCCTTTCGCGTGACCGCGCCGCAGGAAGCGACCGTCACGGCGGGCGGCGCGCCGCTCTCCGATGCGCAGGCGGTCTCCTTTGCCCCGCTCTCCACGCATGTGGATGTTCCGGACGAGCTTGCGGGAGCGCTGCCGGTCTACACGGTATACGCCGCGGGAGGACTTTACAGCGATCCGGCCTTTACGGCCACGCTGCCGGACGGCACGCCGCTCGAGCCGATGACCGGCGCCGACGGTTTCCCGACCTTTGAGCTGCCCGGAAACGAGGCACTCCAAAACGAGTGCCACGAGCGTGTGGAGAACTACATGCGCGAGATTGCCGGATACGGCGCGGGCAACACCGCGGTAAACTACCCTGCCGGATACGTTGTGCCGGGCTCGCCGCTGCTGCTCTACTTCCAGTACGCGCTCGACACGCTGCACTGGACGCGCGGCTTCACGGTCACGTTCAACGAGGTCAAATCGTGGGGCTATGTCCCGCTCGGCGAAGACGCCTTTCTCTGTCAGGGCATGGCGAACTTCACCACGGCGACACGCAACGAAACGCGCGAGAACCTCGTGGAATATGAAATGCTCTGGGTCCGCCGCAACGGCACCTGGTATGTTCAGGATATGAGCTTTCTATAATTACACCGCCCCCGCTGCCGGTGCTTCCGGCAGCGGGGGCGGTGTATTTAGCGGCGGCGGAGCGCCGCCATCTTTTTTTCGAGATCGTCCGGCAGCGGAGCGGTGAGCTCCAGCGTTTCCCCGGTGACGGGGTGGCGGAGCGAAAGATACGCCGAGTGGAGCGCCGGTCGGGAGAGCATATCGTCCGGCGAGCCGTAGAGAGCGTCGCCAAAGAGCGGGTGGCCGATGGCCGCCATGTGTACGCGGATCTGGTGTGTGCGCCCCGTGAGCGGGCGGACGCGCAGCAGCGCGCCCGTGGGAAAGCGCTCCAGAACCGTGTACTCCGTGCGCGACGGCTGCCCGTCCGGTGTGACGGCGCGCTTCGTCGGCGCAGCTTCGTCCCGCCCGATGGGGAGATCGACCGTGCCGGCATCGTCCGAAAATGCGCCGCGCGCGAGAGCAAGATATTCCCGCCGGAAGGCGTCCGTATGCAGCATCCGGCGCAGAAGGTCATGGACATACGCGCTTTTTGCGATGACCATGATACCCGAGGTACCACGGTCGAGCCGGCTCACGGGATGGAACGCCGCGTCTCTGCCCCAGAGCGCGGCAAGGGCGTTTGCAACCGTACACCCCTGCCCCCCGGTCGAGCCGTGCACCGCCATATCCGGGCTTTTATTGAGCACGGCGATGTCCTCGTCCTCATAGATGAAGGTAAGCGGCGCGGCGATGGGCAGCGCCTCGTTCACCGCGCCCTCGTCGCCGATCTCGACGCAAAGCACGTCGCCGGTGCGGAGCCTCGCATTGGTGAAAACGCGCTCGCCGTTTCGCACGAGTCCGGTTTCGCGCAGCTTGACCCGGGCAATCAATCCCTCGGCCATATGCAGCCGGGCACGGAGCAGGTGCTTTACCGTGCTGCCGTTCCACGCCTCGTCCACGATGAGCGTCAATGTGCGCATACGCCGATTTTCCTCCGTTCCGCCGTCAAGTTTCCGTTCCCTTTTCGTTCGGGATATGGTATGATGAAAATATCCCACCGCTTCTCTGCCGAATGCTCTGACGGGAAGGATGTTTTTTATGATCTATCTTCGATGCGTATTCATCATAGCATATTTGACGATCCTTTGTCTCTACTTCTTTTCGGAGACAAGCGGAAATTTCAAGCGCCGCGCCGTAAATAAGATCGCGCTCGCCGTGCTCTTTGAAGCCTACGCCGTGAGCGCGTATTTGCTGCACTCGCCGCTGTTCAGCATGCGGATGATATTGCCGATCGGACTCTTTTTTGCGTTCCTCGGCGACATTTTCCTTTTGTGGAATTTCGTCCGCGGCGGCATCTGCTTCAGCATCGGCAATTTCTGTCTGCTGTTCTATGAGATCATGCTCATGCGGTATGAGCGTCTTCCGATGCGCATCCTGTTTCCGGCCGCTGCGGTCTTTCTCCTGTTCTGGGGAACGACGATGCTCTTATATCAAAAGGAGTTCATCGATTTCAGCAGCGTGCGCATTTTTCCGGCGTATCTTTTCAGCGTTTCAATGCACGGCTCTCTCGGCGCGGTGCTCGCCGCTGTGTGTCCGAGTCCCGGCGTGAAGCTCTTCGGCGCGGGCGTTTTTCTGATGATGATCTCCGATTACATTCTCTCTGTACACAAATTCAAGCACGGCGCAAACTGGATCCTGCGCTGCAACAGCGCGAGCTACTTTGTCGGCACGCTGCTCGCGGCGCTGAGTTTGTCGCTGCCGATCTGAGGAGGCGGTTATATGGCCGAGCGCGGCCGCTTCGCCCCGACGCCGAGCGGGCGGATGCATCTCGGCAATGTGTTCTCCGCGCTGCTCGCGTGGCTTTCGGTCCGCGCCGCGCACGGCGAGCTCGTGCTGCGCATCGAGGATCTGGATACGCTCCGGTGCAGCGCGGAAAATGCCGAAATATTAAAAGATGATCTGCGCTGGCTCGGTCTCACGTGGGACGCTGAGCAGCCGGATCAGAGCACGCGCAGCGAATACTATGAGAGCATTCTCGACCGGCTGCGCTGCGATGGCTTTGTCTATCCCTGCTGGTGTACGCGCGGCGATCTCAAAAACGCCGCGAACGCTCCGCACGCCTCCGACGGTCACCCGATCTACCCCGGCACCTGCCGCGATCTTACTGAAGAGGAACGCGCGGCGAAAGCGAAAGTGCGTGCCCCGCTCTGGCGGCTGCGTGTGCCGGACGAGAGCATCGCCTTTTCGGACGGGCATTACGGCCCATACGCCGAAAATCTCTCGCGCGAGTGCGGGGACTTCATTCTCCGGCGCGCGGACGGCGTTTTCGCCTATCAGCTCGCTGTCGTGGCGGATGATATCGACGCCGGTGTAACGCAGGTCGTGCGCGGGCGCGATCTTCTCTCGTCCACGCCGCGGCAGCTGTATCTCTACCGTCTGCTCAACGCCGCACCGCCGGAATACTATCACGTTCCCCTGCTCACCGCGCCGGACGGACGGCGGCTCTCCAAGCGCGACCGTGATCTTGACCTCGGTATTCTGCGCGGAAGGCACACCGCGCCGGAGCTTCTCGGCGCGCTCGCCCACGCCGCGGGACTGCTGGACAAACGGGAACCGATCTCCGCCGAAGAGCTCATCCCGCTCTTCGACTGGGCAAAGATCCCCAAAGACGATATTGCCATCGATGTATAAAACCCTCGCGCCGGAACATTCGGCGCGAGGGTTTTAGCGTGTCGAAAAGGGATTTTTGACACGCTCTCAAACGAGCCCCGCTGCGAGGCTTTTCGACAGGCTAAAATCGCGCCGGAATTTCTCCCGGCGCGATTTTCTTATTTCAGGTTTTCCACTTTTTGCAGCGGTTGGCACGGCGGCGACGGTCTCTCACGCCGCGGGCCGTGAGATACACGGCGGCGAGCAGCACCGTTGCGCTGATGCCGATGATGGGCGTATAATCCGTTTCGCCCTCGGTCTTGACCTCAAGCCAGAGCGAATCCATGAGATGCGTCGTCTTCTGGTCAAGATAGAGGAATGCTTCGCCGCGGCTGAGCGTTTCCTCGCTCGGGTAGGCGATGTCGGACGCCGCCGTCTCCGGATCCATATACTCCTTGGCCGCCGATTCCGGCGTGGAATAGCCGAGATAGTCAAGATTTTCGCCGTTCACTTCCGGCGAGCAGAGGAAGTTGATGTAAGCCTCCGCACCTTCCTTGTTCGTTGCGCACGTGGGGATGCACAGCGCGTCGATGAAGAAGTTGAAGCCCTCCTCCGGGAAGCAGAAGCGGAGATCCTCGTTTTCCCCGACCATCATAAGATAGTCGCCGGCGTAGTACGGTGCGATCCACGCCTCGCCGCGCTCCATCTTGTCATAGATCTGGTCCATGACGTAGGCCTGCACGAGCGGCTTCTGTTCGATGAGTTTGTAGGCCGCGGCGCGCAGCTCGTCCTCGTCGCGCGTGTTGGGCGAATACCCGAGCATCGTTTCCGCGATGGCGAAAGCGTCGCGCGGATTATCGAACATCAAAATCTTCCCGGCGTACTTGCTGTTCCAGAGAAGATCCCAGCTGCCGACGTCCTCTTCGTCCACATAGGCGCTGTTGTAGATGATGCCGACGGTACCCCAGGTATACGGAACGGAGTAGAGGTTATCGGGGTCGTAGGCGGTGTTTTTGTACGCCTCGTCCATGTACTGATAGTTCGGGATGTTGTCAAAGTTGAGCGGCAGGAGCAGTCCCTCGTCGATCAGCCGACCGACCATATAGTCGGACGGGATGATGACATCGTAGGAAGAACCGCCGGTCTTGAGCTTGGTGTACATCGTTTCGTTCGAGTCGAACGTCATGTAATTCACATGGATGCCCGTCGCCTCCTCGAAGGCGGCGTTGATGTCGATGTAGCCGTCCGTGCCGTCGGAAATGTACTGGCCCCAGTTGTAGACGTTGATCGTGTTGGGAGCGGCGTGCGCTTCCGGCGCGGGGATCAGCACCGCGCATACGAGCAGCGCGAGCACAAGAGAGAACACACGCTTTTTCATGCGCTCGCCCCCTTCTTCCCGAACACACCGCGCGCCTGACGGCGGCGGCGCTCATCGCCGGCCTGCACGAGATTCATCACGACCATCACAAGGAGGATCGCAAGGAAGAGCAGCGTGAACAGCGCGTAGATCTTCGGCTGGAGCGGCTTTTTCGTATAGTTGTAGATCTCGACCGGCAGCGTGACAAAGCTGGGGCCGTAGACGAAGTACGAAATGACAAAGTCGTCCAGACTCATCGTGAACGCCATGAGCGCGCCGGAGAGAATGCCCGGCATGATCTCATGGATGATGACCTTGAAGAACGCCTGCACGGGCGTGCAGCCGAGATCGAGCGCGGCGTCGAGCAGGTTCGGGTCGAGCTGTCCGAGCTTCGGCATCACGGACAGAATGACATACGGCAAATTGAACGTGATGTGCGCGATGAGAAGCGTCGTAAAGCCGAGAACGTTGTTGAGCTTCATCATCTGCCCGGCGAATGCGAAGAGCAGCGCGAGCGAGACGCCCGTGACGATCTCCGGGTTCGTGAGAGGGATATTCGTCACGGCCATCGTGATGCGGCGCATCCGGCCGGACATGGCGCGAATGCCGATGGCGGCCATGGTGCCGAGCACCGTCGCCACGAGCGAGGCGATCACCGCGACGATGACGGAGTTTGCCAGCAGCGGCAGCAGCACGCCGTCGCGGAAGAGCGCGCCGTACTGCGCGAACGTGAAGCCCTTCCATACGGCGATATCCGTACCGGCGTTGAACGACGCAACGGCCAGCACGATCATCGGGATATACAGAAACAGGAACACGATCACGGTGAAAACACGGTTGAAGGTCTTCATATCGTTGCGACCTCCTCTTCGTCCGAGAAGCGGTTCATGACTGCGATGCATACGAGCACCATCACCATCAGCACGAGCGAAAGCGCCGCGCCGAGGTTCGGGTTGTAGGCGGCCTTGAACTGGCTTTCGATGACGTCGCCGATGAGCGTCGTACCGGCGGAGCCCATTTTCTGCGAAATGTAGAACGTGGACACGGCGGGAACGAACACCATCGTGAAGCCGGAGATGATCCCCGGCACGCTCAGCGGGAGCGTCACCTGCCCGAACACCTGCGCCGGGGTGCAGCCGAGATCCTCGGCGGCCTCGGTAAGGCGCGGATCGAGCTTTACAAGTACCGTATAGAGCGGCATGATCATGTACGGCAGATAGTTATACACCATGCCGAGCACGACAGCGCCGTCCGTACGGATGAGCGGCAGCGGCTGGAGGCCAAGGCTTGTGACGACGCCGTTGATGATGCCGGTATCGTCGAGCAGCGCCACCCACGCGAGCGTGCGCAGCAGGAAGCTCATGCACATCGGCAGCATGACGAGCATATAGAGAAAACGCTGCCGCTCCGGCGCGGCGGACGCCAGACAGTACGCCACCGGATAGCCGATCACAAGGCAGATGAGCGACGATAGGATCGCCAGCCAGATGCTCTTGAGAAAAATGGGGAGATACGTCCCCATGCGGGAAATGTTATCAAACGTAAATGCGCCGGTGATGGAATCGGTAAACGAAAACCAGATCACGATCCCGAGCGGGACGACCGTGAAGATCGCCATCCACACGAGATACGGCGCCGCGAGCGCTTTATTCTTCATCGGCGGATTCCTCCCGGCTCTCCGAGGATTCCTCCTCCGCCTCCGGATCGTATTCCGCGTCGGACAGCTCGTCATATTCCTCCGAGAAGGAGCTGTAGTCGCCGTAGAGTCCGGAATACTTGCTCTTGTGCATGATGTGGAAGCCGTCCGGCACGATGCGGATGCCGATGCGCTGCCCGACTTCCGGGCTGTCGGTCGTCTGGATGAGCCACTTGAAGCCCTTGAAGTCTACGATGACATCGTACTGCATGCCCTTGAAGGTGATGCTCGTCACGGTGCCGGTCAGCATGCCGTCCTTCACGGGGACGATGTCGATATCCTCCGGGCGGACGACGACGTCCACCGGCTCGTCCTTTGCAAAGCCCTTGTCCATGCACTGGAAGCGGCGGCCGAACGTTTCGACCACATAGTCCTCACGCATGATGCCGTCGAGAATGTTGCTCTCGCCGATAAAGTCCGCCACGAAGGCGTTCTTCGGTTCATTATATATATCCTCCGGCGTGCCGATCTGCTGGATGATGCCCTCGTTCATGACGACAACGGTGTCAGACATGGCGAGCGCCTCTTCCTGATCGTGGGTCACGTAGATGAAGGTGATCTCCATCTGCTGCTGGATGCGCTTGAGCTCCTGCTGCATGTCCTTGCGCAGACGCAGATCGAGCGCGCCGAGCGGCTCGTCAAGCAGCAGCACCTTCGGCCGGTTCACCAGAGCGCGGGCGATCGCCACGCGCTGCTGCTGGCCGCCGGAGAGCGATGTCACCTTGCGGTTTTCAAAGCCCTTGAGCGACACGACCTCGAGCATTTCCGTTACGCGCTCGTCGATCTCGTCCTCCGGGACCTTGTGGTTCCGCAGACCGAAAGCGATGTTGTCGTACACGTCCAGATGCGGGAACAGCGCGTATTTCTGGAAGACGGTGTTCACCTGCCGTTTGTACGGAGGAATGTCGTTGATCCTTACGCCGTCAAACAAAACGTCCCCCGAGGTAGGCTCAAGAAACCCGCCGATAATTCTCAGCGTGGTCGTCTTGCCGCATCCCGAGGGTCCTAACAGTGTAAGGAACTCTTTGTTGTTGATGTACAGGTTGATGGAATCCAGAACGGTCTCACCGTCGAAGGCCTTGGTGCAATCGACCAGGCGGATGAGTTCTTTGGCCATTATCCTCCCCCTCTTTTCCCGATTTTTCGCGCTTTGCGCGTTAGGCCAATCATATAGATTTCAAGGGGGTTTGTCAATGCAATTTTCCTTTTCAAATCAAATTATTTTTTGCGCGGCGCGTGATGCAAAAAACTGCCGAAAACGAGCGGCGTTTACAGCAGCACTCATAAAACAGCATAGGAATGTTTTCGGGAAACGGCGTAGCTTCGGCTATGCCGTTTCTCCGTTTTGCAGGTCGGCGAGCAAGGACGCGGGGAGTATTCCCACAAGGTCATAGGATATATCAATCTGCTGTTCCCTATCTTCCATTTCCGTTCCATTCCTTTCCCGTCCTTTCCAAAGATAAAGTTTCGCAGCAAGCATTGGAAGTGGGTACCCACTTCCGTATTTTCGCCCTCCCGCGCTTACGGCGCGTCGGTTGAAAATGGCTTGTTGGGAAGTTTCCCAAACCCTCTAAACACCCTTTCACTACCTACAACACCGCACAGAGCGATTTTGCCAAAGTTTTGAGCGAAATTTTAAAAAAACTTTTTCATTTCCTACTACGGCGGAAATCTGAAAATGCCAAAGATTATAAAAACATTTTCTGAAGTACGTGTGCTATAACTTGCGATGAAAAAGCACATTCGCGGATTGATATACTTCCGCAAATGTGCTACAATTTGTCTATAAAATGCTTTTGAGTGGGGGAGGGCTACATGGAGATTATGACTACCAAGCAGGCAAGCGGATTATGGGGCGTAACTCCCCGTCGCATTTCGGAAATGTGCCGCGGTGGCAGAATTGAGGGCGCATATAAAATAGGAACAGCATGGGTCATGCCCGCCGATACGGAGAAGCCAAAAGATGAGAGAATTACAACGGGTAAGTGGGTTGGATATAAGCGCAGGGATAAGGAAGGGCAGCAATGAAAATAGCAAGAGTTCATATTGAAAACTACCGCAGTATAAAACAGCTTGATTTTTCTCCAAATAACTACTGCGCTTTGATAGGTGAAAATAATGCAGGAAAAAGCAATATTCTTAAAGCAATCAATCTTGTTTTAGGTGAAACATGGCCGACCGACCGTACATTTACGGAAGAAGATTTTAACGACTATAATACCGAAAACGATATTGTAATACAGATTTATTTTGATAGCACCATTGACGAATGGCGCAATAATTGCAAGTGTGAGGTTGCAGGATTTGAGTTAAGAGGAAAGGCATATAAGCGCCGCGTCAAATCAAAACCAGCAGGAACGCTTGTGGTTGATTTCGTGTGCATAGATAAGCGCGGTAAGCCCTGTCAATATCCTGCTACTCCGTACAAAGAGGGTGAACGCTACACCGGTCAATACTATCAGTTAAAAGTATCAAAAGAACTCCGCGAAAAAATACCGTTTATCTATGTAGATGTAATGCGCGATTATAATAAACAAGACCCAAGCAACAGATGGTCTATTTTGCGTCGCCTTTTCAATGATATAAATACAAGCCTGTCGTCTGACAAAACGACTGTTAATGTGGAAACATCAGCGGGCAAAAAGAAAATGACGCGGAAACAAGCCTTTGAGTTAAAAATCAAGGAGGCATACAGTTTCCTGCAAACAGAGCAATTTATTGAAATTGAAAGCAAAATACGCACTAACTCATTAGAGCAGATGGGCATTGATTCTGCGGAGGGCGATATTGCAATCCGTTTTGATACCTACGACTCAATGAATGTCTTTAAGAACTTGCAACTATATGTAGACCAAATGGGAATAAGCACAACGGCTGATATGGTGGGTGCTGGACTGCAAAGCGCAATCGTGATAGCTATATTCCGAACTTATGAAGAAATCAAAAAAGAGGGAGCCATTTTTGCCATTGAGGAGCCGGAAGTATATTTGCACCCTCAAAAACAGCGTTATTTCAGCACTATACTTTCGCGGTTAAGCGGACAAAACCAAGTGTTTATTACAACGCACTCTCCTACATTTATTCGGCTGTACGAGCCGGAAAACGTCTGTTTAATTCGCAGGAACAATGCAGACGGTACTACTGCGAAGCTATGTGAACGGGAACAGATAGTAAAAACCGAAAAAGAAGCCTTAAAACTTGAAAACTATTTTGACAATCAACGAAACGAGATGTTCTTTGCGAAAGGTGTCATTTTTGTTGAGGGAGCAACTGAAAAGTTTGCATTTCCTTATGCTGGAAGAAAAATGGATGTTGATATTGATAGATATGGAATATCAGTTGTCGAGTGCGGCGGAAAAGGCAATCTGCTGACCTTCGCAAAAGTCGCAACGGCTTTCGGAATACCATACGTCGTGGTGGCAGATGATGATATAAAAGATTTAGCTGCTATCAAAGACCCTGAAAAAAAGAAAAAAGCCGAAGCTGAAAATGCTAATCATACAAGAAAGAATACGGCATTAAAGGATTTTGTCCCCGCAGCACAAATGTTTTGGATGATACCGAATATTGAAGCGGTCATGGGCATTAACGAGAATACTGACAACAAGATAAAACAAGCTATGGAATACCTAAAAGCGAAAAAAGGAAAAGATGATATTGCGGCAGAAATGAAAAACCCATTATTAGCAATTATGCGTATGATAGGCATAAACAAGGAGGACAAGCCCAATGACTGATAAATTAGACGGTCTTTCAATGGATATAGAGCAGGCACAGCGGGACAAGCTGCAAGCGGTTTTCCCGGAGTCCTTCACCGAGGGACGTTTGGATATAGACAAACTGCTTTCTCTTTGCGGAGAATACATCGCCGACGATTTTGAAAAATACGAGTTCAAATGGAAAGGCAAAAGCGACTGCTTACGCTTGGCGCAGAAACGGAGTACGGCGACTTTGCGCCCCTGCCCTGCCGAGAGCGTTAATTTTGACACGACGCAAAACCTCTATATAGAGGGCGATAATCTTGAAGTGTTGAAGCTCCTGCAAAAATCCTATTTCCGCAAGGTCAAAATGATATACATAGATATGAAAACACCGAGATTGATACAATTTAATTATTTCTCCGCCGATTTTGCCGCTTGAGGGGTAAGTTGGCATTTGAGGGGTAAGTTGTGGAAGTCGGGGTGTCCCGGCTGTTTTTGTTATATGGAGGTGGCAGCATGAAACAGATCACAAACAAGGAATATGAGGAATGGATGAAGTACAAGGAAGAGAAAGCAAAGGGCCACATTCTGTTGCCGGACACCATCCGCTTCATCTGCGAGGCGAATGATATGGATCCGGAGAAGATCGGTCGACACTTCCTGGAAGTGCTGCCGAGGATTTGCCCGAAACAAAACGAATAACGAAAAGTGCCTCCGAGCCGATGTGATTGGTTCGGAGGTACTTCATTATTCCTGCGATTTTTTAGGTGGATATTTTTCAGCCCACTTTTTCTCGATCTCGGACAATTCCTCCATTTCTTCAGGGGAGGGTCCCTCAAAATCGTCTTCAACGGCGATGCCTTCCAATTCAGCGAAATATGAAAAGGGGTCGAAATCATCAACGAACGACCTGCAGTAATCCAGATCTTCGGCAATATCACGGCCCAGAGAGTCGACTTTGAAGTGCTTTGCAATTACTTCAAGTATTGCAAGTACGAGTTTTTGCCGGAACAGAACCCTTTCAACTGGGTCAAGCGTTTTGAACTGCTCCATAGAAATATTATTCATGGTAAGGATATCTTCAAAATAGCGCGAATAATCGATGTCCTCCCGTGCTTTGAGCAGATACGGGTAATTCCCTGGCTTAACCCTTTTTAAATACATATGGCGTAGATAGGCGTCTTCTATGCGATCTGCCTTCTCGTCATAAATACCAGCCAGATAATCGGGGTGGACATTCAGAAACCTGGCAATCCGCTCCAAAAGATCTGGCGGCATTTTCCCCTCGTCCAAGCATCTACGGATCGTTTTCTCCGTTCTTTGGATTTCGTTATATGCTCCTCCAAGTTTTCTGATACTGCTGCCTCGTGCCTTTAAAACTTCAAAAAACCGGTCCCGGTTGATGGGCACCTTTGGCGTTTCCTTGTTTGCCATCTGCTTACCTCCTCATGGACAAATGACGCAAAAATGACCGCACCCGACTGACGGGAAAAATGTTGACTTGCGGACATTAATGCCCTATAATGCATTATACGGGGCGCGGACATTAATGTCAACACCCAAGTTTGAAATTGGAGGTCTGTGTTATGCAGAACCATGAAATCCCCGATGTCGAGCAGAGAACCTGGTGGCAGCGGAACAAGAAGAGAGTCTTGATTGCTGGGAGCGTAGCGGTGGTGGTTGGCGGCATCCTGCTGTATAAGAACTGGGATTCTGTCACCAAACTGGCTATGAAGGTGCTGCGCCAAGGTCAGAAGCCTGCTCCGCAGCCCATTGAGATTCATGTCGATCTCCCGGTCACGGACGTCGTCCATGAAGCCCAGCGCCCCGTCCTGGCGATAATCAACGGTGGTGAAGCCTTCCCTGTCAACGGTCATATCCGCAATCTGCCTGCTTCGTGGACGCCTTCCCCCGAGCAAAGAGCGCTTGCAGAGGCACTGGGGATCACCCTCGGCGACCACCAGACCTATGTCCGGGATTATGTGAAAAACTGTGCGTAAGGAGGTGCTGTAATGAACTGCCCACAATGTGGCAAGAGAATGAAGGGCGACTGGCCTGACAAGTCGCGTTGGTTCAATTGTGCAAATTGCAGAGATCGCTTTTTCCTCGAAGACGACGGAGAGCTTGTAAACGTCCTGTTTCGGTCAAGGAAGAACGAGAGACCCTGCGAGAACTGTGGCCAAAAAATGACCGGCGGATCATATACAGCCCCGTGGGAAAACGGCAACAATCCAGACGGGTATGTGAAATGTCCGCACTGCGGCCACGTAAACTTTATCTGGGAAGATGACTAACGAAAAAGCCTCCGAGCCCATATGGTTCGGAGGCATTCCTTTTTTCTTGCGGGTCAGGTTTCGATTTCCGTGCCATCCTTGAACGTCACGCGGATACCGTCCTTGCTGTAAACGGTCATGTGATCGAACATCGAAAGCCAGTCCTCATCGCGGAAGGTCTCAAGCGGCTCCCGTTTCCGAAGTTCCCGGAAGGACAGCTCTATCCGCTTCCGGCGCGATATCTGTTCGGCGATAAGCTCCGTCACCTCATCGTGGCGGTCTTTTGCTTTATCGTATTGCGTGACAAAACGGGCATATCGCCGTTATGACGATATGCCCGTTTGTCTTGCACCCTGTATGACAGCTACCCTGTTTCAGTTTGTTGTTGATACTGTTTTATGGGTAGCTACTATTCCGGCAGTTTTTTCACGTTTTCATGCGTTCCGCGAACGTTGGAAAGTACTTTTCCACGAACTCCGGCGTTTTGGTCCGGAAGTTCTTTCCGTTGAGATATTCGAGCGCCCCGGCGGGGGTGTCAAAGACGAACCGCAGCCGCCACGAGCAGAGCGCCTGCCCCTTTTCGCCGTAGGCGCGGTTGTCCTTTTCGCGGCCGTATTTCCCGTCGCCGAGGAGCGGGCACCCGGCATGGCGGAACTGCGCGCGGATCTGGTGCGTGCGCCCGGTGATAAGGCGGCACTCCACAAGCGTGAGACGCCCGTCGGATGCGATCGTTTTATACTCCGTCACGGCGGTCTTCGCCCCGGTGCGGGGCGCATCGTAGACATAGACCTGGTTATTCTTCGCGTCCTTGAAGAGATACCCCTCGAGCCGTCCGGCGGCGGGGCGCGGCGTGCCGACGACGGCGGCGAGATAGATCTTCTCGATCTCGCGGTTTTTGACCTTTTCATCCATGATGCGCAGCGCCTCGGCGTTTTTCGCCGCGATCACGATGCCGCCGGTATTGCGGTCGATGCGGTTGCAGAGCGCAGGCGCAAAGCTGTTCTCCCGCGCCGGGTCCCACTCGCCCTTCGCGCGGAGATACGCCTGGATATTGGCGATGAGCGTATTCCAGCTCCACTCCCCCGCGCTGTGGCAGAGGACGCCCGGCTTTTTGTCCACGAGCAGGATGTTTTCGTCCTCGTAGACGATATCGAGCCGGGGGGCCGTGATCTTGCGCCAGGCATTTTCCTCCCGCGGCGCTTCAAAAAACTCGTCCGGGAGATAGACGCGCACCGTGTCGCCCTCGGCGAGGCGTGCCTCGCCCTTTGCCGGGCGGCCGTTGATCTTTATATCCTTTTTCCGCAGCGTCTTTTGCAGCAGCGATTCCGGGATAAGCGGCGCCGCCTTGCTCACGAACCGGTCGAGCCGCTGCCCGGCGTCGTTCCGGCCGATGATAAATTCCTTCATTGCCCCTCCGCGAGCGTCAGCTCCCGGTCCATATTTTGCAGCGCGCGGCGCAGGAAAAACGCCGTTGCGCACGCCGATACGACCTCCGCGATCGGGAAGCACCACCATACGTTGCCGACGTTCCCTGTCAGCGACAGAAGATACGCCGCCGGGATGAGCGCCACGACCTGACGCAGCACCGACGTGAAGAACGAATAGAGACTCTTGCCGAGCGCCTGACAGACCGACCCGCCAACGATGCAGAACGCCGCGATCGGGAAATGGATGGCGATCTTGCGCAGCGCGGGAATGCCGATGGCAAGCATGTGCTCCGACGGCGAAAACGCCTGCAGCAGCACGCCGGGAATTGCTTCAAAGAGCAGCAGGCCGACAGCAAGGATGCACACGGCATACAGCACGCCGTAGCGGATCGTCCGGTAAATGCGTTCCTTTTTCCGCGCGCCGTAGTTATAGCCGACGATGGGGACAATGCCGTTATTCAGTCCGAACACCGGCATGAAGAAGAAGCTCTGCAGCTTGAAGTATGCGCCGTACAACGCGACCGCCGTGGACGTGAACGCCATGAGGATGCGGTTCATGAGATAGTTCGTAAGGGAACCGATACCGACCATGAGGATGGACGGAAAGCCGATGCGATAGATGTCGAGGATGATGCGCCCGTCCGGGCGGCAGTCAGAAAGACGGATATTGACTTCTTTATTATGTTTGAGATGAAACAGAAAGCCCGCCAGCGCGCCGAACGCCTGGCCGATGACTGTGGCGATGGCGGCACCGGTCGTGCCCATTGCGGGCAGGCCGAACCAGCCATAGATAAAGAACGGGTCAAGAATGATGTTTGCCACCGCGCCGATTATCTGCGCCCACATGGAGAGCTTCGTCTGGCCCGTGGACTGCAGAAGGCGCTCAAAGTTGATCTCAAAATACACGAATACCGAGCCGATCGTAACGATGCGCAGATACGAATCTCCGTAGCTGCGGATGGACTCGATATCCGTCTGCGAGTGGATGAAGGCGTCGGCAAAGAAAATACCGAAGATCGCCATAATAATCCAGCAGCACACGCAGAGGAACAGGCTGTTTCCCGCCACGCGGTTGGCGAGCTTATTGTCCCGGCTGCCGAGAGCGCGGGAGAGCATCGTCGAAACGCCGACGCCCGTGCCGGTGGCAAGACCGATGAGAATGTTCTGCGCCGGGAACGCGAGCGAGAGCGCCGAAAGGCAGTCCTCCGACACCTTCGCCACATATACGCTGTCCACAATATTATAGAGAGCCTGCACCAGCATCGAGAGCATCATGGGCACTGCCATTGACAGCAGCAGCTTTCCCTCCGGCATTTCGCCCATGCGTCGGGACCGGGCCAGGCTGTTTGTTTCCTCCATAGATCCGTTTCCTCGCTTTTTTCTTGATTATCGTGAATGAGTATTATATCAAAGACCGCTATGATGGGCAAGGCTTTTTTCTTTTTTTCGTCATTTTCCTCTGGTTTTTTCCGAGAAGGTGTGATACAATATCTTGTGGTCTTGCACAGACCGCCCAACTACGGAAAAAGAAGCGGTCTGTTGATTTTTCTGTTGACAATACAGAAATGCTCATATATAATAGCAAGGCTTGTGAGATGCTGACAGAGGATTGGAATCAACATGAATCTCCACGAACTTCTCCTGAATCCCGGCTCGCGGCTGCCCTTCCGGTGTGAGCTTTCCACTGACCGGCTGGATTTTCCCGCCGTTCTCTCCTACACCGCCGCCCCTGTGGGCGAGGGCTTCATCGTGAACAACGCCGGCGCTCTGACGCTGCGGGGCACGCTCTCCGCTGCGATGCGCTGCGTATGCGACCGGTGCGCCGCCGAGTTTGACCGGGAAGTGAGCTATCCGCTCGATGTCCCGCTCGCCTCCGAACTGCAGGACGAGGAAAACCCCGATTATTTCCTGCTGGAGGGTGACGAGCTCGATCTGGAAGAGCTGCTGGAGACCGTGTTCATCCTGAACATGGACACCCGGTTTCTTTGCCGGGCCGACTGCAAGGGGCTCTGCTCCCGCTGCGGCAAGAATCTCAACGAAGGCCCCTGCGATTGCAGGACAGAATCGGATCCAAGACTGGCTGTTTTGGAACAGCTGTTGGACGATAAACCATGATTATGCGCTGTTCAAAGCAGCCAAAGTACGAGGAGGTGTCACCATGGCAGTCCCCAAGAGTAAAGTAAGCCGTACCAGACGCGACAAGAGACGCGGCAGCAACTGGAAGCTCACCGCTCCCGCTCTGGTCAAGTGCCCCCAGTGCGGCGCTTTCAAGCTCCCCCACCGGGCCTGCAAGGCCTGCGGCTCTTACGATGGCCGTCAGGTTCTCAAGGTAGACGAGGAGAAAAAGTAACCGAGCTTAAGAAGAGGAGGCTTTGCCCCCTCTTCTTTTGCTATGAGGAGTTTGTATGTTCAACACGATCTCGTCCGTAGACCCCGGCTCCCGGCTCGAGGGCAGGGTGCTCCCCGGCGACGAATTGCGTTATATCAACCGGCACGAGATCCACGATGTGCTCGATTATAAATACTGGGCGTATGACCGCTCGCTCACGCTGGAATTCCGGGACGCCGGCACGATCCGCCTCCGCAAAAAAGAGGGTGAGGATCTTGGTCTGAACTTTGAAACGTACCTGATGGACAAGCCGACGGGCTGCTCCAACCGGTGCATATTCTGCTTCATCGACCAGCTGCCGCGCGGACTGCGCAAAACGCTCTATTTTAAAGATGACGACGCGCGTCTTTCGTTCCTCACGGGGAATTATATCACGTGTACGAATCTCTCCGAGCGTGAATTGCAGCGCATCTGCGATCTGAAGGTGAGCCCGCTGAACATTTCCGTGCATGCGACCGATCCGGAGCTGCGCGCAAAGCTCATCGGCAACCCGCGCGGCAGGGAGATCATGGACATTCTCCGCCGCTTCGCCGCGGCGGGCATATTCATGGAATGCCAGATCGTCGCCGTCCCCGGCTGGAACGACGGCGCGGCGCTGCAGCGCTCGCTGGAGGATCTTGCGGGGCTTTACCCGCATGTGAGCAGCGTTTCCATCGTGCCGGTAGGTCTCACCTGCCACCGCGAAAAGCTCACGCCCCTCTCCCCCTATACGCCCGAGCAGGCGCGCGCGACGATCGCGCAGGTGGAGTCGTTCGCGGCGGAGTGCTTTGAAAAATACGGCAGTCACATTTTCTACTGCAGCGACGAAATGTATCTGCGCGCCGGTCTTCCTCTGCCGGAGGACGAATATTACGAAGACTATGCCCAGCTTGAAAACGGCGTAGGCATGCTGCGTCTGCTCGAAACGGAATTTGACCTTGCCCTCTCGCTGGAGGACGAGGCCGACCGGAAGGAAACGCCGCGCTTCTCCATTGCGACCGGCAAGGCCGCCGAGCCGTATCTGCGCGCGCTTCTGGAAAAGGCCGGAGCGAACGGCACGGTCTACGGCATTCCGAACGACTTCTTCGGCCACACGATCGAGGTCGCCGGGCTGCTCACCGGGCAGGACATCATCCGCCATCTCCGGGATAAGGACATCGGCGAGCGGGTATACATTCCCAAAACCATGCTGCGCCACGGCGAGGGCGTATTTCTTGACGATCTTACGCCCGAGGACGTATCGCGCGAGCTCGGCGTGCCGGTCATCCCGCTCGAGGTGGACGGCGCGGAGCTGCTCGCCGCGATGCGCTTTGAAGAACTTTAACACCCCCGAAAGGAGGATTTTCCTATTATGGCTAAACGACCCCTTGTTGCGATCGTCGGCCGCCCCAACGTGGGCAAATCCCTGCTTTTCAACCGCCTGTGCGGGAAGCGTCTCTCCATCGTGGAGGACACCCCCGGCGTGACGCGCGACCGTCTGTACGCCGAGTGCGAATGGGCGGGGCGTACCTTTGATATCGTCGATACCGGCGGCATCGAGCCGACGGCGGACAGCGAGATCCTGCTCTTCATGCGCGAGCAGGCGGAGATCGCCATCAACTCCGCGGACGTGATCGTGTTCGTGACCGAGATCGGCACCGGCGTCACCGCCGCCGATCAGGAGGTCGCCGCGATGCTCAAGCGCTCGCATAAGCCGGTCGTGCTGTGCGTGAACAAGATGGACTCCGTCGGTCAGGTCGACCCGGGCATTTATGAATTTTACTCGCTCGGTCTCGGCGACCCGATCGCGCTCTCGGCCATCCACGGCCACGGCACGGACGAAATGCTCGACGCGTGCATCGAAAACTTTCCGCCCGAGGAAGAGGGCGAGGAAGAGGACGATCTCATCCGCGTTGCCGTCATCGGCAAGCCGAACGTCGGCAAGTCCTCGCTCGTCAATCTCGTGCTCGGTGAAAACCGCGTCATTGTCGCGGATATGGCCGGCACGACGCGCGACGCCGTGGACACGCGCCTGGAGAACAAATACGGCAAGTATATCTTCATCGACACCGCCGGCATCCGCCGCAAGTCCAAGGTGGACGACCGCATCGAGAAGTTTTCCGTCATGCGTGCGCAGCTCGCCATTGAGCGCGCGGACGTGTGTCTCATCATGATCGACGCGCGCGAGGGCGTCACGGAGCAGGACACCAAGATCGCCGGTCTCGCCCACGAAGCAGGCAAGGCGAGCATCATCGTCGTGAACAAATGGGATCTCGTCGAAAAGGACACCCACACGATGGACAAGATGCGCAAGGACATTTACCGCGATCTCTCGTTTATGACGTATGCCCCCGTCCTCTTCATCTCCGCGCTCACCGGTCAGCGCACCGAGCGCATTTTTGAGCTTGTGAACTTTGTGAACGACCAGAGCTCCATGCGCATCACGACCGGCCTTCTCAACGACGTGCTCGCCGACGCGCAGGCGCGCGTACAGCCGCCGTCCGACAAGGGCCGCCGTCTGAAGATCTATTATATGACCCAGACCGGCACGAGACCGCCGCACTTCGTCATCTTCTGCAACAGCCGGGAGCTTTTCCACTTCTCCTATCAGCGGTATATCGAAAACCAGATCCGCTCGACGTTCGGACTGGAGGGCACGCCCATCCGCATCACCATCCGTCAGAAGGGCGACCGCGAGGATAACTGAAAATAATCCGAAAAAATCTTCGCGCGCGGCAAAGTCGCTCTTGACTTTGCCGCGCGCATTTGCTATAGTAGACAAGCTGAATTGAATAGTTTTCAGTTTGACCGCTATGGAGAAGTCGCGTAGCCCGGTCGAGCGCGCACGATTGGAAATCGTGTATACCCCATAAGGGTATCGAGGGTTCGAATCCCTCCTTCTCCGCCAAAATGAAGAAACTCCGGAAGCCTTGAGCTTCCGGAGTTTTCTTTGTTTATCAACGGTTTTCCGTATTTTCTCTATGTGTTCGTGCACGGTCGGTCGTGGTAGCCGCGGGCACGAAAAACGTGTCAAAAATCATGTCAAAACGAGGGTGTGCCGGGGGTATTTTCGCCCCCTCGTTTTTCTGTCATTCAGAGGCCGGTTTGACGGTAAATTCTGTATTACGAGTCTCTTCAAGCGCGCTCTGGGCTGCTGCGGTTTCTTTCTTAAATTTATCATTCATTTCCTTGACCGCAGCCTCCAGCAGTACTTTCAGTTCCTCCTCCGTTGTTTTGATGCCCTTCTGCGACAGCATCGATGCCGCGACAACAAGGGCGCGCGCAAGCTTCTCGTCGCCGTGAAGATCCTTGTACACCTGCTCGATGTACGCGACCGTGGTAGCCGCGATCTTGCGCTTGGTGTCCGTGTCGATGTACTTTGTCTGAAGCTTCGCGGCATACACGCCGATGATGGCGAAGATCGCCAGTACGACGGCCTTGATGATCTCCAGACTGTAGGTTGCCAGAATCTCGTTCATGTGCTTGTCCTCCTGAAATTATTTATGTTCGAGGATACCGATACGGCGCTCGTGGTCAGCCACGCGATCGTCCAGTTCCTCATTTTCTTTTTTGCGGTGGTTGATGCGCTCGTGAAGCTGCTTGTGCTCTTCCGTGTTGGATTCCTCCAGTTTGCCGTTCGCCTCTTTCAGCCCGTTCACTGCGTCCGTAAGTTTGACAATGTTCGAGTTGAGTTTCAAAATCGGCACAACAATGGCGGTTCCGAGCGCAATGAGTTCCGCGAGGGTGCGCACCATTTCCATTTCTGTCATGCCGAGCCCCCCAAGATACGATTCACCTCGTCCTGCACAGCTTTGACAAACCATGCGGCGAGCGCGTCCCTGCGCGCCTGTCCGTTTCCCCATTTACCGGCGATGACCTCGCGGGCTGTTTTGGTGATGAACGGGTCAACCGTAGACTCCTCGGCGGGCTTCTCGGGTTCCGGCGTCGGTTCCGGCGCCGGTTCGGGCTGCGGCTCTGCGCCGTCCGCCTTGCTCGCAAAGTCGGGAACACCATATCCGCGGATGAAGCGGGCGTTCACGGCAAGACTGCGCGTTTTGACGGCGTTGTCGCAGTTGCCCTCGATGATGGTCATCGTCTGACCGTCACAGGCAGTCACGATGCCGACGTGGTCGGGCTGTCCGGCATTGTCGCCGTACCCCGTATCCTGCCAGTCGTAAAAGATCACGTCACCCGGAGACGGGATATAGGCGTCGTTTTCTGTCCATCTGCCAATCTCCTGATAGAGCCGCACCATGCCCGGGCATCCGCACTCGGTAGGCATGATGTCGCGCAGCCCGCACTGCAAAGATACGGTGGACACGAACGCCGCGCACCACGGCCACGAGGCGAGCATCCGCGTGCCTCTGGGAAGCGGGCGCTGGGTGTTGTAGATATCCAGCATCTCCTGATGCTTTGCGTCGTATTCGCGCGTCCCCAGCCACGCGAGAGCGGTGGACACGACTTTCTGTCGAAGTTCTTTTTCTGTCATTACGTTACCTCCGTTATCGGTGTGTAGTTCGTCTTTGTTACGGTGTCGCCGCGCGTCGGGTGGAGGGTGTTGTCCTTATCCACTGTGAGCACTATTTCTCTCCTCCTTATGGATTGGCTTTGACAAGGGCTTCTTGCGCCGTTCCGTTGACATTCAGCAGAACGCGCGTCACTTGTTTTGCCGCGCCGTTCACGTTCAAATACAGCACATCGCCGAGCAGCGCCGGAGCAGTCAGCTTGACCGTGCCGTTGCTTTGGCTGGAAGAGTTGTTTGTTATCCCGTAAACAACGGTGATTTCCGTCCCTGCATCAGCTTCTCCAACGAAATACCAATACGTTGGCGTTTTGGGGAGATTGCCGGGCGTTTCAGCTGTCCCCTGAACACTTCCGATGTCGCAGCGGAGATATAAGTTGCCGTACTCCGGATGATTGCCGTAAGAACCGCCGCTTGGGGACACCAAAACACGGACGGCAAACTGTTTCCCTTCCAGCCTTGCAATAGAGTATTCGCCGCTCAGTACAAACCAGTTCTGCTCAAAAAAGTTTGTCTTTGTGATCGTCTGCTCCCACGCGCTGCCGCTTGGAAGCTCTGGCGCTGTTTTGCTCCATGCCATCCCGCTCACCTCACACAGAATACCGTAGGTATACGTCGCCCGGCTGCCACTCGGCGGGCGGCGTTTCGCTCGTCCCTGTGTAGATGTGCCGCACCTGATTGGCGGAAAGCCCGAACTTCGTATACGGGATATCGTTCGCAAGCTTTTCGGCGGTCACGGATTCGTTGGCATATTTGGGCGTTGTGATCGTACCGTCTGCGATCTGCCCGCTTGCCGCCTGTTCGATGGCCGTGCGGAGCTGCGCCAGCAGCGCAGATACCTGTGCTTCCAGCGCCGCGGTCGGAATTCTGGTAACGCCGTCCCTCATCAGACCGCAGAGATCCTCGTTCAGGCGCTGGTCCGTCAGATTCGCCGCCGTGGCCGCCAGATCGCCGTGTGCTATGAGATAGTCGCAAAGGACGAGATCGTACAGTTCGTCCGTTTTGGATCGTGCCGGCGCTGTCGGTGAGCTGCCCAGATCGCCCATCAGCAGCTGCGCCGTTGCCGTGTTGGCCGTCTTGTCCCAGCGGATGACCAGGCGGCAGATACGATCCAGAACCGCATCCGCGACCGGCAGAGTAAAGTTGATATCCGCCGTATTGACGTAGACTTTGCCCCAATACTCTTCCGTCGTGAACCAGGCAATGCCCTTGGACAGCGTCAGCTGCCGGGCGCCGGTGATCGTCACTTTCAGGTTATCCTCGCCGGACCACACGCCAGACGTCCGCGTCCCGTGGAAGGCTCCGGCCTGCGCCGACGTATAATCCTGTTTCCCGCCGAGCGGGTAGGCAAATTCACTCATTTGTTACCTCCAATCGTTTGTATGACCGGTGTGCCGATCGTGAGGGACAGTGCTGTGCGGTTGTCCTCGATCGTCTCCTCGAAAGCGATCACCCGCACAAACAGCTTCAGCCCGTCCTCAGGGAGGATGCAGCACACGGTATCGCCGAGACTGTACGCCTTGCCGAAGTCTGCCGGATCCACATCAAATGTCACGCTCAGCTTCCGGTTGTGTTCGTTCAGCTTCTGCAGGCCACGTTCTTTGAGAAGATCTTCGTATGCCGTCTGTGTCTGCCCGTTCTCCTTGCGAAGATTCCGCGCATCGACGAAGAGCTCATGTCGGGCAAGCCCTTCGGCCGTCGTATCGCCGCACACAACGAATATCCGCTCGCTGCCATCCCCTTCGCCGCCGACAAAGGCAACGTTTTTAAAATCCGCGTCGGACTGCTGCAGGACAAGATTTGCCAGATTGCCGAACGCCTCGGAAAACTTGGCGTTTGACTGCTCCTGCCCGGCGAAGACGTCAAAAAGCAGTTTCTTCGCGGCTCGGTCGTGGACGAACCGGAAGCCGTAATCCACCGAGCCGCACAGGTCCTTGGAAAGCTCGAACAGTGTGGGGTATGTGTGCTCGGAAACGACGGAGCCGGTCAGTCCGCGGTCCGCAGCCAGCGCAACGATGCCCGGCGCGCGTTTTCCGATGACTGCCGCGCGAAGGTCGTCCGCCACGACATTGGACGTGTGGATGCCGTCGTATACGCGGTCGTCCAGCAGCGTATAGTTTGCCGTGAAGCCGTTGATCCACAGCTCTCCCTCGCGCTTTTCCTTCGTCTTGATCTGCCAGAGCGTAGACTTATCGTTTTTTCCTACGAAACGCCCCGGCAGCAGCAGTCTCGATGTTGCCTCGGAGTTCGCCACGACGAGCTGGCATATTCCCTTGTCCGCAAATTTTTCTTCCCAGGTGGACGAGATGACCGTACGGATCTCGCCCACGCGGGTAAGCGATTCGTCGTAGATATTAAATGCCATAGCGCACCCCCGCGACCGTGTCGCAAAACCGGATCACGACCGCCAGCCGTCCGTCTCCGCTCTCCTTGTCCGCCCGGATCACGTTGTCGCCGACGTCCATGAAGAACAGATTGGAATCTTCGTCCAGCGCGCTGAAAATGTCCGATGTCTGGCCGGCGGTCTCCTTCGTCACGCGAAGGATGTTATTCTCGCGGAAGATCCGCACGGTGTCCGCCGCCGTAAGCGTCGTCTTGACAGCGATGAATTTCTGGTTTCCGGCGTTCGTGAGCGTGATGTTTGCGGCCTGTCCGGACGTGCATCGGATCTCCGCGCTGTAATCCACTCTGGTGTTTCCGCGGTTGACGCAGTTGAGAAACAGCGTCTCGTTGAACTGCTCAAAATTGTGCGGCGTATCGTAGGATACCGGAAAATTGAAGCCGCCGGTCGAGCCGCCGAGTTTGTAATAGTGCTCTTTGACGCTCTTCCAATACGGATACGGCGCCAGCAGTTGCACGGCAAAGAGCACCGTCCGCAGGCTGTAGGTAAACACCGGTGCCTCCTTGATGACCGCGTCGATCCAGTACTTTTCCTCGAAGTAGAGCCGGACGGTCGTCATCGGGAGAAACGCCGTATTCAGCGCCTGCAGCTGTTCGCCGGTAAAGTTGTCGATCCGGCCGATGAGGCCGATCTGACGCGAGCCGACGGACATGCTGTCCACAGACTCCCCCACCTGCTCAAAGCCCTGCGATGTAACAACGCTCACCGGGATGCCGTCGATTCCGGTGAGCGTTGTGATCTTGTAAACGGACTGCCGATGTCCCATTTTCAACGAGGTGTTCCCGCTGACGACGCGCAGATCAAACACCGATCAGCACCGCCCTTTCCTGCAAAAATTTTGCCTCGCGCAGCATCTGTGCCGGGGACTGCTTCTGCGCATAGATGTTCTGCACGACCGGCGCCGCCGGCGTCGCGGCAGCCGCGCTGCGTGTGCTCTTTGTCTCGCGGACCGCCGATGTATTGGTCAAATACGGAGCATCCGCAAAGCCGCTCTGCGACGCCGCAGCAGCGTCCAGCGAGGCATGCTTCACGCCGTCAAGCTCGCTGCGGATGCCGTCGGCAAGACCTTCGGAGATAAAAGCGCCATAAGACCGGAACACCTTGGAAGGGCTCTGGATCCGCAGCGTCACGGTAAACGTCCGGGTCATGATCGCAGCAAGCGCACGCATCTGACCTTCAAGCGCTCCGCTCTTTGAGGCAAGGCCGTTGATGAGACCCTGCACTGCCTGCGCGCCGATGGTGGTGAAATTCCCCTCCATCGCGCCCAGCGCCGTCGTGGCCGCCGTGACCTGTCCTTCGACTGCTTCGGTCAGACGGGTGTCAGCGGCGATCTTCTCCGCCGCGTCCGCCACGGGGTTTTCCTCCGTTTCGGCCACGGCGCCGAGAGACTGGAGCCACGCCTGCGCCGCGGCGTCGCCGCCATCGGAAAAAGCCTGCGACAGCGCCGAGAGCTGCTCCGGCGTTGACTTTGCCAGCTCGGCCATAACGCCCGCCATTTTCTCCGGCCCCTGGTCGATCAGCGGCTGCAGAAGATCGGACGGCAGCTGGCCGCCGAGTTGGGCAATGTTATTGCCCCAGTCCTCCATCGCCTGCGTGTTGTGCTGCAGGTTCTTTATCATATCCTTCACGGAAATGTCGGACTTAGTGTTGATCTTCTCGAACATGTTGGTCGCGGCATCTGTAAAAGTATCGAGCCGTTCAGATGCTTCATCCGCGCTCATGCCGATAGATTCCAGCACATCCGTCACATCATACCCGCCAAGAACAACCCGCTCAGCGGCTTCCGCACTGGCGTCCAGCGCATCCGCAGTGTCATCGATGGCGGCTGCTGTACCCTGCGCCGTAATGCCGGCATCAGCCATGTATCCCTCGTAATCGGCTACCGCGGCCGCAGCGTCGTCCGCCGCCAGCTTTGCCTGGCTCCACGCCTCGTTTGCCTTCAGAGCCGTACCCCAGGTACCGACATCGTTTTCGGAGTAGGCCGCCTGCGCAGCGGTGCGGTTTCTCTCCGCGATATACAGGTTATACTCCGCCTCGGCCTGTTCCTTGAGCAGCTGCGTGTACCGTTCCATGGAGGCCGTTACGCGCGCGGATTCCTTCATTTTGGCGATGTGGTCGCTCATGGCGTCCGTGGACATATTGAGTGCGCCGGTCTGCGCGTCGAAGGACACATTCAGTCCGTCCACCGAGCCGTTCAGCTCATCACAGATCGTCTGCATGAGCCGCTGCTCGTTGACCGTGCCGGTGTATCCGCCGGAGAGCTCCTTCAGCTTTCCGACGAGCTTCTCCGCCGCAAGAGCATTGCTCTCAATGTCGTCGATGCTGCTTTGATAGGCAGCCGCAGAATCCTTCTGTGTCTGTGCCAGATCCTCCATGGAGCGATTGAGCGCAAGCGTGTTTTTCTGCGCTTCTCGCAGCGCAGGGTTCGCCTTCACATAGGCCTTCTGCAGCGCTACAGCGCCGGCAACAAGCGCGCCGATAGCCGCAGCGGCTGCCACATAGGGATTGGCAAGAATCGTCCGGTTCAGCAGCTGCTGCGCCGCCGCCGCGACGGTCAATTTCCCCGTAAGTGCCGCTGTAATGAGTTCCAGGGCCGTCATAGTCGTTGCTTCCGCAGCAAGACCGGCTGTACTTGATGCCGCCGCCAGTGCTACCTGAACCTGCGCCGTCTGGAAAGCTTTGAGCACCGACACTACGGTGCTGACAACGGCAAACGACCCATACGCTGCCGCAAGGCCGCTCACTACCGCCGTCGCCGCGGGATATTCGGTCTTGATGTACTCGATCCCGCCGCGAATACCGCCGCTGTTCATAGCCTCCGCCAGATCCGCCGCGAAGCCTCCGACCGCCTTCTGCGCGCGGGTCGCTGCGGGGATCAGTTCCTTGCCGATGGCGGCGCCGATGTTCTGGATGTTCAGCTCCGTGATGCGCGAGACGTTCGCAAAGCTCGTGCTGGCGGTGCGGGCAAAGTCGCCCTGCGCGTCCGCCGAAACGCTGAGCAGATAGTTATACCGCAACGTCGCCTGCTCTGCCTGCGTCATGGAGGAATACGCCTTGTCGATACCCTGCGCCATGGCGTAGGCTTCCATATTGGCGACGCTCATGTTGATGCCGAGCTGCTTGAGCGGCTCGGTCTCGCCGGAAATGCCGGAGCGGATCTTGGCAAACGCCTCGTCGCTCGTGATGTTGAAAAATGAGGCGAAGTCCCCGGCAAGCCCGGTAAGATCGGTGGACATCTGCCGCACCGCGTCGCCGGAAAGTCCCATGCTCTTGAGCATGGCGCCCATGGTGCCGGTGTACTGCAGCGCCGAAAGCTCCGTAATGCCGAAGGCCGTTGACGCGCCCTTCGCCCATTTGTTGATCGTATCGGCGCCGTCGCCGAACGTGACATCGACCACGTTCTGCACTTCCTGCAGATCGGACGCGAGCTCAACAGACCGCTTGGTAATGTTGATGATCGTATCGGCGATCGCTTTACCGGAGATCGCAATACCGATCCCGGCGATGGCCTTAGTCGCCAGACTTTTGAGCTCGCTTGCGCCCTGGCTGAATCCGCTGCTGTCGATTTTGGTGTCAAAAGAAAGTGTCCCGTCGCTCATAATGCATCTCCTTCGGAACGGATAAGATCCTCGATGGATTCCCCGCGCAGCAGCCGCTCACGCACCTGCTCGGTGACCAGCCGTTCGTCGATTCCGACGGCGTCCGGGATCGCCGCGGCATCCTTCGCCCGCTGCGCCGCCGCTTTGTCCTCGCACTTGGAAACGTCCAGATGCCGCAGCCGGATCTTCTCCGACAGCGCGCAGCGGCAGAGAAAGCAGCCGCCGAGCAGCGCGCGGAACTGCCACCAGTGCAGATCCTCATCCATGAGATCGATGCCGTACAGCTGCCGGAACGAAGCATAGATCTCCGGCGCGTCAAACTCATAATCGAAGTCCCGCTCGCCGGCAGGCAGCTCCGGCTCGTCGCCGGCACGGACAAAATGCCCGAACGCTTCCGCCCACGCTTCCGGCGCTTCGCCGTCAAAAAACCACCGGCAAAGCAGCTCTGCCTTGTGTCCGTCCAGCACATCCGGATCGTTCTGCAGCCGGAGGATCTTGAGGATGTTCCGGAATCCCGGCCGGATATCGTAGACGCTGCCGTCCACCTCCACGGTATCGGGCAGCGCCTTTTTCTTCGTGCGGGACAAAGAAAAATCAATCATCGTACTTTGCGCGGATGCTCTCCGCGTAAGCCGCGCCCGCGAGCCGGGCGATCTGCGCTGTCAGCTCGCCGATGCCGGCAAGTCCGAGATCAAACCCATCCATGCCCTTGACACCGGCGAGGATCCTCTCCACCGCGCCGGGGCCGAGCAGCCGGTCGATGTACGCGAGCATCGCCTCGTTCTTTTCCAGAACGCTGCCCGGGTCGTTCATATCCGCGCCCTCGAATCGCCGGTCAAGTTCCAGAAGATCCCGGATAATGGCGGCATCCGAACGCGAAACGTCGAGAATCTCACCGTTGATGGAGATCTGCGGCTTTTTGAATGTCAGAGAGATCTTCTTCATCCCGCGCTCTCCTTACTCGCTCTTGGCGGTGAATGCCTTTGTCGAGGGGTTGAACGTACCCTCCACAAAGTTGCCGACCTGGTGCAGATTGCCCGCCACCTTCACGATCTCCGTACCGGCGCCGGTGATACCGGTGACCTCGACGCACACGCGGAATTTCCGCGCCGGATATGCGCCGGAGGCTTCGTCCTTGTAGAGATCAACGCGGATGTAGTCCGTCTCCGCGTCGCTGCCGGTCTTCTGATTGCGGGCAATGTCGTAAAGGAACGAGATCGCCGCGTCGTCCGAGATCATCTGCGTATCGAACGCAAACGAGTTCTCGTACCCGGTGATCGTGCCGGACGCGCTCTTATCGTTGATGTAGGGCGTCTTCTCCACCTTGGCGGCGGGGTTCTCGTCCAGCGTCGTGAAGCCCGTGCCCATGAGCGAGTAGGTATCGCTCGGCGTAGAGCCCGTTTTGAGATAGTCCGCGATCATGTACCGCATGACTTTTGCCATAATTCATACCTCCGTATAGTTGATAGATACTGTGATCTGATATTCCGATGTGCCGCTCTCGGCAGCGCCGGACATATATGCGCTGACGGACACGCCGACGGCGTGGCAGCTTCTCCCGCCGTCCAGCTGCGGCAGATCGCCGGAGCGGCTCTTCTGCCGCACCCAGCTTTCCAGTGATTCCATCCACGCCTGGTTGTCCACGCGGGACGCCTCGGCCTTCGAGGACTGCCGCGCGAGCAGGTAGTAATACTCCGTAACGTCGCGGCTGCCGTCAACGAACGGCACAACGTCCTTCGTCGGCTGCTTATAAAGCCCGTAGCTGCCCGCCTCGCCGTCGAGCTGGTCGGTCTCGATGCGGTCTCCGGCCTCGATATCGCCGAATCCGTACAGCCAGCGGATGATGCTCTCGCTTACCGTCATTTGGCGTTCCCTCCCGTAAGTTTGGCCAGACCCCGCAGAATGGCGTCCTTCCCGCCGTTCTGCTTCATCCGCTCAAACCAGTAATTCCCGCGCATCGGCGCGCCGGTGAAGTTCGCAGGCCGGTAATACCAGCGCCGGGCGTAGGGTGTGGCGTAGCGCACCTCACCCGAGCCGAGGCGGGTGTTGGTCGTGCCGCTTCGGTTCAGCGCGCCGCTGTCGAACGGCACCATCGGCGCGCAGCGGCGCAGCACCTCGCCGTCTACGAACTTCTGAGCGGTATCCCCCGCCATCAGCCCGCGCGCCTTCAGCAGCTCTCTTGTGGACTTCATGGTGAATTCTGCCGCCATCAGACGCACACCACCTTCCAGCTGCGCAGCCGAGGCCGCAGCGTGTTGTCCGCTACGCTCTGCACGATCACGGCGCCGTGGCCGCGGATAAGATCGTCCTCGGTATACCCCTCGGAGATCTCCGCAGCGCACGCGCCGAACACCAGCACATCCCCCGGCGCAAGCGTCAGACCGCCCGGTGCCGCCGGTGCGGGGATCGTGACGGTCGTTTCCGCGGCATAGAGGATCTTGCCGGCCTCGTTGGCCAGCGCGGTACGGACGGTCTTCTGCCGCCACTGGACGCCGCGCAGCTCGCGCCGCGTCCAGATGTCCGCCCGGCCCTCCCGCGTGCGATGGTAGGCGGTGACGGTATCCGTAAATAAAGGCCCCATCAGAACGCCCCCATCAGTCCGGTGCCGGAGAGCCAGGCAAACGCCGCAGCACGAAGATTCGCCTCCAGCAGCTCCGGCGTTGAAGCCTGGTAACTCTCGGAGTATCCGTCGTTCGATACGCTTGTGATGCCCTGCCCCTGCGCCGTGGCCTCCGCTGCGTGCAGATAATCGACGAGCTGGCACTCGCACTCCCGCACGGCATCCGCTTTATATCCGGCAGCACCGGCGGCGCGCTGCCCGGTAAAGATATCGATCTTCCGGGCAGCGACGCGGCTCAATCGGGTAAACTCCTGCTCCGTTTGCACGGTGGTGTGGCTGCCGCTGTAATACTCCCACGTCGCGTAGCTCATGCGCCGCCTCCGCCTTCTTACGCCTTGATCTCGGACGCTTTCAGCGTGATGTAGCCGACGCTCTTGACCTTGGAGGAGACGATCTCCGCGACCTCGATCACGTCGCCGGCGGCGCAGTCGGCGATCTCGGTCGTGCCGCTCGTAAGAGCCGTGCCGCCGTAGGCCGCGCCGAACACCGCGCGGGACGCGGGGTTCTTCGTGTATTTCAGCGTGCCGGACGCGCCGGTCACGGTGAGCTTCGTGCCGCCCGCGGTCGCGCCCTGCGCCGCGGTAACAGCCAGCGCGCCGGGCGAGTACACCGCGCGGATCGCCACGCTGCGCAGCACCTTGTGCGCGTAGACCAGACGGCCCTGCACGGCGGAAGCGCCGATATACCTGCCGCTGCCGGAAAGATCCTGCAGATGCACCGGCACGGCGAACTCCTTGCAGCGGGTGGCAAAGCGGGGATGACCGGCGACCATGGCAAGGTTTGCCGTGGCGTCGTTCCACTCGAACACGAGGAAGCCCGCGATCTTGCCGAGCGCGCCGGTCTGCAGCACCGCATCGCCGAGATCGGACGCATGGGTGAATTCCGGACACTTGAGCACGAGCGCGTAGGTATCCGGCGTGACGAGCAGATAGCGCTTGCCGTCGTTGGGAATGTTCGCCTTGCTCATGGCAGTGCGGATATCAACGATCGTCTCCCAGATGTTGTCCTTGCCGAGCTGGGCAACGTTGAGTGCTGTCGCCCCGGCGATCAGCACCGTGGCGCCGTCGCTGTCCATCTGCCCGGCCAGCGAATACCCGGCGCTGTCGAGACGATCCGCCACAAGATTGTCGGGTACACCGGCAGCGTCATAGCCGTCGATGATCTCGTTGACGCCCTTGTCCTTGTCGATGGTCATCGTCTCATAGGCCGTGCCGCCGGTGCCGGCGGTGATGCCGTTGGCCTTGTCGTAGTCGGAAACGGCAACCTCCGTGTCGCGCACGGGGATCTTGACGGCGCCCGCCTTGGGGCTGCCCTCATAGTCGTTGTTGAAGATGACGCCGTCCTTGAGCACAAGCTCCTGGCGGATCTTCGCCAGCACGAGAGAAGAATAGCGTTCCTGAAGGGTGTGAGTAGTATTGGTTCCACCTGAAGCCATAATTTGTTCCTCCTTAAAGTTTCATACCGGGATTCCGGCGAAGAAAAGCGGCCGTAACGCCGTCCGGTTCGCCGCCCGGATTGGGGTTGTCGATCTTCCCGCCGACGATGCCCTTCTGGCCCGTGGGCTGCGCGGCGAAAAGATACGCCTTGGACGACTGCAGGTCTTTCAGAGCCTCTTCCGTGCCCGTCACAATGCCTTTGTCGTCCACTTTGATCTTGCTCTTGTCGAGCAGAAGCAGCGCCGTGTCGGCGTCTACAAGGCCGAGCGCCGCGCCCTTGGCGCGTACGTCCGCGGCGATGAGAAGGCCGTTGGCGCGTTCGAGCTGCTTTGTGATCTCCGCCTGGGCGGCCTCCGGGATTTTGGCCTCCTTCTCCGCCTTGGCCCTGGCGAGAATGTCGGAGATCTCCGTCTCGGAAAGCCCGTACTGTTCCGAGAAGCTCTTGGCGACGCTGCGCTCGGTCCGCTGCTGGCGGGTCTCCAGCGCGGTGAGGAGCGCCACTGCGATATCCTCCGCTTTCGGCGCAGCCGCCGGCGCGGGAGTGGGCGCGTTGTTCGGCGCCGGAGTCGGTACCGGCGCGGGAATGGGTTCTGCCATACTGTTTATCCTCCGTTTTCAGCCCGTCGGCTTGTATTCCGTTTACCGCCCGTCGGCGCAAATAAAAAGACGGCACGTCTCCGTGTCGTCTTCGATTTGTGAAATTGGGTGCGAAAAAACCACCGATCCGAAGATGGGTGGTTTAGTCGTACAGCGAATCAGCCCGCTTCTGTGATGACAAAGCGGTTATACTCTCGGATTGTCAAATCCAGCGGCTCAATTCCCTTTTCTTTGCAGTACTTCAGAAGCTCCCGGTATTTAACGTGCTGCTTAGGATTGGGCATGAAAGCAACATACCCACCGGCACGCTCGGCAGCCTCATCAAGCTCCCGCATTTCCTGCCACTTGCGTTCGTCCACTGTCAACCCTCCTCGAAATTATAGATTTTCAGCAATTTCATGGCGTTTTCTTCGTCAATCAGCATTCTGTACGGGTGAACACAGCCTTTATTTATGCGCCGCGAAGTCCGCCTTTTTGAGGCAGAGCACCTCGTAACGATTACCAGTATACTTTCGGATGCCAAGACGATCAAGGGCTGCCGCTGCAAGGTCCTTCACAAGGAACGTATTCCAGAAACTCGTCTCGTCTTCTGCAGCTTTCATCAACCCGCTTTCTATCTTGGGGTTCTTTTCGCCGCGTTCAACGATTTCCATGATTGCCGAAGCTCGGACAAGAATGTTTTCATGGTTCAGCAAAGATACCAGCTCATCCGTTCGCATTTGTTGGATTCGCTCCGTCAAATAGCCGTCGTTTTTCACGTCTTTTCCCCCTTAATCATGGCAATTTCTTCATCTCTCAGACGAATAAGCTCTTCGACAATATCGTCGCGTCCAAGCTGTTTTGCCAAATCGATCTCGACCGCGTACGCACGATACTCCATCCGTATACGTCTTCTCGTATCAACGATTCCTCGGAAACCGGCAAATCCGTCCTTGGCATCGTCAAGCATATGTCGTTCCTCGTGCAGCCACGCTCCATAACTGTTTTCTTCGCTGATAAACAGCTGACCAGGCATACCGCTCATGAGTCCCGGTGCATACGCCATAGCATTCGGGCGGGATTTGACCGAAACGCCGAGTTGCTCCGCTTCCTGCCGAATCCGCAGCACCTCATCCGGGTGCGACTTTGAAATCGGGCCCAAAACGTCATAAAGAGGATCACCGCCGCTTCGGTAACGGTCGTTTATGGAAATCAGCCTTTTGATTTCTTCTCTGACGGCTGCACGTCCTTTTGCCGCCGCACTCCTATCATATCCGAAAACCTGTGTCCTTTCAAGTCTCGGGCGCATATTTACCTGCGCGGAAAAGCGCTTGTATGCCGCCGTTTTCTCGTCGAGCCGGATCTTTGCCGCCGCCAGAGCGCCCTTGTCCCCCATCGCGTCCTGCGCGAGCGCGTCGCGCTTCATCGCCCGGATGCTGCGCTCCATTGCTCGCTGCCGCTGCGTCGCCTGGTAGTAGGTGTACGTCTTCCCGTCCGCCTCGAACGGCCCCGGCTCCGGCGGATACTCGACCGGCTCGGAGATCCCCGGCCAGTACGGATAATGCGTGTGCCGGCAGTTGTAGGAATAGATGTGATCGGGGTTGGACGGCTCGCCGTACCCGCACACGCTGCGGAACTCGGCAAGGGAATACACTTTCCCCTGCCATACGGCATGACTGTCACGCGCGCCCCAGTGCGCCGACACCTGCACATACGCCACGCCGCTCTCTTCGATGTTCGCCTGCATGATCTCGCCGGAGAGCTGCGCCGAGGCCGTGAGCACGGCGTTCCGCACCGCGGTGTCGATCTGCCGCGTGACGCCGTTTTTATAATCGATATGCCGCAGGCCGCTCTGCGTCAGCAGCCGCACGGCGTTGGCGCACGCCTGCTGATAGGATACCGTCCCGCTCACAGCCTGCGTCAGAGCGCTGTTCAGCGCCGCAGTAAACGCCCGCCGTGCCGGCACGCTGCCGGTCGGAAGGGAAAAACCCATCGTCCGCGTGAGATTCAGTATATCGCCCGTCGCGCGCTTCCGCATCTCGCGCACGGCCCGGTCCACGGCGCCGCCGCGCGTGAGCCGCTGCCCCGCCTGCTCCCAGAGAGAAAGGTCGTTGCGGAACGCCATGTTCCCCACGGTCTCGAAGAGCTCCGGCGCCTGCTCGCGCAGCGCCTCGCGCGCTTCGTCGATGGCGGCCTGCTGCGCGGCCTTTGCCTCCAGCGTGTTCCGCTCGACCATGGCTGCATACTCTTTGTTCGCCTGCAGCCGCCGCATCACCTCGATCCGGATGCGGTACGGCGACCAGCCGAGCCGCCGCAGCTCCTCGGCCTGCAGCTCCGCCGTCTCCGTCCACCGCTCCTCCTTCCGGACGCGGCGGGCGATATCCGCGATGATGTCCTGCTCGAGCTGCTGAAACACGGGCACGAGCACGCCGCCGTAGATCTCGAGCTGCTCCTCCGTCAGCATGGCTCAGCGCCTCCGCGGGATATTCTGCGCCGTCGGGAAGTCGTTCTCCGATCCCTCGGCGTAGTCCTCGTCCGCGCTCTGCGCCCAGGCGAGCGCCTCGTCTTCCTCAAGATTGTATTTCGCCGCCAGATACCTGGCCCGGACATGGACGCCGCCTAGCCCGGCGAGCGCGTCCTGCCGCATGCCCTCGAGCCGTTCGGTCTTGCCCTCGATGTAGGAATCGTCAAACTCGATCCGGATCTCCTCGTCAAGATCGCAGGCCGTGCCGCAGAACGTGTTGGAAAACCACAGCGCCGCGCGGATGATCCCGCGGATGTACTGCTTCGCCTGAAAGCGCTGCCGGTTGAGCTCCTGCATCATGTCCTGCCGCTCGCCGATGTACTGCGTCGCGGTCTGCACGACGCCCGAGGCGTCAAACGAATACTTCTTCGTGCCGTAGCCGAACTTGAGGCTCATGAGCGAGAGCAGAAACTCGATCGTCGGCCGGAACATATCGATGCGGATCTGTGGGGACGTCTCGTGGATCAGATCGCCCGCCTGCGGCAGCTTGTCGCCGAGAAACACGAACCGCCGCTTCATCGCCTCGTTCGGCGCGATCGGCTGGCCCTTCTCGTCAAAGCCGCAGATCCGCTCGTTGATGAGCGTGATCTTCTCGGCGGTGTCCACGTCGTCCAGCAGCGCGGAAAACGCCGCGTCCAGCCCGAGGAACACCGGTATCGCGCCGTACACCTTCGGGTATCCGTAGCCCTGCATGCCGTCGATGCTGTTCACCTCGGCGGTGCGCATCACGGCAAACGGGCGCACATTTCCGAGCTGCACCGTCTGCTCGCTGCCGGCCTCGCCGTCCTCGGTGAAGATCACGGTCTTGTACCGGTAATTCCCCTCCGGATCGAGCGTGCATATCACGAGCGTGTCCGCGCTCTGCGCGCCGCGGAGAGTCTCGCCGCAGAACGCCGCCTCGACGACCTCGCCGTTTCGCACCGTGAGCGGCAGAAAGCCGGTCGCGCCGATATAGTTGAGACAGATCCGCCCGCCGGAGAGCGTACCGTCGCTCATCACGTCGGCGTCTTCGAGCCGCACATAGCAGGCGCTCGTCCCCTCCGCGCTGGTGAGCTCCAGCTGCTCGCGGTACTGCGTGTCAAACCGGTTGGCGGCAAGGATCTCGTGCACCGCCTCGTCGTTGCTCCCCGCGTTGATCTCCACGACTTCGCAGAGATTCGCGTCGTCCGCGGCCGCGCGCTTGGCAAAGCCCATCCGGGCGAGCGAGTAGCGCTCTCCGCTCACGGTCACGCGCCGGTGGTCGTCCGTCTCGCGGATGCGGTACCAGTCGTCCGCCTTCCACAGGATATCCGCGGCCACCGTGTTGACGGCATACCCTGCCTTCTCCAAATAGGCCTTTACATGCTCCTTCATCTTGCCCTCCGGTCAAAATAATCCGTCCAGGCGCTCCATGCATAGTTGAAGCTGTCCCAGTAGTCGTTGATGTTCCCGAGATTCTTGTCCTCGGGGATGCTCGGCTTGTCCGCGTCCCAGCGCAGCTGCGACAGCGCCGTGATAAGCCCCGTACACCGCCGGTCGATCCGGATCCGGTCGGCGCAGAGCAGCCCGTCCACGCTCACGGGGCGGCTCTCCAGCGGCGTCTTGACGCACTCGCCGACGCACCGCCAGGGCAGCCCGCGCCCGCGCAGGATCGCCGCCACGCGGTTTATGAGTGCGGGGTCGGCGGCGTCGCCGAACACATGGTCATACCGTCCGAAGCGCTCCCGCACGCCCGCGCAGAAATCCGCGCAGGCCGCGGCGATGCCCTCGGTGTCGATCCGCTCGCCGCGCGGCAGCGCGCTCTCCGCGAGCACGACCATCCGCTCGTACCCGTTCACGAACCCGACGGCGCACATCGTGTTGAGCGATCCCGTGCCGCCGAAGTCGAGCCCGACGCAGATCTTCGAGTAGCCGTCCCGCGGCGCGTCGGTGAGCCATCGCTCGCGCTCCGCGGAAAAGTACGGGAACACGAGCCCTTCGGCCACGCACCATTCTCCGAGGATGTAACGGTCATAAAAAACGCCGCTGTGCTCCCGCTTCATCGCGGCCCGCACGTCGGCGTCGAGAAACGGATTGTCGTCGATGCAGTACTGCTGCGCGAAGACATCCGCGTCGCTGTCAATGAATTTCTTAAACCAGTGGTCCGGTTCCTTGGGGTTGCACGTGCCGTCAAACCGGCTGTACGGCTTGTCGAGACGGCTCTTGAGCATCTCGAAGACCTCCGGCTCCCAGGTAACGACCTCGTCGCCGTAGCAGTACTTGATGCTCACGCCGCGCAGCCGGTCCACGTGCTTCCTGTTGTCCGCGCCGAGACAATGCACCCGCTCGCCGAAGAGCGTCGCGGTGTTGTCGCTGCGGATGCTGGACACGAGCGCCGCGCCGAAGATATTCTGCATCGGCTCGATCACGTTGCGCTGCAGCGTCCCCTTCGTGTTGCCCATAAGGACGATCAGCCCGTCGAGCCCCTTCCGCTCGCGGATGGAGCGGGCGATAACGAAAAAGTCGAGATACGTCTTGCCGGAGCGCGTCGCCCCGTGCTTTATGTTCCACCGGTGATACGGTTCGCGCCAGAACGCCTTCTGCTTCTCACTCAGCCGCAGCATCGCCGATCCCCTCCAGCAGCCGGTCGAGCTTTTCGAGCGCGTCCGCCTCCTCGCGTCCGCTCTTCGCGTCAAACATGCCCAGATGCTTGCCGAGCAGCTCCAGCGCCCGCAGCTTGTCGTAGGTCTTGATCTCCATGCCGTCGCGTCCCTTCTTCACCGAGGCGACCGCCGCCCGCTTCTCCGGCGGCAGCTCCTCCGTCGGCGTGAGCCGGACGCGGTTCCCTTTGCCCACGCTGGCAAAGTCCGTGCCGTTCGCCGTTGCGATCTTCATAAGCTCCCCGAGCACGAAGTCCTGCGTGATCTGCGTCCGCTTGCTGCGCGCCTCGCGCCGCTCGTTGAGATATTCCTGCACGAGCGGGTTCTGCATATTCCGCACCGCCATGCGCTGCGCCCCCTTCGGGCTGTACCCGGCGCGGAGCGCGGCCTGCGTCGCGTTGAGATCAATGAGATATTCGTCGCAGAAAGCCTTCTGCCGGTCTGTCAGACGTCCGCAGCACCCCACAACCACCACCTGCCTGAAAATTTATCCGGGACGAAACCGCCGCCCCTGCGTAAAGGCTCCCTTGTGCAAAGGCTCCCTTGTGCAAAGGCTCCCTTGTGCAAAGGCTCCCTTGTGCAAAGGCTCCCTTGTGCAAAGGGAGCTGTCAGCCGCAAGGCTGACTGAGGGATTGTGCCTCCCTCCCCGAGGGAGGTGGCAGCGGCCCTGCCGCTGACGGAAGGAGTCTCCCCCGCCTCCCTCTCTGAGGGAGGTGGCAGCGGCTCCGCCGCTGACGGAAGGAGTCCGCCGCATCAATAAGTTTGAGATCAGAAAAGACCGGGTTCGCCGCCCGGTCTTTTCTTATGCCCTGCCGCCATTCCGGACGGAGCCTCGCGTCTCCCTCCCCCGGTACCAAAGCAAAGCCCAGCGCAGCGGGTTTGCTTTGGAGAGGAGGAACAGCGGAGCAAGTGAGCTTTCGGATCCATCCGGAAGCGAACGCTGCAAAGCTTGTTCCGACGAGGAGCCACTTCTTACAGGCTGAGGCTTGTCCAAGGAGAGAGAACCGCAAACAGGACGTTTCATGCCGTCCTGCCTGTACGAAAAAGAGCCGCCTCCCGGCAGCCCTTCACGCTGTCAGTATAGCACATCGGAGTGTGCCATTCCATGCCATCCTGCGCCGACGGCATTAATGTTGACAACTTGAACAACGTGAACGGCATTTTCCAAAAAACACTTAAATACCCCTATACACCGTATATACCCTGTGCTGTACACCCTTATCTGACACTTTCTTGAAAGTAGTGTTCAAGTTGTTCAAGTTGTCACGCTTAGGTGAAAAAGCTTTGAATTTCAATGGTTTCAACCCCCTTGTCAAGTGTGACAAAGGGGTTGACAACTTGAACGCACTTTAATACGACAAAGTGACCGCCTCACAGTTCGGGCGTCCCCGAACCCCCGAAAGCGTGACAACAAAGACAAAAAGTGTGACAACTCCATCGAGCTGTCACACTTTTTGTCTTTTGGATCTTCACTTTTCGCTGGCGTCCTTTTCGGCCTCTTCCAGCTTTTGCAGCGCCGCCGAGTGCGCCCGGTGGACCTGCCGCCAGCTGTAGGACATGATCACGCAGATGTCCTCCCACTTGGCGCCGTCGATGTACCGCAGCCGGAAGATCTCCCGCTCCCTCGGCTCCAGCGTCTCAATGAGCCGCTCGACCTCCAGCTGCGCGGCCGTCAGCTCCTCGATGCAGCGGCGGTATTGGCTGCGCAGCTCCTCGGCCCGCGCCACAAGGCCGGTCAGCTTGTCCGGATCCCTGGACGGGCTGCCGGGCGTTCCGGTGAGCGCCTGCGCCCGCGGCGCGGTCATGCGCGCCTCCAGCTCGGCCAGCATGCGCCGGATCTGCCGCAGCTCCTGCCGGCGGTCGCCGTAGCGGCGCAGCTTCTCCTTCACCATCGCGCGGCCCCCCGCAGCTTCGCCTCGATCTCCTGCGGCGGCAGATGCCGCGCCGCCGCGTCCTTCTGGATCGCCACATACTGTCCGTAGCTCACATGCGCTGCCCGCGCCGCGGCGTTTACCCCGGCAAGCGCCCGGCCCGCCGCCGTGCTGCGCCCTCTCCGTGCGGCCTGCTCCTGCGCGGCGCGGTGATTTGCCTCCGTCTGATGGCGCCGCCGGTTTTCCGCGTGGCACGCGTCGCTGCACGTTTTTCGGTTTTGGCGGCTCTCAAACGCCCCGCCGCATATAACACACTCTCGGATCATCTTCCGTTATCCTCCTTCACGATCTCCAGACGCAGCGCCTCAATGGCTGCCGCCTGTCCCTTGTCTTTGTCGGCGAGCGAGCGCAGCACCCGCTCGTCGTGCGTGCCCTTGAGGATCAGATGGTAGATCCGGCACACGCTGCGCTGCCCGGGGCGGTTCAGCCGCTCGTTGGCCTGCTGGTACAGTTCCAGACTCCATGTAAGCCCGAACCAGATAATGATGTGCCCGCCGTCCTGCAGATTCAGTCCGTGGCCGATGCTCGCCGGGTGCGCCAGCGCCACGGGGATCTCCCCCCGGTTCCAGGCGTCGATGTCCTCCGGCGTGTCCAGCGCGCGGCAGGCGATGCGCTGCCGGATGCGTTCGGCGTCGTGCCGGTAGGCGTAAAGCACCAGCACGCTCTCGCCCCCTGCCGCCTCCGCAAGCTCCTCCAGCGCGTCCAGCTTGATCTCGTGCAGCGGGTGCACCTGCCCCTCCGTGTCGTAGATCGCGCCGTTGGCAAACTGCAGCAGCTTGTTCGTGAGCGCCGCCTCGGTCCCCGCCACGATCCCGCCCTCGGCGTTCAGACACTCCAGCACCTTCTCCCGCTCAAACTGCTTGTACCGCCGCAGCAGCGCCGGCGGGGCGTCCAGCTCGACGGTCTCGTAGATCTGCCCCGGCAGACGCAGCACGTCCTCCTTGCGGATGCTCATGCAGATGTCGGAGAGGCGTTCGTATACCTCCGCCTCGGCGCCGTCGCGGGGACGGTAGCTGTAAACGATGTGGCCGTTCATCTTCTCCGGCAGCAGGAAGCGCGCCCGGAAAGCGCCGAGCGTCCCTCCCAGCCGCTCGCCCTGGTCCAGCAGATAGATCTCCGGCCACAGATCCTCCAGCCCGTTCGGCCGCGGCGTGCCGGTCAGACCGATGATCCGGCGGATCCGCCCGCGCACGCGGCGCAGCGCCCGCCAGCGCTTGGCGGAGGCGCTCTTGAAGCTGCTCAGCTCGTCGATCACAACGATCGGGAACGGCCAGCGCTTGCCCAGCGTGTCGGTCAGCCAGACAACGTTCTCGCGGTTGATAACGTAGACATCGGCGAACGGCCCCTCGAATACGCTGCGGACGGCTTCCATACGCTGCCGGGCCGTGCCCATGATCCGCCGCACCCGCAGATGCCGCAGGTGCTCCCACTTGGCGGCCTCCTTGCTCCAGGTGTTTTCCGCCACGCGCTTCGGCGCGATCACCAGCACCGGCCCGTCCTCCATCTCGTCAAACAGCAGCCGGTCAACGGCGGTCAGCGTCGTCACCGTCTTGCCCGTCCCCATCCCCCAGAGCAGAGCGCAGGCGGGGTGGCGGAGGATCCAGTCGATGCCCGCCTGCTGATGGGGGTATGGCGTGAATTTCATGCTTCCCTTCCCCCGTCCTTCCGCTGCCCGATGGCGCTCTCGAGCGCCGCGATGTCACCGCGGTCGCGGATCACCCACACGGTGAACCCGAGCCGTCGGAGCCGCCCGTGCCACCACTCCTGCAGCTTGCGTACCTCGCCGCCCTTCGGCCGCTTGAGCTCGGCGAAGAGCACCCTTCCGCCGGGCAGCAGTACGATCCGGTCCGGCACGCCCGCCCAGCCGGGGCATACCCATTTCAGCGCCATGCCGCCGCGGCGCTTCACCGCCCCGACGAGCGCCCGCTCCATGTCCTTCTCCAGCGGCGTCATGGGTTCGCCCTCCTCTCATAGAATCTCTGGATGCCATACGGTCGAATAATCATTCTCTTGTCCTTCGCACGCCGCCAGCCGGGCATGCGCTCCATGATCTCGCGGATCTCCTTGCCGTCGTAGCGGTCCAGCCGGTCCGGGCAGCCGCCGAGCGCCTCCGCCCAGATCTCCATCGTGCAAACGGTGCGGCGCCGCACCGTGCCCTCCTGCGTGCCCTCCAGCCACAGCCGCCGCGCGGGCAGATCCATCGTGTCCCAGTCCTCCGGCAGCAGCCGCTCAAGATATTCCTGCACGATGCCCTCCCGCGGGTTCTCCTCCTCGAAGCTCTCCTGCACCCGTCGGGCGACGCTCTCCAGCTCCGGCGGCAGATACAGCGTCTCCCCGGCGTGATAAAGCTCCGCGGCCTCCGCCCAGACGCGCCGCACCGTCTCCGGCGTCAGCTCGTCCCAGAGACTGCGCCTCGGCTCGTTCGGCGTGTCCACGATCCAGAACCGCCGGTTGCCCGTGCGGTCGCGCAGAAACTGCGCTTCGTTCGTGGTGCCGATGAATATGCACTGCCGCGGGAATTCCTGCGTCCGCCGCCCGTAGGCGGGGCGGAAGCGGTCCACCTGCTTGGATATGTAAAGCTTGATGGTCTCGGCTTCCGCCCGGCGCATGCCGGCCAGCTCGCCGACCTCCATGATCCAGACGCCGAGCACCTGCTCATAGGCGTCCTTGCCCTGCAGCGTCGTGAAGCTGTCGGAGAACCATCGCCCGCCCAGCCGGGCGATCAGAGCGCTCTTGCCGATACCCTGCCGGCCCCGGAGCGTCAGCATATAGTCAAATTTGCAGCCGGGGTCATAGATGCGCGCGGCCGCCGCCGTCAGCGCCTTCCGGGTAACGGCGCGGGTGTACGGCGTGTCCTCCGCGCCGAGATAGTCCACAAGCAGCGTCTCTACGCGCGGCACGCCGTCCCAGACGCAGCCGTCCAGATACTCCCGCACCGGGTGGAATTTGTTCTGCAGCGCCACAACGTTCACCGCGTCAAAGATGCGGTCCTTGCCGGTCAGCCCGTAGGTGCGCTCGAGATAGTACCGCAGCGCCGCGTCGTCCGCGTCGGTCCATTGCCCCGCGCCGCGCACCCTCCGCCACGGGAGACTCGAAAGGCTCACGATGCTGTGCTCCATCTCGTTGAGCGCCAGCCGCCCGGCGAGCTGCGGGTCGTGCTGCAGAATGATGACGGCGTTCTCGATCGTCTGCGCGATCGCGCCCTTCTCGGTGATGCGCAGCTGCGCCTTCCAGTCCTCGCCGTCCTCCGCGCTCTCGCCGAAGTCCGCCGCGGCTTCGCTCATGCGGTCGGTGACGATCTGCGCCTTGACGCGCTTGTCCCCGCTCGCAAGCTGCGCCATCGCCCGGTAGCTTGGGCGGCTGCTCACCGGCGTGTCCGCGCCGCACTCGCCGTCCAGCTCGCCGAAGCGGTGCAGCCGCACAAGATCCCAGGCGTTGCACAGCTGCCCGCTCGCCGGGTCTGTGCCGTGGTGGGAAAAGCTGAATTTGTCGTCATAGATCACGACACCGGCGGCAGTGCTCCCCTCGGTATAGGTATAGCGCCCGGGATCGTCGCAGGCCCGGTAGGTGGGCACAAACTCGGCGATGGCCTCCTGAATGCTGTATGCCCGGCAGAACGCGCCTACGATGCCGCCCTTCTCCAGCGGGTCCTTCTGCCTGGCAGCGCTCTTTCGGACGATCTCCGCCACGCGGCTGCTCATGGGCCAGCCGGACACGTCGCGCCAGTCGTGGTAGGTGGCAAGCACCGTGTCGGGGTCGAGGAACGCCCCGTCCGTGTGCCGGAATACAAACGGCGCGTCCTGGCTGCAGCTCGGCCAGTACATCATGCGCTGCGGCTGGTAGCTCGTGTCGTCAAACTTGTCGATGCCCAGCGTGGCGGCGACGCGCCGGCCGATGGCCTGGTACTCGTCGCAGTCCACGCTGCGCGAGAGCGGCACCACGAGACGGTACCGCGGCTTTTCCGTTGTGTGCTTGTGCGTGGAGTAGATCGCCGCGGCGTTGCCGTACAGCAGCTCCCAGTCCGGCCACAGATCGCCGTCGGCGAAGTCCGCGTCCAGACAGAGGATCGAGCGGAAGCGGATGTCGGAGCGGCTGCCGTTGTTGCAGTAGCCGCCGACGAACCCGCCCACGTCCTTGATCCGGCTCTGCTGCTCGCGGGTCATGGCCTTGTACTCGGCCATGGTCTCCGGCGTGCGCGTAACGGCGCTCAGCCGGTTCAGCAGTTCCGACCACCGGACGGTCTTGTTCTTCCATGTCTTTGTCTTCCGGCTGTTGCCCAGGGCGATGTCCAGCGCCTTGTCATTTCGGACGTCCATAGGATCGCCCCTCCTTTTCCTTGATCCGTCTTATTTTCCGAAGAGGCGCATGAGCATCGGTATACTGCGGCCCCGGACACTGGCAAACTCGTCGCCCTTGACGCCCGCGATCAGAACGGTGCCGAAGAAATCCATGCCGAACAGCGTGCAGTTATAGGGCAGCCGCTGCAGCCTTCCCTCTTCGTTGCAGATAATGGCGGCGTCGGAAGCGAAGGTGCAGGTCTCGATATACCCGCCCACGGCGCGCTGAAACGCCTCCAGGGTATTCTCAAAAAGCGGCTCGAGCTCCGGCGGCTCTCCCGGCCGCTTGACGATAACGAGGATCTGTCTTTCTTTCATTGTTCAGTCCTTCCTGTAAAATGGTGTGCTGTAGCCGTCTCCGCGGAGCAGCAGCCCCGGCGCCCAGTCGATCGGGCGGCCCATGACCTCCGCCACCTGCTCCCAGCTTGTCCCGGTCGGCGCCTCGACGATGACCTCATCGTGGACGTGGAAGCAGATCTTCCAGCCCTCTTCCGCCAGACGCACCATGGCAACGGCGAGACAGTCCCGGGCGTAGGCCTGCACGATGTTCTCCACCAGCTTGCCGCCCCATGTGCCCGTCTTTTCCCACCGGCGGGTGGTCTGGTTCTGGCCCATGAAGCAGATCGAGCCGTCGGTGTCGAGCTTTGCGTCCCAATAGCTCAAAATGCGCCCGCTCGGCAGACGGCAGCGCAGGGCGTCGCCGTCCCGGCGGTACTTCACCCCGCAGGGCACCGTGGTCGTCCGGCCGGGGTTGTTGATCGCGCGGACGGCGGCGCTCTCCGCGTCGCGCCAGAACCGCGGGATGGCCGGAGACGCCGCCCGCCACTGCGTGACGATGTCCTGCATCTCCTCCTCGGTCAGTCCCATCTTGTCCGCGCCGAACGCCCGGAGCGCCCCGACGCCCCCGCCGTAGCCGCAGGCCAGCTCCGCGATCTTGCCCTTCTGCCGCAAATGCCCGTTGACGCCGTGCTTCACGACCGGCACCCGGAACATGGCGGAGGCGGAGCTGCAGTAGATATCCCCGCCGCTGCGGAACACGTCCATGCGCCACTTCTCCCCCGCCAGATACGCGATCACGCGCGCCTCGATGGCGGAGTAGTCGGCAACGTGGAAGATGTTCCCCTCCCCGGCCACAAACGCCGTGCGGATCAGCTGGCTGAGCACGTCCGGCACGCTGTCAAAGCACAGCTCCAGCGTCTCAAGATCGCGCTCCCGGACAAGCTCGCGTACGAGACCGAGCCCGGCGAGATGGTTCTGCGGCAGATTCTGGACCTGGACGAGCCGCCCCGCCCATCGTCCGGTGCGGCCCGCGCCGTAATACTGCAGCAGCCCGCGCACGCGCCCGTCGGCGCACACGGCGCTCTGCATGGCCTCGTATTTGGTGACGCTGGTTTTCCCCAGCTGCTGCCGCAGCTCCAGCACGCGGCGCGTCGTGGGGTCTGCGGCTTTGTCCTTCAGCTCCAGCACCGCGGCCTTGTTCAGGCTGTCCGCGCTCATGCCGACGGTCTCCAGCCAGTCCTTGAGCTGCGCCACGCTGTTCGGATTCTCCAGCCCCGTGAGGCGCCGCATTTCGGCCATGTGCCTTGTCGTGAATGCTTCGTTCTGCGCAATGGCAGCCGCCACAAGGCCGGTGTCGATCCTGACGCCGCGCTCGTTGATCCGCGCGTCCAGCGCCCATACCTTCCTCTCGAAGTCCGTCACGGGGAAGCTCCGCAGCCGCCGGTAGATGGCCTGCTCAACTTCCACGTCCCTCTTGCAGTAAGCCTTGAACCGCTCCCACTTGTCCGGCGCGTGCTCCGGCCGGTTCCGCGTCCGCCCGCCGTTGGCGATGGTGGGCCTGCACGGCTTGCAGAAATACGATATGAGCGCCGTGCCCTCCCGGATCTTCTGATCCCGCAGCTCCAGCGCGGCGCCGGCGGCGTCCAGACTGAGCGGCAGACCGTTCATCGCCGCCAGGATCATCGTGTCCTCCCACTCCTCCGGCGGCAGATCGCGGCCCAGATACCGCGTCAGACAGGCCCGCTCGAAGGCGCTGTTGTGGGCGACCTTCACCGTGTCGGGGTCGGTTATCCCGGCGACCACGGAGGCGAGCGCCGCCGCCTTTGCCGCCGTGCGCTCATCCGTCACCGGTTCCCTGTCGGTCATATCGATCACCTGCACCGGCCCGTCGTCCCAGGCGCAGGCCAGCAGCAAGATCTCAAAATCTGGGGCCTCCGTATACTTGAAGGCCCCGGTCTTGGTAATATCGGCGCTGCTGTACGTCTCCAGGTCGATGAGCAGCCGGCGCTTAGTTGAGGAAGTCATCGTCGGCCTCTGCGTCGCGGTAGCCGTCGTCAAAGTCGTCCGCGCTGCCGCGGCTGCCGCCGAGCGCCTCGCCGTCGTGCAGCTTCTGAATGCTGAGCAGCCCCGCGCTGATCCCCTTCTTGCCGTTGCTGCTGTAGCCGAAGAAGTTGATCGCCGCGCGCCCGTAGCAGCCGGAATACACCTCCAGCGGATCCGTGATCGCGTTGCGCATATTGTCCACAACGATCGGCTTCTGCCTGCTGCTCACGGTGATAACGTAGCAGCCCTTGCACTCAGAGCCGAACTCCTCCCCGCTGTCGCGCATGCCGTCGCCGTCGTGCAGCGTGTGGTTGGGCTTTGCCGGCAGGGCGTTCGCGCCGTTGCGGCTGCAGAACGCCTCGCGCGCGTCGGCAATGGCCAGCTTGATCTTGTTCAGCGTCGCGGTGTCGCTCTTCGGGATCAGCAGCGTAACGCTGTACTTCGCCTCGCCGCCGCCCTGCGGCTCCCGGGGCTCGAAGATGTTGCAGTAGGAAAAACGTACCTTTCCGGTCACTACTTTGGTATTTGCCATTGTTCTCGATCTCCTTTATGAAATGTTTTAGTTTTCTGTGAGACGGTACGGCAGGACGAAGCCGACCAAATGCTCGCCCTCCAGCTGGGTGGTCTCGGTGATCGAGATAATGCCCACGGGCTTGTCAATAGCCTGGTACAAGGTCGGCATGTCGAAGTTTTTGAGATACTTCTCCTGGACGAACACGCTCTTGTACTCGCCGTTATATCGCCCTTTTTTGAACTCACGAGCGATTATGCCGTCTCGGTCTATAAGGTTCTCGGTCGGCGTCAGCACCTCGGAAGCGGAGCCCGAAGGCAGATGCAAGGACGAGAGGCTGATGGACGCCTCGACCTTTTCGCAGTCGATCCAGTTGGCGTCCTCTGGGAAAATAAAGCCCAGCACGCCGTCCACGGCGAACCCCACCCGGCCATCGGGAATAACGCAGTGCATGACCGCCTTCGGGGTTTTGGTCAGAAGGGTCAGCACGTCTTTCTGTGCCTTTGCGTATTTCATTTTTTACCCCTTTCTTATTCAAAGTCTTTCATCGCTTCCGCCGCCCGGTCGAGCGGCGGGCGCTTATCGCTCGCCGGTACGATCGTCGGCGCGCCGGGCGCGCGGTCGATCAGCGTCTCCAGCAGCTCGGCGACCTTCTTCTTGCCGAGGCTCTTGTCCATGGCCGCGGGGCTGAGCAGCTTCGTCTCGGTGTACTCATCGGCGCCGTAGCCCGCCGCCCTGAGCGCCTCGGCGACCTTGAGCTCGTCGGTCCACTTGCGGTTGCCGAGCTTGCCCTCGACCACCTTGAACCCCGGGACCTCGCCGCCGCCAAGCAGTGTGCCCATGGCCTGCGCCTTCACGCGCTTGAGCCAGAGACTGATGAGCGGCTCCATCTCCAGCACTCCCGCCACCTCGTGCGGCGCCAGCACCGGCACGGCCACGCGCAGGCTGTGCGTCTCAACGTACTCGGTGCACGTCTTCGTGAGCTGACGGCAGCGGCCCGCGTGCGGGCAGAACCGGCACCATGCCCCGGCCTTGTATTTGCCCTTGCCCTTGGCGGCCTCGGCGGCGATCCGCTTGACGGTCTTGTCCGCCCAGTAGAGAAGATCCGCGGCCGCGGCGCTCCATGTGCTCACGTTGTTGATGCGCGGCTGGTAGATGTGCATCTCCACCGTCTCGATATCGAAGAGATCCCCCAGCAGGTTGAGCGCGCCCAGCGCGTAGAGCATCATCTGGGTGTTCTCCTTCGCGTCCACCGCGACGCCCTGCCCGTACTTGTAGTCGATAACGGTGATCGTCCTGTCCTGCACGATGATGCAGTCCGCCGTGCCGAAGCCGTCCGGCACCCAGGTCGAAAAATCCACGCGCTGCTCGAGCAGCACGGTAGCGCCGTCGGTCTTGATCTGCTCGTGAATATAGTCCCGGTAGCCCGCGGCGCAATCGAGCATCTCCTGTGTGACTTCCGGCGCAAAACCGTCCCGTCCGCTTTCCGGCCGGACGTGTTCCCGCGCCACGATCTCCGCCACCTCGTGCGCCAGCGTCCCCTCGCGGGTAAACTCCGTCCCCTCGTTGGGGTAAGCCTCCGCCGCCACTGCCGACGGCGGACAGTTGAGCCAGCGGTGCGAGCCGGACGCGCTCAGCAAAGCGTGCGCCCGGGCGCTGTGATCATTAAGCTCTTGCATGCAGCCATTGCCTCCTTCAGTTCTTTGATGCTGCGAGCCCAGGGCTTGCCGGTATACTCGCAGTAGCGGTGCTCCAGAGAAGCGCCGCGGCTCCGGGAACTGCCGGGCAGAAACAGCACCGCGTCCGCGGCGTCGATCATCGCCAGACAGATCCGCATGGCCTTCTCGTTCTCCATGCCGTCCGGCATGCGCTCCGGGCTGAGCGGCAGATACCCCGCGGCGGTCAGCTCGTCCTCGGCGGTCTCAAAGGCTTCCCAGTAGCGCGGCACGCCGGTGATCGGCCCCGCGATATAGATCACCTTTTTCATTCGGCGTCCCCCTTGGCCTCCCGGCCTCTCGGCTTGAACGCCCTGCGCAGCAGCTCCAGCAGCCCCGGCCGTCTCTTGGGCGTCTGCCGGAAGATCGTCCGGCGGGCGTGGCCGCTGCATGCGGAGCGGTGCTTGGCGTAGGAGCGGCGGCTCCGGGCTCTGTGGTTCATCGCGCTCGACATGCTCACCCCTCCAGTCCGGCCAGCCGGGCCATGACCTCGCCGAACTTGTCCGCCGGGATGGCGCTCACCTTCTCGGCGTAGCTCTTGACGATCTCGCGGACCTCGGCTTTCTTGCCGCTCGCGGACAGCGCCACGACCTTCTGCTGTATGTCCTCCGGCTTGTACTGCGGCGTCTCCGGCTTCGGCTGCTCAAACGGGACCGGTTCCGCCTTCGGCAGCTCCTCGAACGGCTCCGTGACCGGGTGCTGCTCCGCCGGTTTCCCGGCGAGCTCCGGCGCGGCCCGGCGCAGTACCTCGCCCATGTCGATCTTCTGGCTGCCCATGACCCGCAGTATCAGCTCGGTCAGATTGACGTTGATGTGGTCGAGCCGGGCGCGGTCCTCCGCGCACAGCTCAATGGTAATGGTAGCGCTCATATTCTTTGTCCTCCTCTCATGATTGCCGTGTCCGGCATCTGCAGCCAGCGGCAGCAGTCGTCCGCAAGGCTCGCAAAGCCGTACACCGCGAAAATGCCTTCGATGATCGTAAAGCCGAGGCCGTTTCCAAACTTCCAGACGAAGAAGATCACGGCGGCAAGCAATGTCATGATCGCCGTGGTGGCGAACGCCGCCTTTGTTTTTCTCATGGTTCTTATCTCCTTTATGTAGTTTTTTGTCCGGGCGCCGAAGCGCCCGCGTTTACCGGACCATCCACTTGGCCAGTGCTACGAGGTTCACATACCACATACGCTTGCACTTCCGCATCGGAAATGAGTGGTTGGCATGCAGCGTCCGGGGGTCTACCCGGAGATACCGCGCCGCGTGTGACAGCGGGATCATGACCTTTCCGGGAAATGCCGCTTTCAGCTCCGCGAGCTGCAGCTCCAATACCGTGTTATCCATGTTCTCTTACCTCCTTGTTGATTTATGGGTTTTCTATATCTTGTATTTGTTATGCGCATTACTTGAATTTTGCTTCAATATGTAGTATACTAATAGTATCTGGTGGCCACCGGAAATCTAAAAGAAAGGACATATTGCATATGGCGAACACCAAGCAGACGAGCAAGCGCGCCGCAACGGCTGCCTCTAAAGTTCTTCGTGACGGTCGAACGAGCAAGGCAAGCAAGACGGCGGCGGGCAGCGCTCTGTCTCAGACCCCTGGCAAAAAAAAGTAAATAGTCTACCAGCTGAGCCGGTTCATGCCGGCTCAGTCTCTTTTGAAGAGATAGTCGAGACTGCAATCCGGGAAATACCGGTCACGGATCCGCAGCGCCTCGTCAATGCGCAGCGAGCCGTTGAAGTTCCGCGAGAGCGTGTCGCGGGCTCTGCCGAGCTCTGCGGCCATGCCGGATAACGTCAGTCCTCTTCGCGCCATCTCGGCCAGCAGATTCGGAAAGCAGCTTTTGGGTTTCATGTCATCACCTCCCCGCTCTTATGTTCGACTCCCTGATCTGAACCAAAACTTCCGCGATGTGTGCCATGGCGTTGGACAGATCGACCAGTTCGCCGGGCATGCAGCATCCGTGCTTGGAGTGCTCATGGAGTAGTTGCAGCTGCTGCATGAGCATTTCTTTCAATTCGTTCATGTTCTCACCTCCTCTTGTTTGTCTAAAATTTTAGACACTACGATCAAAAAAAAGCTCACCGACAGTTGTATCCAACGCAACTGCAATCTTTTCAAGCGTCTTGATTGAAACGTTCTTATCCGGCGCATTTTCGATGCTTGAGATTGTCTGCCGACTGACGCCGCTTTTTCGTGAAAGATCTTCCTGCGACATCCTTAGCATTTCTCGGCGCTCTTTAATTTTGCACCCCATGCTCTCCCTCCTTTCGCTGTCTAATTCTTTTGACGCTTTGATGTTAGCACTCAGCGCGCCGAGTGTCAAGTTCTTTTTACGAAATTGTCAAAAACTTTTGTCATTTCTCTTGACTTTACTCGCGGCAGAATGTAAAGTGTATTTTGCAATGAAAGCGAGGGCTGCTCAATGAAACTGTCCGAGATTATCAAAAAATACAGGAAAGAACACGATTTGTCCCAGCGCCAAATGGGCGCGCGGTGCGGGCTTTCTACCGGTTATATTTCTTTAATTGAAAAAGAGATCAACCCGCAAACCGGAAAGTTAATGGTTCCGTCTTTGCCCGTAATGAACAAAATTGCTAAGGGCATGAATCTCACCCTCGACGACTTGTTGGCTGTTTGTGACAACATGGACGTTAACCTATCTGACAAAGAAACCATCGTCTCAGCCCCCACCGCCGAGCGCGACATCGACCCGATCTACGACGCGCTGAATATAGCCGGGCGGCAGGCCCTCTGCGCCTATGGCCGTTTTCTCGGCTCGCAGACGGAATATCGTGCCCCCGAAGAGCCGTCCGCCGCGCCCTCGCGCATCATCCCCCTGCTGGGCGCTTCGTTCGCTGCCGGCACGCCGGAGACGCCCGGCGATCTTTTTATACAGGACTACGCCACGACCGACCCGCACGCCGAGTTCGCCATCCGCGTCAACGGCAACTCCATGGAGCCGTATCTCGCCGACGGCAGCATCGCCCTCGGCGTGAAGCGCGCGCCCCGCGACGGTGAGGTCGGCGCCTTCTGGCTCGACGGCGGCTTCCTCGTCAAGCAGGTCTGCCAGGATCACATCGGCAACACCTATCTCTTCTCCCTGAACCGCGACCGCGCCGACGCCGACGAAACCATCTGGCACGACTCCGACCGCGACCTCCGCCTCATCGGCACCATCCTCATGTCCCAGCGCCTCCCCCTGCCATAAAACCGCACCTATATCATAAGAAAGAGAAAGGTGAGAGTATGCTTGTAGAAAAGTCAATCAAATTCGAGGGCGATACGCATGGTACATTCATAGACACATTTCAAATACCCGATGAATGCCCCCGGTGCCACTTTGCCATCACTCCCAAAGAGCTTACCTTCGGCGGATACACCAATAACAACGGAGAACATTTTGCCTCTGGGCTATACCTATGCAAGCATTGTTATCAAACATTTTTAACTCTTTACAAGTGTACGATAAACAATTCATCAAAAGGAGGGTTCTGCGGGTTTACTTCGCGCCTATTGTACCTTGGTCCTGAATCTCCGCATGACTGTGAATGTCCGGACGATGTAAAAACGGTCTTCCCACGCTTTTATGCCATTTACAATCAGGCGTATAAAGCTGATTCGCTTGGTCTGGGCGAGATCGCCGGCATGGGATATCGAAAAGCAGTGGAGATACTTGTCAAGGATTATTGCCTACAGGTTTTAACGGACGACGGGATAAAAGAAAAGATCCCATTAATGCCATTGAGTCAATGCATCAAACTCATTCCTTTTGAACGCGTAAGAACTTTGGCTCTCGGCAGTGCCTGGCTGGGGAACGATGAAACACACTATGAACGCAAGCATACGGACCGCGATTTGGATGACCTGAAGCGCTTTGTAAAAGCTCTTGTCTTTTTCGTCTCGGCAGATTTGACTGCTTCTGATGCTTCCTCGCTCTGCGCTCCAGCTGCCACCGCAAAGTCCTAATCCGCGCATGCAAAAAGCCCGTTCCGGGAAATCCCGGAACGGGCAATAAAAAGCTCCCCGATAGGGGAGCATAGAATAGATTATCCGTTATAGAAGCATTCCAGCAGCTTCTCCGGCGCTTCTATCCGGCTGTATGTAAGCTCTTCATAACGCTCGCCGCCGATGGGCTTTTCCCATACGGCGATGATCTTCTCCGGCTGATAGGTCAGCTTCCGAATATCCTCGTTGTAGAGGGTCACGGGAACGTCGATGCTCTTGCCGGTGCGAAAGCCGACGGAAATAAAATTCTTTCCCACGAAATAGTCAGCCGAGATGAATATGCCGGAATCGAGGAAAGCGCCGTACAGCAGCGGCGCGTGGAAAAGGCCCGGCAGCTGGCCGATAACGGCGAGCTTGCGCTGCGTGTTTCCGTCGCGGCTGAAAGTGAAGTGCGCTGCGGACAGCTTGCCGCTCAGCGCTCTCTCATAAAACTGTTTGGCCGTGCAATTCAGCAGCCGCACGCCGGTAAAGTGCGCAAAGTTGTGCGCCTGAAAAGCGACTTCCCGAAACTCCGAATCACCGCAGGCAAGGAGAAATTGCTTTCCGCAGAGCATTTCCTTGTATCGTTTCGCTGCCGAGACAATAAGGCCGACAGCTTCCCGCTTGTCCATTCTTTCTCTCTCCCAATGGAAAGGACGGGGCTGTTGAGCCCCGCCCTTATGCCGATTTTTCTGTTGCCGGCCAACGGTCCGGCCCTTACGTCCGGAATACCTGTAGCGTTTTTCTGTTGCGCTCCAACGGTCCGGCCCTTACGTCCGGAAGAAATGTCAGGTTATAGTGTCGGCACACTGAAAAGGATCTCTCCCTTTCATGTATAATATACGCGACCTGCGTCCAAATTGCAACATAAATTTTTATGAATTTCGTGTTAAACAGCGTTAAACGATGTTTAACACAAGTCACAAACCAGAGGTGAGAGTATACATGGTCCGCCGATCCGATGGCCGCTGGCAGCAGAGCGTCACGGACATAGACGCTTTCGGCCGGCGCAAAACAAAATACTTCTACGGCAAAACGAAGAGCGAGCTGTTGCAGAAGATCGCCGCCTACAACGCGGAGGCCGCCGACAGGAAGCGCGGCGTGACCTTCCAGACGCTGGCAGACGGCTGGTGGGAAGAGGCCGAACCGGCGCTCGCCCCGAACACCACGAAGGGCTACAAGGCTGCCATGCGGCGCGCCGCCGGGCACTTCGGCACCGCGTATGCGCAGGAGCTCCGGCCGGTGGACGTGAGCCGCTTCATAAAGACGTTCTGCAAAGAGTCGAACGCCGCGGAAAAGACGGCACGGAATCAGCTCAGCGTTATCAGTCTGATCCTCAGCTGGGGCGTTGACCACGGATACCTGGATACCAACGTCGCGCGCGAAGTCAGCGTTCCGAAGGGTCTGCCGAAGCGGAAGGTCGAAATGCCGTCCTCCGAGGATATCCGGCGCGTTAAGGAAAACACGGATCTGCCGTTCGGCATGTTCGCCTACTGGGCGATGTATACCGGCCTGCGTCACGGCGAGCTGCTGGCGCTGACATGGGAAGATGTGAACATAGAGAAGCGCACGATCACCGTCAATAAGAGCCTGTACCACGTCGGCGGGCAGAAGACGAAGGCGCCGAAAACCGAAGCCGGCACGCGGGTGCTGCCGCTGCTCGACCGCCTGGCCGAAAAGATCACGCCCGGCACAGGTCTGATCTTCCCGAACCGGCACGGCGAACATATGTCAAGCGGCACGTTCACGAAGAAGTACGACGCCTACCGCCGCGCGTCCGGCGTGACCTGCACCCCGCACCAGCTGCGTCACGCCTTCACGACCATGCTGATCGAGGCGGGTGTCGAGCCAACCGACGCGCAGGGGCTGCTCGGCCACGCGCAGCTCTCCACAACGATGGACATCTACCGCGAGATCCGCGAGATCCGCCAGGAAAAGGTGCGCGCCTCCGTCCTCGCCGTGGATATCGAATAGAGCGTACGGTGTCAATTTCGTGTCAAAGCGGAGAAAGCCATTGTAAAACCACGATTCATCAACGGTTCGAATCCCTCCTTCTCCGCCATGAGTCCACCGTAATTCTGAAAGAATTACGGTGGACTTTTTATACCCGAATATGATTAAAAATGAATTGCAGACCGGCGAATCTCTGCGGGCGCAGCAAAGAAGTTCCTCCACGAAAAGAGGAAAATTTTCAGCCTCAGCGCATTCAACCGCATATCAAAAAAGGCATTCAGCTCCTTGACCTGCGAGGCAAAGCGCTGTGTCGCAGTCTCCTAAAAATCACGGGAGAGATAGGTTTCCTTCATCGTCCTGCCTCCGTCCCAGCTTTCACGAAGCCCTTCTTTTTATACCCGCAGTCGCA
>ERZ857480.61239-NODE-94853-length-76401-cov-56.1547_pt1 | contig 76401 bp, 70 predicted proteins | sample MGYA00519767_ERZ857480 | MGnify/ENA primary metagenome ERZ857480 (study PRJEB31778, sample SAMEA3449210) | human gut metagenome | biome: human gut; feature: human-associated habitat; material: faeces | place: United Kingdom | collected 2010/2012 ...
ATCCGCCATGTAATAGAGAAAGGTCTGCGCCGTCATATGTTCATAGAACCCCTGCTGCTGGGGCATATACCCCAGCAGCCCGCGAAACTTCTGGCCCAGCGTGAGAATGTCCGTGCCATCCCACAGGATTTCGCCGCCGTCCCGTTTCAGGTTGTCGGTGAGCAGGTTCATCATGGTGCTTTTGCCTGCGCCGTTTGCGCCGAGGATTCCGTAGATACCCGGCTCGAAGGTGATGGAAAGGTCGTTTAAGGCAAGCTGCTTGCCATATTGCTTTTTGAGATTTTTGATTTCTAATTTCATATTCAGTTCCTCCGCTTCGCGCCCGGATAGCCGGATATTTCCGTTACGCTGCCATCGTCGGTACTCACAAACGAAAGCACATTCGTCCAGCCGTAGCTTTCCTCCGCTCCGGCGTTTCTGTGGTAAATCTGACTGGTTAAGAAAACGCCGTCAGGCGTAGCCCAGGCAAATTCAGACTTGTTGAAGCTGTCGAATTTCTCTATGAATTTCCGGAGCGAAATCTCTTTGATCAAGCTGCCGTCCAAGCCGTAAACCAGCAGCGCCTCGCCGCCGAGATGCTCGGGCGCGCCGCCGACAACATTCGTTCTGTTCGGGCTGTGCTGTTTGAGAATATAGATAAACTGGTCGGTGAAAAACGCCTCGCCCATCTCCGCTTTTTCGCTCACCTTGGCGACCCGTTCTGTCTTTCCGCTTGCCAAATCCGTACGCCATACATCGTTGCCGGAGAGATAGAAATAGATATACCCGCCCGTGATGTACCAATCCGTCACGGAAACGCCGGTGGTTTCCCATTCGCCTACTTCCGCCTTATCCGGCGTCTGCCACACCTGCTCCGTCTTTTGGCTGACGGCATTGTAGCGGTACAAGACTTGCGTAAAGGTCTTATCTTCCTTTACAGCGTTGTTCTGCATCATGTAAATATCATCGCCGTCCGCCCACAGCGACCAGCTGGATTGATAGGGGCTGAAGGTCTGAATCGCGCCCGTTTGACCTTCGACATGCGTTCCGACGATCTTCACCGCGTCGTCGATCTTGCCGCCGAGCTTCACGGCGTACACCTCGCCGGAAAGGGAAAAGTAGACGATTCCGCGATGAATGATATAGGCGCGGGAGCGGTCCTGATCGCTGTTTTCTACCGGCTTATGCTCCAAGTCCTGTACTTCGGTCAGGCCGGTGCCGTCCAGATTGATGGAAAACAGGCGGGTGACACGATCCGATTTCAAATTTTCCGCCTCCGACCACGAATTGCAGAAATAGAGCTTCCCGTCGTAGTAGGTCAGGAGGTTTGTCGAGCCGACATAGGCGGTGCAGATTTTCGCGTCGTCGTAGTTGTGCTTGCAGTTCGGCTTTGTACAGAGCGGTGTGATGGCCTTTGTTTCCTTGTCCATATACTGTAAAAACTGGCTCTGCGTAAAATAGTATCCGCTCTCCGTTTCACAAACCCGGTTGAAAGCCTCGTAAAAGCCACCATCAGAGTGCTTTTGAAAATCATTCGCTAAAGCGGAATCGTCCCCGGTGGTGTTCGGTAAGGGCAGCTTGCCGCCGCCCGTAGCACTGTCGCCGCAGGCCGCCAAGCCAAGCAGCATAGCGCCTGCCAGTAAAGTCGCAAAAAGTTTCCTCATTTTTGATTGGCCTCCTTAAAGTAATCGTGATGACGTTTACCAGTCACAAGATAAGCATAAAGGGCAAATCTAAAATGTTTCTAACATGGTGAAAAAATTAACAAATCAATAGCCGTGGTGGAATCGTCGAAGCTTGTTATAGGCGACAGATTTTTGTCGTTGTCATAAAAATAAGAGCCGACAACAACGATTTCTCGTGTGTTATCGGCTCTGCGTCTTAGCGTTTGGCTCTCTGATTATTATATAATAAAGAGGAAACAGGGGTAGCAAACGCCCTTGTTTCCTCTTTTAACACCAATTTCACTGGTTATCGGTTCTGCGGCTTGGCGTCTGACTCTTTGATAACTGACATATTTAATTGTTTGACATTGATCAGGCTCTCCTGTTTGCACTTAGGACAGAATAGAGGGAAGTTTTCAAGAATAGTATCACCTCGTATACGAAGCCTTGTTTTATTGCCGCAAACAGGACATAATACCCACTCTGCTTCTTTCAAGTGCAATCACCTCCATTGAACAAAGACATTTCTACCGCACAGGAATCGAGAGCACCAGCGGCGTGTTTTCTTCTTGCAGCTTCTCCAAATTGAATTCCTCTCGCTGGTCGTCATAAAAATCGACGATACAGGAGATATTGCTGTCGGTAAAGGCATTCCCCACAATACAGACCGTGGTATCCTTGCTTTCGCCGCCGCCAACCGTTGCGGTTGCCATTTCATGCCCCTCAAAGGTTTGGAAAGACACATTGGCGTCGTGGTATTTGGGCGTTCCTTCTCCGATATACTCCGCATAAATCAGGAAAGAAGGATGAAGCGCGTCCGTTCCCTCTGTGCTGATGAAAGTGGTGTATTTCACGTCGTCAATAACCTTTTCTTCTTTGGTATAGCCCGCGTTTTCCTCGATGGAATACTGGCTCAAATAGCCCTCCTGCATTTCCTCCGGCGAAAGAATCTGTGCGTGATAAGCGGCAGGGGCTGGAGCCGACGGAATTGCTGGTCTTGAAGCGGCGAATATCATACAGATGATTGCGAAAACAGCCAACGCACCGATCACGGTGGTTAAGGCTACCCGCATGGGCGACCACAGCCGTGTTTTTTCCGTATGTGCCGGATCAGCAATTCTTCGGTTGATTTTAGAACGATAGTAAAACAGATAGAGCACGATGATGACAACAGCCAAGACAAATAGGGCTGCTGCGGTTATTAAAATAATCGGATTTCCCATAAGATAAGCACCTCCTAAATCCCCATTGCTTCTCGAAAAGCGTGATAATAGGTTCGAGTAACATCCACCTTGCTGCCGTCGGACATGGTGAGCAGGAATTTTTGTGAAAGGGCAGGCTTGATACTCCTGATCTGCTCCCTTGCCACAATGACCGAGTTGCTGATACGCAAGAACTCCCGCGGATTAAGCTGATTATCAAGCTGCCACAAACGCTCTCCCGCCTTATAAACGTCCTGCGCCGTATGGACAAGGACATCGTGGGACAGGCTTTCGATATAAATAATTTCCTTTGCGGCAATGCGGTGCAGCTCATTTTCTTTTCGGCAGGTCAGGTGGCCGGGCCATGCGTCCGCTTCCTGCAAGACAAGCCTTGCCTCATCATCTATTTCAATTCCGAGCGAGTGCAGTTCCCGTGCCAGCTCGTCATAATGCTCATCACTTGCAACCAGCTTTACTTTCATGCCCGATCCCTCCCATCCTGTAGAATTTCATACGAAATATCCGTTCCATCTTTATTTTATGCGGGAAATCCATCCGTTTCAATAGCGCCGGAATATTCTGCACAACTGGAGGAACAACTTGCATATCAAAGTGAATTTGAGGTGCTTTTATTATCGTGCAATCATAAAAGGAGAGCCAGCAACAGGGATTTTCTTGCCTGCTGCCGGCTTCCGGTCAGTTAATAATGCCGCACATGACGGCTATTTTTCCATCGATAACCATCTCTGCCTCTTTGGAAGTTCCAACATTTCCGTTAGAAACCAATTTGTCGGCAAACTCTTTGCGGCTCATGCCAGAGAGTTCATAATCCGCACTGCTTATTGTTCCGTCTTTATCAAGGTCAAGCGCTCCATTGATTTTAGGCTGTACAATTTGCTCCTTGTTCTCGTCGGTGATACAGAAGTATCCAAGATTCGCTCCATAGTGATCCTCCTGAGAATTGCTGGAATCTGTTTCAGCGGGGGCTGCGGAAGGTACTGCTTCACGACCCGTCTTGTCCGCTTCCTTTGAGGCGTCTGCCTGAATGGAACCGGGGACACCCTCACTCTTGCTGTCAACAGAAACGTTCCCGATTTCAGACACTGATTTGTCCGAATCTTTTGTAATGCTCTCCATCGTTGGTTTGATCCGGCTGCCGACTCCTGCCAGTAAGCAAAGAGATAGAACACAGACCGAGAAAATAATACTACCTTTTTTCATAATGATTCTCCTTTTTCCATATTAGCCAATCAGTCATTGTGAATGACAATGCTGCTTAACTGCTGTTTCCATATGGTGCATAGGGTGATCGGATTTCCGACATAGCTGATTTCCACCTTGTCGCCAACGGAATAACGCCCCGCTTCCTTCTTTGCCAAATAGACTGTAAGCGGCGCACCGTCTGATTGCACTGTAATAAGATTTGCCGTTTCGTCCACCCCGTCTACTATGCCAGTTACCGTGTGAGCAGAAGCAGATCCCATCGAAGCGACTGGAATGAAATTGTCAGAAATAAGAGAAGCGACTGCCGCCTCATAGGTCTCCTGCGTTAAGCCTACGGAGGTTATACTGTATGCAATACCGTTGTTTGAAATCTCCGTATGATAGCATTTCACCCCTTCGCTGTCCGTATAGCTGAATACGGTTATCCCTACTCCGTGAATCTCCGATTGCCGCAGAGTGCGATCAACCTCATCATGGACAGCAAGAGTGGGGGGGAATGTAACTTTGCCTGCTGCAATTTCCAACCGCTGAGAATGGTCAGGTGATAGATAAGCGAACGTATTGTGATCGTAATAAACGCCCCGCTCGGCATTTTTATAAATACCGAACGCCTGCGACTGCGGCTTTAGGTCTGGAACTGCCCCTTCTATGGCAATTTGAATCCCATAATAGTCGAGCATTTCTTTTTCTGTCATAGCGGTAAAATCGGCCTGATTTAGGGCAATCGTATTTCTGGAAAAGGATGGTGCTTTTTCGAGTTCGTTCGCAACGAGCAAATGGTTTCCGTCCGGCGATGTGGGAACATTACTTGGGCTGTTTGGTCCAGGATTCGCAGGGGACGTTTGATTGATAAGAGGAACACAAATGACACACGCAAGCACGATACAGAAGCAGGCTGCGATTGCGCCCCATCGTATCCGTGCCCCACTGCTGGAAGGGATCCTTTCTTTTTCGCATTTTTCAATTAGGCTGCTGTCAATGCCGCCGATGGCCTCAAATAAATCAAAGTTGTTCATACGATATATTCCTCCTTTCGCAGATGGTTTCGCAGCTTTTTCCGTGTGCGGGATAAATTCATCAGGACGTTGCTCTCCTTCATGTGGTAATGTGCGGCAATATCTTCTATCGGCTGGACATAGAAATATCTCCGAATAAAGATGTTGCAATCACGCTCTGAGATCGTGTGAAGAAAATGACTAATACTATCGCTCATTTCATTCTGTAAAAAGGTTTCCTCCACGTTGACAGATGAGGCAATGCACTCGTTCAATTCGTCCAAAGCAACGGAAAGCGTTCCGCCGCCTCGTTTGTCTGCCGTTTTCGCTTTATATTTATTGAAGGATAGATTGCGCGTGATTTTGGCAAAGAAAGAGGATAGGCGAAGAGGACGCTGCGGCGGGATCGCGTTCCACGCATTTAGCCAAGTATCGTTCACGCATTCCTCTGAATCTTCACGATTCAAAAGAATATTATTGGCGATAGAAAAGCAATAGGAGCCGTATTTAGAATTGGATTCACGGATAGCTTGCTCGCTCCGATTCCAATATAGCTCAATAATCGTTTCGTCCGTCACATTTCCCACCTCCTTTGGTACATAACCGCCTTCACTTATATAGACAGCATATCTTCAAAAACCTAACACATTTTTATAAAAGCATTGCGGCGGAACTTTCCGCCGCAATCTATCTCATCTATTTTGTTTATTATTTAAGGCTTATGTTGGTCATTGTTATCCTTCTTAGCAGAAGAATAAATCGCTATATTCGAGCAAAGCACAGCAATCATACAGCAGAACATGCTGACGGCGCTCGCTATATTTTGCTTGTTCAACGCACAAAACAGAAGATTGACGGCTGATACGAATAGGGCGATTGAGGAAATCACCAAAGCAATTTTTGTCGTTCTCACTTTGTTTTTCATTTACAGTTCCCCCTTCAAACATTCCCGCTCCGCCGTAGAAAATTGAGCGGTGATTTTTGCACCTCCCTTAGTGGCGTTCTCCAATCGCAAAGATCCGCCGTGCTTTTCGCAGAGCGTCCGGCAGATATGCAGGCCAAGACCAAAATGATACTCTTGCTTTGTGCTTTGACCGCTGTAATAGGGATGGGATGCCTTCAACAAATCTTTATCTGAAAAGCCTTTGCCGTCGTCCATCACGGTTATGGAAAAGCTGCTGATCCCACAGGCACAGCGGATGGAAACTGAGGATTTTGCGAAGCGGGTGGAGTTGCTCAGTAGATTCTCATAAACCTGTATCACGGCGGACGGGTCGAGATGAAGGGTTTTGCTCGTAATGGGAGCCTCAAACGAACAGGACAGACTGTTCCCTTTACAAAGAATTTCCGCCGATTCGCGCAGATGCCCCAAAAAATCCTTGGCGGCAATCGTTTCTTTCTGGATGGACAAATCCTCCAGCTTCTGCACGGTATTCATGCTTTCCACAAACTGTTCCAGCCGCGAAACATGGGAGGACATGGTTTTGACTGTATCGTAGACCTCATCGGGCGGCAGCTTTCCCTCTGGCAGATATTTGAGCAGCATATCGGTGTAGCCTTTCAAAACGGCAATCGGCGTCCTCAAATCGTGGGTATAGGCGTCGTTGAGCTGTTTACGCTCGTCGATCATATGGAGCATTTTCTGATTGTTCTCGTCCAGCGCATTTCTCATCTTTTCAAAAGCCACACACAGCTTTGCCATTTCATCCGAGCCGGGATAGTCCAGCGTAAAATCAAGCTCCTGCTCCGCAATACGCGCGGAGGCGTGATTCAAAAGGGATAGGGGCCTTTTAAGCTTTGTAAAATAGAAAAACAATCCCGCAGCGAGTATACATACCGAATACCAAAAGAATGAAGCATACTCTTGAATAAACTTATATACGCGATATGCCCTCATATCTTCCTTTGAATAGTCTTCATAATGGAAATCGACATTCCATCGAATTGTCACATCGTCCGTTTCTGTGCCTTCGGCAATTTCTCCGGTGAGATACCGATTTTGAATAGTGTTGACATTTTCAGAGGCTATTTTAGATGTGTACTTAGAAGCAAATGTAGCGAGGAGCAACGCCGCCACCATGATTAGAAACAGCGCCAGCCATAGAGGAATGCTCTGATACCATTTCTTTATTTTGTCCATTTGTATCCGCTCCCCCAAACTGTCTGAATATAGGGCTTGCAGCCCGCTTCCGCAAACTTAGCGCGAATGCGGCTGACATGCTCCATAATGACCGCCACGTCTGCATCGCTGTCCGTATCCCATATCCTTTCAAAAATTCGCTCCTTGCTGAACAACTGGCCGGGGTAGGAGGAAAGAAGCTCAATGATCTCAAACTCCCTGTTCAAGAAGGGGATTTTCTTACCCTTAAAATGTACTTCTTTCGCGGAGTAGTCGATTACAAGATCATCGTCAAACTTTGTACGGACATTGTTTCCGGCCCGCCGTTCCTCCCGTCTGAGATGGGCTTCCACCCGCGCGCCCAACTCGTCAAGGGAAAAAGGCTTCACAATGTAATCATCGCCGCCCGCAGCAAAGCCCTTCAATTTGTCGGTGTCCTCGATTCGGGCCGTCAGAAAGAGAATCGGACAGGAAACGAAGTCCCGAATCCGGCTGCAAACCTCAATCCCGTCAATATCCGGCATATTGATGTCTAACAGAATAAGGTCGGGCTGCTTTCCAGCTTTTTCAATCGCCTGCAAACCGTTTTCCGCGACCATCACAGAGTAGCCGCCCAGCTCAAAATATCGTTTCAGCATGGCAATCATATCTTGCTCATCATCCACAATTAAGAGTTTCTTTTCCATAGTGCAAACCTCCTTTACGCTAAGTTTAGAGGGCAATTCTAAATTGTTTCTAAATTTTGTTTTCTTTTTTTCGTTTGTCTGCCGGCTTTTCTGTGTCTCCCGGGATCGCCCATGCGTGGCCGAAGCGGATCGCGCCCTCAATGCGCTTTTCCTCACAGAGCTTTTGAATCCGCCGCTCCGAAATTCCCCATTTTTCCGCTGCTTGTTTTACCGATATATAGTCAAACATACGGCCCCTCCTTTTTGTCATGCAACTATATTATATACGGAGAAACGAACAAAAGCAAGCAAGATTAACTGAACATACTTTGAACAACCTTTAAACGTAAAAAGCTCAGTAAAACTGAGCTTTTTACAATCACATAATTATATTTCGTGGAAGATCGGATTACAGTTTTGTTTTTACGCTTCTCCAATCTTTGGCTGCCCTTAATTCCACGCCGTTTTGCAGAGCCTTGAAATGTTCTTCTCCACAGTGGATTTTCAGGCGTTCCGGCGTCCGTAAATCAAATAAATTCGTACTGCCTTTCGTTTCCAAAACGAAGTACATCTTCTGCACGCCGTCACGGTCAAGATACACAGCCCAGTCGGGGTTGTAGGTTCCGATGGGCGTCTCTATTTTGAATTTGTCTGGAATCTTGAAAAACATCTTGACTTCCGGATCATTGTCCAGCGCCACCGCAAAGGGGCGCTCCACAGTGTCGCTGTCATAAATCACATAATCGTATACGCTGTGATTTACTGCAACTGCGTTTTTGTCTAAGTTCGCCATGAGTTCGCTGGCCTCAAAAATCTCCTGCACATAATACTCTTCGCCGTCCAGCTTAATATACCGGATGCCGTCTATGGCAAGCGCGTGACGGTTGTTTTGGATGACCTCGGTGAGCATCTCCATAAATAGCTGCGGATTGCGCAGAAAGTCAGCGCCGCGCCCGCTCTGCCGGATGATCTCGTATACCGTAGGCCGCTTAATCAGCGTCTGCTCTCCCACAATGGTAAGAATATTTGGTAAAACACCGTAATCGTCTTTGAGCTCAGTAGTGTGTATTTCGCGTTCTGTATGCGTTACACCCGCATGTTCAATGTGGATGTCGGCCGTCTGCGATATCATGCGCGTCTTCACAATGGCGGGCAACTCCTGCAAATCCTTCACACAGCGGCGTATCAGTTCTTCCGTATCGACCTGAACGCGATAGACGGTTTTTTGCTTGATTTTATCCCAAAGCTCCATAAATTCCGGTGAAAGCAAAACCTGCTTGTTCAGGCGTACCATCACATCGCGGGAAGCGTCGCGGATCGGCGGCGCTTTATCCGCGCGGCTGATGATGCTTTCAAAACGCTCGCGGGCGGCTTCAAATTTCTGCGGCAAATCCAACGTACCGTTCAAAAGAGCGTTTTTCATCGTATCCTTCATTTTTCCGCTCTTTGTGACGTAACCCTTTGTCTCGAAGTGCTCGATGAGCTCGGCTGCTTCTTCGTAAGTTACCGTTTTTTCTTCCGTTATGGTTTCGGTATATGTAATCTCCGTCAAAGCGGTGGTATCCACCGATTCCGCTTTTTCCACCGCCTTCACAATCTGTTCCTTAATCGGCGCAAGCTCGGCGGGGAGTTCCAATGAAGCAGAGGCGACTGCTGCTTGATCCACTTGGCCTTTTTCATCAATATAACCCTTGGTTTCCAACTCCTTGACCACCAGTTGAGCCTGTTCGGGCGTAACTTTGCGCTCCACTGTTTTTGTTTCCGTATAGGCCATGCCGGAAAACAGACCGATCTGAAGCACGCCAAACTTAACGCCGGTTTCGGTCTCGATCTCTTTTTGGAGAGTATCCGCGAACTCGGCAAAGCTTTCGTTGGCCATAACGTGCAGGACATTGATATTTTTATCCTCAATCCGTTCACCGTCTTGATTGACGCATAGGCGCAGCCCACGCCCTACTTTCTGACGGCAGGTAAAGGTAGATTTTTGTTCGATCAGCGTACAGACCTGAAACACGTTGGGATTGTCCCAACCTTCTTTCAGCGCCGAGTGCGAGAAGATGAAACGGAGCGGACAGTCAAAGGAGAGCAGCCATTCCTTGTCCTTCATTATCGTATTGTAGGTATCGTAATCATCCAGTGTATCGCCCCGCGTGTCTTTCAAACGTCCTTTTTTATCCTGCGAAAAATAGCCGTTGTGAACACTCGAAACAGCGGCGGGGAATTGATCTTTGAGCGCGGCAAATTTGGGAAGTGCCATAAGCTCGGTATAACACTCTTCAAACATCTGCGCATAGACGCCCTTTTCTCCCTCCATCGTCCGGTATTTCTTGACCTCGTCGATGAAAAAGAGCGACAACACCTTAATACCCATGCCGGTATATCGCAATTCCTTTTCCAGATGCGCCTCAATCGTGCGGCGAATCTGGGCGCGCTTGATAATATTCTCGTCAATATCTCCTATGGCGTGTCCCACCTGCAGGGTTTCGGAGCTTATAAACTCGATGCTCTCAAATCCGGGCGTACAGTCGATTCCCGCAATGGCGTAGCCGTCGTAAAGCTCCCGTTCGCCGGACAGCAAATAGAGGTCGGCTCCAGGCTTGACAGTGAGCGCCTTACGCGCAACCTTGCCGTTTTTGCCCTGCACGTCCATCTCGATTTTTGCCTTAAAGCCATTCTCGTTCGATACCGATATCAATCGGATATACGGCTTATTGAAGCTGCCCGCTACCTGGTTGGAGGACACACAGATCTGTTTTACCAGTCCCATCTGATAAGCGTCTACCGGCGTGAGACGGTAAAGCAGGTTGATCTTCTCACGGTGGGTCGCGGAATAGCGCAGCACACACAGGGGATGAAGAGAGTCAATCGCCTCTTTCGCTTTGGGTGTATTGTCTACCGACTGCGGTTCGTCGATGATGACAATGGGATTCGTGTCCTGAATGTAGCGCATGGCGGTCTCGCCATTCAGTTTATCCTGCGCCTGATTGATAATGTTTTCCGCTTTCTTGAAAGCGTCGATGTTGATAATCATGATCTCAATATTGGCGGCGGTGGCAAACTGCCGCACATCTGAGAGCTTGGCGCTGTTGTAGATAAAGTACCGGCAGGGAACGTTGTCGTACTGGACGGCGAAATGCTCCTTTGTAATTTCAAAGGATTTATACACGCCTTCACGGATCGCCACCGACGGTACGACAATAATAAACTTCGTAAAGCCATATCGTTTGTGCAGTTCAAAGATGGTCTTTGTGTAGACATAGGTCTTGCCGGTTCCGGTTTCCATTTCAATGCAAAAACGCTTTTCCGCTAAGTCATCGGTCAGCGGTAAATTGCTGCGCTTTTGTACCTCGTGCATATTGGCAAGCAGCGCCGTATCGTCCAGCAGCAGCGCGTTGCCGATACCAAAATCGTTTTGCAATAGGCTGATTTGCGTACCATGATCGACATTGAAGGTACTCTGCCGTTTATCCTGTCCGGTGAATAAATCCACCACGCTATTCACAGCATCGGTTTGAAAGGCTTGGTTTTTAAATTTGAGTTTCATACTGGTTCACCTCCTCATTTTTCATGTATTTATGTAAGGTGCGAATAATATTTATTGTCGAGATTACTGCAATATAACATAACTCAGCATCCATCGAATTAGCAGTTCTATTATGAGTTAGTTCATTTGAAAAATCCACTGCTGATTTTGCATATTTTATCGCCCTTGGATTGCTTTTATGACTCATACAGTAACCAATATATGCTTCCAGCATCCTTTTGGAATCGGATGTTCCTATCTCAATGCCGTCTGGTGAAAGATGTTTTTCACGTTCAAATACTACTTGGGCTAAGGAGATAAGAAGTTCCCTGCCAAACATACCCACCGACTGATAGTCCTCAGTGATAGAGGCTTGTAGCAATATATCTTTCATGCGCAATGCAGCATCATCTACCTTATCCCATCCCGTCAATTCATAAGTCGATAATTGGACCGCACTTTCTTCCGAGTTTTCTATCACAGAAAGTAACGGTTCGTAAAGCGACTTAATAAATTCACGTCTACTTTGATAGGTCTTGAGGTTACGGTTTTTATAATCATTATACCAATCCCACAGATTGCTATAGCTATTCACATGCTCCAGACACATACGCTTTAACAGGTCAACAAGGTAGCTATGATTTGAGATGTATTGCTGGTTCACATCCTGAATTCGCAAAATTCCAGTTCCGACTTTTGTGAGCATATCCTTTTCTTCATTTAGAAGGTTGCTTACAGATTCCTTGTTTTCTTTAGGAGAAACGGCAGCCCAGTCAACATACTGTGATATTTCGGGACGAATCTCTACGCCTTGAATCACATTTGTTTCATCCTTATAAAAGCTGTTAAGTGAATTATTGAGAATCTCCTGATACTCTTTTATCTTATCAGTGATTTTTACATAATCGCTGTATTTTAGATAAAAGGCAAGCGTGTAATAATCAATACCTCCATTCCAGTTATCATGGCATTGAAACTCTATCCCAAACTTCGACTTCTTTATAATATCAATAATTTTTATATAATTATATACACGCAAATCTTGCACAATCATTGACACTATGGTGTTCAAATCATCTGCCATTTTGATGCGCCTCCTCACACCAATTTCAGTTCAATGCCGCGGTCACGCAAGATATAGTGGGCATTGCTCATGGCGGTGTCGTCGGCCAGAGAGCTTTCAGCTAAAATAATCTTTGCCGGAACATAATCCGCCATTTCCTCAATCATCTCGCTGGTCACGCCTTCTTCCAGACAGATGAGCAGCAGGCATTCGTCGCCTACTGAATAGGCCGTTTTGCCAGCGACTTCCACCGGCGTGACGGAATAGGTCAGCTCCACGCCCATTTTCAGCATGATTTCATAGACCACATCCAGAGGTTTGCGGTCGGATTTGACGCTTTCAAACATGCCGCTCATGCGGTCGAACAAGGTAACGAGGTTATCCTCCGATACATAAGAAGTGTCCCAGGTTTTGAGATTGGAGGTGTCGAGTTTGAACACCTTGAAGCCCACGTCAGGGAGCGGCTTTTCCTCCACGCCAAGGGTAAGCTGCGCGTTTGCTTCCTGTGCTTCTCCCAGAATTTTCGCTCCCGCGCGGCGAATGCGCTCCTTGCCGATTTCGCAGATGTTTTTGTAACCCGCTTTGTATGCTTCGCTCTTCACATCGCACAGTTCGGGAAGCTGCACCATGATAAACTGCCGATTGCCGCCGTCTTCCGCATTGAGCTGCATGACCGCGTGGGCAGTGGTAGCAGAGCCGGAAAAAAAGTCGAGGATGATGTCATTTTTATCTAAGTTGGCAATTTTAAGAATCTTACCAATTAAACGAATAGGTTTAGGACCATCAAAAAAACCTTTATCATCAAACAGTTTCTTTAGTTCCTGTCGCCCTTCTTGATTGTGTCCTACTTCTTCATATTTCCATATTGTAAGGGGAACAACTCCATCTTTAACTTCTGTGAGAAATTTTTTAACTGCCGGCATATTATCGCCATTCTCACCAAACCAAATGCGATTATCCGCAACCAGCTTTTCAAAGTTTTCTTTTGATGTGTTCCAACATCTACCTTCTGATGGCGTTACTACTCGCCCACTTGGCGTGGTAATTGGATAATCATATGAAGCTGAATAAGATTTTACAGTCATGTCCGCAGCTTTCCATTCACCACGAGGATCATTATCACGATTCGTATATCTGCTATTCTGTTCCTCCCCACGCGGAAGTAGTTTAGGGCGCCAAATTTCTTTCTGTTTGGCGTAAATAAGAATATAGTCATGGTTATCACTTAACCACTTAGCATCATTAGCCGGAGAGTATTTCTTTTCCCAAATAACACTTGCCACGAAATTTTCTTCACCAAACACCTCATTGCACAATTTCTTGAGGTTATCAACCTCATTATCATCAATGGAAATAAAGCACACCCCATCGTCCCGCAGCAGATTCGCCGCCAGCCTGAGACGCGGATACATCATATTCAGCCAGTTTGTGTGAAAGCGGCCCATGGTTTCCGGATTCGATTTCGTGGTCTGCCGTGTGACCTCCTTATATCGCGCCATAGGATCGGCAAAATCGTCCTCATACACAAAATCGCTGCCGGTATTGTAGGGCGGATCGATATAAATCATCTTCACCCGCCGAAAATAGGCGGTCTGTAAAAGTTTGAGCACCTCCAGATTATCGCCCTCTATGTACAGGTTCTGCGTTTCGTCAAAGTTGACGCTTTCCTCTTCGCAGGGGCGGAGCGTACCGGTGGAACGCCGCTGGGCAAGCTGCAAACACTCGGATTTACCCTTCCACTCAAACTTGTACTTTTCAAAATCATTGGTGATGTATTCGCCGCACATCGTCAGCAGCTTGTCGATGTCCAGCTTTCCCTCCGCAAAGCAGTCGGGGAATACCGCGCGCAGCCGTTCCCGCGCTTCCTGTTCCAAATCCATGCTCTGTCCGTCCAGTTTGTCGCTCATCCGCCTTGTCCTCCTCAATTCTTGGTGTAGGCAGTACTGCAACTGCTCACATCGTATTTTTCTATCCCATATATCTTTATCTCGCCGCGTTCCAGCTTTTCGTAGATTTCTTTGGTCGATTCCACATCGTAGGTAAAACAGTCACCGCGATAGGGAGGGCTTTTTCGCAAAATCCGGCCGATCATCCCGCCTTCCGTATCGAACAAGGTGTCATGCACATCCAAATCTTTCTCTGTCGTAAGCGTAAACGCAAATAACCAACTTCCCATATTCCTTCCTCCAATCAATTCGGCTGTATTCTTATGATGAATTCCCGCTTGAACGTCGCGGTCAGCACCGCGTCGCCAAGCAAATGCTTCACCTGTTCTTCCAATTCCTGTTCCAGACGCAGGCCGTCAAAAAACAAATTCTGCTCCCGCGTCTTGAGTTCCTTGCGTAAGGCGCTTACTTCCTTTTGCAGACGGATTTTTTCAATCCTTGTCGCTGGTTTCTCCAGCGCTTTTTCCGTTTGCTGAAGCTGTATGCGCAGACCGTCCAGTTCCCGCTCCAGTCCAGCCTTCAAATCAAGGGTATGGCTTTGCAATCTTGCGATTTCTTCCTTTTGCGCACCGTCCATTTCGATGGAGGTCTGCTGAATGAATTCCTCTGTATCGACAAGGTTATCCAGTTCCTCCGCGTGTTTTGTTTTGGATAACCCGTCCCGCTCGCCGTAGGTTTCACCGTCTTTGGTAAAACGCAATACAGGCAGTTCCATGAGCTTTCGGCACTCCTCATCTGCGAGAACGTGTCCATCCGCCGTTTTGCCAACAAACGTATAGTAATAAGTTCCTCCCCAATGCACGCCTTTCGGCTTGACCTTCACCTGATAATAGCCAATGGTACAGGGCGATGGAACATCCTCTACATATACAGTGCCTCTATCCGGTATACCCACCCAAAATATTTCGTGAAGAATATTCCGCGCCAATGCGCCGGTGATGGTGTGCCTGCCTGAACGCGGCTGATAGTCCTTTGCCATGCTGTACTCATTGCGGCGCATAGCCGCGCCGGTAAACACCTTGGGTGGGCTGCCAAAGCAGGAAATTGTGCGCGTTTCCTCGTCAATATAAAAGTCCGTTCTATTTTCAAAAAAATATTTGGTAATCGCCCACAGGTCGTCGTTGATTTCTTTAGACCGGTCTTTTATGTACTGCGGCGTAATGGTTACTTTGTCCGCGACCTCTTTAGAAAACGAAGTGAATAACGATTCTTCCGATTGCGCGACCAGCCGCTTGTTTTCTTCTTCAAATTCCGTCAAAACCTGTGTGTAGGCATGGTCTATTTCCTCTTTTGTCCGCGCCAGCGCAAAGGCTTTGCCAAGATCCAAACCGAAATTTCCAAGCACATCATCGCTCATGCCGAAAACGCCAGAAAACTGCAAAACGCGCTTATTGATGAGTTCCAGCATCCGCACATCGGCAAAATTATTGCGGTTTAAGAAGTTGAGCACCATTACGTCCGACTGCTGCCCCTGCCGGTGGCACCGGGTCACGCGCTGCTCAATCGTCAGGGTATTGTAGGGCAGATCGTAGTTGATCACAAAGGAGCAAAACTCTAAGTTGAAGCCCTCGGCGGCAACATCGGTGGTAATCAGAATTTGAACGTCTTTACGGAACCGTTCCATGATGGAATAGTCGCGGCTCTTATCCCCGCTATAAGTCAGCACCTTGCCTTGATAGCCGTTTGCGTTCAGCAAGGAATACAGGTACTTCTGCGTTGTGCGGTTTTCCGTAAAGATCAATGCCTTTTTGTTCGCTCCCAGCGATTTCAGCCGCGCAAAGCCGGTCTTCAGCGCCTCCAGCAGCTGCGTGCCCTTGGCGTTTTTCCGAATACTTTTGGCAAGCGTGTGCATCTGGCGGATTTGGGATAATTCTTCCGACACCTTTGAATTTTCGGCTTCCGCTTGCGACAAAGCCTCCAAGCGGGTGACTACGCCGCGCAGCGTTTTCTCAACAGCAAAGGTGGAAGAAGACAATGTACGGAACAGCATCAGAGTCAGATCATACTGTTCCATCTTGGGAAACGCGATTTTTTCCGGCCTTTGTAAATATTCATTCAACAGGTCATACAATCTTTGCTCCGGCTTTGTCAGCTCATATTCAACAGTAATGGGGATGCGCTCCGGTATCTTCACATAGTTTGCAACCTGCGGCCGCGTTGTTCTGAAGCAATATTTGCTTACGCGGGAGGCAAGTTCCCCGTAGTTTTCAGGCTTTCTGAAATATCTTTGATAGAACATCTTTTCATCGGGAAACACACTGTCGTCAATGAATTGGATCAGCCCATAGATATCCAGAATGGAATTCTGCATGGGCGTTGCGGTCAAGAGCAATTTGAACGAATCCCGCGCCGCTTGCCGAATGGCCGCCGCGCCTTTGTTTTCATCGGTATAAATACGACGGAGGTGATGCGCTTCCTCAAACACCGTCATGTCCCATTTGACCTGGAGAATTTGCTCGGCTTTCTCGGCTGCGAAGTCATATGTAGTCAGCACAATCCCATCCTGTAAAAAAGGATTTTGCTGCCCTTCGCTTACGCAGGAATCAAATGTCTCATTGCTGTCAATGGTATAAAGCGGTACGGAAAACTTGTCCTCTATGATTTTCATCCACTGGTATAAAAGCGGAGTGGGAACAACTATCAATATTTTCTGTTTGCCTTCATACCACATCTGCGTGATCACCAGCATGGCTTCGTAGGTTTTCCCCAAAGAGCCCTCGTCGCATAAAATCGCGCCTTTTAAATAGGGAGAGCGCAAAGCAAAAAGCGCAGCGGCGATTTGATAAGGATATGCCTCAATATCAGAGGAAGCGAACACCGGCACGAGCCTATCACGCCCAAAAGCGTAGCTGGATAATTTTCTCGCCTTATATAGTGCATGAAACGGCGATAGCGCCATAATGTGTCCTCCTTCCATAATTTCTAATCGTCTAATCGCTTGCGCCGCCGCTTTTTATCCAAGCGTCGATGTCCTCAACCTTAAACTTCCACAACTTGCCGACTTTTGAAGCGGGCATATTCTTTGTATTGATCCATTTCATAATCGTTTGCCGCTGGACGCCTAAATACGCGCAGGCTTCTTTTAGGGAAATCCAACGGTCGCTGCTCTGTTCTGACAAGAAAACCCACCTCTTTTCTTTCTTGATATTATAGTATACCACAACAAACGGGAATTTACAATCCATTTATGTGTGTTTGTGCTATTTATTGTCTGTTTCTGTTTGTTTAACCGTGTTAGTGCCATTGATTGCATTTTTTCTTTACTGTTGAACGAACACGCATTAAAGTCGTAAAAAGAGAGTATAAAATCAAAATGCAAAGGAGATTTTTACGATGTTAATAGCAATCGATCACGGAAATAAGCAGATGAAAACAGCGCACAAAACCTTTTCCTCCGGCTTATGCGAAAGCGATACCAGACCGCCCTTCGGGGAAAACGTGCTGTTCTATGAGGGAAAGTATTACACGCTCTCCGAGCAGCGAATTCCGTATATGCGGGATAAGACCGCCGATGAACGGTTCTTTATCCTGACGCTGTTCGCCATCGCTTTTGAACTAAGGGCTATGCACTGTCCTGTAAATGAGGTAACGGACATCAAGCTGGCAGTCGGGCTGCCGCCGGCCCATTACGGGACACAGTATAAGCGGTTTGAGAAGTATTTTCTGGAGCGCGGCGTAATGGAATATGACCTGGACGGAAGGACATACCGTATTTGCATCAGCGGCGCTATGTGTTTTCCCCAGGCTTATGCCGCCGTAATGCCGGTCTATCCCCGTATCCAGCAGCTATCAAAGGCCGTCGTCGTGGATATCGGCGGCTTCACGGCGGATTATCTGCTGATTAAAAATGGACAGGCGGATCTGTCTGCTTGCGATTCCCTCGAAAACGGCGTTATCACCCTCTACAACCGAATCAAATCCAAAGTAAACGCCGATTACGACCTGTTGATGGACGAATCAGATATCGACGCTGTATTGCAGGATAAGCCGTATGAATACAGCAGAGATATCATTTGTTTGATAAACGAGCAGGCGCAGCTTTTTATTGACGACCTGTTCGGTAAATTGCGGGAACGGATGATTGATCTGCGTGCCGGTAAAGCAATCTTTGCAGGCGGCGGGTCCATCCTGCTCCGCAGGCAGATTGAAGCGTCCGGTAAAGTCGGCTCTACCATCTTCGTAAATGAGATTTCCGCCAATACGAAGGGGTATGAGCTGCTGTACCGCGCTTCGCAGGCAGGTGTCCGGTAATGGCTGAAAAGAAAGAGTTATATAAGTTTACCATTCAATTCAACCCGGCTGATCCTACGCACCGGCAGACTGCCGATCTTCTGAACCAGCAGGGACGGCGCAAGGCCCAGTTCCTTGTCAATGCGGTGATGCATTATATCCGCTGCCCCGAAACACCGGACATGACACCGCCTGCCGTGTTGGATACGGCTTTGATAGAAACAGTCGTCAGGCGGATTCTGAAAGAGCAGAAGATGGACGCAGCTCCAGCAAATACAAAGCCGGGAGGTTCGCCAAAAGCGGCGCCGGAAACATCGGAAGCGGTTCAGTTTGATGAAGCCTCCGATATGCTTGGGGCGGAAGGGCTTGCCGCTATCGCAAACACAATGGCGATGTTCCGCAAGGATGGAGGTTGAACCATATAAAAAGCAAAACAAATGCGCTTCGGAAATGGTTGGCCGGCGCCGGAATCCTGCTTTTCTCCGCGATATTCCTCTATGCCGGGTATCAGATCGTTTCCTACTGGTATACCGAACTGGAAAGTGAGCAATTATCGGAGAAACTGATTGAAAAGGCGGTCACTGTCCCGGAAACTCCTGTACGGGAATCGGCGCCGGTTGAGCCAACCGTAGAAATGGCTCCCATTATCGTTGATTTCCATGCGCTCCGGCAGGAAAATGAGGATATCGTCGCATGGATTTACTGTGCGGACACACCGATCCATTATCCCATCGTACAGAGTGGGGATAACAGCTACTATCTCCGGCGTCTCTTGAACGGGAATTACAATACGAGCGGTACAATTTTTCTGGATTACCGCTGCAGCCCGGAGTTCACCGATTTTAATTCCATTATCTACGGACACCATATGAAATCCGGAGAGATGTTCGGTACGCTGCCGAAATATAAGGAACAGGCATATTATGACGAACATCCCGTTATGTATCTGCTGACGCCGGAACATAACTATATGGTAAAGCTAATCGCTGGGTATATCACGCCGTCCGATTCCGGCACCTATTCACTTCCGAAAACAGCAGAGGAAAAGAAAACATTTCTGGAGCAGGCCGTTCAGAAATCCACCTTTATTTCCAATGTCTCCGCAAGTGAAGCGGATATCTTCGTCACGCTATCAACCTGTTCCTACGAATACAACAACGCCCGCTATGTGGTAGTCGGCAAGCTGACCGAAATAGAATAGCAAAACAAAAGGGATACTGTCTTTTTACGGACGGTATCCCTTTTCCGCTGAAAGCGGAGCTGACAGTATCAGCCTATTCCATTGATAACTGTTCCAGCGCCGCCTCCATAGACAGCACCGGTAATCTTTTTGCGTCAGATACAGAAAAAGCAATCGCTTCGCCGTTTTCATCACAGGCATAAGAGTGCTCGGACTCCACAGCCGCGTCCAGCTCGTCCAGATAGATAAACACATTGCTTTCCCTGTCGATCAGATAAAGAGAATCCGTATCGATTTCACAGCCGTTTGTAATGAGCCGCGCCGTATCCGGCAATCGCATCAAAAGCTTTTGCCTGCTGTCTCCCGTCTCTGCACAATCAAACAGCGACCGCTGCCCTCCGAAGAAAGAAAACTGATGAAAACTGCTCTTTCTCTGGATAAAACCAAAAGGTTCCGTTTCGGTCAGCGCCATCTGCATTATGCGGCGGATGTTATTTTCTACCGCCAGCATATCAATGCACTCATGCTGCCGGTGTTCATTGTAGTACCCGGCGCTTATATTGACCGCCGCCGTTTTCAGGTGCGGAGCGACCACCGAAATGTCGCTGAAGGATCCCTGCTTTTCCACGAAGCCGAAGCTGAGGACAAAATCCGTGAAGATGGGATTATCACACTCATAGAACACAGCGTCGTTGTCTCCCCGCCGATCCATTTCCACGATATAATTGACCTTTGCTTTCACTTTGCTTTTTGTAAAGGCTCTTGCTCCTTGTCCTCCGATTTCTTCGTCCTCACAGAACAGGATATGGCAGTTCGCGCATCGGATAAGCTGCAAAATCATAAACACGCCGCATCGGTCGTCGCCGCCGATACCTTGGGGCGACATCACAAACCGTCTGTCTTCCGAAAAGCAGATGATTCTCGGTTTTTCATGATGTACGGTGTCGAGATGCGCTACCAGCAGGACGGGAACGGTTCCCGGTGCATACAGAAATCCTTTCATATTCATGGTATGATAACCGCTGTTCTGCAAGCTGCTTACCAAATAGCTTTTTAATTCCGCTTGGGACATTTGCAGAATTTCTTTTAATTCATTCACATCGTAATTCATTGTGTCTCTCCCCTCAAGCTGTATGCTGGATAGCCGTCCGGGCGCAGAGCGAATTGCCGATAATCCGGCACACGCCCTGTACGCTGCAGGCGGCGCAAGGCTCCAGAGAAGCATTGTAGCAGTCAAAACAAATTTCAACCGCATTGCCGCGCCGGTCAAACGCCGGATACATGGTATCGTGAATCATTTTTCCGCAAACAGCGCAGATATGCAGACAGGCGTTGCAGTGAAAAGTGTCTTCCATATATCTCGTTTGATCTCTGGGAACTGTTCTGCCGCAGTCCTGGCAAACAACCTGATCGGTGCAGGAGCATTTCAATCCGCTTGTCAGGCGCTTTTTCTCGCCGCAGCACACACAGATCGGTTTTGCGCCGATGATAAATTTATCCTGTATTTCCGCTCCTTTCAGCACGGACAAATTTCCCTGATAATTATAATCGGGATATTGCCGGCTTTCTTCCGCCGATTCGCAGCATTCGGAAAGTTCGTCCCGTTTTGTTTTCAGCCGCCACAGATTGGGCACGCCAAGACAGGTTGAAATGACCTTCTGCACGATACTGCGGTTTTGCTTCATGATCTCATCGGAATCTTCCGGGTAAAGACGGGATTGATACAGCATATGCTCCTGATAAAAGAACATCTGCCTTGTCCGTCTCGGCGCCCGGTAAAAATGGTCTTTTACGTCGGCGTCTACCGTAAAGAAGATCATACTGACGTTATCTGTCATATAGGACAGGGCGCCGGCCTGATAACTTCCATTTTCAAGATTGTGGCAGGACGTCCAGGTGTTGCTTTTACTCGACATCTCTAAAAAGTCGCAGGGATGAACGGACAATACCGCCGTTTTCTGAATCTGCAAGGGATTCAGCGCATCGGAAAGCTGTGCGAAAACCCGGTTGTACTGCTCGTGCGAATCCACATGAAACTGGCGGCACAGCTTGCCGATAATCCGGCTGGTTTTTTGCCCTGCCGCGCACTTGATATCTCCGTTCTGTCGGATAATATCCAAAGTTTCCTCGGAAAGCGTGCTGCCGTATTCTCCCACAGCGGCATTAAATGCCGTAAGAAAAGCGCCGCGCCGGTCTTCCGGTATGGTTTCAGCCGCTATCCCTTGCATGGTAAAGGCGATTTCGTCAATGACGTCCCGCTCAATACCCCGTCCTTCATTGAATTCAATCACAACCGCCTTTGCCGCCTCGTTCCAATCCGGATGCCGGCGCAAAAGCGATAAAAGCGAAGTTTTTGCATTTGCCCAGGCGCTTAGATTTTCCATAACGCCTTGCTCGCTGAAGGACTTTTCATATTTGTACATAACCTCATAAAAAGCGTTCTTCAATTCTTCCATTCTGATTCCTTCCTTTCAAATGAGTTGGAGGAGAAGGCCGAAACCTTCTCCTCCGCTTTAACATGTGCGCAGCGGTTTACTCTTTACAGGGAGTCATCTTGCGGTATCCCTCATCATAAATCGCCTCTGCAATCTCTTTTACATAAGGAAGATAACGCTCGTCAATACTGCCTTTCTGCATATTGTAATCCCCAATAAACTTGGCAAGCGCAAAAATCTCTTCCCATTCCTCGCTGTTTCTCGTCTTGAAAAAGCTCATACCTTAGTTCCTTTCATTCGCCCGCCATCGCAAAAAACTCTGACGGCGACAGCACGATTACCCCGAGCGATCGAGCCTTTGCCAGCTTAGAGCCGGCGTTCTCTCCGCAAATCAGGTAATTCGTATTCTTCGATACAGAACTGCCTGCGTGTGCGCCGAGCGATTCAATCTTTGCGTTGATCTCGCTTCGGGTATAGGGTTCCACCTTGCCGGTCACAACGATAGTGAGTCCCTTAAAGGGATTATCCTGTGCCTGTGTGCTCATTTCCTGTTTTTTAATGTTTACCATAGTCTTTAATTCCTCCCATAGAATCAGATTTTCTTCTTTTTTGAACCATTCGTGGATGTTCGTGTGCAGCGTTTCCCCAAAATCAGGAAGCTGCGTAAAGTCATATTGCTGCCATACTGCCTCTTCAAATGCGGAAAGGCTGCCTTCAAAACGTCGGCACAGCGCACGGCTGGCCGTATTGCCGATCATCGGAATATCCATAGCGATTAGAAACCGTTCAAAGGTCGTATCCCGGCTCCCTTCAATCGCATCCCACAAACGCCGCCACGATTTTTCACCAAAGCCGTCCATAGCGACGATTTCATCCCGGTGTTCCTCAAGACGGTAAATGTCTGTGAAGTCATGCAGCCAGCCCCGGCCGATAAACCGTTCCAGCGTTGCCTCAGACAATCCCTCAATATCCATCGCTTTTTTGCTCACAAAATGAACAAGGCGGCGAAGGTGCTGCATATCGCAGTCAGGATTATCGCAGAACAGCGTCTTTGTGGTCCGTTCTCTACCCGGCGCCGTATGTATCCTGGTCGGTTTCCCGCAGCAGGGGCAATTTTTCGGGAGTAATGCTTCTATGGAGAAATGCCCCCGATCAAGATTGTCTTCCACATGAGGGATAATCTGATTTCTTTTGCTCACCAGTATCCGGCAGCCCGGCGTCAGCTCCAAATCTTCGATAAAAGACAGGTTGTGCAGGCTGGCTCTTGAAACATCGCAGCCATCGATCTCCACCGTATCAAAAACCGCTACGGGAGAGATTTCGCCTGTTCGGGTAGGCGCCCATTCAATATGGTCGAGACATGTTTCAAAAAGCTCGTCGTCATATTTAAAGGCAAGGCCATCTTTGAAATGATGCCCTGTACGTCCACATGCTTTGGAATAGGAAACCTCGTCAAAGGTGATTACAGCACCGTCAATCGGCAGATCTCGCTCGGCGGCTTTCTGCTTCAGCACGTTTAAGTGCAATTTCAGCATTTCCGCATCCGCATAATCAAATTGGATGGTACGGATTTTGCCGAAACCGAATTCAACCAGCTTTAGCAGCTTCGCGCGCTTGCTGTCTGTCTTTTCTTCTATGTCCTGCAATCCCTCGTTTACTGAAAAGGGCAGGAAGTTCAAACAGCGTTTGGCGCAGACAGCCGAATCATAGGCCCTGACAGAACCGGCCGCAAGATTGCGTCCGTTCTTATATGGTTTCCCCGTACTGTCTACTAAAGAGTCCTTCATACGCTCAAAATCGCTGCACCGGATAAAACTCTCTCCTGCAACCACCAGCCGTTCCATATACGGGATTTTCAGCGGTATTCCGGAGATAGCACGGACATTATGCGTAATATCCTCACCGATATCGCCGTCGCCGCGGGTAGACAGCCGTTGAATCTTGCCGTCCTCATAGATGATCTCTGTGGTAAGTCCGTCCAGCTTCAGCGACAGATTGACCCGCCGCCCCTTCTGGAACTCCAGCAGCTCAGATACCGAATGCGTCTTTTCCAAAGATAATAACGGAATTCGGTGCTGCACTTTAGGCAGGGACGAAACCGCCGGATAGCCCACCGTCTGGGTAGGGGAATTTGCCATGAACACTTCCGTTTCCTCTTCCAGTGAAACAAGCTCATCAAAGAGCCTGTCATAAGCAGCATCTGAAACCGTAGGCGTATTTCGGTTATAATACTCATCGCGGTAACGGTTAAGCTGATCCGTCAAATTCTTTATTCTTTGTATCTTCTGATTCATAGTGTTTCATTCTCCTTTTCTATGCTGCGATACCGGCTGGCGCACAGAGCACCTGCCGTTTCCACAGCTCAATAAATCTCTGTACCCCGGGCGGAGGACTCCCATTGTTGTTAATCCTTGCCTGAAAGATATCCTCATTCTTCAGCTCCACCGTACAAAACGGCTCATTCGGAGCGTCTGCTTTGCGAATGAAAAGAATCATGCATTTTTCCTGCACGACGTCCTTGACATAGCGCCCCACGCAATGATGAAGCTTTTGCCCTTCGGCGATGATTTCCTTTGCGGAGTGCGGCGGGACTACAACGAGCCCCAGCCCTTCAAACCGATACCGATTTTGCAGCCCGGCAAACGCTTTGGCAATTTTCCGGTCGTATGCTACTGAGCATTCTTCATCGGACAGGTCGTTCACCCGGTCATGTGCCTCTTTTAACTCCTTCGGGAACAGCACGAAGCTGTTTTTCATGTCATAGTCCAGCGCCTCGCTCATGGATAAATAATCCGCATAGTCGGACAACAGGTAGGACATAGAATAATATCCCGAAGACGAGTAAGAGACCTTTCTGTGCGTCTCAAACTGCTCCGTCGCATAGCGCATAAATCTATGCGGCGTCATAAACCGAAGTGGAATTATAATGTTTTCCTTGTCGCCTACGCCGTATTCGCTGCACCATTTCAAAAGCTCTTTATCTGGCTGAATGTTTTCCCTGAGCAAATCCTTCATCAGCTTCAGCTGTTGTCCGCCCGGGTTTACCTCCTGTAACAACGGCAGATGGCGTTTATTTACACCCAATACCTCTGTAACCGTTTTTCCGCTGCTGTTGAGTACCTGATTTCCATAAAACTGGCGGCCGTTTTCGCCATAGACCACATAGGTAGCCAGACGGTAGAGCCGCAGCTTGACCAGATATTCCAGCATGGGATAGGAAAGATAATCTCTCAGGTACTTAGCCACATACAGCGGAGTAGGATCTCCGAAATAGTATTCCTTCAGCGCCGAATACCGAAACGGCGTATTTTTCAGCGCATCGTCAAGATTGCGGTGGTAGAGATACCCACACCCGTCCGCCTCGAAGTTGTATTGCCATCGGCTGAAAACGGGCCGCTCTCCCTTATGCCACGGTGTCAGCCCATCCCTGGTATAAGACCAGTAATATGGCTCTGTCTTTACAATTTTATTGCCATCCCACCTAAGAAACAGCCTTGCGTTCTCATACACACTGAGTTCCGGCGTGTCCTGTTTTGGATACCGGCAGTAGGCTTTTACAAACCGGACCACCAGTTCGTTTTCCCCGGTACGCTCAATAACCTGTGCTGTTGAACGGTCAATAATATTGCCCCGCTTTCCACGGCTCTTGAAGGTTACCGGTTTCCCGCACAGAGGGCAGACGCCTTTTGTGTTGTGCTTAGCGCCTTTTGTTTCAACCTCGTGCTTGCAGGCGGTACAATAACCGTTTACAGCCGCTTTTCCTCTGCGATAATCGTAAAAGATGTACTGCGGCATGGTTTCGCGGTGCATAAAGCCTTTCATATCACGGGGGAGAGCGCCAACTGCTTTCATCCGGTCAATGATTTTCAGATCTTTTTTCCGTCTGTTTTCCGCCTGTCTTTTATAAAACAATCGACATTGCAGGGCAGAAAGAGCATCGAAGCCCTTTTGGTCCGGTATTTTGCAAAACCGGGACACCCGTTGTTCATCGGCAAGGGAGTAAAAGGCGCACTCGCTGGTAAACTGATATCCTCTTCCAAGATTCTCGAACATGGAGGTCTGCCAGCGTGTGCCTTTCTCATCGCTGAGAAGCGTGCTATACTCATCTGTTGTCTGGAACATCGTCCACTGGGGAGACAGCTCCCCGGCGGACGACTTTTCCTTTGAATAGACATACAGCACCAGCGTGCGGCGTCCGGCAATGTTGTGAACAGCCGTACAAACAATGTATTTGACCTGTTCCGCAAGGAAAATCCCGCTGTGCAGGTTAAGTTTGCGGTGAGGGTCAAAAAATTTTCGCAAAGCTATCTTGTTCATTGCGCTGCACCTCCCGTCAGCGAAAACAAATCTATCTGAGCGCCGTCTGCATCAGTAGCCGGTTTTTTCGGCTCCGGCTTTTTCTTCTCCGTTTTCTTTTTGGACTTAGGAGCCGGTTTGCCGGAATACGGCTTCGGAACAAATTTTTCTTCATCTGCCTTGTCTTCCGGGGCATCCATATCCATAAAATATTCCTTCGCCCACTGGTAACAGATGTCGTCGGGGACGTCGGTGCCATAAACGCCGTTTACCGGTTTTTCATCGTTGTCCTTCATCTCCTGATCGGCAAATTCTTTAGCCTTGCGGTTGATATACCAAAAACAGCGGATCATTGTCTTACGGGGATGCAGCGTCTGACGGGCAAAATCCAGATCCTCCAAACAAAGGGTCTGCACAAATTCCGTGACGCACTGCTTCATATTGCGGCGGGTTAGGCGTTCTGCATCGTCGCCAACCCGTTTCATCGAAGCGGAGATCAGGGCATCGTCATCCAAGGCGACGGCTTTTTCCCAAGCAAAGAGTTCTTCTTCCTCTTTTGCCTTTTTTCTGGCCTCCCATTCCGCCTTGCGTTTTGCTTCAGCCTCTTCGTGGGCTTTCCGCTTTTGCGCCTCGCTGTCTTCCTCCGGTTCTGCTGCGGCAGGTTTGCCTTCCGCCTCAGTAAGCTGTGCGAAAGCCGCCTGAGCAGCCTCGGCTTCCGCCTGTTGGCGGGCGTCGTCCCGCTGATCTGCTTTGGCAAGAATTACATTTTCATTTGCCGGCTGTGATACCGCTTCTTCCTGAGCGGTGTTCCGTTCAATATTCATCTCTGAAAAAACTCCCATATTGAAACTCCTTTCAAAAAAATGAAGGGATACAAAACGGATAAACTCCGTTCCGTATCCCTTTTGACTTGTTGACCTTCGTAACCGAAGGACCTATTTCTTTCTTTTCTTTGCCAGCATAGGGGAAAACTTCACCGGACAGAACGAATCCTTGTCCCGGTAAAAATACTTCCGTTCGCTTTCGTCATAGAGTTCGACCACATCAGACGGCGCAATGCTCCTGCCGGAATAGCCGTCGGGCAGTTTGCCGTTATACCGGTCAAAAATCAATTTCAGACAAGCCTGCTCCGAATCCTCCCGACAGCAGAGAAGCACGTCCTCGCAGACCAGTGCATACTCCGATGCCGGCGGCTGTTCATAGCCCGCTTTCTGCAAACCTTTCAGCCCTTCAAAAGCGAATTTTTTCGTCTTACCATCGGAAAAGTCCAGCTGATAGATCCGAAAACCCTGCTGTTTTTGCAGGGACAGCAGATACTGTAAAAAGCTTTCTTCCTCATCTTTCAAAAAAGACGCGTATTCCTCGGCTGTAAAACCAAGATGTTCTTCCAGCGTTCCGCTGTGTTCCGCTGATTCATGCCACGCCTCGATTTCATCGTCAATCGCGTCAAAACCGCACAGACCGTAGATAAACCTTTGCTTAAAATTCATTCGGCAATCCTCCTTTCCGGATTGTTTTCTTTTCAGGGCAAGCTGCCAATCGTCAATGCCCTTGTAATTGGGATTCCATGTGAGCCGCCGAAACTGAAGACCGCATTTTTTGGCAAGCAGGTAAATCTGGGACGCGCCCTTGTCTACCTGCGCATTGCGGTATTTGTCCATGTCCTCAGCCTCCACAATCGTTTCCGTTCCATTCTCCGCAAGCAGCCGAAACAGAAGCTCCAGCTGCGCCGTGTTATTGGCGCCGGCAATGGCGGCGAAGGTTCGGTTCATCAGATAGTGGGAAACGTCGGCTTTCAGCAGCCCCTCGGTTACAAATACCGTTCTTGCAAGCGGGTCGCCTACAAAGTGGAGCGGTGATCCGGAAGAGACGCCTTTCGGCTTATTTGAGGAAGAGAGCCAGATGTATTTGGTTCCTTCTTTGTCAGGATCGTCCTCTTCATCTTTGATCGGCGTATCCAGCCGTATTTGCAGGCCGCGGATCAGGCCGTCGATTCCACGGGCAGGTATCAGAATACCCGCAGTCTTCGTGTAGAATTTGACCGTCCAGTGTTCGTCTTTCATATAGAACCCGGGAACGCCCTGTACCGTACAGCCTTTTTCAATCAGTCGCTGCGTCAGTTTCCTGCACGAATAAAACGGCGGCGTACTTTTGTAGCCCAGCTCGTCGATCTGCGCGTCTGTCAGTCCCCGTACCGTTCGCAGGTGCTCCCGGTGGTTCTTGGATAGCGTCAGCATTCCGAGAAGCATGGAGAAGGTCTGGTGAACCGTGCGGATATCCACAAGCGGCGACTGTTCAGGGGGCTCCTGCTCTTCACGGGCAGGAGCCGTTTCCTGATATGTCTGTGTAAACTCTCCGTTTTGCAATGCTTCGCAGATTTCCCGAAAGGCTTCGGAATGACTGACATTGTTGACTCTGCTGTATAAATTCAGCATCCCGCCGTGTTCGCCGCAGTAATTGCAGCGCCAGGAATCCAGTTCCGTGCTGAGACTCATTTTGCCGCGTCTGTCCCCGCAAATGGGGCAGTCCGCGTAAAAGCCTTTCGCATACGGGCGGCGTATCCGCAAATGCAGCAGTTCCGCCACATCCATAATGCCAAACGGGAAATCATGCGATTTCCCCATAGATATCCCTCCCTTCCGATTTTTATTCAGGGGAGTGCGTTAGCTGGCTTTTTGCGCCTCAACTACCGTCTGCATAATTCTGGCGCCCGCCCTGAGAATGTTGTCGTCGCCGCTGTAACCGGTGAGATACCATTTTAAGGACACCGGACGGCGATCAGCCACCTGCGAAAGCGTCCAGCCCTTGCAGGTGCCAGCCGGCACAATAATATTTCCCGCTTCCTCGACTGTCATCAGGGAACAGATTTCGTCTACGGACATCTCCTTTGTATAGGCGGAGGTTTCTTCAACCTCCTGAACTTCCGTAACCTCTTCCTGAATGGTTTCTGCTTCCTCGGCCGGAGCGGCAATATCTTCCGCAGAAGATACCGGACTTTCGTTTACAGCAGCCGCTGCGACTTCTTCCATGGCGGTTTCAATCGGAGCTTGCTTTTCAGCAGCCGTTTCCTGTTCCGGTTCAGAGAGTATCTTGACCTCTTCAACCGCCGGCACGGAAACCTCCTGCGCTGCCGGCTTTTCCTGCTCCACAGATTCCTGTACTGCTGGCGCAGTACGCTGTGCCGGAGTCGGGTCGGCTTCCTTTGCAGGAACAAACTGAATCCCAAATCCGGCAGCGGAAAGCGCCTCATCGATAGCCCCATGCTGTGCTGATTCGATATACAGCCCGCCCGGAGTCGTCTTATTTTCCCGCTGTGCGGTAAAACTGGCCGCCGGCTGCGCGTCATTCTTATCGAAATAGACGCGGGCCTCGATGATCGCAAGTTGGTCGGTAATTTTCAGCGCCGACAGCTTAATTCTGCCGGTGGGGTATTTCAGACGGAACCAGAGCTTCTTGATCTTTAAATCCAGCTTCCAGTCTCCGTCTTTTGTCCTGCGAAGAAATTTCAACGGATTAAATCCCGGAACCTTATTCAGCTCGGAAACCGCCGGTACTGCTTCATACATGGATACTGCTTTCTTTTCGTTCATTGCGTAAACTCCTCTCTAATAATAAACAGGAGATACCCGTGCGTTTTTCTGCACCTGTATCTCGCTTCAACCAACTTTTTTTAATTTTTTCTGCTCCTCTGCGGTAAAGGCATTCAGATATTTGCCAATTCGCTCACCGAGCAGAGTGTTGCGCTGCCCTGTATCGTTTTTGTGGATTGCCATAAACAGCATCCCTTTCTGTCCCACCAGAATGATCCTGCGTCTGGCGCGGGAAACGGCGGTATAAAGAAGATTGCGTTTCAGCATAATCGCATGGCTGCGGATGATCGGAAGGATCACAATATCGTATTCGCTTCCCATCGCCTTATGGATGGTCGTGGCATAGGCAAGCTCAATATTCGCCATATCCTGGATGCCATACTCCACAATGCGGTCTTCCGCAAAATCAATCGTGACCTTCATCTCGTTTTTATCGTCCGGGGCGATCTTTCGGATGAATCCAATATCGCCGTTGGACGCCTTGCTGTTGTTTTTTGTCTGCATCACCTTATCGTTCTCACGGAAATAGCGGCTGCCGATTTTCAAATCCGGAATATCCTCGTCAGCTGGATTCACCAGTTCGCGGATGGTCCGGTTCAACTGCTCGACCGCCGTAAGCCCGTCAGTGCGGAAAGGAGACAAAAGCTGCACATGCTCGATTCCGTTCAACTCGACCTGCTCACAGAATACCCGGCAGATAATATCCGCCGCCTCTTCCTGCGTCTTGCACTTAATAAACTGAAAATCGTCGCCATAGTACAGGTTGGTGTTATCCTCGTTAATGTTCTTTGCGTTATAGGCAATCAAACTATCTTTTTTCTGGCGGAAGATTTCGTTCAGTACCGTCACCGAAATTTTCCCGCAGTTAATCAGCTCCCGGAACACATCTCCGGCGCCGACACTCTGCAGCTGATCCACATCTCCGACCATGACCACTTTCGTCCCCGGCTTAACACGCTGAAAGAACTGCCGCGCCAGCCACATATCGATCATGGAACTTTCATCCACGATAATCAAACCGGCATCCAGCGGCTCTTGTTTTTTATCCCGTACAAACCCGCTGTCTCCCAAAAGCCCTAAAAGGCTGTGCAGGGTTTTCGCGTCGTTTCGTCCGGTGCTTTCCGCCATACGTCGGCTCGCTCGTCCTGTCGGCGCTGCCAGCATGATTTTTTCTTCCGGGAACAACGCCTGATACACTTCGATAATCGCCCTCAGTACGGTTGTCTTACCGGTGCCGGGAGAACCTGTGATGATCGACAGGTTGCTGCGAAACGCCATATAAACCGCCTCGCTCTGCCGCTGAGAAAGCGCCATTCCCAAATTCTTTCGGACGCCCTCCAACGCCGTTTCAATAGCAGTCCTTTCGGACGGTATAGAGAGCATTTCGGCAATCTTTCTGGCGGTTTCATCCTCTTGGACAAAGCACGACATCTGATAAATACGTCCCTTGTTGCTCACAACCTCGCCGCCCAGAACCATGTCCTCTAAAACAGCGGCGATTTCTTCCGGTTTTACCCGCATCTGCGGTTGAAGCACACGGTCGTTGAGCAGCCGGAACGCCGCTTTCAGCAGTTCTTCCGTTTCCAGATACAAATGGCCGTTTTCACTTCGCTGCGTGTCCAGCGCCGCGTAAACCGCGCCATGTATCCGCATCGGAGCATTCAGCGGAAGGTCGCCCTTGCGAACAATCGCGTCCACTCGTTTAAACCCAAAACCGGAAACCTGGCATAGTTCAAAGGGATTGCTTTTGAGAATATCCACACTCCGGGCGCCGAAATGTTCATAGATTCGTGTCGCTGTCGCCGGCGTTATGCCAAACGGCGAAAGAAGGATCATTAAATCCCGAAGGCACCTGCTTTCCGTATAGGAGCACTGGATTTCTTCCAGATTTGCGGGCGTAATGCCCTTGATTTCCAGAAGACGCTCCGGCTCCTTTTCCAGAACATTGAGCGCGTCCGCGCCGAATCGGTCAACGATCAGCTCCGCTGTCTTTTCACCGACGCCTTTAATGAGGCGGGAAGAAAGGTATCCTTTTACCCCGTCTTTGGTCTGCGGCACAATTTCCTCGCACTGTGCCACCTGCAGCTGCTGCCCGTATTTCCCGCTTTGCCATTCACCGTCCAGAATCATACTGACTTTATCGGTCTGGGGCAATTCATAGCCGACTGCCGTAAAACGAATCAGATGATCCCGGTGCTGATAGGCGCTGCGGGCCTGTTTGGGTACGCTCTGGTCGGAGGTCTTGACGCTGATCACACAGTATTTGCTGACCGGATTATAGAAAATTGTCCGGTCATAAACACCGGTATAGCTCATCGCTCCCACCTCCCGCATGACTGTTTTTCATTCATTATTCTGTCCTTTCCGTAAATCAGGCAGCCTGCTGCGGCGCCTTCTTCACATAAAATCTCCGTTGCTCGGACACCGTGACAAACTGTTCGTAAATCTCCGGGTACTGCATTTGCAGCCGGTAGAGATTTTCCTTGTTTATCGTGGGTTTCCGTATGGGATTGTAGGTGATGGTGTATTCGGTTCCGTCCCGGCTGTATGCAGCCGCGCAGCACCGGCCCATCTCATCTACAATCTGACCCTGCAAACGCTTCATTTCATTTTCAACCCGCTTTACCTCTGCGTTCAGGGCAGACTTTTCCGCCTGCAATTCCAGATAACGCATTGCGCCGGACGCACCCGACAAACTGAGTTCAAGCGACGGAGCGTTCGAGTCTGCGGAGCCGAAATGATTTTTCACGCTTGTCAGGATTAACTCGCCGTCCTCTACATAAAGAGGCGGCTGCCTCGTGAGGATATGGTCGTTCCAGAATTCGCTTTCCAAAGCAATCAATTCTTCCTCATACTCCAGGTCGCGCTCCAAGTGGCGGATGATTGTTTCCTGCTCGCTGTTTCCGTAGAGGCAGCAATAGAAAACGTGATTTAGGTTCATCACCGCCATGTAGTGCCGACCCTGGATTTCATAGTTGACGGGTACGGTTTCTTGACCGTTATCCCACCAGTGGTCTGTCGCGTTGTAATTTGTGGTCTTGATTTCAAGAATGGCCGTCTCGCCGTTCGGCAAGGTGACAAAGTAATCCACGTCCGCCAGCATAAAGGTATGGACGGGATGATAGAACATCTTTTTAACCTGATAGATTTGATACCCTGTCCGCACATGGAAGATCTCCGCTACCAAGTCCTCTAACAGATGCCCGATCTTCTTCTGTACCCAGTTGTCCTCCGGGTCTTCATACGATACGATTTTCAGCTTGTCGTAATACAAGTCCCTTGCGGTTGCAAAGGGGGACACGCCGAGAATCGCCGCAGCGTCGCTGCCGCCAATCCCGCGCCTCCGGTATTCCAGCCATTCTTCCTCCGGCAGATTTGGCGTGTCCACAAGTACAAGCGGCTTGTAGCTTTTTGCTGCACCTGCCATATCACGCACCTCTGTTTCTGCTTCGTCTGAGCGCTGCGGCATTCCCGTATGCGATACGAAGCGGATACTTTGCCCTTCTCTGAGCCTCCTTCCTCAAAATCCGCTGCCTGAGTCCGGCGTCCCTTCTTTTTCGGAAGCGCCTTTTGGGTTTTCTGTTCATTCTGTTACCGCCTTTCAAAATAGATTTATCCATAAGCCTTACGGCCTTACGGCAAATAAAAAAAGCGAGAACGAACACCCATACCGAAATCGGTACTCTCGTCTGCCAAAGGCAAACCGGCGTCATTCTCGCTATTCATTTGGGCTGCATAAGCCCCATATAAAACAAAAAAGCCAGCAATATATCCGCGCCAAAAGCGCAGAAATACAACTGACTGCCTACAAACGAAACTACGTGTGCAATGTGGAAATCACATGATATTCCCACTGAAATGTCCCTACGGACCGCACAAAAAATCAATTACGCAGTTATTATACTACCATATCTTGATTTTGTCAAGTCCAGAAGAACTATATATAGTATGCGCGCTGTTTCTAATCAAAAAATCATTTTGCATATGCTTGCAGAAAATCGGGAGGGATAAGCATGTTTATTAGTGAACGGACAAATAAAATCCGTCCTTTACCGCACCTTGAAAATCGAATAGCCTCCGCCGGGAGTTATACAGGTTCCGCGGACAGTGCGCCACGATAGGAGCGCACCCACGGATGAAACAGCGCACAGCGCAGCCTGAAAATACATGGTCGAAGCGAGCATAGGAAATGGCCCGGAGTGGAGGTGCTTTCTGTTTGAAATTTAAAACAGGCGGTACAAACCGGGGATTTTTGAACAAAGATAGTATAATAATGGTGTCGTGAGGATGCCGTCTTCCGTATGTACCGCCGGAAAGGAGGTTAGAATGGCGGATCATAAATCGGTGGAGTATTCCCCTGCGCGGAAGTTCCTGACGGCAGCAGACGTCGCCGAAATCCTGAATGTATCCAGAAGCACAGCGTACAGAATCATCCGCAGGCTGAATGATGAGCTGAATAAAGCCGGAAAGATCACTGTGGCGGGGAAAATTTCCGCCAGATACTTCTATGAGAATACATACCTGTGATTTCGGAAACGGCATATCGTCACGACTATCTTTTGAGAGAAAAGAGGTGAAAGATATTGCCGACCTACAAAGACGAAAGAACCGGACTTTGGTACTGCAAATTCGTATATAAGGATTGGACAGGAAAAAGCAAGCAGAAAAAGAAGATGGGCTTTAAGCTTCAGCGTGAAGCAAAGGAATGGGAACTGGAGTTCCTCAACAAGTACAGCGGAACGGTAGATATGAAATTCCGCTACTTTGTGGATGTGTATCTTGCGGACTGCAAGGTGCGCCTGAAACCCACTACCTATCCGGGAAAGGAAAATATGTTCCGGAAGCGCATTATCCCGTACTTCGGTGAGATGAAGCTGAACAAGATCACAGCTACGACGGTTCGCCAATGGCAGACCGTTATGATGGCCGATCCGGCACATTACAAAAAGACCTATCTGAAATCGATCAACAATCAGCTGTCCGCCCTGTTCAATTACGCCTGCAAGTATTACGGTCTGGGCGAAAACCCGGCGAAAACGTGCGGCTCTATGGGAAAAAGCAAGGCTGATAAGATGAAATTCTGGACGCTGGATGAATTCAAGATATTTGAAGAAGCAATCAGCGACAAAATCATCTCGAAAACCATCTTTAACCTGTTGTACTGGAGCGGTATGCGTTCCGGTGAAATGATGGCGCTGACGCTGGGGGATTTCGACTTTGAGGCACAGGCAGTTGAAATTAACAAGAATTACGCTCGATTAGACCGGGAAGATTTGATCTTAGAACCGAAAACGCCGAAGAGCAATCGAAAAATTAGCTTGCCAACCCATGTATGTGAGCTGGTAAAGGACTACGCCGACCGTCTGGTAGATTACGAACCGGATGAAAGGCTTTTCGATGTAACAAAAGGCTTTCTGTATCACGAAATGGAGCGAGGCTGTAAGCAGAGTGGTGCGAAACGGATTCGCGTGCATGATCTCCGACACTCCCACGCCAGCCTGCTGATTGAGATGGGCATCTCGATTCTATATATCAGCGAACGGCTGGGCCACGAGGATATTCAGACGACTCTTGAAACCTACGCGCACCTGTATCCGCATAAAAACGAGCAGGTTTTAGACAAGCTGAATGCCCTCTGCGCATAGGGCAGAAATGTACTTCGTGTACTTTTCGTGTACTTCGGGACATAAGGAAACCCCGAAAACCCAGTAATAGCAAGGGTTTCCGGGGCTTGGATAATTACTCCCACTCAATAGTCCCGGGAGGTTTACTTGTTATATCATAGACCACTCTGTTTACGTGCGGGACCTCAGCTATTATGCAGTCGCTGATCCGCTTAAGCACGGGATAGGGTATATCGGCCCAGTCAACCGTCATAGCGTCCGTAGAGGTTACGGCGCGTACGCCTACTGCATAATCATATGTGCGCAAGTCGCCCATAACGCCAACGCTTCGTATTCCGGTAAATACCGTAAAGTATTGCCACAGCGCCCGATCAAGGCCCGCGTTTTTAACCTCACGCCTAAGTATATAGTCGCTTTGACGAAGGATTTCGAGTTTCTCCCTGGTTACCTCGCCCATCACGCGTATGGCGAGCCCGGGGCCTGGGAATGGCTGCCGCCAAACCAGCTTTTCAGGGATACCCAGGCTTTCGCCAAGCTCCCTTACCTCATCCTTGAATAGAGATCGAAGGGGTTCTATTATTCCTTTAAAGCTTATATCCTTTGGCAGGCCGCCCACATTGTGGTGGCTCTTTATCACCGCGGAGCCTCCGCTCCCGCTTTCAATAACGTCGGGATATATCGTACCCTGCAGGAGAAAGTCGACATCCCCCAACTTTTTCGCTTCTTCCTCAAATACGCGTATGAATTCGGCGCCTATGATTTTACGCTTTTCTTCCGGATCCACAACCCCATTCAGCTTATTTAAAAACCGTTCGCCCGCGTCTACAGCTACTATGTTAAGTCCCAGCGAATCACGATAAAAATCCATTACCTCGCACGCCTCGTTTTGGCGCAGCAAGCCATGATCGACAAATATGCATGTCAGCCTGTCGCCTATAGCCTTGTGTACCAAAACGGATGCAACGGACGAATCGACCCCGCCGCTGAGTCCGGCAATCACCCTGCCGTCGCCGACCTTTTCTCGAATTTCATCAATCAGCGTCTGGGCTAGGTCTTGAGGATTCCAATCGCAGCTCAGGCCGCATATACTCTTTAAAAAATTTTTAAAAACTAGAGTACCCTGTATAGAATGTACTACCTCGGCGTGAAACTGTATTCCATACAGTTTCCTTACATCGTCAGCGATTGCAGCATATTTACAGCTTTTGGTTTCAGCGATTGCATTGAACCCGTCAGGAATTCTAGTTATGGAGTCGTTATGGCTCATCCACATGGTTCCATTAGTAATCCCTTCAAATAGTGGATGCTTAGAGAGACATACGTCGGTGTTGCCATACTCCCTTACTGCAGCCTCCTCAACCTCGCCGCCAAAATGCTTGGCCATGTACTGCATTCCATAGCATATTCCAAGCACGGGTACGTCAAGGTTAAATATTTCGTCCGAACACTTCCGCGAGCCGTCTACGTGCGCGCTGTCGGGACCTCCGGAGAGGATTATTCCGCTCAGATATTCCCCCTTTATCCTCTCAATGGGGGCGTCATGGGGCAGCAGTTCGCTGAAAACCCCTGCTTCGCGCACCCTGCGCGCTATCAGCTGGTTATACTGGGCCCCAAAGTCAAGTACGACAATTCTTTCCTTCATGAATTCCTCCTTGTGTCATATACAGCTATTATATTGATAAATAGCTTTTCTTTTCCGCCGGCAATTTCTAAAGTCTCGCGTTGATCAAGAAATACTCATCGTATGATAACTCAATGCTTTCAAGCTGATGCATACAAATGGTTGATTTCTATATGTTGCCGGCAGCGCGCATAATCGGCGGCGTATTGCGTATGGATTTACCCACCAGCATATTATAAAACAACATAGAGCCGATGGAAAGCTTTATAAATATTTGTTAACCGCCAAATATATACATTATAAAAATTATGCATGAATTTACGGCGATCATCAAGCCCAACAGATAAATATATTACGACGTTTAATATAGATTAATAACAGTTCAGGCGCCTAGTTTAATTCGATTGCCAAAATAAAAAAACAGGATTAAAATAGGCGGGAGGTGGTTGATATGAATTTGCTTAAAAAGCTGGAAAACGCGAACATATTCGCAATACTGCGCGCGGTATCGAATGAAAGGTTGATGGAAGTTGCCAGCGCGCTGATCGACGGAGGAATCGGTGCTATTGAGGTTACGTTCGACCAGAGGGGCGACGGTTTTGAAACGGCGCTGGCTATAGAGTCGCTTACGTCCAAATTTGGAGACAGAATTGTTGTCGGAGCCGGAACGGTGATGACAAGGCGCCAGGCAAAGCTTGCGCATGACGCCGGAGCCAAGTTCGCTGTTTCACCAAACACTGATGCGGACGTAATCGCATACACCAAGGAGTTGGGATTGTTTAGCATGCCTGGGGCGCTTACGCCAACAGAGGTAGCGCATGCGTACGGGTGCGGCGCCGATATGGTCAAGCTTTTCCCAGCGGGAACTATGGGTCCCAAGTACTTTGACGCGCTGAGAGGGCCGATGCCGCATATCCCTCTTGCGGCGGTCGGGGGAATTACGCCTACAAATATAGCGCTGTTTAAAGCGTCCGGCGCAAAAGCCTTCGGAATAAGCTCAGGGCTATGCAGCCCTGGACTGGTACAACAGCGCCGTTATAATGATATTACGATGAATTGCGTTAAATTTTTTAACGCCCTTAATAACACACATACGGATGATCTTGGTTAGGTATTGTTCAGCCGGCAATCTTTGCTCCAAACGGCATAAGGGCAATTTTCGCCAACTTGAAAAACTGCAATCCAAACGGAATCCCCACTATGGTTACGCAAAAGATTACGCCAAGGGTAAGCGATTCGATTGCCAGCGCAATGCCGCCAAAGATCAGCCATAGTATGTTTAATAGAACGGATACTACGCCCCCGCCGTACTTTATGTCCTTGCCGAATGGGAAAAAGGCTATTTTGGCAAGCTTAAAGCACTGAACGCCAACTGGGATGCCAACTATGGTGATACACCACACAAGCCCTATCGCCGCCCAGCTCAGACCTAATATAAGACCGCCAAAAACAAACCATATGAGATTGCCGATAAAACGCATATTATGCCCTCCGCTATAGTTTCATTATAGCATATATGGAACATATTTTTATACTCGCGATTGACGCGCAGTCGAATTGATGTGTTTTACTTTATCAAGCTATCAATTTTTACGACGTCTATCCCCGTATAGTAATGCTCAAGAATCTCAATGTGATCCGAACCGTTTTTAGCCATGGCGTTTGCGCCGTGCTGGCTCATGCCTACGCCATGACCAAACCCTTTTGTCTTTATTACGACATTATCGTCTGTAAAGCTAAATGTGAAATTAGCGCTGTACAAAGAAAATATCGAGCGCATTTCCTTACCGGATATTCTTACGTTGCCAAGGCGAACGGACTCAACCCTCCCGCTTTCGTATCTGCTCACCACCTCAACCTGAGACTTGAGCTTGCCTGCTTTTAGTCCGGCCTTTGGATAAGCCGAATTTACCTTTTTAGCAAAATTGCTGTTTGAGAACTCGACAGTAGCGGCAAACCTGGATGCGTTATCCTCGCCAGGGCTTGATACCCCGACGAGATAGGGCTTAGCTTGGGAAAATACGTTTTGAGAATCCTCGGTAGCTCCTCCCGACGTAGAGTGGTACAGTGCTTCTATGGGCTTTCCGTCATATATGGCGACTTCTCCCGCGCAGCCCATTACGGCTTCCGTTATCTTCTGAAAGTATTTACTGTAGTTATTTCCCCAGTTTGCGCGCATATTTTCGTCAGAAGTCCAGGCCTGACAGCAGTTGCTGTCAGTGCATACCTCGGCTTCCGAGCTGCAGGGAGTACCGTCGAATATGCTCATCCGCCGCGCGGCAAAGGTTCGCGCCGCCACAGCCTGTGCCCTTAGCGCCTCAGGTTCAAAGGAAGCCGGCATTTCCGCCGCAACAACACCGGTGATGTATTCCTCAAGCTCCATCTCTTCAACCTTGCCGCTTTGATGCTTGTATACCTTAATATAGCGTGGCTTGCTTGCTGGGTTACCCTTGTCCAAAATTAAGCGGGGCTCATAGCCGTCCTCACTGTCGGCGTCCGAAGCGTAGAAACAGCCGCGCGCTATCAAAACAACGACGCTTATGATTACGACTATTAAAATAAGCCTTTTGATGTCCAATCTCCATTTCATACAACATTATTATGTCTGACTTTAAATGTAAATGAATTGAATTTGATAAAATGGTGCTGTATAATAAAAGGGAACGAAAGCCCGCTTACCTAACGTATTGGAGGGAAACCCATGAACGAGGGCAGAGCTTGCCAGATTAACGGAGGAGACAAGACCGCTTTAAGAGATTATCTCGCCGCCAATGCAAAGGCGGTTTTTAACCGTGCCTACTCGATGCTTGGAGACCGTGGGAAGGCCATGGAGGTGGTGCAGTCGGTATTTAAAGAGGTTAAAACACGGGCGGAACAAAGCGCGTGCCCTGAGAATCTGGACGAATGGGTGGCTTATCTGACCCAGGAAGAATCCAGGCGTGTGCTTGAAAAGGTAAACGAAGCTGAGATTTCAGCAGGGCGTAAGGATGCGTCCGATATTGCAAAGGATGGGGGAGAGTGTCAAAGCGACGTTAAAGAAAAGGCAGTGGAGACGGGTCAGGTGAAGGCGGAACCCGACGTGCAGGAGACGGAGTCCGAGACCGACGGCGAAAAGAAACACAGCCGCCTGCGAGGATTTATGGATACTGCTGTAATAGTTATACTGGCTGCGCTTACCCTTGCCGCTATATGGGTGCTGCTTGTCATGCTGATGAAACGTGGAATACTGCCGGATTGGGATATGGGGTTTGCGGATTGGTTTAATGAAAATATATTCAATCTGTTTTAGCGGCTATAGCCTAATCGTGTTTTGAAGGGAGAATGAAAGATGGAAGCTATACTTGCATACTTGTCTGGCTGGAGCGTGGCGGCTGTAATATGTCTCGTAGTTGGGTTAGCCCTGCTGATAGCCGAGATGTTCATGCCTGGCTTTGGATTGTTTGGCGCTCTTGGAATCATTACACTGATAGCGTCTATTGTACTGAGCGCAAGTACGTTTACCCATGCGCTGATTACCCTTTTGATCATTATTTTACTGGTGGGACTTGCCGCGGTAATTGTATTCAGGTCAATCGGCAGGGGAAATTTGGCGCGGTCGCCGATTGTTTTGAGGGATAATATTGATTACGAGTCCAATGACCTTGGAGAAAAGGGCATGCAGGAGCTTATCGGACGCAAGGGAGTTTGCCTGACGCCGCTTCGCCCTTCGGGGAATGCGGATTTTGGAGGAAAGCGGCTTGATGTGGTAACGTCTGGCGAGTTTATTTCCAAAGGATCATATATAAGGATTGAAAGCATTGAGAATCTCAGAGTTTTAGTAAGGGAGATATCTCAAGACGAGTATAATAGTAAAGAAGAGGATAAATTTCACGAGAATGAGACGACTGGGGAAGATGGAACGGGGAAGGAACAGGCCTGATGAAGCGGTGTAAACAGTGCGGCACGTTTTATTCCGAATCCAACGCGGTTTGTCCCAAGTGCGGTATTGAGCTTCCTGATGCTGACGACAGCGTTGATTTGGATAATCAGGCAGTTAACGCCGAGGAACTGAGAAAACAGAAAATTAAATCGTGGATACTTCTGGTTGTCGGTGTTCCAGCATTAATCGGCTTTATATACTTAGTATATTTTTTAATTCGGTCGTTCATTTGAATTGGAATTGCAAACAGCGATATGTACCGGAGTTGTCCGGATGCATTATATAGATCTTAATAACGAGAGGAGAAAAACACACGATGAACATTCTTTCGCACTTATTGACGGCGGCGATAGACCCTGTTTCTTTAATTATCATTATTGTTGCAGTACTTCTATTTTTAGTCATATTCTTGTCCTTTGTACCGATTGGACTATGGATATCAGCCGCTGCATCTGGCGTAAACGTAGGAATATTCCAGCTTATTGGAATGCGTATCAGGAAGGTTGTCCCCAAGCGTATAGTGGATCCGATGATTAAGGCGACAAAAGCCGGCCTTAAGCTTTCCATAAACAATCTTGAGGCCCACTATCTTGCCGGAGGCAACGTTGACCGTGTTGTAAACGCGCTGATAGCTGCTCAAAGGGCAGGAATACCGCTGGATTTTGAGCGTTGCTGCGCAATAGATCTTGCGGGCCGCGACGTGCTCAACGCAGTGCAGATGAGCGTAAACCCAAAGGTTATAGAAACGCCCATCATAGCCGCGATATCCAAGGACGGCATTGAGCTTCGCGCAAAGGCGAAGGTTACAGTACGCGCAAACATTGACAGACTCGTTGGCGGCGCAGGCGAGGAAACCATAATCGCCCGCGTAGGCGAGGGCATAGTAACCACCGTAGGTTCATCGTTAAGCCACAAGGACGTTCTTGAGAATCCTGACAGCATATCAAGAACCGTATTGGGCAAAGGTCTGGACTCGGGTACGGCGTTTGAAATCCTCTCGATTGATATTGCGGACGTTGACGTAGGAAGAAACGTGGGGGCACAGCTTCAGATAGATCAGGCTGAGGCTGATAAGCGTATAGCGCAGGCAAAGGCTGAGGAACGCCGCGCAATGGCTGTAGCCCAGGAGCAGGAGAACAAGGCCGAGGTACAGGGCATGCATGCCAAGGTTATCGAAGCGGAGGCTGAGGTGCCTAAGGCTATCGCGGAGGCGTTCAGGGGCGGCAAACTTGGCGTAATGGACTATTATAACATGAGAAATGTAATGGCGGATACGCAGATGCGCGAGTCTATCGGGACAACTGCCAAGCCCAATAAAGAGTGATAGTTACGGATCGTCCGGACTCTTATGGGAGTTTACCCATTGAGTCCGGCGCTCCTAACCCCATTAAGGGCGGAAAGGAGGCGTTTCGATGCCGTTCGTGATCATAATAATTATAATAGTGTTTGTTTTGTCCTCAGCGTCAAATTCAGAGAAAAAGAAGCAGGCGGAGTTTGAAAGGCGCGAGGCGGAGCGCCGAAGGAAAGCCATAAATGAGGTGGATGCTGAAAAACGCGAGAATCAGGAAGTTCAACAGCGCGGCGTTCCAACCCCGAATGTTGCGCCGTCATTAAAGCCTAGGGTATCGCAGAGCAGCGGCGAATCCACCATCCGCAACACAAAACCGGATTTGGTTTATGATAATAAGCCTGAAGGCGCGCCCAATACTATCTATAGAACCATAAAGACATCGTCTGTCAATAAGCCGGGACATGTTGTAGAACCATCCGTGAAATCAGGGCACGCCCATATGGAAACCAGCATGACGGGGATAGAGGATTGCGGCGAAGCTAGGGCTTCAGAGAACAATGTGATAGTTGTAGGACAGATAGGGACTGAATTGCCGCGTTTTGATAGTAAAGCGGCTATCGTTTATGGTATAATCTGTTCTGAAATCCTGGCTAAGCCAAAGGCTTTGCGCAGGTAAAACTAAACTAAGGGTAAGAGGTCAGCGCCGCTTGAGCGGCGCTGACCCGAGATGACTATCTATGAAAAAAGCGTTTTACATCATTTCCAGCGTACTGCTTGCAATCCTGAGCGCCATTTTTGTAATATGGCTTCTTGATCAAAATAAAATATCCGTACCATCGGCGGTTGTGGCTGCGATTTCAGTATTTGCTTTTGGAGCGCTGTTGGTCCTATTTGTATATATGCTTCTAAAGGACTGGTTTAATAGCGACGCCGAGCCGCAGATAATGGATATGGGAAGGCAAGGACGGTTCTGGTCCCGTCACCCATGGGGAAAGATAATAATATGGATGGTCGCAAGCCGAATCCTTATATTTGTACTTGCATATATGGTGGATCTGATTGCAAATGGATATGACGGCGGGATTTTTGAGCGGATGCAGACGCTTTGGCTTAGAAGCGATTCGCCAAGCTATTTAGGCATAGCAAAGAACTGGTATGTAACCGAAGGCGACCCGCGGTTCCACATTGTGTTTTTTCCGTTCTATCCAATGGTGCTGAAGGTTTTTCAGCTGGTCGTTGGCGATTATTTTGCGGCGGCGATGCTTACGTCCTTTACATGCTCAATAGGAGCGGCGATTGTATTGTATGAGCTTGCGGCGCTTGACATGAGCAGGCGCGACGCGTTGCGGGCAGTGCGCTATATGTTTATCTTGCCAGCAGCGTTCTTCTTTACATCTCCGATGACCGAGAGCCTGTTTTTGCTTTTAACCGTCAGCTGCATGCTGCTGATCCGAAAAAAGAAATACCTTTGGGCAGGACTAATAGGCGCGTTAGCCGCCTTCACGCGCTCAATCGGCATCATGATGATAGTGCCAATGGGGATAGAAGCCATTCGCGATGTTATACGAATGTACAGAGAGGGTTCGGGGAAAAAGCTTAAGTCCATTGCGGCCCGCCTTGGCGGTTTGTTGATAATCCCGCTGGGGCTAGGCGCATATGTTCTTATTAATTATTTGGTAACGGGAAATCCCCTGCAGTTTATGGAATATCAATGGGATCACTGGCATCAGAGGATGGGATTGTTTTTCAATACGGTATCATATGAAACCTCTTATTTCCTTAGGGCGCTCAATGACATGGAATTGAAGACTGCATGGGGTTTATGGTTCCCAGGCCTTGTTTACATCTTTGGAACCCTCGCGGTAATGATAGCGGCGGCGCGCAGGATGCGGTCGTCGTATACTGGGTATTTCATCGCGTACTTCATTATGGCGGTGGGGCCGACATGGCTTTTGAGCGCACCACGGTATCTGACCGCGGCGTTTCCTGTAGCTATAGCGCTTTCAGCGCTTACCGGCGGTAAGAGGAGATATGATATAATAGCGACCGTTGTGTGCATAATAGGGTTTATATTGTTTATGTCCGCAAATGTTCTCGGTTGGCCGGTATATTAGATGGATTAAAGGATGGTTTAGATGAAAAATATTTTGATCGTAGTCGATATGCAAAATGATTTTATTGATGGCGCTTTAGGTTCCAAAGAGGCGTTATCAATCGTGCCAATAGTGCTGGACAAGCTGAAAACTGCCAAGAAGGATAACGATATAATTGTTTTGACTATGGATACGCATAGCAGCGATTATTTGACTACACCTGAGGGGTGCAAGCTACCTGTTGAACATTGCATCAAGGGCACCCAAGGTCATGCCTTAAATAAGGATATTGATGCGGAGCTCACACCTGACATGATAGTTGTCGAGAAGGGTTCGTTTGCATGTACCGAGCTGCCCGAATTGATCAAACCTCTTTTAGGCTGCGAAACGGCGATTGAGTTGTGCGGGCTGTGTACGGACATATGTGTGGTATCGAATGCGCTGCTTCTAAAAGCGTACTATCCGGAAAATCAAATTATAGTTGATCCGGCGGCGTGTGCGGGTTCAAGCAGGGAAGGACATGAGGCAGCGCTCAAAACGATGAGAGCTTGTCATATTGATATCATAAACCAAGAAAAGTGTGCCGCATGCAGTCACGGTCTTAACTAATATTTTATAAAAGTAGGAATCGATAAATTTCAAGGAAAATTTTAATAAATAATTTGACTTATAATGGACGGCAAAGCTTGTAAACATAGAAGCTGTGGGATATAATTTACATATCGATCAATAATACATATTAAAACACCTGACAACAAATGAAAGGAAATGGCCATGAAGGACTATATTGAATCGCTCGGCATCATATCGCCAAGGACAGTATACCGCAATGCCTCGCCTGCTATATTGGTTGAAAAGGCTCTGGAACGGGGCGAAGGGAAATTGAACTCTTCGGGTGCGCTGGTCGTAAATACTGGAAAATATACGGGACGGTCTCCCGACGACAGGTTTGTTGTCGACGTCCCAGCGGTGCACGATGATATAGACTGGGGCAATATTAACAGGCCTATATCAAGCGTGAAAGCTGATGCCATCTACAACCGCATGGTAAGCTATCTTCAGGGACGGGATATATTCGTATTTGACGGATATGCGGGTGCTGATCCGGCCTATGCGCTTTCAGTAAGGGTAGTGAATGAGCTGGCCAGCCAAAACCTATTCATTCATCAGTTGCTCGTCCGTCCCAGTGCACAAGAGCTAGAGAATTTTGAACCTGGATTTACAATAATAGCCGCGCCAGGTTTTAAGTGCATCCCCGAGGTAGACGGCGTCCACTCGGAGGCCGCCATTATAGTGGACTTTGAAAAGCGCCGCGTGCTTATTGCGGGCAGCAGGTATGCGGGCGAAATTAAGAAAAGCGTCTTCTCGGTAATGAACTATCTTCTCCCCAAAAAGGGCGTATTTCCTATGCACTGTTCCGCTAATATGGGTGAGGATGGGGGCAGCGCCCTGTTCTTTGGACTTTCAGGAACAGGTAAGACCACGCTTTCAGCGGATCCGTCTCGCATGCTCATTGGCGATGATGAGCACGGCTGGTCAGACGAGGGGATTTTCAACTTCGAAGGGGGGTGTTACGCGAAGTGTATCAACCTCAGTAAGGAGTACGAACCCCAGATATGGAACGCTATTAAGTTCGGCGCCCTTGTTGAAAACGTTATAATGGATGAGGAGACAAGGGAGCTTGACTATGCCAACGCGAGCCTTACGGAGAACACACGCGTAGGATATCCCGTGACATATATACCAAACTGCGTTGCTTCGGGGATTGGCGGGCATCCTAAAACCGTTATTTTTTTAACCGCCGATGCCTTCGGAGTGCTTCCTCCCATCTCTAAGCTTGATAAGGACATGGCGATGTATCATTTTGTATCAGGCTATACGTCAAAGCTGGCGGGAACAGAGAGGGGGATAATCGAACCCCAGGCAACGTTCTCAACGTGTTTTGCCGCGCCCTTCCTGCCGCTGCATCCTTCGGTGTATGCGGAGCTTTTGGGCAAGCGCATAACTGAACATGAAACCAATGTATACTTAATAAACACCGGCTGGAGCGGAGGACCCTATGGGGTTGGAAAGCGTATAAGCCTTAAGTATACAAGAGCCATGGTTTCCGCGGCTTTAAGCGGGGAGCTGGAAGGCTGCCGATATGAACTTGATCCGGTATTTAATATTAACGTCCCGCTGACCTGCAAAAACGTGCCCGACGAGGTATTAAACCCCAGGCTGATGTGGAAGGATAAGGATGCTTACGACCAAAAGGCTAGGATGCTTGCGGAGCGTTTTGCTAAAAACTTCGAAAAATATAACAATATGCCGGAAAATATAATAAAAGCTGGTCCGAGAAGCTTTAATTGACGCGATATGGCTGCTAGTAACGATCCTATTGGCAACGGCAGTCAATAGGATCGTTATAAGCTAGATAAGACCAACACAAGTTTTAAGTGCTTTCGTTAGAAAATGCTTTTGAAAATCTGATACATTTCGTCAGCATCAAGCTGAAGGCCGGTATTTTTCACGGACGCCTGCTGCAGGGTCTGCTCCGACCACAGCCTAAGCTCATCCGCGCAAGGAGCAATGGTTACAGGGTAATTTCTATTGAGATAATCAATAACATCGCCATACTTGAATCCCAATGACGAAAGCGCGGCTTCGAGCCTGGCGGGTCTGAATTTTTCCACAACCCTCATGTAGGCTGGCATGACCATTGCGTTTGCCAATCCATGGGGTATGTCGTAAAAATATGTAAGCGGATATCCCATGGCATGCATGAGCGTAGTTCCTGTCTGGGCTATTGTAGAGCCTCCAATCAGGGAGATCAGCATCAAGCTTTCCCTTAGGCCGCTAACCTCGCCGGATTCGAGCGCTCCCATACATTGCCCGAACAAGTTGAGCGCATACATGTTGTCCGCGTCCGTAAACGGCGAAGCCTTAATGGAAATCATGCTTTCAAAGCAATGCGTAAACGCGTCCATGGCAGTGTATCTGGTAGAATTGAGCGAAAGCGAATCGGTATATTTTGGATCAAGCAATGCAACGCGGGGAAAGGTGAGCTCCCCGCCGAATGAACGCTTTGACCGGATTTTGTGCCATGTCATCACGGAATACTGGGTAACCTCGCTGCCAGTGCCAGATGTTGTGGGAATAGCCGCGATAGGCAATACTCCATTTTTATATCCGTAATTAAATACCTCTTGTGCCGGTATATCATTTGCAGCAAATACAGCGACCGCTTTTGACGCGTCGAGCGGGGATCCCCCGCCGATACCAATTATAAAATCAGCCTTGAAGCCGCGGGCAAGGCCGCCGATACTCCTGCATTGCTCTACATCAGGGTTGTTCTGTATCCCTTCAAATATTTCATACGGGATTTTAAGATCCCTTAAAGCAGTCGTTACGTCGCCAACCGCCCCGCTCGCCTTTCCGGAGGTTTTACCCGTTACAATATATGCCCGCTCGCCAAGAGCCAGCGCCGAAGCGTTTTTTTTAACGGAATCCTCCCCAAAAAACACTTTTGTTGGAAGATGGTAATTGAAATTCATAGCGCTTATTCCTTATAATTTATATATGGAGGCGAAATACTCAAGAGCTAATAGATAACCCCTGTATCCCAAGCCTACTATACTTCCTTTACATACAGGAGTCAATACAGATGTTGAGCGAAACGGCTCCCGGGCGCTGATATTGCTCATATGGACCTCTATGGCCGGCAGGTTGCTCGCCGCTATTGCGTCGCGCAGCGCATAGGAATAGTGCGAAAGCGCTCCGGGGTTTAAGATCACTCCATCACATTGATTCATCGCGTTGTGAAGGGCGTCGATGAGAGCGCCCTCGCAGTTACTCTGGATGCAGGTGACGTCTATGCCAAAATCACTGGCTCGGGCTGTCAGAAGTTTTTCTATCTCGGCAAGTGTGGTTGAACCATAGACGTCTTGCTCTCTTACGCCGGTAAGATTAAGATTTGGACCGTTTAATAAAAGTATATGCATGGTATCCTCCTTATTTGGCGTCGAATACGATATTGTTTTGCCGCCTTTAAGCGAATTATAACATAGCTTTTTAAGTCGTGAAAGGAAGTAAGATGAAGAAACAGTATGCAATTATTGGTGATCCTGTAAGGCATAGCCTATCGCCAGCGATATATAACACCATATTTGATTATTATGGCATCAATGCCGGATTTGTTTCAATACGGGTCAAAAGGAGCGAGTTGAGGTATATAAAGAATATTATAAAAACGAATAGCTTAAGCGGGTTTACATGTACAATGCCCCATAAGCGGGAAATAATCAGATACCTTGATTGGATATCGGTGAACGCATCTGAGATCGGCAGCGTCAATGTAGTAATAAACCAAGACGATGCTTTGATAGGCTATAACACGGATGGAGGTGGCATGCTAGGGGCAATAATGTCCACGGGCTACTGCGTTAAAGATATACGCGCGGTTATTCTGGGGGCCGGAGGAGCCGCCAGGGCAGCTGCGTATGCGTTGGCCACTGTTGCCAATAGCGTGTCCATAGTAGCGAGAAGGCATGAACAAGCCCACCGGTTGTCAACGCTCATCGAAAGCTGGGGGTGCCGGTCCGAAGCCTATGGTTGGAGGGATATGTCCAGCGCATGTAAAAATGCCGGATTGCTTATCAATGCTACTCCCATTGGAATGGAGGGCCAGTCCGATTTTGACGACGAAGCAGCCTTGGGAATGCTGAACAAGAATGCGTTGGTGCTGGACATGGTATATAAACCACGTGAAACTTTGCTGGTTCGTTTAGCAAGGGAAATTGGACTGCGTTGCGAAAACGGCCTGGGCATGCTTCTGGAACAGGCTTACGGGGCATTTAGGATATGGACAGGTATAAGCGCCTGTGACGAATGCAGAGAAGCGGTAAAATGCGTGCTTGAAACAGTACAATGATTAAGCTTCTATCCGTATCCATTATGTTAACGTTTTAATCATAAACTGATAGCGGCCGCATTTTACAATAGTTATAGGAATGAAGCTTAAATGTGCAGAATATTTGCATATTGGATGAGGTCATAATGCCATATAGGCTATATCAATTCAAGTGCATTTCCTTAATCGAATACTCGATCATCCGGCTGATTATTTCATTTCTTGAGGTATTTGCGCATCTGGAAACCTCGTTTATTTTTGTTATAAGACATACGGGTATTCTTAACGATACTACCTTTGTAGGTTTGCTATGGGTTTGTGGAATACGTTTTATCGTGAGTTTGTAAGACATAATTGATTCACCTCAAAATAAGAATTGTGATTGCATTATATCATAGACTCTATTATTTATCAATGTAATTGATAAAATACATTTGTTACCATATATTGACAAAAATTTTAATTTATTCTATTATGTAAAAAATGAAACTTTATATTAATTAATATTATCGTTGATAAGTATGGACAAATGCAATAAAATAATTTGGGTAAAAATACTTGATAATTTGGAGGACTCGCATGGATGGTCTTGAAAGGCTAAATTCACACATAAGAGAAATCAAAGGGGCCGACAAAGCTGTACAAAGATCAGCATGGGACAGGCTGAATGAGCTGGCCAAGCCGCCCGGAAGCTTGGGAGTGCTAGAGGACATGGCTGCCAGGATGGCAGGTATAACAGGAAATATAAAAAACAAAATTGATAAACGCCGCATAATAGTTATGGCCGCGGATAACGGCGTTGTTATGGAGGGCGTTTCCAGCGCGCCAAAATCCGTTACACTTATGCAGACGGCAAACATGGCTAAGGGGATAACCGGGGTTGCGGTGCTTGCGAAGGAATTTGGCTCTGAGCTTGAAATAGTGGACGTAGGCATTGACTCGTACACAATAATAGATGGCGTAATAGACAGAAAGCTGATGCATGGCACAAATAATATAAGATACGGCCCCGCCATGTCATATGATGACGCTATAAACGCGATACTTGTCGGAATAGAGCGCGCCGGCGTAGCTGCGGAGGATGGAGTTAGGCTTGTCGGCGTGGGGGAGATGGGTATTGGCAACACTACAACCTCCAGCGCTGTGCTTTCAGCAATAACAGGGATTTGCGTTGACGAAATCACCGGAAAAGGGTGTGGAATAACGGATGAAGGCTATGAAAACAAAAAAAAGGTAATCGCGGACGCAATCAATAATAATATGCCAAATGTTGACGATCCTATCGACGTATTGGCAAAACTGGGAGGGTTGGATATCGCCGCTATGGCAGGTATATACATTGGCTGTGCCCATAACAGGATTCCTGTTGTAATAGACGGGTACATAAGTATGATTGCCGCGCTTGTCGCGTATAAACTCGCCCCGCTTTCAAAGGAATATATGTTCGCGTCCCACACTTCTTATGAAAGAGGTTACGCGGTGGCTGAGAACGCGATTGGTCTAAGCGCGCCGCTGAACCTTGGCATGAGGCTGGGGGAGGGGAGCGGATGCCCGCTGGGCTTTATGCTGCTCCAGGCCGCCTGCTGTATTATAAATAATATGGCCACATTTTCAGAAGGAAACATTGCCGATGATTATTTGGAAAACATTAAGGACGGGGATTGTTTTACTATATAATTACTTTTTTGGAGCATCACTATGAACGTTTATATTACAGGAGGCTGTAAAAACGGAAAGTCAACTTTTGCATTGAATGCCGCTATATCACTATCAGCTGGCCGTCCAATGTATTATGTGGCAACCATGAGCCCGTCGGATGACGAGGACGTGGACAGGATCAGGCGGCATAGATCTGAAAGGAAAGGGCTTGGATTCGCAACGCTTGAAATATATACTGGCATTCAGCAATGCATTGACAAAGTGCCTCGCGAAAGCGTGCTGTTAATAGACAGCATAACCGCTTTGATGGCCAATGAGATGTTTGGCTCAGGGCGCGCTGATGGTTCCGCCTGCGTGCGCGTAACGGAGGGGCTTGAGTTCGTACTTAGTAGAGCGAAGGATGTAGTTATGGTTTCAGATTACATATATTCAAATGCCGAGCTTTTCAACGGATACACGGATATGTATATGAGCGCGCTGGCCGCTGTAGACAGGCGCATGGCTCAGTTATGCGATGCGGTAATTGAGCTGTGTAACGGCTGCGCTACGTTTCATAAAGGAACGCTTACATCTTTAATACAGGAGGGTACGGTGTGAGGAAATTCATAAGCGGTTTGTCGATGGCGCTGACCATGTTTACCGTGATTCCTTTACCATGCAGATGGGACGATAACGCAAGGGGCATGCAGCTTGCGCTGCTTCCTGTGGCGGGCGCCATAATAGGAGGGCTGTGGGCCTTAGGCGTGTGGATAATAAACTTGGTCAATATGCCCAGCCTGCTGGGAGGAGCCCTGCTGGTTGCAATACCAAATGTAATGTCAGGATGCATACATCTAGATGGCCTAATGGATACATCGGACGCAATTTTTTCGTGGAGAACGCTTGAAGAACGCAGAAGGATTCTTAAGGATTCAAGGGTTGGCGCTTTTGCAGTTATAACGCTTGCCATTGTCCTGATGATATATTTTGGCGCCGCGTCGTCAATTACTTTTTCAAAGCTTTCGATTGTATCGTTATTCACAATACCGGTTGCGACAAGATGCTGCTCGTCATATGCTATATTTATCTGTAAACCATTAGAAGAAGGCGGGTACTTCAATTTGAGCAGGAAGGGAATAGCCGGTTACCTGGTTATTCTGGCTGTGTTTTTAGCATCGGCGGCATGTCTTTCTTGGCTCGTATGCGGTATAAAGGGACTGATTCCCATTGGTTCCGCACTTGCCGGATACGTGACTGCGCTGTTTTACGCAAAGAGCAGCTTAAAGGGCATGGGGGGCGACATAGCTGGTTTTTCGATGACTCTTGGCGAACTGTGCGGCGTTGTTTCGCTTGCGCTGATTGGATAACGACACGTAATAGGGGCAATTTTGAAGGGAGATAAAATGATCTTAATAGTTGGAGGGGCCTATCAGGGAAAACTGAAATATGCAACGGATCGGTATTTACTTAGCGATGATAATATATTTTATTGTGAAAATAAAAGTAGAATTGATTTTTGCAAAAAGGTAATCTATGGACTGGACAGGCTTATTCTAAACCAGCTCAAGGCTGGAATAGACCCTGCCGCTTACATTGATGAAAACATTGAGGCAATGAAGGATAAAATCATCATATGTACAGATATATTTTGCGGCATTGTACCGGTTGACGCTTTGATGCGGCGTTGGCGGGACGATACAGGCAGGATCATGATAAGGTTAGCCAACGAGTCGGATTCGGTTATACGTATCTTCCTTGGCATGGAACAAATTATAAAATGAACAGAGGCGAAGCCAGTGCCCGCCTCTGCTGGCCATTAACATAAATTATAAAGGAGACCGACATGAACATATACTTAGTGCGCCATGGGATCACTACTGCAAATCGGGATGAACGCTACGCGGGCACCTGGGAAGTACCTCTTTCCGAAGAGGGCGAAGCCGAACTAAAGCGGTTCGCGGAATCGGGTCTTTATCCCGAACCCGAAGGAAAGAGAATAATTACAACAGGAATGCTGCGTACAGAACAAACCCTTAAGGCCATTTACGGCGATATCCCCCACGAACGGTTCCCCGAATTGAAGGAGATGAATTTTGGTATATTCGAAAGAAAGACCTATGGCGAACTTTGCGATATACCTGAATATACCGTATGGCTGAGCGACGAATCGGGCGAAGTCGTATGTCCTGGCGGCGAAAGCCGCAATGAATTTACCAAGCGGGTTATGGCGCCTTTTAACACAATTTTGTCAGAAGGTCGAGACGCTGTGGTAATATGTCACGGCGGCACTGTATCGGCCATAATGTGCAGCTTGTTCCCCAATGAGCGTAACTACCTGTATTGGATACCAAAGTCCGGCAGAGGATATATACTTTTAATTGATCAGGACAAACAATGCTATACGGAACTATAGCTCCGCGTTTGCAGTCCTCACATTATCAAAAGGATATACAAAAGCAGATATTGGTTTCCAACGGGTTTTAATCAGGTGTGAAGCACACTGATCCCGCTAAAGAGATCACTGCAACCGGAGAGATGGCCGGCGGTGTGGCGCGAAAGATCGGAAGAAAGCGTATCGGCATAGATCGCGCAGCCTATACCAACAGCTGGTATTTTTGACTAAGATGCTACTCGATTTCTACGGCGTCGATAGCGTATTCTAAGAGCATATTAATCAGCTTATTACGGGAGCGGTTGGTCTCGCTGGCTATTTCGTCCAACTTGGCTACCGTTTCCTCCTTAAGTCTAACGGAAATAACCCTGCTGCCGTCTTCACCACGTCTCGCAGTCTTTCTCGTTATCTTTAGAGTACCATTGACCATGTGATATCACCTCCGGAATTAGAATATATTGAACTACGGCATACAAGATATACTATAATTGTCCATCATAGATGTATTGTTTGCTGTCTACATAATATTTATTCATCAGAACGTAAATACAGACGGGAACGGATAAAAAAGTTGAATAGATATTCTTGTATTATATAATGTAATTTGTAAATAAAAGTATAATTTGTATTTAAGCGCAAATCTGAATTGCTTTTACATTAATCGTAAAATCTGTTATACTCTATTATTATAATGCTATCCAAAAGGAGGATAAGGTTTTGGTTGAGAAACAAACTGCTCAAGCCGTATTGGATATGGCTCTTACTACGGGCGGAGATTTTAGCGAACTGTTTATGGAGGATACCGAAAGCAATAATATTTCCATGAATGACGGCAGCGTTGAAACGGCTACATATTCAAGAATAAAAGGCGCTGGAATAAGGGTGCTTAAGGGAACGAAGTGCGCCTATGCATACACCTCTGACACACGCGAAGAAGCGCTTATGGAAACAGCTAGAGCTGCGGCCGCCGCAATCGACGGATTAAAGGAAGGAGAGATCAGGGAATTCTCAGTACGAGACTATAAAAAAATTCCCGAGCTTCCCTTTTCCTCAATAGATAATAAAACCAGAGTGGAGCTTCTTAAGAAAGGGACCGCCGCCGCAAGGGCAAACTCGGACGAAGTCTCTTGCGTTACGGCAAGATATCTGGATGTTGACCAGAGAATAATGGTTTGCAACAGCCTTGGAGTGTGGGCTGAGGACAGAAGGCCGAGAACAAGGATTTTTGTACAGGCTATTGCATCAAAGGACGGCGAGGCGCAAACCGGATATGAAAGCCCAGGTCTTGGTATGGGCTTTAAAGCGTATGAAATAATTGACGCAGAAAAAGTCGGCGAGCGCGCCGCAAAAACGGCGGTTACTATGCTTCACGCTCCGCAGTGTCCGGCGGGAGAGTTTCCGGTTACTATTGACGGCGGGTTTGGCGGAGTAATACTCCATGAAGCGTGCGTACATTCCCTTGAGTCGGCAAGCGTATCAAGAGGAAACAGCGAGTTTTGCGGTAAACTTGGCCAGAAGGTTGCCAGCGACATTGTAACCGCCATAGACGATGGGACGATGCCTGGAGAATGGGGCTCCATTAATGTCGACGACGAGGGCACGCCGTCACAGCGAAATGTGCTGATAGAGAATGGAATTTTAAAGAGCTATCTGTTTGATCTGCTTGGCGCCCGCAGGATGGAGCATCCGCTTACCGGGTCAAGCCGCAGGCAAAGCTATGCGTTCGCTCCCACGTCCCGTATGACAAACACGTTTTTTGCTCCGGGAAATGACGATGAGGACGAGATGATATCAACAATGGGAGACGGTCTGTTTGCGGCCCAGATGGGGGGAGGTTCTGTAAATCCCCTCACAGGCGAATTCAATTTTGCCGTCTTAGAAGGATATTGGGTTAAGGGTGGAAAGATCTATTGCCCTGTGAGAGGCGCTACTCTGATTGGCAGGGGAGCCGACGTGCTAATGAAGATTGACCGGATAGGCAAGAGGATGTGGATGGGCCAGGGCATGTGCGGAAGCTATTCCGGCAGCATACCGACCAATGTTGGACAGCCGCGCATACGCGTCAGCAGTATAGTTGTAGGCGGAAAAGGAGGAGCTTTATGATGAATTATTCGGAATTTAAGCAAGAAGCGTTTAAAATAGCTATGGAATTGGGTTGCGACGCCGCTGAATTATACTTTGTTGAGGGGAGTTCGTTTTCCGTCAACGTTATTGAAAAGGAGCTCGACGAATATAACGTGAAGCGCAGCTTTGGCCTTAACCTTCGAGTTCAATTCGAAAACAAAAACGGTTATGCTTATACGGAATCAATGGACGCGCCGGAGGATTTGGTAAAGCGCGCCATAGATAACGCTAAGGCGATAGAGATGAAAGACGAACATCCCATGCAGGGCGAATGCTCTTACAAGAGCGTTGAAAACCCGGAGAACCCGTTGACAAGCCTTACGGAGAAGGAAAAGATCGACCTGGCGTTTGAGATAGAGCGCAAGATGTTCGAGAAGGACGATCGTGTGGTTCGCGTAGAGGACGCAAGCGTCGCAACTAGTAAAAGAAGGATATGTATATCAAACACAAAAGGGCTTGATGCTGTAAAGGAAAGCGTTGTAAGCTACACTATTGCCGCCCCGATTATGAAACAGGGAGAGGACTATAAAAGCGCGTATGCGTTCCGTGCGGGCGGCAACGCTATGAACATAGACGATCTGGCATGTGAGGCTGTAAGCGAAACGGCAATGCAGTTTGACGCTTCGCCAGTTCCTGCCAAGCGTTACAGGGTGTTGTTTAGAAATACGGCGGCCGCAGACCTTCTGGCTGCCTTTGTGCCGATGTTCAGCGCGGCCGAGGCACAGAGGGGATTATCGCTTTTAGAAGGCAAAGAAGGGGAGAAGATTGCCTCCGAGCTTATAAATATAGTTGATAATCCGTTTTATCCAGGCTATGAACGTCCGTTTGACGATGAGGGAGTGCCCAGCGTTACAAAGTCCGTTGTGGAAAAGGGCGTGTTGAAAACGCTGCTGCATAACCTGAAAACCGCAAAAAAGGCAGGCGTTGACTCTACGTCCAATGCAGGACGCGCGAGCGCCGCGTCGCCTATTGACGTTGCACCCAGCGTATTTTATGTTGAGCCGGGCGAGACCTCTTATGACGAGCTTTTAAAGAGGCTTGATAATGGCCTTATAATTACGACTTTGTCCGGGCTGCATTCGGGAGTAAACGAGGTATCGGGCGAGTTCTCCCTTCTTGCCGGCGGACTTTTAGTGGAAAATGGCGAGGTTGTCAGAAGTGTGGACCAGATTACAGTTGGCGGCAGCTTTTTTGAGTTTCTTAATGGAGTAGAGGTAATTGGATCCGACTTATGGATGAGTCCTCCTATAGGACCGGTAATCGGGGCCCCAAGCATATTGGTATCTGAAATTCAAGTGGCCGGCAAGCAATAATAAATAATAGATTTGAATGTTTGTAAAGGGCGGCTGTTGACAGCCGTCCTTATTTTAAATTCACTGCTTATAAATATGGCACGCCGAGACAAAATATACAATTTTATCGTGTTGACAATGATACTGGATCATAGTAAAATCTTTGGTTATTGACTTTAACATGATGATTGAGATATAATTATTAATATTAGAAAGGATGTGCGTTTACCAGCACGAAAGGAATGAATTGGTTATGTTTGCTATAGGCGACCGTATATGCTATCCTATGCATGGTGTGGGTACAGTGCAAAGCATAGAGGAGAGAACCGTTTTGAACGAAACTACAAGCTACTATACGCTTAAGTTTGTATCTAACAACCTTACTGCAATGGTTCCAGTGGATATGGCGGAAAAAGTAGGCCTTAGGCCGATAATTACGCCTAAGGAATGCGAGGAAGTTCTGAATTATATGATTGAGTCTCCAATAAAGGAGAGCGATAATTGGAACCAGCGTTACAGGGAAAACCTGGATAAGCTGCGAAAGGGCGGAATATATGATGTTGCCGATGTTGTGGTCTGCTTAAAAAAACGTAATGAGGAAAAGGGGCTGTCCTCCGGAGAAAGGAAGATGTTTTCTCTGGCCAAGCAGGTTTTGGTAACGGAACTTGCGATAGCAACTAATCGTGATATGAACGAGTTTGGCGATATAATATAGTTTATATGCGGATAAGGCAAACCAGAATAATCGCTCATACTTATATCTAATTTATTTTACTAAGGACGGTGATGCGCTTTGGCTCGCAAAATTGCGAGATTGTTTATTACAGTTTTCGGTATTATAATCGGAGTTACAATAATATATTCGATAAATGAAGCCATGCTTAACCTGGGCACCGGTATGTCCGAGGTATTTGAAGCTTGGGCAGTAGTGGCGATATATATCGCCGCTGGAACTGTTTTTGGACTTATATCATATTTTATAGCTCCTAAGCTGGTGGAGGGGTTTAAAGCGGCAATAAACGCTATTGACCACCGATTGGGCGAAATGCCCCTTTCAGTAATGTTTTTCGGGGTCGTGGGCCTTACTGTGGGCCTATTGATAGCGCTGCTGTTAAGCACTCTGATATCCGGCCTTACGTTTAGATGGCTTACTGTTGTAATAAACGTGCTCCTGTATACGGGGTTAGGTTACCTTGGATGGACAATAATGATAAGGCGGCGCAATGAGATAAATCCGCCCACCTGGCTAAAACGTGGGGGTAAGGGCAAGACAAATATCTACGCAACACCTAAACTTTTGGATACCTCATCGATTATTGATGGCAGGATATTTGACATATGCCGCACAGGAATAGTTGAGGGTACGATCATTGTGCCCGAGTTTGTGTTACAAGAGCTCCGGCATATAGCTGACAGCCAGGACGCACTTAAGCGCAACAGGGGCAGAAGAGGTCTTGACATATTAAAGCGGATGCAGGATGAACTGGAAATACCGATATATATAACCCAATGCGATTATAACGATACCGACGAGGTGGATTCAAAGCTTATACGCCTTGCCCACAGCATGGGTGGAGCTGTTGTGACAACCGATTATAACCTAAACAAGGTGGCTGGTGTTCAGAACGTACCCGTGCTCAATATAAACGACCTGTCAAACGCGATAAAGTCGGTTGTGCTGCCTGGTGAGGATATTTTTGTATCCATAATAAAGGAGGGCAAGGAGCTAAATCAAGGAGTGGCCTACCTTGACGACGGAACGATGATAGTAATTGAAAACGGGAAAAAGCATATTGGAGAGGATCTCAGCGTAGTTGTAACAAGCGTATTGCAAACCTCTGCCGGCAGAATGATCTTTGCCAAGGTTAAATCGGCAGAATAATTGTATCACAGTTTAAAGTAAAGCGACAGGGAGGCTGATTGCTCCCTGTTTTTATATAGCTATTCATGAATAGCCGTATGCAAAAGCCACGTTCTTTTCATGAAGTTTTAACGCTATACACTATATTTCTGGATGATCATAGGAGACGTAGGAGCTTGCATCACCCTCAGAAATAAAGTCCCGAACCGTTAAAGGGGCCTGGACGGGTATATTAGTTCACAGGTTATTGGTGTTTAAGCGTTTTTCTGGTGAAGGCTCAGCGCCATACGGACTCGTGTGGCTATAATGGGCCCGGTATGGTTTTTTATATCAAAATAAGCATATCCTTAGAATATCTGCTATAATGTGGGTTGGACTCTCAAATTAGGAAGGATATTGAAGCCATATGGATAATAGAAAGGGATCCTTTGTAAGAGGGGCGGCGGTGCTGGCCATAGCCGGTCTTATTGTAAAGCTCATTGGAGCTATTTACCGCATCCCACTTGCAAACATCATAGAAACCGATGGCCTTAAATTCTACGAAGTGGCGTATCCGTGGTATAGCTGGCTGCTGGTTATCTCGTCCGCAGGCCTTCCAACCGCTATATCAAAGCTCGTTTCAGAACGTGTTACGCTTGGCGACTACAGGGGGGCAAGGGATATCTTCCGCGGCGCAATGCGGATACTCATCATTATCGGAACGGTTACTATGCTGATAATGCTGCTTGGCGCTGAACTCTTTGCGGGAATCACGTATCCTTCGTATGCGCAGGAAATGATACAGAAGCAAAGCATGGTATTTAGAGCGCTGTCTCCTGCATTGCTGTTTGTTTCAATAATGTGCGCCTATAGGGGATACCTGCAGGGAATGCAGCTTATGATGGGAACGGCTGTATCCCAGGTTGTGGAACAGGTAGGAAAGCTTATCATAGGTTTTACGCTGGCCGCACGGCTTTTTCCCAAGGGACCGGAATATGCGGCCATGGGCGCGCTGTTGGGGGTATCGGCTTCAGAGCTTATTGCGCTGATCGTCATATGGCTGTTTTACAAGCGGAATAAGGGCAGATTTAACGCAAAACTATCCTCTTCTCTACGTACCAAACCAATGCGGTTTAGGCATATAGCGAAAAAACTTTTAGTAATTGCAATTCCAATAACCATAGGCGCGTCCATCATGCCCTTAACGGGAATAATGGATAGCGCGATGATAACAAGAGGACTGGCCGGCATCGGGTTCACTATTGACGAAGCTTCATCCGCATACGCCATTCTCAGGGGAAACGTAACCCCAATCATCAACATGCCGGCGGCGCTTACAACTGCGCTTGCGATTAGCCTTGTGCCGGCTATTTCCGCAAGGATGGCGACTAAAAATTATAAAGGCGTGAGAAGCGCGTCAAAGATGGGGATGAAGCTTGCGCTAATAATCGGGGCGCCATGCGCCGCCGGACTATATGTATTGGCCGAGCCGATAATAAGACTGTTGTTTACAGCACTTGAAGGTCAAGAGATTATACTAGCCGCCGACCTTATGAAATCATGCGCTGTCGGCGTGCTGTTCCTGTCGCTGGTGCAGACTATGACGGGCGTCTTGCAGGGGATGGGCAGGCCCAATATCCCTGTAATCAACCTGGTGTTTGGGGGAATATTGAAGGTTATAACTATGTTGATTCTCATGCGCATTCCCACCATAAACATACAGGGCGCCGCGATATCCACAATAATATGCTATGCGGCAGCAGGAATCTTGGATACGATCTATGTGCTGAGAAAAACGGGAATGCGCGTTAAGTTCTGGGATATGTTCTTAAAGCCGATATCAGCCTCCGTTGTTATGGCGGTATCGGTATCGCTTTGCTACAACGCCTTGAATGCCGCGGGCCATAATACCCTGGCGACGGTTGGAAGCGTAGCGGTGGGAGTGGTCGTATATGCTGCATTGATGTTTCTGTTGAAGATGTTTAGTCCCGAGGAGCTTGAGTTCATGCCAGGCGGCCATAAGTTGCGCAGGCTTATGTATAGAAACGGAAGATAGAGGCGTCGATGTTAAGATCAGATAAACGAAAGCAAATAAAGGAGAATAAGCTATGCCAAAGCTGATAATTGCGCCGCTGTCGGCAGGCGGGGCAGTGACCAGAAACGTATATCAGGAAATAATAAAGGCGGATAAGCTGTTTATTCAAACGCTTAAGCATCCCGTATCAAGATGGGTTAATGCGGAGGGGCTAAACGCGGCGTCAATGGATGACCTCTATGAAACAGCCGATGACTTTAGCCGTCTTAATGAGCTGATAGCCGAGCGCATCGTATGCGGCAGCGACGCCGTTTACGCGCCCCTGGGACGGGGCTGCTCTGAGCAGCTGATGAACGAGATATTAAAGGCTTCAAGTAAAAACGGTACGCAAGTGGTTATACTGCCGTCCTCGGGCTTTGCGGAGGCCGCCATGGCCGATATTGGCATGGCAATGCCTCCGGCCGCTATGATATGTTCGGCCAGCTCAATGCCTGGGCGGATAAATCCAAGCGTTCCAATATGCATAGAAGAGCTGGACACGCGGTTGCTGGCGGGGGATATAAAATTAACGTTGCAGGAGTATTATCCCGATGAATTTGAGGTATACTTGGCATATATGGCGGACAATGGGCAATATCGTAAAATGAAGCTAAAGCTGTGCGATCTTGACAGGCAGGAGCTATTTGATACCGCAACGGTTTTATACGTTCCCAGTGCTGAATTCGATATGCTCGACCGTTACGGGCTGGAGGACCTTCAGTATGTACTAAGGCGGCTCCGCTCTCCAGGCGGGTGCCCATGGGATGCCGAGCAGACGCATGAAACCTTGAAAACGCCTCTAATTGAGGAATCATACGAGGTACTGGACGCTATAGAACGCCTTGACACAGGGGCGCTTTGCGAGGAATTGGGCGATTTGCTGCTTCAGGTGGTGTTTCACGCCCAAATTGAGGAGGAACAGCGCGAGTTTACCATGAGGGACGTCTGTACGGAAATAGTGAAGAAGCTGATATACAGGCACCCACATGTGTTTGCTGGCGAGACGGTCATGAATTCGGAGGAGGTCCTTGCGAACTGGGAGACATTGAAACGCAGGGAAAAGGCACAGAATACACAGGCGGATGCAATTAAGGCAGTACCAAAGGGCTTTCCCGCACTGATTAGGAGCTTAAAAATCCAGAAGAAAGCTGCGGACGTCGGCTTTGACTGGGATAGCGCTGAGGAGGCGTTTTTCAAAATCCGTGAAGAGACCGATGAACTGATGCAGGCGATAAAGTCCGGTGTGGGCATCAAAGAGGAGCTGGGAGATCTGCTGTTCTCGGCTGTAAATGTAGCGCGGCTGCTGAAGCTTGATCCGGAGCTGTGCCTGAATGAGTCGGCGGATAAATTTGCGGACAGGTTTATGCGCATGGAATCCCTAATTCTGGGGGCAGGAAAGCGGTTCAGCGATATGAATCTGTCCGAAATGGATGAATTCTGGGAGAAAACCAAAGCATAGGCCGGGAAATATAAAAAAGTGCTTGTGCATCAGGCGAAAGGCTTGTATAATGTGATTCGGCGTTTATTAAAATGAAGATAATTGAATCCAAGGAGGAATACTCAACAATGAACAAAACCGAACTGATAAATGCTGTAGCCGATAAGACGGCTATGACGAAGAAGGATGTGGAAAAGGCGATGAACGCCATGCTGCTCACAATTTCCGACACTCTCAAAAGCGGGGATAAGGTTCAGTTGGTGGGCTTTGGAAGCTTTGAGGTAAGGGAGCGCAGCGCACATAAGGGACGCAACCCGCAAACTGGTGAGGAAATTGAAATACCGGCAGGAAAAACGCCGGCGTTCAAGGCCGGCAAGGCGTTGAAGGATGCATTGAACTAATTGAGCTAGATATGGGTATCGCCATATAATTGCTGTATCAATCCTGCGGCATCTGGTTGATGTTGCTGTAATGACGGCTGGATTTGCGTTGCGAGAAGGCATGAGCAAAACACATTCGGCAGCAATGAAAAAGCATATTAGCCGAGCGAACGCGATTTACCTAAGGGAGTAGGTATCGCGTTTTCTTTTATTTTATATCGTGGTATGCTATAATCTTTCCTGGTTGATTAAGAGTTAAAGGAGTTTTGGGATGAAAAAGAAATCGTTGATCAGGCGATTTGTGCGATATTATAAACCGCACCTTCCGTTGTTCCTGCTGGATATGTTCTGCGCGTTGGTAATAGCCGCGGTTGACGTTGTATATCCTTTGCTTTCAAAGATAGCGCTTGACGAGTACTTGCCCAATGGTATGTACGGAGCGTTTTTTATTATAGTTTTTGGTTCGCTGCTGGCGTATATCATCAGATCAATATTCACCTATGTTGTAACGTATATCGGGCATCAGACAGGCGTCAGAATAGAAGCCGATATGAGAAGGGATATCTTTACCCATATACAAAAGCTCCCGTTCAGTTTTTATGATAGAACTAGAACAGGATTTCTGCTTTCACGCTGTACAAACGACCTGTTTGACGTTACGGAACTCGCCCATCACGGCCCTGAGGACCTGTTTATATCAATAGTAACCTTTTTGGGGGCTTTTGCCGTGATGCTTACGATTGAATGGCGGTTGGCCCTGATCTTGATGGCTTTTGTGCCCGTAATGGTTTTCTTTGTAGTATTATTGAGAAAACGCATGAGCACCGCATCGCGCAGGGTAAAGGAAGGAATCGCCATTATTAACGCCGGCATTGAGTCGTCCATATCCGGAGCAAGGGTGGCCAAGGCGTTTGCAAACGAAGATTACGAGATAGAAAAGTTCAACAGGGGAAACTCCAGGTTTGTAAACTCCAAAAAGGAATACTATAAGGCAATGGGTGTATTCATGGGGGGCATGGAGCTGTTTACAAGCATACTGAAGGTTGTAGTGCTTGGATTGGGCGGAATCCTTATAATGAGCAACAGCCTGGATATGGTTGCTCTGCTTACGTTTTCACTATATGTAACCTCCTTTGTTTCCCCGATAAGAAAGCTTGCCATGTTTGCCGAGACATATACCATGGGAATGTCGGGTTTTGCGAGATTTATTGAGATAATGGACACCGATCCGGATATTGCGGACGTTAAAGGCGCTAGGCCGCTTAAGAACGTAAATGGAGACATAGCGTTTAAAAATGTATCGTTTTCATATAATGGAGAAATAGATGTGCTTAAAAACGTTAGCATAAATATTAAGGCTGGGAAAAAGCTGGCGCTTGTGGGTCCGTCAGGAGGCGGAAAGACGACCATATGCCATCTGATACCTAGGTTCTATGAACCAACGGAAGGCGTCATAACCATTGACGGAAAGGACATAAAGGGTGTTACATTGAACTCGTTAAGGGCAAATATAGGTATAGTGCAGCAGGATGTATTTCTTTTTGCCGATACGATAAGGGAAAACATCAGGTACGGACGCATAGACGCTACCGACGAGGAGATAATTGACGCGGCGGTTGCAGCGGAGATACACGAGGATATAATGGCAATGCCATATGGATATGATACAATAGTGGGCGAACGTGGAGTTACTCTTTCAGGCGGACAGAAGCAGCGAGTCTCAATCGCGCGCATATTCCTTAAGAACCCGCCGATTCTGATACTGGATGAGGCTACCAGCGCGCTCGATTCCGCTACCGAGGCCAGGATAACAAACGCGTTTGACAGGCTTAGCGAGGGGAGGACCACGATAGTAATAGCCCATAGGCTGTCCACAATATGGAACGCCGACGAGATCGCCGTCATTGAAGGCGAAGGCATCGTTGAACGGGGCACTCACGAAGAGCTTATGGGGCTTGACGGCGAATATGCGGAGCTTCAGAAGGCTCAGCGCGCATAAAAATCGGAGGAATTTTTGATGAACATCAACATAGACGGAATTGTCGCTGGGATAAAATACGGAGAATCAATTCTTAACGCTGTAAATCGGCTTGGTCTGGACAGCGATACACTCAGGATGAAACCACTCGCGGCCCAGATAGGCGGAGAGGTGTTCAACCTAAACTATACCCCCTTCAGAAATGTGTCAATCCACCTTCTCAGGTATGGCGAAGAGGAGGGGAAGAGGGTATATGAGAGGACGCTTCAGTTTGTATTTATTATGTCTGTGCGGAAGTTATTTCCCAACGCGAAGGTATATGTGCGGTACTCGATGGGAGAGGGCTTGTATATAACCATTGAAAAGACTCCGGAACTCACAGAGGGAGATGTTGCGTCCATAAAAGCGGAGTGCGCCGGAATAATCAGCCGCAACATTCCGCTTGTTCGAAAAAGGCTTGATATCAAGGAGGCCCTGTCCTTATTTGAGGCGGACGGTCAGAGGGATAAGGCCGAACTGCTAAGATGGCGTCAGTTCAATTATTTTGATGTCTATATGGCCGAGGGCTATGTCGACTATTTTTACGGCGAGATGGCGCCAAGCACCGGTTATGTAAACGTTTTCGACATACATTGCCTAACCGATGCTGTAGTATTGCTCATGCCGGATCCTGAACGCCCCGACGAGGCTTCCAAGTATGAGCATATGCCCAAACTATCCGAAGTTTATAGAATGAGCGATATCTGGGGCAAGCTGATGACATGTTCTAATGCGGTGGAGTTGAACAAAAGGGTGGAGAACGGGAGCATCCACGAGCTGATCAGAGTCAACGAGGCGCTTCATGAAAAGGAATATGCAAAGATAGCGGACGATATAGCAAGCAGGCATGCGCAGGCTGTAATGGTTGCCGGCCCCTCTTCATCAGGAAAGACTACATCGGCAAACCGGATTGCGACACAGCTTCGCGTGCTGGGTCTTGATCCGATAATGTTATCGCTTGACAACTACTACATTGACAGGGATAAAATACCCGTAAATGAACACGGGGAAAAGGATCTTGAGCACATAGGCACTCTTGACATTGACAGGTTCAACCAGGATCTTCTATTGCTGTTAAACGGCGAGGAGACGGAGGTGCCCGTGTTCAACTTTAAAATGGGCCGCCGCGATGAAGCCGCAAGGGTTTTGCGTCTTCTTCCAGATCAGCCCATAATAATTGAGGGAATACATGGGCTGAACCCTGTGCTGATCAATGAGCATATAAGCCACGATAAGATATTCAGAATCTATGTCAGTGCCTTAACGACGATAAACCTCGATAATCACAACAGGATAAAGACGACGGATGTCAGGCTATTGAGAAGACTTGTAAGGGATTATGAAACGCGCAATGCGTCAATGGAGCTTACGCTTTCCATGTGGCCTTCCGTAAGGCGCGGCGAGGAACGTTGGATATTCCCTTACCAGGAGAATGCTGACATAATTTTCAATACAACGCTCCACTATGAGCTGGCAGTTCTAAAAAAATACGTATATCCGCTTTTAAAAGAAGTACCTCCTGAGAGCCCATTTTACGGCAGAGCCAGGTCGGTTGTAAAATTCCTCAATTATTTTCTTGACGCAAACGTTGAGGATGAGATTCCCCCAACATCCATCCTGCGTGAATTCATTGGCGGCAATGTATTCTATAAATAAAAGACGGATATCCGCGCAATGGGAATTGAGGTACCGCTTCCCGTTGCGCGATTTCTTTAAACCGCCCAAACGGCTATATATAGCTACATTAAGTTGTTATTTACCTACTTGTTATCACCTGAACAGTTTTTCGGATAAACAGAATGATCTCAAGGACGCGGCTACCCGAGAAACCGTTGATAATTCTCAGATTATTGCTTTGTTTGTCCCATTGGGGGCCCCTGTATGCGCTGTTGTTCAACGGATAGCCTGAAGCCCTGTTCCACATGATTAATGGTTGTCTCCGCGAGGCGGCTCTATATTTGATTCATAATCCACAGGATTAGTATGCCCATCGAAATCAGAGGCGGAAAAAACCATTCGGCATGGTTTGATCACCCTTTGCAGTCATGCAGTCGCCAGGATCAGGCGGAAAAGCCGTGCAGGGCTAACCTTTGTTCAGGAAAAATACTGTACTTAGGATTATAGGGGTGTGAACGGCATGTAAATATGCAATCAGTGGATGACAAATCGCTTTAGATGGGGTAAAATTAAAAGATGGGTATGTATACACTAAGGATAAAGCATAGGAGGCTTTTGTGAAACGCATTATAGCCTTGATTTTAATATCGGTATTTATACTTGCAGCCGGCTGCTCAGCTGAAAACGGGCCTCAAGGCGAATTAGAGCCGGGTATCAAGCTAACGGACACGGCGGCGGAGCCAACTCCTTCGGTCGAGCCGTCAAATACGCCTGAGGATAAACAGGGGGCGGGCGTTATAGGGTTTGTTATAAGGGACGATAATGATTATGGAACATATGAACTTATGTATGGTTTTTTAAAATCCGCAAGGGACCTGGGCCGTCCGTCGATGCTGTTTAAATACGAGGATGGTAAGGCGCTTGAAGCTGTGGAAAGCGCGTATTCGAGCGGATGCGAGGGCTTGCTAATTATGAGTGACGGAGGCGCAAACGCCGCGGCGGTTGAAAGGGCAAGGGAATATGGTATTAAGGTGGTAGTTCCCGTGGAGAAATATGAACAAGACGCAGCCGACGCTAACATATATGTTGATGATACGGAATATATGGAAGACGTATGCCTGGTAATAGCCCAACGAATGGAACAAAGGGGGCTTGATTTGGGAACCATACTTGTGTATGGCTCCCAAACGGAAAGGGTATTTGAATCCTTTTCAGACACCCTTAAAGCACACTATCCCCAATACAGCGCGGTTGAGCTGACGAGTACGGGTAAGGGCGAGCAGAGCGATATAGAAAAGCTTAGCAAATATCTCTATGATAACCGGCATATAAAGGGCATGTTCGTTACGGACGCAAAATCTACGCCAATAGCGGCGGCGGCGCGCGATAACGCTCAGGCTCTATTCCGGTCAGAAGGAGGGGAGAAAACGGAGCCCCCCGATGAAACGCCAAAAAGCCCGCTGGATGACAGCGGCATAGCCATAACTATCTGCGGTTGCGAACTGTCTGATGAGAATATTGCACTGCTAAGCGGCAACGATATATATGGATTGTCCGTAACGCCCTATTTTGACGTGGCCGCGCAGTCAGTAATACTTCTTGACGGGCTGTTGGCCGAATATTATACCGGAAAAAGCTTTAGCGTGAGAAGACCGATAGCCAGGAATGAAACGGTTGCCAGATATGTTGGCATATACGATGAGATAAAGGAACTCTTTGGCCAATAACGGCCGAGTGTGATACCAATGAGCCGTATAGAAAAAAAATCATGGAAGCGTATTGATTGGATAACGCTGATTATCGTATTTGTATTGGTTGGCTTTGGGCTGATTAGCCTGGCCAACATAATGGCCACGCCGTTTAGCGGCCAAGAGCAAAGCCTGAGCGATTATATGAGCAAGCTCAATCTCGAGTACGTGCAGAGGCAGGCCCAGAACTTTCTATTCGGGCTTGCAGCCATGATAATAATATTAGTTATCGATTATCAGATTTATAAGCCGCTGATTTCTTATGTTTATATTGGCAATCTCGCCCTGCTGGCGCTGTTGTTCGTAGTTGGAGAAATACGGGGCGGGGCGCTGGGATGGTTTGTACTTGAGCAGATTGACAGGGCGCTTCAGCCATCTGAGCTTTGTAAGGTAACGCTTATAGTCCTTTTATCAAAGGTCGTATCACGCGCAATGGACAAGGACGGCGGTCTTAAACACTTTAAGGACATAGTAACCTGCCTGGTGCTGTGCGCCATTCCGGCGGGTATAGTCATATGGCAGTCCGACTTTGGCACGGCGTTTGTATTCATAATAATTTTGATCTGCATATTTTTCGTGGGCCGAATAAGCTGGAAATATATAATCGCCGCGCTCGTTATAGCGGCTATTGTATTCCCTATATGCTACCTTTATTTGTTCGACGATTACCAGCGGCTCAGGATCGACGTGTTCTTAAACCCTGATTTGGACCCTCTCAATGCAGGCTATAATGTATCGCGTTCAAAGATTGCTATAGGCTCGGGCCAGATGTGGGGAAAGGGTTACTTTACGGAAGGAACGCTGGCCCAGCTCAGGTTTGTGCCTCATAGAAATACTGACTTTATCTTTTCAGGTATTGGGGAGGGGCTTGGATTTGTCGGCGGGGCCGCACTAATAATCACATATTTTCTATTAGCGTTCAGATGGCTTTGGATTGCGATTAAGGCAAAGGACAATTTCGGCACATGCCTTGTGGTCGGTTCTATTGGAATGCTCATAGCCCACGTCTTCGAAAATATTGGCATGACTATCGGTTTAATGCCGGTTACGGGTATTCCGCTGCCATTTATCAGTTATGGCGGGTCAAATATGCTTACCAATATGCTCTGCGTAGGCATTGTGTTGAATGTGTGGATGCGAAGGCCGCAGAAAAAGGATGGCTTTAACCAGACAAAGCTGCGGCTGTGAACTTGGAAATACATACGCTGACGACATGGATGAAAACCGTGTAGTTTTCGCTCTTTGCGATTTTGCCTCCGGCGGCTTAGAACCTTTTTTGCAAAAAAGGTTCTAAGAACTCCAAAAAATGCGGAGAGAATAGTATAGGCTTGGAAACATCACACTAATTTTACAATCCATCAAAAATCAGAGCAGATAACCTGGATACATCTTATAAAAGTATAATCCATCAAAAACTGGCGGCGTGTACGCCGGTCTTTTGATACCTTGAGAGTAAAAGCCAGCCTGACAGTTGCTCGCAACCAAAGGCTGGCTTTTGCGGGTTAGTCTCGCTAAGCGCTGTTAAGCGCTTAGCGAATCGCCTATGGCGATTTTGCCTCCGGCGGCTTAGAACCTTTTTTGCAAAAAAGGTTCTAAGAACTCCAAAAAATGCGGAGGAGATAATATAAACTTAGATGTGTCACAAAAGTTTTACAATCCATCAAAAATCAGAGTAGATAATTTGGATACATCTTATAAAAGTATAATCCATCAAAAGCCGGCGGCGTGTACGCCGATCTTTTGATACCTTGGGAGTAAAAGCCAGCCTGACAGTTGCTCGCAACCGAAGGCTGGATTTTGCGGGTTAGTCTCGCTAAGCGCTGTTAAGCGCTTAGCGAATCGCCTATGGCGATAAAAGGTTCTAAGAACTCCAAAAAATGCACAGGGAATAATATAAACTTAGGAGTATCCCCCCAATTTTACAATCCATCAAAGCTCAGCGAAGCGATACATGATTAAAAGCATTGTTTTTCGGGATTCCAAAGGGGACTTTTTACAAAAAGTCCCCTTTGTCGGGGTATTGCCGCACGGGAACTCACAAGGGCAAATTATATGGAACGGTATCTTATTTTACCGCGAACGATAGATCACGGGCGTCCAATATTCCGAACTATTTATATTAAAAGTTGTTTAAGCCGCACTGCAATATTCCAGTGCCCGCCAACATATTAATAATCAGATAAAGTGGGGGTGCTTATATGAATAAACCTGAAAAGATTGAGCTTTCCGGTTTTGTTACTACTGAAACGCGGCAGGGACGCCGCCGGTTTAACCGGGGGAGTATGCAAAAGGGCGGCAGGGGCAGGAAACGCAGCGGTTCTTTCACCTCTTCCGGCGCTTCTTCCATGCTTCTTAAGCTTGGGATATGCGCTGCGGCATGCGCCTTGGTATTATTGATAAAATGGGTTGATACTCCGCTCACAAACAGCGCGCTTGAAAGTATAAAGGAAATAATTGACGATGGCAAGAGCGAGATGGAGGAGCCGGCGGGCAAGCTGAAGTTTGTAGAGCTTCCGGGTCTGTTGTCAGTGTTCGCGCAGAAGGGCGACATGGCAGCCCCTGTAGAGTTTTCAAGGAGCGAACTGCTTGAAGACGGCAACCTTGCGAGATTCTTTTCGCAAAGCTCGGCCGCTGTAATATGCGTTAAAGACGGAAGGGTAAAGTCGGTTGGTCAGGATGCGTCGCTTGGCAAATATGTAATGGTATCCCATGATAACGATATAATAACGGTATACTATGGCCTTGATGAAATCATTGCAGAAGAGGGCCAGCCGCTCAGGCGCCTTGACAACCTTGGAAAGTTGGGCGCTGACGGCGTATTAAGCATGGCCATAACAAAGGGCGGTAAGCCGCAGGACGTAAGCAAGTATATAGATATGCAGGGGAACGGATGAGGATCTGTTCGATCAGGCATATCTCTGTGGAATGCAGTTTGCCCGTGTTACTGATAATACCGCTTGCCGGAATATTCGAGATGCTGGATATCCTGCTGATGGCGTTTATTGCGCTTTCAGCGCATGAACTCTGCCACGCATACATGGCTAGAAGCTTCGGCGTTGGGGTGATAAAAATTGAGATACAGCCATTTGGCTTTGTCGCAAGGCTCAAGGAAAACTCCTTTTTGTCGGTTCATGCCGAGTTAGCTATAGCATCGGCGGGTCCTGTATGCAGCTTTATAATCGGTACAGCTGCCGTTGCGGCACGGCAGCTCTTCCCAGCTATCGACGAGGCGCTGTCCATCTTTTCATCTGTAAATTTATCAATAGCAATTATAAATCTCCTCCCCGCGCTTCCGCTTGACGGCGGCAGAATGCTGCGCGCTGCCATATCGTTGATCTCAAGCAAGAGAACCGCCACCATGATAACCGCATATATTGGCGTTGTAATTGGGGCCGCGATTCTTGCCCTGGGTATTTACGGGCTTATAAAGGGACTCATAAATATTACAGTTCTCGTAATGGGATTATTTTTGCTGATTGCCGCGTTAAAGGAGATAAAATGCGCTGAGGGCGCACAGATGAGGGCTATGATACGAAGATCCGATGTGCTCAGACAGGGGCAAGCGCTGCAGGTTCGCCAGCTGGCCCTGGGAGGGGATGCCGCCGCGGGTACGGCGCTTAGGCTGCTTTCGTCAGGATATTACAATCTGATCGTTGTTATTGATGACAGGATGAGCGTCACGGGTTATCTTGACGAGGGGGCGCTGCTGGCCGGAATCGCTAAAAAGGGATCGGATACAACTTTAAAATCTTTAATTGATTGACCTTAACGCCGATTGCTGTTACACTGTACGCATGTCAATACGGCCCTATTCAGGCCGTTAATGGAGGCCAAGTTTTTGAATAAGGATGCACTAGAGCTGCTGTTAGGCAGTGTGGAAAAACCGTCGCGCTATACGGGCGGCGAGTTGAATATGACGTTAAAAAGGGACGCGAACGTTAAGTTTGCCCTTTGCTTTCCGGATGTATATGAGATTGGCATGTCGCATTTAGGGTCGAGAATAATCTACAATATTTTAAACTCACGGGAAGATACGGTTTGCGAACGCGCCTTTGCGCCATGGGTAGATATGGAGGCGGCAATGAGGGAGCGGGCCATTCCGCTTTTTTCATTGGAAAGTATGCGCCCCCTGAATGAATTTGATATAATTGGGTTTTCTCTGTTATACGAGATGTGTTACAGCAACATATTGACAATGCTGGATCTGTCGGGCGTTCCGTTTTATTCCAGGGATAGGGGGGAGCGCGACCCTCTAATCGTATGCGGCGGACCTTGTACCTGCAACCCAGAGCCGGTCGCGCCGTTCATGGACGCTGTGATGATAGGCGACGGAGAGGAATTGGTAGGCGAGTTTATATCGACCTATAAGCGCGCCAGAGCCAGCGGGCTTGACAGGCGGGGGATTTTACGCGAACTTTCAAAAGTACGCGGCGTTTACATACCTATGATGTATGAGGATGAGTACGATGCAAACGGAAGGTTCGCCAGGTTAAACAAGCTTGATCCCTCAGCTCCAGACAAGGTAACCCGGCGAGTGGTTAAGAACCTGGATTCGGCGGAATATATAGGTAAGCCTATAGTGCCTTATATGAGCATTGTACATGACCGTATTGCGCTCGAGGTATTCCGCGGCTGCACGCGGGGATGCAGGTTTTGCCAGGCGGGGTTTATATACCGGCCTGTTCGCGAGCGCAGCAAGGACAAGCTTATGGAGCAGGCCAAAGAACTGGTAGCATGTACGGGTTATGACGAGATATCGCTGTTTTCATTGAGCACAGGCGACTATTCTGATATCCATAGTCTCGTGCCTGAGATTATGGATACGTTTAAAGACGAGCATGTATCAATATCGCTACCATCGCTCAGAATTGATTCGTTTTTAAAGGACGATCTTGAAAGAATACAATCGGTTAGAAAATCGGGGCTTACTTTTGCGCCGGAAGCTGGTACTCAGCGCATGAGGGATGTAATAAATAAATGCGTTACCGAAGACGATCTTTTGAGGAGCGTGCGCGACGCTTTTGAATCCGGATGGACAGGCGTCAAGCTCTACTTTATGCTGGGCCTTCCTACGGAAACAGACGAGGACCTGATGGGAATAGCCGATCTTGCGCGCAAGGTATCCGCAGAGTTTTATTCAGTGCCAAAGGAAAAGCGCGGTAAAGGCCTTAGAATTACTGTGAGCGTATCCTCCTTTGTTCCAAAGCCGTTTACCCCGTTCCAATGGGAACCGCAGGATAGTACGGAAACGATTATTAATAAGCAAAGCAAACTAAAGGCTGCGCTAAAAGGTATCCGCGGCGTTGAATTCGCATATCATGCCCCGCATACTAGCGCTCTTGAGGCTGTGTTTGCCAGGGGCGACAGGCGTTTGGCAGAGGTGCTGGTAAAGGCGTATAATAAGGGCGCGCGGTTTGATTCATGGGATGAATGCTTTAAAAGGGAACTCTATGCGGAGGCGTTTGCGGAATGCGGGTTGGATCCGGCGGAGTACGCAAACCGGCGGCGCGACCTGGATGAGCCGCTGCCATGGTCGCATGTGGATATGCTGGTGACCGAGGACTATCTAAAGGGTGAATATTTAAGGGCGATGAAGGCGGCCGTGACGAGGGACTGCAGGCAGGGCTGCAATGGATGTTTTGGAGAAAGATATGCGGATTATTGCAAGATTTGAAAAGAATGACTCGGTAAGGTTTGTTTCCCACCTTGATGTACAACGTCTGTTTCATAGGGCAATGAGGCGTGCAGGGCTTCCCGTCGCGTATTCAAATGGGTTTAACCCTCATCCCCTTATGTCGTTTGCGACAGCCCTCTCCGTGGGTGTTACCAGCGAAGCGGAGTGGTTTGATATAAAGCTCACGGAGCATGTGGATCCGTCTGCTTTTTTGGAGCGGTTAAACGACATGCTGCCTAACGGATTTGCAATAAAAGAGGCATGTATGGATTCCGCCGCATTGCCTTCGCTGTCAGTGATGATGGCAGCGGCTATGTACAAGGTAAAGGCCGTTGCAAACGATAAAGGTGATTATTCCCTGTTGCAAAACTCGATTGAAAATATGATGAGCGGCAGCATAATGGTTAAGAAACGCGGTAAAGGAGGCGAGCGCGAGGTAAATTTAAGACCTCTGATAAAAAAAATAGAATTTATTGATGCAACTGACAGTTATGCTGAATTGATGGTGTTGGGCAGGCTCAGTGCAAGCGAAAGCTTGAATATGGATCTTCTCTTGAATAGGTTAAAGGAGCATTGGACAGGGAACGCGCATTTCTCAGTGCATCGTCAGTGTATATATTCGCAGGATGGAAGGCTATTTCCCAAATTGGAGGACTGATGAAAGAACTGATTGTGGATAGAGCATGCGGAATAATCAGGGCCGCCTTAACGGAGGACGGTCATTCCACCGAGCTTTATGCAGAGCGGGATAATATAGGAAGCATGGTGGGAAGCATCTATAATTCACGTGTAAAGGTAGTTCTGCCAGGAATGAAGTCCGCGTTTATAGACCTTGGAACGGGAGGGAAAAACGCGGTGTTATTTTTGTCGGATATAGTGAATGATGGCACGGATATGCACAAAAAAGGCCGCATTGAGGATCTGGTCCACCAAGAGCAGGAATTGCTCGTTCAGGTCAGCAAGGACGGCTTTGGGAGCAAGGGGCCCAAGGTAACAACAAAGATAAGCCTACCTGGTTCATACTCTGTCATAACGCCGTATGATACCGGAACGGGTCTTTCTAAAAGGATCGAAAACGTTGATGAGCAAAGACGTCTGCGCTCCATTGCATGCAAGATAAGGGACGAGTATAATTGCGGCTTAATATTAAGGACATCCGCGGAATATGTTGGTGAAGAGCTGATACGCGATGAAGTATGCGGTTTAGTTGAATGTTGGAATAACATATTGGAACGGGCAAACACGGCCAAAGCTCCGGCGCTTGTATACAGGGAGGGCGGCCTGGTTTGCAGATTGATTCGCGAAAACATGTCGTTTAATATAGAAAGCGTTATAGTTTTGGACAGGGAACTCTATGACGAGTTTACACGATACCTTCCAAATAACATATTGACCAGAGCAAGCCTAAGATATGATGAGGCCTGTTCAGAGAGAATTATAGATGGTTTTATTGAGGAAACGCTGATGAGAACCGTTCCACTCAGCTGCGGTGCTAATATTGTTATAGATAAGGTGGAGGCTATGACGGTTATAGACGTTAACTCAGGCAGTTGTACAGCTGAAGGTGATTTTGAGGATAATGCAACTATGATTAATATCGAAGCGGCAAAGGAGATTTCAAGACAGGTTCGTCTCAGACATATTGGCGGGATAATAATTATTGATTTTATTGATATGGCGCTTCAGAAAAACCGGGATAGCGTGCTTAATGCATTGAACGATGGGGTGTCAAAGGATAGGTCCAAATGCTTTGTCCTCGGATACACGAGACTTGGATTAGTGGAGCTGACAAGGAGGGAGCAATATCCTCAGACAGGCACATTGCTTGAGCGTTCTTTGAATAAAGACAATATTTAAAAAGATATATGATAAAATGGACTGAATTTTATTAAATAATAGTGACAGGGCGCGATTTATATGCTATAATCTATGATCGTCGGGCATGCCAATGTAGCTCAGTTGGTAGAGCAGCGCACTCGTAATGCGCAGGTCTGGGGTCCGAGTCCCCACATTGGCTCCAACTGTCGAGGCGTAGCGCAGTTTGGTAGCGCGCTTGGTTCGGGACCAAGAGGCCGCTGGTTCGAATCCAGTCGCCTCGACCATGGATAACCCCCTGAAACTCTAGGGTTTCAGGGGGTTTTTGCTGGCTCTTTTAGCTCCATTTGTACATTTGACACCCAAAACTGACACCCGCATGGTTAAGTACCTTCAAGATGGTTAATAAACTTGTCAATATAGGATCGCTTTTCTCTTCCGACATTTTTATGTATATCTTCATTGTTGTCATAAGGTCTTTATGGCCCAGTAGATGTTGAGCCGTCTTGACGTCTACCCCGGCATCGTAAAATGTTGTCGCAAAAGTATACCGCAGGTCATGAGCGTTGACATCAAAGACTTTATAGCCTTCCGTTCTCCGAGCTATGTCCCTTCTCCACATGTTTGTTTTGCTAAAAGGCGTAGGCCTGTTTGCGGTATGCTCACACATCGCGTTAAACCATCTGAGCGAGGCAAACGGTGTATTGGCGGAGGAGCTGAGGGAGCAGAGGGAACTGGACGAAGCGATAGCGGGGATACAGGAAGCGTGGGAGGGCACGGAGCCGGAGGAGCTTACATACAG